>Ga0326728_10001623_pt1 | contig 78792 bp, 80 predicted proteins | sample MB3enrmetagenome_FD_207602 | JGI IMG/M metagenome (GOLD analysis project Ga0326728, IMG submission 207602) | Lab enriched peat soil microbial communities from McLean, Ithaca, NY, United States - MB31MN | ecosystem: Environmental > Terrestrial > Soil > Wetlands > Peat | place: USA: New York...
CTCCTCAGAGTAGAAAGCAGCATTCCCGAAGCGTCCTTCGCCGGCGCCGATTACCGCCAGCAGAATCATGCTTACCGTGAGCAAGTAGATTTTCATGTTTTTCCTCTCTGATCGCCGCGTGGCGCAGTCTTTCGGATAGATTCAAAATTCACGAGGGCAGGATACCACTCCAGCAAGTCAGCGGGAGTGGCAAAGACGCGGCTGACGCTAGCGATGATGCTGGCCCATTTCCGGTTGCGGCTGGCACAATCTTATTTCCAACTAGAGGAGCACCCTTGCCCGACGAACAAGATCCCAACTCCACCACGCAACTGCAAAGCGGCCAAACGACCATTGACGGCTCGGACCGTCCGGAACCGGCGCGCTCCGGGCCGCCGCAGCCCTGGAACCGCGCCGATCGTATCCGCCTGCTCCTCTGGGTTGCAATCGGGTTCCTTCTTCCGGTGCCTTTACTTCTCGCGCTGCATCTCCCGGTCAACCGGAGTGGTTCCGTATTCACCCTCCAGAGCGAATTGCCGATCAAAGCCCTTGCGGCATTTTTTGTCCTTCTGGCGACCTGGACTGTGTCCCGCCTGGAGAAACGCCCGCTCGACGATTACGGCGCCCCTCCCCGCCAGGCATTTGGAAAACGATTTTGGGAAGGTTCCGTCTGGGGCTTCGCGATGCTTTCCGCGATCCTGCTGGTTCTCCGCGTGTCGGGTCATTTTCGGATTGACTCCGCGGCTCTCACGGGAGGAGCAGTGTTCTGGTACGCTCTTGGTTGGGCCGCCGCATTTCTTGCGGTGTCCCTGACCGAAGAGTTCGCCTTCCGTGGCTACTGGCTCTTCTCTTTCTCCAGGCGCATGCGCTTCTGGCCGGCGGCGGTGTTTATCTCCCTTGTGTTCGGCGCCGCCCATATACTCAATCACGGAGAAAACGCACTCGGGATTCTGCAGGTTGTGGCGATTGGCCTGGTTTTCTGCCTGACCATCCGGCGCACCGGCAATCTCTGGTTCGCAGTTGGCTTCCACGCAGCCTGGGACTGGGCGGACACGTTTTTCTACGGCACGCCTGACAGTGGCCTTCTCGGCGTCGGCCGATTCCTGAACACCTCCGTGCAAGGCCCGAATTGGCTCACGGGAGGTTCGGCAGGACCTGAGGGCAGCGTCATTGCACTCGCCGTGCTCCTTCTTTGTGCGCTGCTCATTCATTTGCGATTTCCTAATGCGATTTACCCGGATCGTCCCGCCTAGGTGTGCTTATGGCGGATAAGGAGGCGCTTTTGGAGTTCATCGCGAAGTCGCCGGGCGATGGCGCCCAGAGATGTCTTCGCAACTAGCGTTTGGGTCGCCCGTCACACGCCGTGGATCGTTCGCTGGGACCTGCCCGAGTGTCTCCCGGCTCCCTCCCTAAATATTAGAAAATATGAGGCTTAACATGTTTCACGGATGCGTCTGCGCGACGCCAGAACCCCGTGCCCGAATTAGGTCACTCCGCTCGGGGGACGCCTGCCGCGCGCTTCGGGAACCTTTTTGTCGGCAGTAGGGAATTCTACACAGCGGCAACGCAAAGCACGATACGGGAGAATACATCATGGAAATTTACTCGAAAGCGGCTCTTGCTGTTCTGGCTGTGGCGCTTAGCTCCGCTCCGGTTCTGGCGCAGGACGACCCACAAGATCCACCACCTGAGCAGCAAGGAGCTCCGGGTGGGTTCGGGGGACACGGTCAAATGCGGCCCGGCGGCCCTGGTGAAGAGCGAGGCCAATGGGGCCATAGGCAGGCTGGCTTCGGCGGGGGAGCAAGGGAATTCAGTCTCGCACGCCTTTTGAAAGACCCGGCTATTCGGGAGAAGCTCGGTATCACCGCAGAACAGGTAGGCGCGATCCGCAAGCAGGAGTCGGACTTCCGCAAGGCACAGATTCGCGACCGAGCCGACCTTGCTGTGAAGCGGGTCGACTTGAAGGACTTGCTCGAAGCCGACAAGCCAGATCGCGCCGCGATCGACAGCAAGCTGCAGGAAATCAGCACCGCGCGACTGGCTCTGGAGAAATCCGCGATCCACTATCGTTTGGCCATGCGTGAGGCGATTACCCCCGAGCAACGCAAGAAGCTCCACGAATTGATGAGTGAGCGCTGGCGGCACGGTGGTGGCCCGGCACGTCCCGGCACACACGGAGAAGGACACAAGGGTCAGCACGGCCCGGCTCCGGCGCCTAATGCACAGCCGCAACCGAAGAACTAATGCCGTTCCAACTATTTGGGCTGAATGACAGTCCAGGCATCTGACGCGAACACGGAGAGAGTATTGTCGAAGGGACTTGCCGGAATAAGTTAGAACGGCACGAGACAAACCCAATCAGCCGCATAGCACAAATCACCGCGCTCTAAAATGTTTCGGGTGCCTCTCGCTTTTGTCGAGAGGCACCCGTTTTTTGTTTCTATCGTCCAGCTGCCTCTGTTGTTCGCCGCTCTCTTTGTCACTTGAGGGTGATCAAGCGATACCCAGCTCCGCATTGAGGAAGCCGACAAAATACTTCCACACGAGATAGTAAACAATCAGGGCCACGGGCAGTCCAAAGGGAGCCAGAACGAGCACTTCATGAGGTATCGTGAAATCGAGCAGCCGCGCGACAAAGTAGCCGCCAGGGGCCAGGGCAGGCTTCCATTGTAGTAGGTAGCCGGCGAGCAGTAGAAGGAGGGGTCGGGCAGCCCTAGCTCTCATCGAACGCCGCACCAAGTTGGCTCAGCCCTCAAGCCTATGCCCAGGTGCGGAGGCCAATAACGCCCCAATAGGCAAGGTAGGCAGCAGCGATCAGCAGTGCCAGGATTACGGCCGTCGAAAACCAGCGGACCCAACAGCGGACCTCTTGTTTGGGCGCCCACCACAAGGCGATGGCGCCGGCTACGGAAGCGACGCCATAAGCTACGGTAGCCAGGAAGAAAGCAGCGGACCACCCCGTGAGATTCCCCATCCGTGAAATCAAGTCATCGCTCGAGAGCATAAATATGACCACAACTGCGATCAAGCTCAGCACCGCGATCAGCGGCCACAATCTCATCCATCGCTCCGCCGGGCGGCGGCGCTTTTTGCTGAGCCCGCCAAGAAGCCAGAACGGCGCATAGAGAAGGACCGAAACTACCGCGAGCACAAACCACGCCGTGAGAATAATCTCGGCGAACGCGAGCCACGCGGAGATGCGCCTCATCGTCGCCATCCCCCCGCCGAACTGAATGAATTGGCCTTTGGCGCTGGGAGTGAGCAATTCAACCGTGGGCACGGGATCGGGCAGCTCTTTTTTAGGAATGCGGCGGAACTGCGCACCCGTGACGGGGACGAATACCTGGTTTCTTTCGCCCAGGTCAGAGAGAAGGAGCTTGCCGTCCTGGAAGCGGACCCAGATTATTCCCAACAGGCGATCGAGAAAGTGCGTCATCTCCACGCGCGGCGAGTCCAGTTCGTACCAACCGGCGTACGCGCTGACATTTGCAGGCAACGATGCCACCGGCGGCAACGCAGGCTTCTGCAGGTTGCGCGTAACATAGGCGCGGATGGCCTTGCCGACCTTTTCAAACGCGTCGCCGTTCCCCGCGTTGATGCTATAGAAGTAGCCCACGCCGTAATCGGGTAGATATGCCATTTCCGTCAGGCCGCCCTCGACTCCTCCATTATGTCCGTGGTAAACGAAGCCCTCGTGGATGCTCCAGTAGTTGCTCATGCCATATCCGGTTTTCAATCCTTGTTGCGCCGCCCAAGTCCGGGTGGGGATCTCCATGCGATCGATCGAACTTGCCGGCATCACTTGCGTGCCGTTTACGGTGCCGCGATTGAGATAGAACCCAACGTAAGCCGCCATGTCCTTAGCGGAGGCGTTGATCGAGCCGGCCGGGCGATAGATGATGTTCCAGTAGGGATAGGGAGTTTTGCCATCAGGGTGATAGAGGGTCGTCAGCGGCGGCGAAGACGGCTGGAAATAGGTGGCTGTCTTCATGCCGATGGGTCCGAAAAAGTTTTGCGTTACGTAATCTTCAAAGCGTTGACCTGAAATCTTTTCGACGATGTAGGCGGCAACCGCGGGCCCAGTGTTGCAATACGCCATACGCGTGCCTGGCCGCCAGCGTGAGATGCGCGAGTGGTGGCCATAATCCAGCGCTTCGCGCAGACTTATTCCTGGGGCATCCTTCGCATACTCGCGGAAGTGCATATCGTCCCAGCCGGTTGTGTGTTCCAGGAGATCCACAACGCGCACGGGGTCCGTTGCTTCCCAACGATTCTGAAACCACACCTCGGGGGCCAGTTTGTGTACGGGATCTTCCAGGGAAAGCTTGCCCTCGTTGGCCAGCTTGAGGATGGACAGCGCGGCGAAGGCCTTGGAAGTCGAGCCGATGCGGAAGAGGGTGTCTGGAGTGGTGGCGCGATCCGCGGCTACATCGGCTTTGCCAAGACCTGCAATCCACTCGGGACCGTCGCGATGCACGATCGCGATGGACATGCCCGGTGTATGTGTGTCTTTGAGGATCTTCTCCAATTGTTGCTGGAGCTCTGGAATGGACTGCGCCGGCTTCGGCGTCTCCTCTTTCTTGCTCTGCGCAAAACACGCAGTTGCGAGCGAACAGATCAGCAGAAAGCGCGTGATGGGTTTCACGATTAGCATTCTCCTCTTGGAGGGAGCAGCTCCGCAAATATACAAATCTTGGTTGGAGTTTCCCGCCAAGTAGTTCCCTATCCTATCAAGAATCGCGGGCCCTGCCACACGTGATGCGAGTGTCGACATGGATCTGGGAGTCGGCTAGTTTCCGATGGCCCTGGGGAGCATATCCATCCCCACAGCGCACGGCTGTGATATAAGACTCTTTGATCTCTTCCGGACCAAAATCTCGACTCGCTCAAGAGTCCCGCGGGAGCAACGATGCCGCCAATAACCAGACGCGAGTTCGTGCAAAGTGGCGCAGCCGCAGTGGCCTTGGGGACAACGGGGCGAGGTCTCTCGCCTGCAACGAATCCTCGCAATTCAGGCGAGGCGTTCGCGGCGTATCAGGAGCGCCGGCGCAAAGAACTTTGGAGCTTGCTGGGCGACCTGCCATGGCAGCACCGGGCCGAAAAGCCCAGGTTGCTGAGCACTGAAAAACACGAAGGCTATACCCTCGAACGCCTGGTCCTCGATCTGAACGGCATAGAGCCTGTTCCCGCGCTGCTGTTGATCCCCGACAAACGAAAGTCACCCGCGCCCGGCCTTCTTTACATCCATTGGCATGCCGGGATGTATGGTCTCGGCAAGGAGCAACTTCTGCGAGGTGTTGATGCGCAGCCCGCCTACGCCCCCGTCTGTGTTGAAAAAGGCTTGGTGACGCTGGCCATTGATAGCTGGTGTTTTGGCGAGCGCAAACCCGCGGGTGACGGAAAGACCGGCGAGGAAGATACTTTCAAGCTCATGCTGTGGAAGGGGCAAGTGCTCTTTGGAATGATGATGTTTGACGAGTTCCGCGCCCTCGAGTATCTCGCCAGCCGTCCGGAAGTGAATCCCCAACGCATGGGTGTCCTGGGAATGTCCATGGGCGCAACCAAAGCGTGGTGGCTTGCGGCTCTCGATCCGCGCGTTCATTTATGCATGGACGTTTGCTGTCTTACGGATTACGCAGAACTCATAAAAACGCATGCTCTCAGCGCGCACGGCATCTATTACTATGTGCCATCCCTGCTGAAGCATTTCCAGACGGCGGACATCAACGAATTGATCGTGCCGCGGCCTCACCTGAGCGTGAATGGGCGGCGCGACCCACTGACTTCCCCTTCCGGCGTCGAGAAGGTGCGCGAGCACCTGCTTCCCCTCTACCGCCAGTACGGCAGGGAAGCAGATTGCCGCATTGAACTGTTCGATGCGGCCCACGTGGAGCTGCCGGAGATGAGGAAACTCATCCTCGAATGGATGGATCGCCATCTCATTGAGAAGAGCGCAGCAGGATTGGACTGATGCGCGCTCGCCTTGTTCGCTTGCTCAGCTTTCTCAAGTGCCTCGCAATTCTGACATCGGGAAACGGACCGCTGCACAACAAGACGCCCGGGCTCTTCGCCCGGGCGCTTAGCCTTACTGAAAACTGAAAACTAGTAAATGTCGTACAAAGGGCGCGATTGCAAACACGTAAGTTACAGAAAAACCAAATCAAGAAAACGGCAGAAACGGAACAATGGCGATTCGGTAGGCCATTTTTAGGCCACGGTGCTGACTTTACCAGTTAACCCGTGCTTCGTAAGGCCCGCGAACTTGACCGTACTTTGGGTCTGCACTGACAATCCTTTTAACTTTCTGTGTATCTTCACCGTTGGCGTCGGCGTCCATGCTTTCCTTGTAGAAAACCTTTGGACCATCTGGGTGGTCCACTATCCAAACTAAGGGCCTTGGATTTTTCATATTCCCTCCGCTGTCCATCATGCGGGATTCTGGCCTAGTTCTACAAAGAGTCCGTGTTACCGAGAATGGAATGGGCTAGAACCCATCTCATAAATGCTGTGCGACCCCGCCGCGCGCACCTCAGGGGTTAAAACCCCTGAATTTGCGAGGCTTTTCGGCACGGCTGAAGCCGTGCCCTCCCCGGAACCATTTATGAGATGGCTTCTAGTCATTTTGCTCAAAAGGGTCTGTGTCCGGAGGATAGTGTACGACGGGAATCCTTCCGCTACCCCCACACAAGTCACAAACTTCACCATTGCGCGTTCCTGCTCCGTGGCATTGCGGGCACTCTGCGTCCGCTGGAACTTCGTTCACCATAGTGTCCTCGTCCCCGCAAAAAACTGCGCAAATTCTATCACGCGATTGCTTGGGGCTTATTGCTGGCCGCCGCCGGTCCATACGTTCCAATCAGAGCTTCGGCTTCCTTGCAGTCTGCAACGTATTTCTGCACTGCAAGAAACTTTCCAACCAATAACAGGATGCAAGTCGTTGCAGTGGTCGTAGCTTGAATGATCTCACCTTCGGTGTAAGCAGGTTTTGCAACTGCCCCAGTAAATCGACGTCCCAGTTGAAGCATTCCAGTGTGAGTATAGCTACACATCGCAGCCCAACTTCTAGCCCGAAGGTCCTCGAAAAATCCTTGTGCTTGATACTTTGCATCGATGGCCTTCGCCATGTCTGTCATATTCAAGGGCAGATGGTCCTCTCGCTCAAAAACTTGTAGCTGCGGGTCCGTGGCACAAAAGTTTACCCATAACCCGCGATAAACCCCCTCGACGATGCTTCGGACCAGCGAGAATGCTGAACCAATCTTGTCGTTGCGAATTGAAATCAGCATGGCCTCGTGGTGTTCGATGATTTGGGCGAGAGTGCCCATAACGATTACGCTGCGCAGATCGTCGGGATAAGCATGCCGTCCAAGAATTGCTTTGGCCTTTACCATTATTCCTTCAACCGTGTTGAGGTGTTGCGCAGTCTCTGGTGTCATAACCCCTCCTAGCGGCGCTTCCAGATTTATTCCGCAGGAACTTTGATAACGCGAGTATGCAGCAGAAATTCCCCGCCCTTGGCCAACTTCCATTCATTGATAACCCAATCGCCGCCTTTGAAACAACGTTTATACGCGTCGTAGGTCACCATGTGGGTTGGCACGTGATGTGCCAGCGCGCCACCCTTTCCGCAATCCTTGCCGCAGATAAGGCATCTTATCCCGTGGCCCTTGCGAACTGCTCCTTTCCGTCTTCCTGCCATTCCATTTACCTCCGTAGCGGCGGATTCTACCACCGCGCCGACCTATGAACCTGCCATTGCGCCGGGCGACACGATTCATTTGGGAACGCTGAAAACAGCAAGACGCTTTTTGCCGGAATTGAAAGTCCAAAGCAATGAACCAACAAAAACCCGTTTCCTTCCCTTGAGCGTTGCCAGCCTCCAACCAGCACCATGTGTCATTCTTTCGCCTTTTCTGGCCCTTTCTCCCTTGATCGTGATTTCGGCTGCCATAGCTGGGTCCCTCCTTTGCAGATTCTACCACTCGCGGATACTGGCATGGCATATAAGATGTCATGGAAGTTACTCCTGCTTGTCCGGCATAATCACTTCGATCCAAAAGGAAAGGGCCGGGAAGGTATCCCGGCCCTTTAGATGATGAGGTTTTCCCGCGCCTATCGTGTGGAAGTCTTACGGTCCAGAATGAAAATCCACTTCCCAGCTACCACAGCGCGGGTGACGGTTGTGGTTTGCGTTTCGATTTTCACAGATACAGCTTGCTTGGATTTCATGGATTAATGATAAGTGACTAGTCCACAAGTCGCCAATGGTACGGTCGTACCACCGAGGAAATCTAGGCCAAGCATTTTGTAGAAATCAAAGCCACCGGAACACACCGATTTATCATCGGGGCGGTGATACGATAGCCTGAGGTATTGAAATAAGGGGGAGCCAGCCATGAAGCCACACCTTATGAAGAGTTTTGCTCTATTGTTTCTCGGGATGCTGCTTGGAATTAGCTTTGTTGTGAGCTTAATGGCTGGACAGGAATATCGGACCCCGACAGGCTACGCATTTTGGAGCAAGGCGGATGGCAATACCAAATTCGCCTATCTCATTGGCTACAGCGATGCGGAGCAATTGTACCGGTTTGCTCTGGATAGAGGAGCAAAACCCCTCTGCGCGGATGCAGGAAAAGTGTGGATTGAAGACTTTGACCAGAAGATTCCGATGCCCAAGAACATGACGGTCAAACAAGAGCTCGAAGGTATAGATGAGTTCTACAAGGATTGGAAAAATCAGAGCGTCCAACTTCATTTTGCTCAAAACATTGTCAGGCTACAGATTGCAGGCAGACCACAGGGTGAAATAGAGGAGGCAACTAGAAAGGCGCGCGAGGCGTCTTCAAATGACTAAAGCAGGAGGCTTCATGAACAAAATCCGCGTGATAAATGGTGTGACAGAGAAATGGTGCGTGACCTGTGAGAACTGGAAACCCCTTACCGCTTTTTCGCCGGGCGGAAAAAGCCATCGGACTTCATCCGAAGGCGGCGTGCACTGCGAGTGCCGTGAGTGCAACGCTAGCAGACACCGGCGCAGATACGCAGAATCCAAGGCCCTTCGGGAAGCAGTGAAACATAGTCTCCAAAAGTGAAGCAGAACGACATTCGCCCTTCTAGCTTTGTGGAGTATCCCCCGAATTTTTCCTGTCTGAATCAGCGGCATCTCCCTCTGGTAGCCATTCTTCCCAGCCGCCCCACTGGTGCGCCCTTCGGCGCAACTCTGAAAGACGCTCGCCCTTTGAAGGAAGCGGTTCTTCTTCCGGCTTGGCCTTTTCTTCAGTCATCGTCCCATCCCAATGGTCGGCACCTTCGTACCGGCGCGGCCTGTACGGCGGCCAGCCGATAGCCGATGTGCGGGCTGTCATACTTCCGGCATCCCCAGCCGCACGTAATACCCTTCACGTCCAGCGCCCGCTCAAGTGTTTGACACAACGTTATGCGGCGCGCCGATGGGCAGACCACGGCAAACAACCCAGCACCTAGAATTCGGAAAGCGGGGAAAAGTTCGCGCAATTGTGCAAGCGTCATCATTTCTACACATGGTTTAGCGTGTGCCGGAGTATGGCGTCCTTCGCCACCGCATTCTTTCCTGGTAAACAGGATCGGCCCACATGGCCGTCAAACGTTGGCGCGAAGATTCCCGGAGATGTTCTCCCGCATAGCACGATGGCAAAGGCTTCCACCTGTTAGCTTCCAACAGGCCGCCGATATATCGCGCATTTGTTAGCACATTGCGCACCACGTGGGCAGTGATAGCCATTTCCGCCGCAATTGTTGCGCTGTCCCAATCGAGCCGCCAACTTCGATACAGAATGCCCGCCAAATATGCCCGGTGGTTTCCAGCCCTCCGTGCGGCCTGCCGGTGCTTCGCCATCTGTGGTTGGTTCGTCCGGGCGCTTCGCCGGTACCGGCGACCCATTTCTTCAATCACAATGCGAAGCTTAGAATCGTCCAAGGCCCACGCGGGAATGGTTTTCTTGAATCCCGGCTTGCGGGCCGATTCCTGAAAGCCGTCGTCAAACGAAATCCCGGCTTGCCGAAATTCTTTTGTAAGACTCTGGGCTTTCATGGCGCTGGATAAACCGTCCCGTCTTCGGCACACTGCCAAGTAGTTGCGTTCAGTTCAATGTGTATCCGGCTTCCACACTTCGGGCAATCGCCCGGCTGGTGCTTGTGTGTGCCTTCCGATGGTGCGCTTAATCGGTTCCCGAACTTTGGCAGCACTACGTCGCGCGTATAGAACGGCGGCCCATCGGGGAAGCACCACTGACAATAGGCCGCACCTTTCAGATGGTGGCATTCTGGAGAGTAAACAGAATGCGGGCACTTCGGTATGGATGGTCCAACAAGGTAAGTTGCCAAGGAAAACTTCCTGGAGGAAGTGATTTTCTACAGCCCTGCGGGGCCGCGCCCCGTGGGCGGATACGCGGCCCCATCACATGAGCAAACTTTTATCGCCGTTCGATACCGACAAGATGGGGAGGCGTACCTTTTTCCAACGCGGCCACCTTTGCTTCCAAGGACACGATGCGGCGACAATTTTCAAGCACGGTTGCTATTAGCTCAGTCTGATTGATTCCAACGGCGTGACAATATCTTTCCGCCGCGCACTGAATCTGTTTATCGGTTATATCTGCATCAACTTTGAAAGCCATTTCTGTTCTCCTTCGCTTTACTTCTTAGCCTTCGCCGCTTTCTTGGTCGCGTATCCCGTTCTTGCGTACACCAAATGTTCGCAAGCAAGGTCCAAGTGAGCGTTTGCCAGCCGGTGCGCATTCCTGTAGCCATCATCCGGGTCCGGTTCGTCTTCGTCTTCATCATAAGCACGCTTGCTGAGCTGACAAGCCAATTCGCACAGCGTACTGGCTTTAGACGTTAGCGAAGCAAAATCCGTTTGATCGCCGCCAAATCCAACAGCGCGCAATGCCTTTTCATATTGGGCCGCCAACCGCTGGGCCGCAGTCCTCAGATACCATTCCGCTTCCTTTAGGCCGTGGGTTTCCGCAATGCGTGCGGCGGTGCGGGCTTCCGCCGAAGTGCCTTCTGGATATGCAGGGAACGCCACAAATGAAATTTCAAGGAGCCGAGCAGCCTTCACTGTACGAATCTTTCTTGTGTCATCAAGGTCGTCATCATCACAAAGGAACCCAAACGATAGCGCGTCCACATCCGAACGTTTCACAGCGGCAAAACAGTCCCGGTGTATCTGGGAATTGCGGTCTAGCTGCACCGTGTACTGAAGACCGCTAGGCGTATCAGTCAATTGCAGCGTACCGTTTTTCTGCCTTCCAAGAACTTTGCTGTTGTCGTGTGACCATAGCGCCTTCACATCGCTGTCCGGTTGGGACAGCGTTCCTTGAAACGCGCCCGGTGCTACTTGCTCGCGCCAGCCGGAGTATGGAACGCCGGTAGCGGACAGCGTGTTGTATGCGACGGCCACACCCGTAAGCTGAAACTTCATTTCGTCGGCGCGGATCTCCGCGCGGCTTGGGTGGCTGATTAGCAATCTGATTTCCTTGGTGCCCATGTTCTGCTCCTTCGTTTTGCCATACTGCTCCACATTTTCGGCCCCGTGTTTTGGGGCAAAATCAGAAGCGGGCTAGAGGTTTTTGAGGAAGTTTATTCTCCCCGCGCGCCAGCCCGCTTCTATCACCGCATTTCCCCGCGCGTCTATTCGGGAACAGGCAGTTGAAACTTTTACTCCAACGTAGCCAGCGCGCGTTCGCAGATGATGACAACGGCGCGGGTTGTGTGTGGCTTGCCGTCGGCCAGCGCAAGCGCGAGCACTTGACGCACTGCTTCGGTCGTGTTCTTGCACCATACAATGTCCGCCAGACAGTTCTTGCCCATAACAGTGAGTTCTTCACTAATGGCGACAAGTCTGTTGGCTATCGCCACCACTTCGCGTTTTGTTGTTTTCTTACTCATCGGTGGTTTTTCCTTTCCTTCAGAGTCTTGTGCAAACTTCGTCCTTAACCCTTCGCGCCCGAGAAGGGGATGTTGCCTCCGCGGACGCCTTTGTCGTACTGGTCTTTCTCAGCCCGAACGCTATCATTCCGTTCATCGCGTGTAGGATTCAAAACTTCATCCGGGAGCCGGAGGTGCTTGTTTTTCTTCCACTGGCGCGTGTAGGATTCGACGATGTCGCCGGGCACTTCGCACGAAAATCCCGACAGATACCTGAATCCCCCGTCCCAAGTACGTTTGGCATTGACAAGTTCCGGCTTGCCAGCATAGAGGAAGTGTTGCGGTCCAATGTCCTGCCGAATCGCAAGAACATGCTTGTCCGGAACCTGCCCGTCATTGTAAGGAACAGTGACAATGCTGAACTTTGGCGTCAGGTTAGGCTTCGGGCTGGCCGCAATCGACGCAGCAAGGTGTTCCCGCTGAAGGTCGATATGCGACTTCCCCTCTGTGCCTGTTACCGGCGCGTCAGTCAATTCGGCCAGCCCGGCACTGATTAGCGTGGAACCAATTTCGTTTGAGATGTGTTTTACTTCACCCGAGGCAAAAATTTTGATTTTCATGCGAGCTTCTCCTTTCAGAAGTTGGGGCACCGCCCCGAAATAGCTCTCTCAGATCATCCGTGGGATGTTAGGGCGAGTTTTCAGAATCCTTTAGGGTCTGAAGGTTCATAAGGAAATTCACCGTTGAAACCATCAAAGGCATCTGTGGGCACAGCCTGAGTGCCGTCGGCACTTATGCGATATTTCCCATAGCGCCCTTTCATTCGCACCGCAGGCAACAGCGCATTTGTGTTCAGTACATCTGTGCGCCCGCAGTGTGTGACTGTGGCCCCGTTATTCAAGGGTTTCGCCGGGTCGCTACCGCCGCGCACAGGGCAATGAAAACCAAAGCCCTTCTCTTTTCCGTCCAAAGATACACGCCGGTAGAAGCCATGCACCTTCGTCTCCGAGTCATATTCACGGGCCGACTCAATGAGTGTTACAAACCCATGCGTAAGCCCGGCCTTTAGGTCGGCTGGTGCTGTTACCACCTTTTTCCAAAGTGCGCGAAAAGGATTCATGCTTTTACTCCTTTCAAGAGTTTTGCCGCCACAGCTTTAAGCCAGCCCTTACATCTTCACCGGCCTGTAACGGACGTGCGCCACCATCGTGGAGCATTGCTGCCTGAGCATCTTCCGCTGTAACCGCGAAGAAATTGAACCGCGCCGCCAGATACCACGCCGCATAAAAGCATTTCGTCAGGTCATCGTCCTTGCTGTGGTCTAACATCCACGGCAGGGCCACGCCATGAATCTCGCAGCCTTTTGTTTTGTAGACTTGCTCGCCAATCTGTTCCCAATCATCCGGCCAGCCCTTGCCAAATGGCTGCACGTTCACACCAAGGGCTTCCAGCGCAAGGCTGGTTGCAATGATTACCGGTGTGGATTTTTCCCTCGCGGTGGAAATGCAATTGTCGAAATAGTCCTTCGCAGCTTCGTCTTCTTCCTTTGAGGGCAAATCCAGAACACCCCATTTGGACGTGTCCGTGTGAATCTTTTTAAGACGAGATTCGGACAGCGCGAGGAAGGGGAAAGCATACATGCGACCCACTTCGCTTCTGACCAGAAGCACTGCGGACACTTGTTTCTTCTTGTCGTATAGAAGCGCCATTACTGAATAAATCATCGCTGGCCTCCTTCTGCTTTCAAGCCAAAGCTGGGCAACCGGCAAACCGTGGGAATGTAGTCCACACCTTCGCGCCACTCGGGAGTTCCATCCGTGTCCGGGTGATGCTGCCTGCACAGACCAATAACGTTCTTGGGATCAAGCATCAAATCTGGCCGTGTGCGCGGGGAAATAAGATGGTGGTACAGGTCTTTGAATCGGTTGCATTGTTCGCCATCTTCTAATCTCTGGCACATGACGTTGCCTTGCGTTTCCAGCCATTCCACAAAGTGCTTCCACGGCGTGCCGTACAACTTCCGAACCGGGTCGTTCGCGTCGCGTTCGTGGTAATAGAGCTTCTTAGCTTCCTTCGCCGTGTTAGCCTTCTGGTGGTCGGCGCAATACCCGCTTCGATCACGGGTGCGCTTAAAACATCCCGATTCGCGGCAAACCTGTTCAAGACGATTAGGCATGGGGCGGCTCCTTCTTCTTGTGCCAGGAATCCCAGTCGCCACCGTCATCCAGGAAGATGATTCCGCGATGGGAATATGGAGTTGTAGGAGCTTTCTCGGTAGAGAGAAACCTATCCAGGGCACAGGCGAGGGCCACAGCACCATCTATTTTTTCCCGCGATTTGTCCTTCTCAAAGCGGTAGCGGTTCTGGGAATTCCGCATCACCACAGCATTCGATAGGTTCCACACGGCTATGGGATGGCCGTGATGACAAAGCTTGCCGTTAATGAACAACCGCTCCATGCGCTGAATCGCAGCATCGAGCCAAGCCCCTTGTTTGACCTGAGTCACGGTCATACCGGCATCGCGGAGATCCAGCGCAATATCATTTGCAAGGGCGACGTCAAACCCCATTTCCACGATGTTGAATTCAGCGAAACGTTCTAGGATTACCGCCCGCACCTTTTTGAAGTCGCACACTTCTCCCGGCGTTTGTGTGATGAAGCCTTCACGCGCCCAAACATCGTAAGGCACCCGCTGTTCACGGCTTCGCCTTTCAACACTTTCCTCGGGGCAAAAGAAATCGAACAGAACTTCAAAAATCCCATCTTCTTCAAGCGGGGGAAACAAGAGGCAAAAGGCCGTAAGGTCCTCGCAAATTGCAAGGTCAAGTCCTGCGTGGCACGGGAGGCCCTTCAGCCGTAGGCGCGCCGCCGCAATGCGCTTGTCAGGCGATAGCAGATGGTCAGTTCCATTATTCAAATAGGCGTTGCCGGGTTTTTCCAGCACACTGAGCTTGAAGAAACTTTCTTTCGTCTCCTTGTCGGGCCATCGGTTCATGTTGAACCGCAAGAAATCGCCCTGTGTGCGCCTAATTCGTTTCGCATCGCTGGCTAACTGCCGAAGGTTGGCAAGGTGCTGTGTTACACCAAGCGACACGTTGCATTTTGGCCAGTTTTTTTCATCATAGGGGTCGTCATCCTTGTCTAGCTCCGCGATGAAGGCAAAGAAACCATCATCGGGCACCACGCCTTCAAGCACCTGCTCGGCGTGCGCGCGAACCTCCCACGCGATTGATTGCCGCGTTTGCCCGGCGGTTGTAATGCTGAGGATGAGAGGCTGTCGCCGCCCAACAGTGGAAGTGCGGAATACGTTGTAAAGCCCTTCGCTCGTATGGTCGGCAAGCTCGTCAAGAATTCCGAAATGAATGTTCAGCCCGTTCAGTTTTTCGCTGTTCGCTGCCAGCGGCGCAAATAAGCCGCCACCATCGAACTGAATGTCATCCCTGTAAGCTTTGCTTCGCTCGGCAACCGAAGGCGACTCACGCAATCGGACAGCCGCTTGAAAGCAAATGCTATGGCTTTGGAACTTCGTCGTAGCCGCGACGTAAACTTCCGCATTCGATTCGCCGTCGCCTTCAAGGTCGGCCATGTAAAGCGCCAGCCCGGCAAGAAGGGTTGATTTGCCTGCCTTCTTTGACACTTCAATGAACCCGGCGCGAAATCGTCGCATCTCATCGGCACCTTTGAAACCAAAAAGCGCCGCAATGACAAAGTGCTGCCAGCCCATCAAGTTCAAACCGAGCCTATGCAGATAATCGGCGCAATGCTGAGCCGCCGCTGCATCAAACACGATTCCACGCGAAGGCCCCTCTTCCAAGTCATCAAGAAAACGCTGACACGCTTGCTTCAGAAGTTTCCCAGCCACGATGCGATCCGCCAGCACATCCCGTGCGTACTGCTTCGCGGCCTCTGCACAATCAGGCCCGGCCTGTGGGAAAGGCAACGGCGGGGCACCGGCTGGCGGTGCCGGGGTTTCCTCCGCTGGTCGGCTGGCCGGGCGCTGGTAGCCAGCCCGGTTCCGGAATTCCGCCGCAACTACTTCCGCTGCGACTTTGTCCTTCGCGGCGCGGGCTTGACAATATGACAATAGGGCGTTGCTATCTTCCCGCGTGATGACGCTTCCGAATTCGGCCAGCGCCTTTGTCCACCAATTTCTAAGATTGCGGTTCAATCCCTGTGGCCGCACGACAGCCGATTCTTGAGCGATGCGGCGCTCACGTTCCGTCTTGGACAAGTGCCGATGGGCTTCTTCAATTGGTTTTCGGCGACTCATTTAGCTTCCCTTTCGCTGGTAAATCCGCCAACTTTCCGCTGAGTTTGGTAACTTTCTCTTACCATCACCGTGCGATTGTGCGTTTTTGCTGGCGCGCGGATGGTACGAAAGTACCACCCGCAGTTCTTGGAGTGCATACCGTCGTGTCATCATCAAGGCTGCTTTTATTTTGTCAATCGCGTTAGCACTTGCACTGAAGCACTTGCACAGTGCAAGCAAGCCACTTGCACAGTGCAACCAGGCACCATTGCACGCCTGCACTTGCACTTCACTTCTTCTTAAAGAAGTGCAAGAGCAACAGTGCAAGCTAGGGCAAGCTTTGATTTCAGAAATCATCTTGGCCGCCTTCATCAAAACCGGATAGGCCATCTTCGATGATCCAATGGCCGGATGTAGGGCTTGCTTGCTTCCACGTAATGCTTTTTTCTGCCAACACACCTTCCACGCGATTCCTGCTTATCCCTGTCGCTTTCGCCAATTGGTTCTTCGATATCTTGGGATTCTCCCGGACGAGCTTTTCGGCTTGATCCGCCGCCGTTTCTGATACCGTTTCCGTGTCCATCGTTTCGCCTACCTGTGCATCGCTGGCAATCACGACCAGATTGCCAGTGTCATCAATGTAGGGGCGGCCCTGCACTATGAAAGGATCGGCGGCTGGCAGGTCGCGCGGTTTGACACATTCGACGTAAACGCGAGTTAGGTTTTTGCTTTCCTGCAAATAATCGTCATCCCACTGATTGTTCCCCTTCCGCTTTCTGGCGTGCTGCAATCCCCACACACAATCGGCCATCGCGCCGAAATCGCCCGTACCGCGAAGCACATTTTCCAGTGTCATAAAAATCGACTCACCTTGAGCCTTCTTACTGTGGTGCAGGCAAACCACAGCCAGCGCCCCGGCGCGTAGCAAGGCGAACGCGAGCATGGCTAATCCGTTTGCGTTCTCAATGCTGTCGTTTTCGCTTTCCGCGCCGCTGAATCGAATAGCTGTGTCCAAGATGATTACCGGCCCGTTCAAATCGCGCACCGCTTGGAACAGTAGCGGATCATTCAAAGCGATTGCGCCGTCGTTTATCGTTTGACAATAGAATCGGTCTGATTGCGGCAGACGGAGCTTTTCACAGCGCGCCCGGAAACTCCGCGCACCCATTTCCGGGCACAGATAGATGACATTCCGCTTCTGTGGAACTTCCCACACGCCAAGAAACCGTTCGCCCGTAGTCACCGCCTTCGATATCGAAAGGCCCAGCCATGTTTTCGCTACGCCCGATAATGACCCTAAGAAAGTCACGCCTTCAGGGAGGATGTGTTTGATTAACTGCAGGGGTTCGCCTTGCGCCAATTCATCGACGGAGTGGAGCTTTTGTCGCCACAGCGATACACAGCCGCTCCGCAATGCTGCCAGCCTTTCGGCAAACGTGGCCGGGTCTTCCGCGTACAAATCGCCTAGGTCTTTCTTCGGGAACTGGATACTTTGGGTGTGGTCAATTCCCAATTGCGTCGAAATCCGCACGGCACACTGAAGACCCGGCACATCGGCATCCGGGCAAAACACTAGCGCACCAAAAAAGTTTTGCAATTGTTCTATGTCATCATCGTTCAGCGAATGGCCTGCCGTATCCACGCTCACAGCATGGAACCCGTGGCTGACGGCCGTCATCGCATCCAATTCTGATTCCAGGATATAAAGGTCATCGGCCAGACTTAGTTCTGCTTCCTGTATGACTTCTATTCCGAACAGGTGGTACGTCTTCTGATACTTGCGGAACTTTCTCCATTTATTTTCCGGCGCGCAAGGTCTCACACATCGCAATTTCACACTGACCAGTTCGCCGTACCGGAATGTCGGAATCACCAGATAACCGGCGTCATAGCCACAGTGATACAGGCGGGCCACCTTCATGCTGATACCGCGACTGGTCAAGAATTCTTCCGCTTGCCCGAGTTGATCTTCGGCCTTCCGGAGCTTGTCCAGCGAATATCCCCAGTCTTCCCCGGCTGGCGCACCACTAGGAGCGGTAGCCTGTGGCGCGCGGGCTTGCAATCTTTTCATCACCGCCGCGAACAGTTCCTTTTGCCGGTTACAAGTGCAAACGCATAACACCTTGCCATGCTCCACGCGGATTGTAAGGCTAGGATTCTTGTCGTCGTGGCTGGGCAAGATACACCTTGTCCGCCAGCCATCGCCTACCGGCTGGCCTTCGGGGAATGCCGCGCGAATATCTGCAAGTGTCGTCATGCCATCGCCGCCATTAAGTTCAATGTGCGGTCGGCCACATAAGCAGCCAATGCGGGCAAACAAACGTCCGCTACCACACTGGATAATTTCGTGTCTTCAAATTCAGCAAGCTTTTCCAGCTTGTCTCGCAAGTCCGCCGGAACGGTGATTGTGATTGAAGCGTTCGGCACGGGCTTCCCTTCGCGCTGTGCTATGTGCTTTTTCAAAGCGTCCACAGTCAGCGGGGGCTGGCCTTCGGGTGCGGCAAAGGCTAGATATTCTTCGCGGTTATCGTAAGGTGCAGCCACTTGGTGGTGGCTAAAGGTGAGTCGGGGATTCCGCTTTTCCACGGGGAACACGCGCGCCACATGAACTAAATTTTTCAGGGTTTGGACAGCCATGCCCAGTTCTTTGGCCGTATCCTTATAAAAGTTCGGTATCTTTTCGCTTCGGTAACACGTACCGCCGTCTCGGTCTGTACACTTGTGGAGCAGCAAGTAGCGCGGCACGTATTTGAACAAGTCTTGTGTGTCGAATTCAGTGCTGCCTAGATCAAGCCAATCGCCTAATTCCCACTGGCTGTTGTGAATTTCAGCAGCAAGCAGCTTCGCTTTTCCCAGCCAAAGTTCATAGCTGGGCACAGCCACAGCCGTACTTTCTGCCGGTACGCAGTCCGGGTAATTCAGTTCTGGGGATAGCGGATCGTCTTCAGCCTGCCACGTCCAAGCCAGCTCTTGCATACACACGTCTCCCTTTTTGAAAATCGGGCGGCTGCCGGAAGGATTTTTGGGAATCCTTCCGGCTGAGCCGATTGCCCCGAGACGAAGCGGGGCAAAATCAAAATTGTTTGGGGGAGCTAGAAACTGAAAAGCTCTCCGCCCGTTCGCCTTCATCCATTCAGCCCTTACCGCCCCGCTGGCCTTGCGGCCAGTTACTACTTTTGCAGCGTGTTACAGGGTTTTTGGCTGCCTAAATGCACAAAAGCAGCCAAATCAGCATCTTCCGTGGCGGCGCGGCAAAACCAAGTGCACGCAAAATATTTTCGGCGGCCTGGCGTAACGCTAGAAATTTCGTCTGGGCACACCACGGGCGCGGCGCTTTCAGGAAGGGAATGCACGGCTAGGCCGCCTTGCTATTCAGTTCGGCGTGGCGCTTTTGGGCCACGGATTCTGGGATGCGATAAGAAGTGTACGCACGCTTAAACCGCGTAGCTGGGCGGCTCACCTTCAGCACGCCAGGCGTGTCGCGAAATAAGGCGCGAATTGTATCAGGAGATAGTTGCCACAGTTGAGCTAATTCGTGGCAGGTGTAATGCCGTTCAAGTGCTGGCATTGGATGAATCCATGCGGGCGATTCCCGCCCGCCTGCACTTACGCCGCTCCCTGCTAGGCAGGGTTACGCGCGCGTTAGATTCATCCGTGGGGTTACTACCGAGTCATAAGTTAGGCGGTCAAATTCTGTAATACTGTAACACATCTGTTCGGTTGTTTCAATGCTTTTTTATGGAATTTATATAGATGACTCCCTTTGCTTGATGGCGTGAATTTCTCTGTGGCATTCCGGATGGACTACCATCAGATTTTCTTCTCTATGGTCGTTGCCGTCGAAATTCGCATGGTGCAAATGGTAAGTAAATTCGGTGCCGTAAAACTCTTCCGGGTAGTCCAGCAGCCTTTCATGCAGGAAGTGGTCTCCTATCTTCGCTCCACAGTGGGAGCAGTGTTGCATGATGTAGCTGGTTTCGAGTGTTCTCGATTCATCCAAAAAGGCTGTCTGTAGCGGTTCGTCTGCTGTTTCTGACCCTATCTCTACAATAGTTCTTCGTCCACATTTCCAGCACGGGAAAGTATCCGAGCGCATAGCTTGCGCCGCCAACGGCTTTTTGCAGTGTTCGCAAATGCCTTTCGCCCGTTTGACACAGCTTAATCTTGTCTGGAGTGGGACGCTGGTGCTTATTGGCTAGTTCTCCTTTCGGGAATCAACTATATAGGCCCCTTTTTATCGCTTCACCATGCTGACTACTTTTTGACCCTTTGCAGGCTTTGACGCGGCTTTTTCCAGCGCCGCCCGGCCTTGAGCAATTGTCGCCTGTTCCAGTTCTTTAACCCAAGGCAGATAAGCCTTGGCCGTAGTAGAAGGATCGGAATGTCCAAGCATTTTCGCCACAGAATGCAGGGATACGCCATGACGCAAATTCCAAACCGCGAAGGTATCGCGCAACATATGCGGGTGGGCTGGCCGCGTTTTTCCAAGGTCATTGCGAACTTCCGTGATCCCAGCGGCGACAAACAACTTCATGAGGCGCTTTCGCCAAGTAACCGTGTCAGAGTGAGGCGTGAAGTCCTTCATCCGGAACGGCTGGCCTTCGCCTACGCTATCCCTTTCCAGTGGGACGTTGCGAAGGAGGGTCACAACGTGGTTGGGTAGCTGAACCGTAGCGAGTTCGCCTGTTTTCTGGCGGCGGTACCTAAGCACGCCTTCGGCATCCACCAATTCGGGGCGGAATTGCACGGCGTCTATCAGGGCCATTCCCGACCAGCGCAGCAATTCAAGAAAGGTTGTAATCCTTTCCTTCCAGGCGGCGCGGGTCACGGCTGATACATTCTCAGGCTCAGATTCCGCTACTGCGCCCAGAATCGCATCGTACTGTTTGTCGGTGAAAATCGCGGTACGGCTGCCACTGTCATAATCCACGCGCCGAAGCTTGCGGGCTGGGCTGTCCTGAATCCATCCTTGCGCTTCGCAGAAATTGAAGAATGAGCGCACCATGCCCCATCTCTGGGCAGCCGTGTAGTCAGCGAACTTCCACGAAGCCCGCCATTGCGTGAGCAGCGATGTGGTGAGATCCGCGATATGGGCCGGGCGCACATCCGGGGGTATCTTATCCAACCACCGAAACAGATGGCCGGGTTTGTCCACAGCTTTTGATTCAGGATCAATGTGCCCCAGAAGCGAGCGGGCCATTGCTACCGTACCATTGTCGCCAAGCCGGGCGATCATGTCCGCGATGTACAGCGCCACGGCTTCCTCAATCGTTACCTGCTTGGCTTCCTTTTCGGCCTTCAGCCGGTGCAATTCGGCTTTTACGGGGTCCCAAGAATCGCGCAGTTGTTGGGCTTGCCGTTCCGCTTCCTCCCAGCTTCGGGTTTTCGTGGCCACGCGCCGATTAGCGCCCGGCCCTCCGCCCTCATAAATGCGAAGAATTTTGAAACAATGACAGCGCCGCCAATCCGCGCCGCGCTTCCTGTCCTTACACTTCAGTGAGTGGCGAACTTGAACTTTGACGCTTCGGGTTTGGGGATCGGGCATGGGAGCTTTCCTCCTGGCCCCCAGTATACCCTTTAGGCCATTTTTAGGCCACTTCCGGCCCTGTGACTATTATCTACATGAGCACAAAGCAGATACAGCTTGCCGGGCTAATAAATGTCGTACTGCTCCCAATGCAGCGTGGCATCTGACTGGATGATGATGTGCTTGTGCGCGTTCTGCTCCAGCTCATCAATCAAGATGGACTCGCGCGTCTTCAGCGCCTTGGCGATTTCCGGATGCACGCGCAGTGTGAGGTTCGGCCCTTCATGATCGGCCACGGCCATCTTGCGCGCCTCCGACTGAATTTCGTAGCAGAGCGTGGGGATGGACTTGACCATGCCCGAGCCCGTGCAATACGGGCAGGGCTGGCAAAGCACACGCTCCAGCGCCTGTTTGGTGCGCTTGCGCGTGATACAGACCAGGCCGAACTCGTTGAACGAGAGCGCCTTCGACGGCGCCTTGTCCTGCTCCAGCGCCGATTGCAGCGCCACCAGCACCTTTTCGCGGTTCCTCCGCTCTTCCATGTCGATGAAGTCCACCACGATGATGCCGCCGAGGTCGCGCAAACGAATCTGCCGCACGATCTCCTTCACGGCTTCCAGGTTGGTCTTGACGATGGTGTCTTCCAGGCGCGTGGAGCCCTTGCCCACGAATTTCCCGGTGTTGACATCGATGGCCACCAACGCTTCGGTGTGGTTGATGACGATGTAGCCGCCGGACTTCAGCCACACCTTGGCGCGCAGGGCCTTGTCCAGTTCGTGCTGGATGCCGAACTCCTCGAAGATGGGCTGCTCCTTGGTATAGAGCTTGACCTTGGTGACGAGCTTTGGCTGGAAGCGGCTGACGAATTCCACCACCTTGCTGTATTCCTCTTCGTTGTCAATCCAGATGCCCGTGAAATCGTCGCTCACGTAGTCGCGCAGGATGCGCTCGACCAGGTTCAGGTCGCGGTGCAGAAGCGCGGGCGCTTTGCGTTCGTCGTTCTTGTGCTTGATCTCGTTCCAGGTCTTGCCGAGGAACTCGATGTCCGTGCGGATTTCATCGTCCGTCGCCCCGCCTGCGGCCGTGCGCACGATGAAGCCGCCCGGATAGCTGCCCCGCGCTTCGCCAACCAGACGGCGAAGGCGCGAGCGGTTTTCCGCGCTGGCGATCTTGCGGGAAACGCCGATGTGGTCAATCGTCGGCATGTACACCAGGAAGCGTCCCGGCAAGGCCACGTGGCTGGTGATGCGCGCGCCCTTCTTGCCCAGAGGCTCCTTGGCAATCTGCACGACCACATCCTGGCCCGCCTTCAGCATTTCGGAAATGAGCTGCGGACGGCGTTGCGGCGCGTACCCAACATGATGCCCGCGGTGAGGAGCATGTCCGCGGCGCTCAAATCGCCCGCGTCCCCGGTCACCTCCCCGGTCGCCACGATCTCCGCGGTCGCCCCGATCGCGGCGCCCGTCGTGGCGGCCACGCGGCCCCCGGTCATCCCGGCCGCGCCCGCCGCGTTGCGGCCGCTGGAAGCGGGAGCGCGGGTTGCTGCCGATGCGCGCCGAATCACGCCGCACAAATTCCTCGCGCGGTGCGCCGGCATTGCGCGGGCTGCGCGTTTCGCCGGGAAGGAGCACGACGTCTTCCTCGCTGCTCGTTTCGCCGGTGGCGCCCTGTGCCGAAATGGACTCGTACTGTCCTTCCTCGGTGCGCTCCCCGCCTTCGTCGCGATCGAAGGCTGCTTTAGCCGCCTCGATCACTTCCTGATGTTCTTCCTGCTCTTGGCGCTCTTCGCGCTCGTCCTGTTCCTCTTCGGATTCTTCTTCGCCGCGCTCCCGCTCCTCCTGCTCGGATTCCTCGGCAAGCTCTTCCTCGATAAGATGGTCTTCGGCCTCATGTGCGTCTTCGCGAGCTTCCTCGTGAAAATCCTCGTGGTGTTCCTCGTGGGACCCTTCGCCTTCTTCTTCAAAGACCGGGCCGCCCGCGTGGGAATCCGCTTCGGCCCGCGCCTGGGTCTCTTCATGCTTGGCCTCGACCAGCCGCGAAGAGAGTGCGGAGAGCTCCTCTTCGCTGAGGCCGGAGGTTCCGTTGTGGTGCGCCTCGGCGTGAGCTTCCTCGTGATGTTCTTCCGCTCGCGCAGTCTCCTGCTCGGCGGATTCGGCGGCAGCGGGAGTTTCTTCCGTCCGTGTTTCACCGCCAGCGGCCGCTTCGCCTTCCGATTCCGTGTCCGCTAGGACCCAATGTGGCAAGCTTCCGGAGAAACGCCGTGGCACGCCAGAGTTCGGCTGCATGCCGCCTGCTGGGCGCGTGGGCTTCTCTTCAAAATCAGGCTGACGCTCCTCGGGCTCGTGGTCCCCCAACGGCTCGACCGGCGGTGGCACCGGACGCCCGCGATACTTGGCGAGCGATTCGCCCGGCAGGACGATGTCGTCCTCTCTCCGTTCGGCCGGCGCGCTTGGGCCGCGATCGCCAGAAGGGCGACGATTGTCAAAGCCGCGCGAATCACGTTCGCCCTGCGGCGAAGCGTACTTCGATGGTGGCAGATTGCGTCCGCCCTGGCCGTGGTGACGTCCGCCGCGATCGCGATCGCCGCTTCCGCCGCGCCGGCGTCCCCAGCGCCCTCCCCGGCCGCGTCCGCGATCGCCGCCGCGATCGCCACGGTCTCCGCGGTCCCCGCCACGGTCCTGACCCGGGCCGCGATCGTTTCCCATGCGCGGCGGATAATTCCGCGTGGGATTGTAGGAGGGAGCAAAATTCTGCGGCGCGGAAGCATTGGAATCCGGCTGGCGCTCCTCGGTCTCTGAAACCACCGAGTCCCCGCCGGGTTCTTCGCCGCGCGGCGCCGCGCTCGCGTTGCCCGGTTCCACGGAGTGATCCGGTTCGTGGGGGCGGTACTCTTCGCGACTTTCCCGCTCCTCGGGGCCTCCGCGGTCTTCCGTCTCTTCGTCCAGGTGCACCTCTTCGTGCACCCCTGCTGCCGCCAGCGTTTCCCCCGGCAGAACTTCGATGGCCGGCTCTCCCTGAGCCGCCAGCAAAGGCGCTGGCCCATCTCCGTGTGGCTGACCGTGATCGTAGTCCTCGAGGTTTTCGAAGACGTCGCTGACATACAGGAACGCGTCGCCATCCAGGCCGATATCCACGAATGCCGATTGCATGCCCGGCAGAACGCGGGTGACTTTTCCCTTGTAGATGCTGCCGACGAGCGCGAACTCTTTCTCGCGCTCAATGTAGATCTCGACTAGCTGTCCTTCTTCCAAAATGGCGACGCGTCGCTCGTGCGAGCCCGCCGATATAACCAATTCTTTCGACATGAAAACTCCTTAGGATGCACCGCCGCTGGAACCTCTCTATCGGGGGGCCAAGGCAGGGCGCCGTTCCGGTTCAGACCGGAACACGCGGGCAACAATTCTGCTGTTGCGGCATTGCGTTCGTAGCCGGAGGGAAAGGCCGCAGTGCGGCTCTCGTACTTCTTTATCCTTCTGCTAACGAGGCTAGGCCGTTGCCGGGATCTCCCCGGGGTAACGGCGGACGATGCTATCCTCACTCTTCAAATTCCTTCTTGATTAGCAACCCCGGCTTCAATCGGGGCCACCGAACCGGCGCAACCTCCCTGAACTGAGATGATGCGCTCGGGACTGGCTATGACTTAGTTAACGAATCGGCGCAGCCGGACATTCATCACCAGGCCAATCGCCAGGAATACAAACAACGTGGCGGAACCTCCGTAGGACATCAGCGGCAAAGGGATGCCCGTTACCGGCATTGCCCCGATGACCATAGCCACATTCACCAAAACGTGAAACCCCAGCGCCGCCGCCACGCCCATGACCAGAAACATTCCCGCGCGGTCCTTCGCCCGCTGGGCGTTCTGCACTAAACGCAACAACAACGCCATGTACAGCCCCAAAGCAAGCAGCACACCTTTGAATCCCTGTTCTTCCGCCCAGGCCGACATGATGAAGTCGGAGTACCGGACCGGAATGTACCCAAGTTGATTCTGGGTGCCGTTGCCGAAACCTCTCCCCCAGAAACCGCCCGAGCCCACCGCTATCTTCGACTGCAAAACCTGGTAGCCGGAGCCTTTCGCGTCTTCTTCGGGATGCAGGAACGACGTAACCCTTTCCTTCTGGTACGGCTTCAAGAAATGCCACCCTGCGGGTAACATCAAGACGCCGATTAATACGATAGCCGCGGCGTGTTTCCATTGCAGCCCCGCCAGAAATGCGCCGACGACCAACATGGGCACCAGTACAAGAGCGGTGCCCAAATCGGGCTGCTTCAAAATTAACGCCAACGGCAAACCAACGATTAACCCTGCTTTGATCAAATCCTGCAGGGAGAGCTCATCCGTGCGCACCTCCGCGAAGAAGCGCGCCAACACTATGATTATAATCAATTTGACCAATTCTGACACCTGGAGAAATTCTCCCATCACGGGAATCCACCGTTTGGCCCCAAACCGCGTGTGACCCACCAATAAAACCGCCAATAACGCCGCAATTCCAATGATGTACAAAATGGGCGCCTGGTCCATGATCACGTGATAGTCCACTCGGGAGAACGCGAACATCAACACCACGCCCACCACCAGCCAGCGGATCTGCTTTAGGTGCATGCCCGCCAGCGCGCTGCCGTGCGTCGCCGAATAAACCTCGATCACGCCCAGCGCGCAAATCGCCGCCACGATGGCCACCAGCCACCAATCGTAATCGCGTGTTCCGGGTGCGTCCTTCATCTTTCCCCTGCCCTACCAATCCTGAACAACGTCATTCCGAGTGAAGTCTACAGTGCGAGGCCTCTGCCTTTCAGGACAAACCCACCCTCACTCTCTCCGCGCTTTCTTCTTGCCGCTCGCAGCCATCACCGCTGCCGTCTCCCCCGGGTTTAGCTCCGCCTTAGGCTCTTCCGCTGCCTCCCTGGCTTCGCTCTTTTTCAATTGCCGCGTCTGATTTTCTGCCGTCACCTGGCCCTGGTTCTTCTTTTCCTTCTTATCGTAATATGCCTTCACAATATCGCGCACGACAGGTCCCGCGACAACGCCTCCGTGTTCCGTCGTGTCCTGAACGACCGCGGCGACCACAATTTCCGGATCGCGGCGCGGCGCAAAACCTACGAACCATCCGTCATTGCGGCCTTTTCCCAACCCAAGGCGGCTAGCCGCGCTGAAACTCATCATCTGCGCGGTACCGGACTTCCCGCAAAACTCGATCCCCTGCAGTTTCACTGCCTGGCCTGTTCCCCCGGGTTCGTTCACTACCCCATACAGCCCCTGGGTAACCTGCTCGACCGTGTTTTCGGCCAGGTCCACGTGCACCTCGCCGACCTGTTGTGCATCCTTCAGCAAGTGCGGCTGCTTGAAGTCACCCCCGGAGGCGATTCCCCCGATCACGTAAGCGACTTGCAGCGGCGTGACCATCACCGAGCCCTGACCAATGGCAACTGAAATTGTCGATCCCGGATACCATTTATGATGAAACACTCGCTCTACCCATTCTTCTGAAGGCACCAACCCGGGTTCTTCCGAAGGCAAGTCAATCCCGGTTTTTGCCCCTAGCCCCAGCATCTTGGCATACTTGGAAATCGTGCCTATCCCCATGCGCATCCCGACATTGTAGAAAAACACGTCGCAGGATTGGACGATAGCCTGGTGCAGATTCACCACGCCGTGTCCGCCCTTCCCGTAGACCCAGCACTTGTGCATTTGCCCATAAAAAACGCCATACCCCGGGCAGAACGCCGTGAAATTCTCCGGCGGAACCTTCGACTCCAACATAGCTGTCGCCATCACGACCTTGAACACCGAACCTGGCGCCAGTTGCGCTTGCGTCACGCGATTTAACAGCGGCCGATCCGGATCTTCATTTAATCTTTGCCACTCTTCCTTCGAAATTCGCACCGCGAAATCATTCGGATCGGGCGCTGGATGGCTGGCAAACGCCAGCACCTCGCCCGTTCGCGGATCGAGCGCCACCACCGCTCCCTGCTTGTCCCCCAGTCCCTTCTCCGCCACTTCTTGCAGATCGTAATCGATCGTCAATTGAATCTGCTTGCCCGGAATGGCCTCCTGCTGCGACAGGCGCATTTCCTTCATTTCCTTGCCCACGCTGTTGACCACCACGCGCCGCATCCCGTCCGTGCCCATCAGCAGATCGTTATATTGCCTCTCCAATCCGGACTTGCCCGCGAAGTCGCCCGGCCGCAGCTTGCCGTTGCTGGCCTCGATCTGTTGCTCGCTCACTTCCCCTACATACCCGCTGGCATGGGACATGAATCCGCCCGGCAAGTACCTTCGCCGGTGCACCATCAACATTTCCAGCAGCGGAACATCCGCGCGGTGCGATTCGATGAACGCCACGTCCGCCGGCGTCGCTTCCGGCTTGATGACAATAGGCTGGAATTTCGGCAGGTTGATCGTGTTGTTCAGCTGCTCCTTCAAATCATCCAGGGACAACCCCAGCCCATCGGCAATCGCGGGAAGATTCTTGTCCACGGCCGCGCTATCGTCGCGCAGCAATAGCACGCTGAAGGAGGGATAGTTGTCCACCAGCACGCGCCCATCGCGGTCCAGCATGCGTCCCCGCGGCGCGATAATGGGAATCGAGCGCACCCGGTTGCGCTCCGCCAGTTGGCCATACTTATCGGAATCAATAACTTGGAGCTTCCAGAAGCCGAGGAGCAGCAACGCAATAATACCCACGATCACGTAGGAGGCAGCCGCCAGACGTTCCTGCGGCAATCGATTGTCGTTGCGAAACCAGTACGACACGAAGAACCTGCGCGCGAGCGCTCTTTTCTTCAGGGCTGAGCGGTGCCCGCTCGCGCAATCTCTCTGTTGGCAGCGAAGAAGGTCGTGTAGTCCGTTCAACGAGGCCCCCACGGCCTCCGATGACTCGACCAAGCTCTCCCGTCGCCGCGCGGCTTCCAATACCGCCATCGTTCGGAAGTCTCACTAAAAGTAGCACTTGCCTACGGGGGGCGCAACCCGTCCCAAAGGACAGGTAGCCGGTCATACAACGGCCTCCGGCGTCTTGAGGGAAGACCCGCGTTGTTCGTCAGGCCATGGCTTTTAACCGCAACTGATGTGACGGGCACCCATGCCCCCTGTGTCGCCTGTTCAATCCCTCCTCTGCGGGCGTCAGGTAGGAAGTGTTTCGCTTGGAGACTTTTGGCGTTTCGTGCTTCCCGCCGAATCAACTACAATTCTTAGTTCTCCATGGCCTCTCTTTCAGATAAGCCGCTGCGGCTCGCGCTCATTGGAATGTCTGGCGCGGGCAAATCCTATTGGACCAAGAGTCTTGCTTCTCTCGGATTTCCCGCGATTTCCTGCGATGATCAGATCGAAGCGCGTCTTGCTTCCATCCTTCAGGCGGGAGGATTCAGCGGGATCAACGGCGTAGCCGCGTGGATGGGCTGGCCAGACCGCTCCACCTATGCCCAACGCGAGGCGCAGTACCTGGCGGAGGAGACCGCGACTCTCGACGAAGTCCTTACCGGCCTGGAAAAAAATCCGCACCACGAACTCATTTTGGATACGACCGGCAGCGTGATTTACTGCGGGAACCATTTGTTGTATAGACTGCGGGGGCTGATGGCCATTGTGTATCTGGCGGCTTCCGCGGACGAGCAGGAGCTTTTAATCCGGCGCTACCTGGAAGATCCCAAACCCGTGTTGTGGCGCGGAGCGTTTCAGCCGAGACCCGGCGAAACACCGCGCGAAACGGTGGCGCGTTGCTACCCGGCACTGATCGCGGCGCGCCGGCAAAGCTATGAAGCGCTGGCGCACTGCACCGTGCCGGTGGCCGGCTTGCGGGAATTGTCGCTGGGATCCGGAAACGCCACGGCATCAGACGGTGAACGATTTTTGCAAAGAATCAAGGAGCAGCTTTCGCCCCGGAAATAGCCAAGACCAAACGAAACGCCCATGAGATACCGCAGCACCTCCGGCAAAGCCCCGCTCACCTCCTTACGAGGCGCGACCCTCCGCGGCCTCGCGCCCGATGGCGGCCTGTACGTGCCAGTGGAAATCGCGCGCCACACTCCCGAGGAGCTCAAGGAATTTCGCCGCCTGCCTTTCACGGAAGTTTGCTTTCGCGTGGTCCGGCCATTTGCCACCCCGGACGTGCCCGAAGAAGTGCTCTGGCAGATTGTTGCCGAAGCCATCAATTTTCCGGTGAAGCTCGTCTCGCTTTCGCCAGCGCTGCATATCCTTGAGCTGTTTCACGGTCCGACGCTGGCTTTCAAGGACTTTGGGGCGCGCTTCATGGCCCGCCTCATGGGCTATTTCGTGCGTGGCGAGGACCGGCAACTCACCGTGCTCGTGGCCACTTCCGGCGACACGGGCAGCGCCGTCGCTCACGGCTTTCTCCACGTGCCCGGCATCCGCGTGGTGATTCTGTATCCCTCGAAGCGCATCAGCGAAGCCCAGGAAAAGCAATTCACCACGCTCGGCGAAAATATTACCGCGCTGGAAGTTTCCGGCACCTTTGACGATTGCCAGCGCCTGGTGAAGCAGGCGTTCGCCGACGAGGAGCTGAACCACCGCGCCTTTCTCACCTCCGCCAATTCCATCAACGTGGCGCGCCTGCTGCCGCAGATGTTCTATCACGTGGCCGCCTACCGCCAGTTGCCGGTGGCTTCCGTGCCCCTGATTGTTTCGGTGCCCAGCGGGAATTTTGGCAATCTGACCGCGGGTCTCTTCGCGAAGCGCCTGGGGCTGCCAGTTTCGCGATTCATTGCCGCGACCAACGCCAACGATGCGGTGCCGCGTTATCTGTTGAGCGGGGAATATAAGCCGAAAGAGGCCGTTGCCACGTATTCAAACGCAATGGACGTCGGCAATCCCAATAATTTTCCGCGCCTGCTCGATTTGTGCCGCAACCGCATCGAAAACGTTCGCAAGGAAATCTGGGGGCAGAGCACTACCGATGCAGAAACGCTGCAGCAGATGCACAACGTGTGGGACCGTTTCCGCTATATCAGCGACCCGCACACGGCGGTGGGCATTCATGCCTGGGAAGCGTACCGCAAGGAACATCCCGAGCCGTCGCAGGGCTTAGTGCTGGCCACCGCGCATCCCGCCAAATTCGCCGAAATCGTCCAAAAGGGAATCGGCATTGCTCCGCCGCTTCCCTCACGCCTGGCCGAATACCTCAATCGCCCCAAGCTCTCTCTCCCCATGACCGCTAGCTACGACGACTTCAAGCAGTTCCTCCTCGCCCACTGAACGGCCGCCCGTGCATGACGCGTTCGCCGGATTCTGCCTTGCGCCAGCAATGGTAATTAGCTAAGATTAGTTAGCTAGGTAATCGCCATGAGCGTCGTCACCATACACAAAGCAAAGTCCACTCTTTCCCGGCTGATCAAGAAAGCTTCCGCCGGAGAAGAGGTGATCATCGCGCGCGGCGACAAGCCCGTGGCGCGCCTCGTCTCCGTGGGAGAGATCAAAGGGAAGCGTCAGCCGGGTTCGCTCAAAGGCAAGCTGTATGTCGGACCGGAATTCTTTGCGCCGCTTGCCCAGGAGGAACTGGCAGGCTGGGAATAGCCTCTTGTGCGCGCGATTTTAGACACCCATGCCCTGCTTTGGTGGCTTTCGGACGATCCCGCCCTGAGCAAGCCGGCCCGGAAGTTCATCGCCGAGATCCAGAACACTGTGATCGTGAGCGCCGCTTCAGCCTGGGAAATTGCCACCAAGGTCCGCCTCGGCAAGTTGTCGACTGCCGCGGAACTGGCCGCGAACTTCGTGGGCTATGTGGGGCGCGAAGGTTTTGAGTTGCTTCCCATATCGCCCGACCACGCTATCCGTGCTGGTCTACTGCCTGGTCCGCACAAGGATCCCTTCGACCGCATGCTGATTGCCCAGGCTCAGGCAGAAGGCGTTCCCATCATCACGAATGAAATCATCTTTGACGCCTACGGCGTGCGCCGAATCTGGTAACTGAACCTGTTCCGATTTTCCCGCCAGAATTGCAGCCAACCGAGCAAACTCGTGCACCTGCCGCCTTTTTGTTCATGCACCGATTACAATTGATCTGTTTGGTATACGCTACGACGACCGCCGCAGGCGGTCCAGCAGCAGGAACAACGGCACGCTGAGCACCGCATTCATCGCTGCGGCGATGGCCAAATGCGTGTTGAACCACGGCTCCGGCTGTGCCAGCAGCAAGCGCCGCGTCAGCACCATCACGGCCTGCTGCAGCACAAAAAACACGGCCGTCAACGCGAAGCGCGCCACGGGATGCTCGGTATCCAGCCGCGCGCCAATCGACGACGCCAGATAACCCACCACCGTTTTCGCAATACCGTAGAGTCCCAGGGGCACGGTCGGCCCGCTCAAGCTGTCCTGCAGCAATCCAATCGTCGTGCCGAGAAGCAAACCCGTGGAAGGATTTCGCCGGCTCAATCCGAAATAAATCGTAATCAGTAGCGGCAAGTCCAGAAAACTCAGCTTCGGCAAATACACCGGAAACGCCGCTTGCAGCACCAGCGCCAGGATGGTCACTCCCGCGATCGAGCCCGGGAAAAACTTGTGCACCTCAATGTGCGTGTCGCCGCTGCGCAGTTCGAATGTGTCATTCATGGTTTCACCGCCGCTGGCGGCGCCGTCGCGGGGGTCTCCGCCGGCACATTCGGCCCTGGCGCGCTCTGTGCTTCCGCTTCTCTCTGGAATTCCAGCGGCTCCTGCGTCAGCAGCACAAACACTTCTTCGAGCCGGTCGAGCTTCGCTGCGGGCTTCACGCGAATCTGCTTGAACGGATTGCCCGTCTTCACTTCCACCACCGTGCCCACCGGCACGTCGCGCGGAAAAATCTTGTCCATGCCGCTGGTCACGATCTTCTCGCCCACATTCACCGTTTCGTCGGTGGGCACATACTTCATCGTCAGCATCGGCTCGCCGGTGCCGCCCACCGGGCTCTGAATCCGGGACTCCACCAGCATCGCGCCGATGCCGCTGTCCTTGTCCGTTAACACCAGCACCTGCGCCGAATCACGGTACGCCTCGATCACCTTGCCCACCGCGCCGTCCGGCGTGATCACCGGCTGATTGCGGTGAATGCCGTCGCGCTCGCCGCGGTCGATTTCAATCGTGCGGCTCGCCGTTCCCGCGCTCGCGCCAATCACCCGCGCGCCCACCATCGCCACTTTTTCATTCGCGGCTTTGAAGTTCAGCAGCGCGCCCAGCCGGTCCGCCTCCGCCGCCTTGCTTTGCAGTTGCGAGATGGACAGCCTCAGCGCGTCGTTCTCAATCCGCAGCGTTTCGTTCTCTCGCGCGGTGCTTTGCAGCGCGAAATAGTGTTGCCACACGCCGCGTACTTTCCGGACGCTCCAGGCTCCCGCGCGTTCGAACGGCGTCACTGTGGATACCGCCCACACGCGGATCAACCGCCCGCGCGAATCGCGTTTGATCTGCACCGCCAGCAACAGGACCTGCGCCAGCAGGACGCCCGCCAGCAGCGCCAGCGATTTATGTCTTGAGGGGATCGATACCATGTCCGGGCGTTTCCCGTAACCTTCAAACTGGGAAGGAACGATTCGAGCGCATTACTTAATACTTATAACTGAAAACTTATGACTACGTCAGTCGATGCACACCATGCGCAGCAGCTTGAAATCGCTGAGCATCTTGCCCGTGCCCAGCACCACCGACGCCAGCGGATCATCCGCGATCGATACCGGCAAGCCGGTCTCCTCGCGGATGCGCTTGTCCAGATTCTTCAGCAGCGCCCCGCCGCCCGTAAGCACGATGCCGCGGTCGCTGATGTCGGCGGAAAGCTCCGGCGGTGTGCGCTCCAGCGCCACGCGCACGGCATTCAGTATCGTGGCCACGCATTCGCTCAGCGCTTCGCGGATTTCGCTGTCGTCAATCGTTACCGTGCGCGGCACGCCCTCGATCAGGTTGCGCCCCTTCACTTCCATCGTCAGCGGCTTTTCCAGCGGGTACGCGGAGCCAATTTCCATCTTGATCTGTTCCGCCGTGCGCTCGCCGACCAGCAGGTTGTACTTGCGTTTCAAATACTGCATCACGGCTTCATCCATCTCGTTACCCGCCACGCGCACCGACCGCGAGTACACGATCCCGCTCATGGAAATCACCGCGATGTCCGTGGTGCCGCCGCCGATATCCACCACCATGTTTCCGCTGGGCTCCTCGATGGGCAGCCCCGCGCCGATGGCCGCGGCCATGGCCTGTTCCACAAGGTAGACTTCGCTGGCGCGTGCCCGGTAGGCGGAGTCCTGCACCGCGCGCTTTTCCACCGGCGTGATTTCGCTGGGCACCCCAATGACGATGCGCGGGTGCACCAGCACGCGCCGGTTGTGCGCCTTCTGGATGAAATACGTCAGCATCTTTTCCGTGACCTTGAAATCCGCGATCACCCCGTCCTTCATCGGCTTGATGGCCACCACATTTCCCGGCGTGCGTCCCAGCATGTCTTTCGCTTCGCGCCCCACCGCCACCACTTCTCCGGTGGCTTTGTTGATCGCCACGATCGACGGCTCGTTCACGACAATCCCTTTGCCGTGCGCGAACACCAGGGTGTTCGCCGTTCCCAGATCGATCGCCAGGTCGGAAGAAAACAGGCTGAACACCGACCTCAGGTTGTATCCATTCTTAGTCATTACTGCTTTCCCCCCGCGGAGAGGATCCTGCCAGGTAGGATCGCTGCGTGCCCGCCCCTGTCCGTGCAACCTTCCATTGTCGCCGGATTCGGTGCCGCACGCAAAAGCGCAACCCGCCGTTCCCCAAGTTCACTTCGGCACTACGATGGAAACCTGTTGTTTCGCCGTTCCGCCGCGCCGGTTGGACCCGATCACCACGATGGTGTGCTGGCCGGGTTCCAGCGGCTCGGTGAAATGGCGGAAACTTCCGTCGGGCGAAATATTCGCCACCGCCTGCCCGTTGATGATCAGCGCCGCGCCCGGCTCCGTCTTGCCGATCAGCTCGGCGACGCGCCCGTGAATCTGCGTGCTCTCGATGTCCAGCAGCATTTCCTGCGTCTTGCCCTGAGCCACCAGCGTGAATTTGAATGTTTCGCTGAATTCGCTGGTCTGCTTCTTGGCGTCGGATGCGGTCACATTCCAGAAATAGTCGCCGGCTTCCAGTCCGCTCTCTTCCACGCTCGTGCCGCTCACTTTCACTTCTTTTACCATCTTTGTGAACATCGTCGTCGGGCTGATGCGCAGCGTGTACCCCACCGCGTCTTCCACCGGCTGCCACTCAAACCGGATTTGCGCTGTCTTCGGGTTCTCCGAAATAATGGGCGCCAGGTTCAGCGGCGATACGAGTCCCGGCGGCGCCAGCACATTCGATTTCTGCGTTGGCCCGCCAGTCGGGAAGCTCGCCTTTTCCCACTGTGTCAGCTCGATTTTTTCCTGCCCACGCCGCACTTCCGCCGCGCCCGTGGCCACCACGATTTCGTGCTCGTTCTTGTTGGGATCGTTCTTCACGGTTGCCCGGCTGTTCTGCTGCACGTAAGCGGTGGCATCTTCCACGCTGATGGCCGCCTGCGAGTCACGCGAAGACCATGTCGGCGTGGCCAGGTTTACCTCTCCGGTGTTGATACGCACGGCGGTGTTCGCGCGGTCTTTGGTTACGCTGTTCTCTTCCACCGTAACCAGCGTATCCGCCTTCACCGTGTATTCCGTGCCGTCCGCAAACGTGATGCGCGCCGCTCCGTCCGAGCCCGTCTGGATCAAATCGCCTTTGTCCAGCGCGGTGTGATAATCGGCGTCCGCCCAGGTCACGGAGTTCACCTTCTTGACCTGCACCCGGCCGTCCAGGTTCACGAACTTGGCCTGCGTTTGTGTGATTGTCAGGGGATCATTGTCAACGTTGCCAATCGCCTTGTTGATTTTGTTCGTCACGATGGTGGTCCAGTCCGGGATGGCGACGTATATACCCGCGATAATGATCACAAACAAGAGCACCAGGTAGATGGCGACGGTCTTGTACGTTACGGCGTGCCAATACACCTCTACGCGATGAATCTTCGGCGCCTGCTGCGGCGTGGGGGCCGATGTCGGTCGCCGTGGCTCGATGGGGGTCTGCGTGGTCACTGGAGTCCGTGCCGCGATTGCTCCAACTTCGCAATTTAGCACAGCCCTTTGCACGTGCGGGCGCCACACCGCTACCCCGTACTCAATCTACAAATAGCGTTTCCGCCGCTTTTCGTCCCGTGATGCTATTTGGCCCTGCTTTGTGCCACCCGCACCCGTGTTCCTTACGCGAAGCATTGAATTAAAGACTGGAAGCGCGTCAAATCGGTTGGCGATAGCGGCGCAGCCGGACCGCTGCCGCGAGGAATGCCGCCGTTACTGCCAGTCCGATCCACAAACCCGGACTGATCAGGAATTGACCCGGAGTGAGTGGCGTCAGCGAATCCATCGACATGCTGCCCGCCGTGTGCGCGGCATGTTCCGGGGCGCCCCCTATGCGCTGCCCCAGCATGGCGGCGAAATGCGAAGTGTTGAACGCAATCTTCTCGACCACGCCGATTGCCAGCAGCGGTAACGCGGCCCACAGAAATGGCGCGCGCCGCGCCCAGCCTGATACCAGCAGCAGCCAGCCGAAGAGGGGCGCATACCAGAGCGCATGAATGGTCAGAAGGTGGTAGAACAGCATCACCGACATGTGCCACAACGGCAAGTTGGTCCATAGCGTCGCGACACTCGGACCGCTTCCCAGCAGCACTGCGGTGCTCAACAGCAGCATGATTCCTTGCGTGACAACGGTGATCGCGAACGTGACCAGCGGGAGAACCACGAGCGGAATGCTCGCCTTCGAGAGCACGGTCGTGAGATCGGAAACCGGCAGCGACTTCCAAAACAGGATGCTGCGATCACGGCGTTCACCGTACAGCGCGTCGAGACAGTAAAACACCGCGACAATAAAAGTGGTCCCCATGATCAGAAGCGCGGCGAAGTTGTACGGCTGCTCGATGAGCTCGTGCTGCTGCATCGGGTTGAGCGCCAACGCGGCACGCATCTTGTCAGGAAGATGAATCGCACTTATCAGGAATCCGGCCAGGATTAGCGCCGCGACGGCCAGCGGCGCGATGTAGATCGAACGGCTCTCCCACAATTCGCGTCGCACCGACCAGTACATGCGCCGAGTCGCCGAAATGTCTGTGGGCGCGAGGATCTGCGAGCCGAGGGGAGACTCCGGCATGGCGTTCGACGGCATATTCATCTGGCTGCTCCTTCTGCCTGGCCGGCCTGATTGCCCATCACGGCAACGAACACGTCGGCAATGCCGGGCGTGCGCACTTCGCCAAGGCTGGCGAGTTGCTGACGATCGACATGATCGAACAGCAGGATGCTTCGACCGAGCGCCTGCCTCTCGTATATCGGCTTGAGCGCCCGTGCTGCGGCGACCTGCTCCGGATGCACCGTCACTTCCACATAGCGCCGCTCGAATTCTTCCATAGTGCAATCGAGCACGATACGACCGCGGTTGATGAACATGAGATCGGTGAGGATGTGCTGCACCTCTTCCACCTGATGCGTGGTCACGACGATGGTGCGGCTGCGATCGAAATAGTCGCTCAGCAGAGAATCGTAGAACTGCTTGCGATACAGGATGTCCAAGCCAAGCGTCGGCTCGTCCAGCACCAGCAATTTCGCATCAATGGCCATCACCAGAGCGAGGTGCAACTGCGTAACCATCCCCTTCGACAATTCCCTGACCTTGCTGGTGGGCTTGATGGCCGTCTTTGCTAGAAAACCTTCCGCCTTCGCACGGTCGAAGCGCGGATGCACGCCGGCGAGGTAATCGAGCGCCTGCGAAGCCCTGATCCAGCGTGGCAGCACGGCGACATCGGCAATGAAGCAGACATCGCGCATGAGCTGATCGCGATGAGTCCACGGGTCGCGTCCGAGCACCTTCAGTTCTCCCTGATATGAGGTGAGACCGAGAATCGCGTTCAGCGCAGTGGTCTTGCCAGCACCGTTGGGGCCGATGAGTCCGAGAATGCGGCCCTCCTCGACACGCAAATCGACGCTGTCCACCGCGATGGTTGTACCGAAGGCCTTGCGGAGACCGCGTGCTTCTATGACTGTCATCGCTTCCGCTCCTTCTCCGCATCATTCGACGACGGGCGCTTTGCGGCAGCATCCAGCAGTTCTTGCGGTGTCAGGCCGAGCCGCTGGATAGTTGCGGACACTTTGGGCCATTCTTCCGTAAGAAACTTCTGGCGTTCGCCCTGCAGCAACAGATTGCGCGCGCCCGCATTGATGAACATGCCGCGGCCTCGTTTACTCTCGACAAGTCCCTCGTCCACCAGTTCTTGATAACCCTTCAGAACCGTGAGCGGATTGACCCGATAGTCGGCCGCGACATTGCGCACGGACGGCAGCGGATCACCTTCCTTGAGCACTCCGTCGAGGATCATCGCGACGACACGGTCGCGAATCTGGCGGTAAATCGGCTGACTGTCGTTCCACTCACGATCCATCAGGTTTTCCAGATAGCTCTTGCAGGAGACACGCTCGCGTCATTTTGTGCGCTGCAGGTCGAAGTGCGCCTGGACTGGCTTGTCCTCGGGCATCATGTAAGTCCAGTCCTCGGTGTGATGGTTGGCGTCGATGATAGTAAACACTGCATGGTGCATGTGTCCGTACTGCGTACCGCCGGCGACGTCGAGAAAGTCGAATTCCACCGTTTTTCCGTCCGGCGACGTCCTGGCCACCATGCGAGGGCGATTGCCGGCGTCGCAATAATGCGTCAGGAGCAGGCGATCGCTGTCCAGGTAGAACATGGTGACCGGATGGTCATTACGCGCCGGATCGTCCGGCGTTCCCGCTTCCTTCATCTCATGCACCAGCGCATTTCCCCGTGAGGTCACGCGGAGCGAGACCTGCATAAGCGTCCCGTCACCCATCCCGGCTTGCGGCGGCACGGTTGTCACCTTGCCTTCCCAGGAACCCGCCAGAGCTTTCAGTTTCTCGAAGGACTTTTGGGCGTCCGATTGGGGCTTTTGCGCATCAGCCTGGGCGAACGCTACACTGGAGAGCGAGATCAGAACAGCGACGGACAGCATAAAACGAAGGTATTTCATGTTTCATTCTCCTTGAGATTTTTTGCTTTCGGGTGAGCGTTTTCCCTCGCGTCCTGAGGTGCGAGCGATCACCATTGGCCTACTAGTGCTATAGTTGACTACAACGCAAGCTCAGTTGCAACCGTTTTTTTGGATTTTTTTCTCAGCGTTATCCGATTTCGCTATCCACCTTAGAAACAAGGGATTACAAAGCGCAGCAATCGCAGAGGCGATTGTGGTTTACACGGTTTCAGGCTTGGATGATCGGGAAATCTTGGCCAGGATTGTGGTGGCACCTGATGTCCGCAACGCTGAGTAGCAGCGAGCACTCCCTGCTGGAGCATTCCTTCTAGCATTCATCGCGCTCTTCTCACGATTACTCTACAGCGATATCAAACGCCCGACCCAGCCGGTGATGCCAATAGACGCGAAAACCACAAGCAAAGGTTGAGAATGCAATTGAGCCCCTAAGGCCTGAACTGAGTTTTATGTTACCGGATGCGTAATACACCTATCGGAAACTGGTCCTCCCGCCGGCCCGCAACTCCCTCCTTGCGAGTCCTTGCGCTATTCCCATTCTCCCCGTGATTGTCCTTTTTTGGATGGGATTCCCGTTCCGCTTGGTCGCTAGATGGTCTGTGCAAAGTTCGCCAGGCCCAGAATCAAGCCGAGCACAACTGTTGCTGCAATCAATTGGACCGACAAACGCGCGTACCCACCCACCACCGCCCCGCAACTTGATTTGGGCCTTTCGCTCCCTTTCCACTATAATGTAAGGTTTGTTCACCGCTTCGTTGATCCATTAGGGAGATACCTGGTATGGCTGGCGATTCCAACAAGAAAACCGGCGTCCGAATCCTCTTCGGCGTCGTCATCGGCTTGCTCGCCGTGAGCATGCTCCTCTATCTTGTGCCGCAAGGCCCCAATTCCGCGGAGACCTCCTCGGATGTCGTGGCCCGCGTGGGCGATCAGACCGTCACCCTCGCCGAAGTGCACCAGAAGCTCGACGATATTCGTCGTAACAACCCCATCCCCAAGCAGGTCGAAGGCCTCTATGCGCGCCAGATCCTCAATCAACTCGTCTTCCAAAAGGAAGTGGAGTACGAAGCCAAGCGCATGGGCATCACCGTGAGTGAAAAGGAACGCGCCGACCGCATCCGCATGTACGTGCCCTCCGCTTTCAACGGCGACACCTTCGTCGGCATGGATGCCTACGCCCGCGAAGTCCAGCAGCGCTTCCAGATGTCCGTGCCCGCCTTCGAGGATCTCGTGCGCAGCAGTCTCGTGGAGGAAAAGTTCCGCAAGCTCATCACCGATGGCATCAGCGTCGGCCTTCCGGAGATCCAGGATGAGTTTCGCTACGAAAATGAAAAGGTGAAGCTCGATTACGTCTTGATCAAGCCCGATGATCTGCTCGGCAAAGTCAATGCCGATGACGCTGAAATCAAGGCCTACTACGAAAAGAACAAAGCCAATTTTCAGATTCCCGAAAAGCGTGCCGCTCGCTACGCTCTGGTCGACCTCGCGCAGCTTCGCCAGACCATCCCCGTCTCCGACGACGAGCTCAAAGCCCTCTACCAGCAGAACATCCAGCAATACGAAGTGCCCAACCGCGTTCACGCCGAGCACATTCTCTTCCTCACCGTGGGCGGCAAGACCGACGCGGAAATCGAAGAAATCAAGAAGAAGGCCGAGGATGTTCTCGTGCAGGCCCGCAAGAAGGGCGCCAACTTCGAGGAACTTGCCAAGAAGTACTCCGAAGATCCCGGCAGCAAGAGCAAGGGCGGCGACCTGGGCTGGATCATGCAGGGCCAAACCGTCCCCGAATTTGAGAAGGCCGCCTTCAGCCTCAACAAGGGCGAGATGTCAGGCCTCATTCGCACCCAATACGGCTTCCACATCATCAAGGTGCTCGACAAGGAAACCGCGCACACCACACCCTTCGATGAGGTCAAGGACTCCATTCGTGCCCCGCTGCTCCTGCAGAAGGTGGACATGGAAGCCGGCAACATGGCCGACAAGATCTCCGCAGAGATTCGCCAGTCCAACAAGACCACTCTCGACGGGCTCGCCCAGCAGTATCACCTCACCCTGGCGGAAACTCGCCCGGTCGCGGCCAATGAACCGCTCCTCGAACTGGGCAACTCACAGGACGTTAAGGACCAACTGTTCCGTCTCCGTCAGGGCGATCTGAGCCTGCCCATCCGCACCGACCGGGGCTATGTGGTGATCTCCGTCCAGCAAATTCTTTCCACTCACCAGGGAACGCTCGAGGAAGTCCGCGAGAAAGTTCTCGCTGAATTGAAGCAGCAGAAGGCCGCCCAACTGGCGCAGTCCAAGGCCACGGATCTGGAACGCCGCGTCAAAGCCGGCGAAAAGTTCGACCCGGCCGCCAAGGCCCTGGGCCTCGATCCCAAGACCTCCGAAGCCTTTGCCCGCAGCGGTTCTGTTCTGGGTCTCGGCAGTGGCAAGCAGCTTTCTGCCGCTTTCTCCCTGAAGTCCGGCGAAGTCGGATCCCCCCTTGCTCTCGGCTCCAACTGGGTGGTCTATTTGGTCGTCGAAAAGACCGAAGCCAACCCCGCCGATTTTGAGAAGCAGAAGAAGACCATCGCCGATGCTCTCGTTCAGTCCAAGCGCGCCCTGGCTTTTGATGCCTTCCGTGCCGCAATGGAAGAGCGCATGAAGAAGGACGGCACGCTGAAGCTGATGCCAGACAAGATGCGCGGCTTTGGCGACCTTGGGTAGTCTAACCAGTAGAAAATAAACAAGTTAAATAATTAATATAGGCCCCTTGCCCTCTCGGGCCCCACTCGCTACCCTAATTGCGTCTGGTTCAGGCGTACTCGGAAGGGCATGGCTTGGCATTGCGTCGCGATTTTCCCCCGGTCCTTGGCCTGCTAGCCCATTTTCTAGGGGAAGGATCCCGGGCGCCTGCCGCTCTTCGGCTCTGTTGAGGAATTCATCGCCTTCGTTATGAAAAAGAACCTATCACCTCGTTCGTCAAGCATCCGCAACGACTACCGCTGCAGCATTGAGAAGAATCAGACCGGCAAGTACTGCGTGCGCATCCGTGTCCTGTATCCCCGGCACGCCTGGACACTGCCCGTCTTCTTCCTGGCTTCCTCCTTCGACCGCGCTATGAAGAAGCTCGAGGAGTCCCTGCATTTTCTTCAGCGGAATGAAGAAAAACTCTGGTTCTGGGGCGTGGACCGCGCCGAAGACCTGGGCTTCTCCGCCGAGTTCCTCAAGGAAGCGAGTCTCCACCTGGACCGCCGCAACGAATTCCCCCGCAAAGCCGCCAACCTCTCCGTCGAACCTGAACGCGATGTCCCGGCTTTCGTCCTTGGGCCCATTCGCCGCGGGTTTGCCGAAGCCGTCGAATTTGCCCGCGTCCAGCCCGCCGGCGACTGACCCTGCGCCTCATCGCCTCGCCCGTCTGATCGCATCACCTTAGTGTCATAATTTCTTTACTTCTCTTATGCTATATTAAATTATACGTGAATTACCCTACGGAAGACCCGTGATGCGTCCGTTCCAGGCCCCTGCTCTGGACCCTCAGCGCGCCCCGTCCGTCTACCGGCCAAGGAACCCGAGCCGCTCCAGGCGAAAGGAGTTCCAGAAATGAAACGTACCCGCAATACCCTGTGCCTCGCTCTGTTGTCAGCGCTGTTCCTATTCGCTGGGATGCTTACCCCGCGCGCTGCGGCCACGCAACAGCCCGGGGATCAGACCGATTCCAGTGCCACCAAGAAACCTTCCGAGTCCAAGCAGACGTCCGCACCTACTTCTGACACAGCCGCAGCCACCGGTGCTGCCGCCAAGCCGGCACCGGCCAACACTCCGGCTAGCGCACCTGCAACGAAGCCTGCTCCGGCGAACACTCCCGCTGCTTCCAAGCCCGCCGCTACGCAACAAACTCGTCCCGCGAACAGCGCCGGCATGGTCTGGGTCAATACAGACTCCGGCGTCTATCACAAGCCCGGCACGCGTTATTACGGCAAGACCAAGCAGGGCAAATACATGTCGGAAGCCGACGCCATCAAGGCCGGCTATCGCGCTGCCGGGAAGAATTAGCGCCCGCTTTCAACGCTCTGTTTTTCGCAGGGAAAAGTCCACGGAAATGCTCGATGAGGCCTTCGCACCAGCGACTTCGGGGACGTGGCGTTCGCGCTCTTCTTTTATTTATCCCGCAGGATCACTTCGCCGCGGCCCACCATCTGATCGTTCAACCACAGCTTGTATTTGTAGTTGCCCGTCTTTGTTCCCACCACGGGCGGGCCGCTCAGCAAGCGCATGCCCATCGGTGCCTGAAAAATGTTCGATGAAAACGGGCAGCGGTTGGTGTCAAACTCCACGCGCAAATTGCCCGCGTCGGATATCCAGCTCACCTGGTCGCCGGGATCCAGCACCACCACCTGAGGAATCAAGCCGACCAACACCGGGCGTTCCGCCATGCCTTCTCCTTCGCGCTCTTTCTCTTTCCCTTTCCCTGCGACGATAGCACATCCCTCCGCCCTGTTCCTATCTCCCCGGTTTCTCTCGCCGCACTTCCATGCCGCATATCGGCTTGACCCACCCGGCAGCGCCCCGTAAACTTGTTACGTAGAGCGTGGCGCTGAGCTTCCGTCCAATCTTGCGCACATGATTCTCGTTGGCGCGGTTTTTCCGCGCAGGAGCTGTTTGGATGGCCTCAGTCGCAAGGATCTTATCTATTCCCCTGCCTAACGGCGCTCGCCTGCAGATTCTTTCTTCCATTCCCTTTGTTCTCATGCATCTCGCGGCGCTGGCCATTTTCTTCGTGCCCTTTCATTGGTATTACGTGCTCGCCTGCTTCCTGCTGTACGAAGCGCGCATGTTCTTCGTTACCGCCGGGTATCACCGCTATTTTTCGCACCGTTCGTTCAAGACCAGCCGCGTGTTCCAGTTTGTGCTGGCCTTCCTGGCGATGTCCTCTTCGCAAAAGGGCGTCCTGTGGTGGGCGGCGCATCATCGCCACCATCACCGCTACTCCGATCAGGAGCTGGACCTGCACTCGCCCACGCTCTTCGGTTTCTGGTGGGCGCATGTCGGCTGGATTCTTTCCGACAAGTACAACGATACGCGCTTCGATACCATCGGCGACTTCGCCAAATTCCCGGAATTGCGCTGGCTCAACAAATATTATCTGGCGCCGCCCATCGCGCTTGGCGCGGCCATCTGGCTCATCGGCGGCTTCGGCTTTTTCGTGTGGGGCTTTTGCCTCAGCACGATGTTCCTGTGGCACGGCACGTTTACCATCAATTCGCTCTCGCACCTGTTCGGCAAGCGCCGCTTTCCCACCACGGACACCAGCAAGAACAACTGGATGCTCGCGCTCGTCACGCTCGGCGAAGGCTGGCACAACAATCATCACCACTACATGGCCAGCGCGCGCCAAGGTTTTTACTGGTGGGAAGTGGATATTACTTTTTACACGCTGAAAGTGCTTTCCTGGTTCGGCATCGTGCGCGAACTCCGCAAAGTTCCGGAGCACGTCCTCGCCGAAGGCCAGGCCCTCGACGCCGCTGCTGCCTCTGCCTAATTCCTTCTTCGCTCCGTATTGTTCCTTGCTTTGTTAGGGCGCAGGGCTCCTGCGCCCCACAACCATTTGATTCTGGCTCCGCGCCTTGCCCCTCACTGCTCCGTTTTTCTCCGCGCTGTCTCACCGCCCCTTGCGGAACATCGTCCGGCGAGCGCGTTAGCGGCCGTGCCCGCCGGGTTTGCCGGAGCTTTCGTGTTCATGTGACTCCGCCGGGTGGCTCGACTTTGGCGGCTTCGATGATTTCGTTTTGTTCTTATTGGTATTTTGCGTGTTGGAAGTTTTCGTCTGCGGCTTATTCCCGCTCGAAGAGCTGGTATTCATATGCGACCCGGTGGACGCATTCGGCTTGTTCGAGCTTGCGCTCGGTGGGCGGTCCGTCTTCGCCGCCGCGTTCGCGCCAACAGGACGCGCCGCCACGACACCCGGTCCATGAAACACGCCGGGCTTCGCCGTGGCCGCCACGGCAGGCTGCCCGTGATTTGCAGACGCCAGCATGCTCTTATCACTCCGTGCCGCTTGCTCGTGTTGCGTCTGCAAAGACGTTGGGGGAGTGTGTTTCTCCTGCTCCGCTGCACGCTCCGCGGCCGTCGGCTGCGCGGTCACGCCGCCGGTTCCGCCGTTGTAGCTCGTGCGATTCACGGTTGTATTGTTGTTGATCACGGTCTTGTTGACGTAAGTATTGTGGATCACCGTGGTATTCACGTTGGTCACCGCGGTGTTGTAGTGAAATGCCCCGCCGCGCCATTCGCCGCCGACGAACCCAACGCCACCATAGCCGAAGCCATAGTTAATCCCGCCATAGAACCCGATGTGCGGGCCCCAGTAGCCGCCGTGCCACACATACGCTCCGCCAAACCAGCCCCAGTATCCCGGCGTCCAGAGCAGGCCCACTCTGGGCGCCATCACCCACGTGCCAGGCACCCAGTAGTAGCCGTCCGGTCCATACGCCCAATAGCCCGGCGTCCACATGTAGCCCACGCCGGGACATATCGGCTGCGCATACACCGGCAGAGCCGGAGGCCCGATGTGTACGGAGATGCCCACGGCAATCTGCGCGGGCGTGGTTGAAGGAATCGCCAAAATCGCTAAAGCGAGCAAGAACAGGTAAAAGCATTTCGATGTACGCAACATGAGTTTTTCCCCTTGCACTCTCTCTCCGGGAGTGTTTTTTTGTTGGCCGCCGGGTTGTCTTGGATTCAGGGTATCTCGCCCATCGAGCGGCTTGTGCAATTAAACTCGCGCCTGTACAGAAAGTTGCACCCCCTCCCCTTCGATTTGCATGAGTTAGATCCGCGCAGCCGCCGCGAGGTTCCAGAGCATATCTTCGCCGAAGGCCAGGCCCTCGCCGCCGGCTCCGCTTAATTCTTTCTTCGTCCCGTATTGTTCTTTCCTCGCCCCGACCTGCTTTTTCTTGTGTAGCAGCCGCCTTCTGAGGCGAGCCGCTCTTGGGTCATTCTCGTATGGGCGCAGGACTCCTTGCCCTAATCTGCGAAGGGCTGCGCCGCGACAGCACCAAAGGAAAGGCGGGATGGCGGCGAGGAGGATGGGCCAGCCGCCAAGGCCTGGCATGCAGGATCGTCAGATGCTTTTCGGGCTTGCGCCTGCGCCTGACGCCGCTGGGCCGGCGCCTGCTGCAGCCGCGGCTGCACGGGCGGGGACGTTTTTGTCGGCTTCCTTCGCGCTGCGGTCAATCTCGATGGTGCCTTTGAAGTCCGCGCCGTCTTCGATCATGATCTGTGCGGTGGTCAAATTGCCGACTACGTAGCCGTCCTTCTTGATCTCGATGCGGCCCTTGGCGCGCACGTTTCCCTTGACGTAGCCGTACACGACGACGTCGCGGGCGTTGATGTCTGCGGTGAGTTTCGCGGTCTTTCCGACCGTCAATTTCCGCTCATCCAGGTGGATCGATCCTTCAACCATGCCATCAATCAGCAAATCCTCGGTGCCGGAGATTTCGCCTTTCACGCGCAGGCTTGCCCCCAGCCACCCCGTGGTGCGTTCCGCTGCCGCCTCCATGGGACGCGGCGCGTCGGTGCTCTTCGTTTCGGGTTTCTTCTCATTCCACATTTGATCCTCCTTGGGACACCACACCCCATGCGGATTTCCCGAAGGAGTGCAACAATCCCGGTTCCTTGCTCCTGCCTGCAGAGACTCCACGCAAGATTGAGGGGTGCCCTGCATCCTACTCCTGCGGGGCGGGCGCGGCAAGCTGAAGTGCGCGGGCAAAAGCAAGGCAAGAGGATGACAAGACCTCGGGATTGTGCGGACATGGGGCGCAGCCCTTCGCAACTCAGGGTAGAGAGTCCTGCGCCCCTACAACGGCAAGAGAAACCCAAGAACCGGCCCCGCGAGGCGGGGTCGGCTACTACATCCGTCAGAGTAAAGACACGCTCGTGGAGTTGCATACGGCGTAAAAGCGGCGCCCTTCGAATCTCCCCTCGAAGACTGGGGCAAGCGGGATAAACAAGCCGCCGCATTCCAAAATGCGCAGCCTCTAGAAGACGGTGGGCGAAAGGTGGGCAGTCTTGCAAAGCGCAAGAGTACGGCGCGCTAACTCGTTCCAAACTGTCAACTTGTCGGCTACGCGGCTAGTACCGTTCCAACTTACTCAAGCAAACACCTTTGAGAATGCTCTCTCCGTGTTCGCGTCAGATGTTTGGACCGTGATTTGGCAGAAATAGTTGAAACGGCACTAGTACCGGAGTTTGAACCTTGACGCGGCGGAGGGGGGGCGTAGCCTAAACGCAAAGGCTCACTTTGCGACGGAGCTTCCCCATGGCCCTCTCTCTCCGCGTCTTCACGACGATTCTGCTTGGAGTCCTGAGCATGCCTGGCGTTTGCCGGGCGCAGAGCAAGAACAAGCCGGCGGATGTCCAATCATCGTCAATAGCTGGCGAAGTCCACGGAACGCCGATAAAAAAGACCCCCGCGCTCACCGATGACGACATCGCGTTATTGGCGCCGCGTGCGGTTGCGAACCCGGCGGAAACTCCCAAGGCGGAGGCAGCTGCGGAGCTTGGGGCGAGGGAATCTGCCGCAGTTCCGCAGGACCCGGAGAAGAGGCAAGCGGAGATCGCGGCGTTGGAACAGCAGATCAAGGAGAAGCAACTGAAGATTGAACTGCTGATGCGCATGTTTGTCCTAGACGAAGAAGCGTTTCTGAAGGATCCGAGCGGGCAGTCTGAGGATGAGGAAGCGCGGGCGAAACGCCGATTCGAGCAGGAGGAATTGCTGCGGGAAGGGAAGGAGATCGCGCGGCTGCGAGCAAGGCTCGAGCAGATCGCGCTGCCTGGGGGCGAGAAAGCGGCCCCGGCCAAGGGCGTAGCGGCGAATTGACCACCGCGGCCCGGCCCATCCAAATTGACCGTTGCGCTGGCCCGCCGCCTGCGGGACACTGGAGTTCCCGCCGTACTCCAGCAGCTCCCCGAAGTACGAACCCGCGGGCCATCCTTGTGGATTCATAAGGATCCGTAAAGGAGCACTCTCATGAGCAATCCGATTGGTGAACTCAAGCCTCCCGCACGTTTGATGATGACCCCCGGGCCGTCTTCCATGGACGCACGCGTGTACCGGGCCCTGGCCACGCCGCTGGTGGGGCATCTGGACCCGTGGTTCCGCGGCTGCATGGATGAAACCCAGGTGTTGTTGCGACAGATTTTCCAGACGGAAAACCGCATCACGTTTCCGCTGTCCGCCTCCGGCTCGGGCGGGATTGAAGCCTCGGTGGTGAATTCGCTGGAGCCCGGCGATGAAGCCATTTGCTGCGTGAACGGCATGTTTTCCCAGCGCATGCACGTGATTGCGCAGCGCACGCCGGCGACACCATACCTGGTCGAGGCGCCCTACGGCAAGCCGGTTGATCCGGAAGACGTGCGCAAGGTCGCCAAGGGCCGCAAGATCAAGATGATTGGCCTGGCGCAGGGGGAAACCTCTTCGGGCGTGCTGACCAACATCGACCCCTTCCGCCAGGTCGCCGATGAATGCGGCGCGCTGCTGGTGGTGGACGCAGTGGCTACCCTGGCTGGGGTGCCCTTGAATATTGATAAGCAGCGCGTGGACATCTGTTTCAGCGGTTCGCAAAAAGCGCTGAGCGCGCCTCCGGGAATGTCTCCCATCACGGTGAGCCCGCGCGCCGAAGAGGTATTCCGCACGCGCAAGACGAAGGTGCAGAGCTGGTACTTCGATCTTTCCACGGCGATGAATTACTGGGGGAAAGATCGCCTGTATCACCACACACCGCCAATTTCGCTGATTTACGCGCTGCGCGAAGCGATGCGCATCGTGCTCGAGGAAGGGTTGGAAGCGCGCTGGGAACGCCACCGCCAGAACCAACATGCGCTGATCGCCGGCGTGGAGGCGATGGGCATGAAGCTGCTGGTGGAAAAGCCCGCCGACCGGCTGCCGACCGTCACCGCGGTCATGGTTCCCGCTGGCGTTGACGAATTGAAGGTACGCAGCCAGCTCCTGGATGAGTTCAACATCGAAATCGCCGGCGGCATAGGCGCGTTGAAGGGACAGATCTGGCGGCTGGGGCTGATGGGCTACTGCAGCCAGAAGCAATTCGTCCTGGAATTGCTGGGCGCGCTGGATAAGGTCCTGGTGGATCAGGGCCACCGGCACGAGCCGGGTGCTGGAGTTGGCGCCGCCGTGCGCTACTACACGCACGCCGAAGTGCCCGCACTCACCGCGCGCTAAACGCCGCGCCGATTCGCAGGGACGCTCACAACTTTTTGGGATTTGGCGGGCTGAGCTTCAATTTGCCGCGGAGTTTTTTGTGCGCGCGGCTTCCAGAAACCGCTTGCGATACACAATCAGCACCGCCAACATCGCCGCGGCGAACACCAACCCGAAGGCCATCATGGACTTGAAGTAGGTGTCCGACAAGAAAAACATGTTCGCGGGCAATTCGGGATTCGTGGGCAACATTTTCGCGATGGCGTCCCTCATCGTGGGCACAAAATGCGGATTCAAGAGCGTCACGATCCCGCTGAGTAAAAACAGCGCTTTGCACCAGATCAGGGGATCCAGCGCCCAAGGCTCCAGCTTGATGATGCCAACGCCGCAGACCGCGTAGACGACTCCCAGCAGGACAAAGAACAGCAGCAGGGTAACCCCTCCATGAAATGCGTGGCCAAACAGGAAGACCGGCATCGCGGAGATAATCGAAAACGGGATGAAGAGAAGCGTCAACATGGAAACGCCGGAAAAAATATCCAAGCCGGCGATAATGAGCAGCGGCAAGGGGCAAGCCGGCCCGCCGGGAACATAGGAAGGAGGAGGCGGCGGTTCTTGCGGGAAGCCTGAGGCGTCCAGTGTTTTCCCGGGATGGAGGCGCGCAAGGAGCGGATTGAAGTCGTCCACCACGGCCCGGCGGGTGAAAAGGATGAGCCACCAGATGCCCACGCCAAGAGGGATTGCATTGAATAAAACCATGACCCACTTCACTGCCGCCATGACCAGCGAGGCTTCGGCGGCGTGGGGCAGCGTGGGAGGCAAATTATTCATGACCAACAGCGTGACCACCATGGTTATGGCGGAGAAGAAAGCCATGAGCCCGCCCCAAATGAGGATGGAAATGCGTGCCCAATTGCGGCGGCGAAGGATGTTCGCGCCGACCAAAATACCGAAGATAGCCAGAAGGAAGATGAACAGCCACGTCATACCGGCCATGCGCCGGGCGGCTTCGGGGAAAGGAACGCCCCTATCTGCAGGCGCGATGCGGGATACTAACAGTAGTGAAAATTCCACGAAGATGGCACTGAGCACACCAAACGCGCCGAACAGGATGGCCACAATGCCGGCCGCGGTGACTGCGGGATGGGACTTCGGATTGGGTCGCATGGAGGAAAGCTATATCACCTTTGGAAAATGAATGGGCAGGAAAATGGATTCGACGAGAACAGGGCTGCAGCTGAAAAGCGGCGGCCCTTTGAAGCTCCCTTCGAAGATCGGGGCAAGCAGGATGAACAAACCGCCGCACTCCCCAAAAGCCGAGAAGCAGTGAGCGAAAGAGATGCGAAGGATGGGCACCGGCGCGTGGAAGCGGCTGGATTGACAGTTGGGGAGGGGTGTTGAACACTAGTTGTTCGCGCGGAAGAAGCGGAAAGAGGAGCGAACGTGCCCAGCGTCCCGGTGCTTGCCAACAACGGCGCCATGAACCAGTTCATAGGCGCATTTGAAGTGACCTCGAAATTGAGCGGCCACGTGTATCATTGCAGCTTTTCGCACATCTGGAACGCCATCGCCACACGCCACAGCGACACCATTGACGCGAAATTTGTCGTGGATGGCGAAGGGCGCATCGTGGGACTGGCGCACACCGCGTTTGTGGAATTCCGCGCGAAAGCGGGACGCGACCTGAGCGACCGCGAAGCCAGTTTTGTGGCCGCGGAATTTCTCCACGAGCGGCTGGAAGAGGAAGATGAGCGGCCGCTGTATGATGTTCCCCACGAGGAAGTGAAGCGGCTGATCGAGTTGGTTGGCATCAAGTAGGAAATTCCACGCCATAATTGCAAGAGCAGAGACCGCCGCAAAAAGCGCGCGGCGCTCCTGGAACACGCCGTGGCCTTGCGATAAGAAGAGAAGTGGGATCCACCGCACAAGAGACATGCGATGGAACAGCGTACCTCACTGCGCAGATTCCGTTCGGAATGACGGTGTTGTTAGAGTTATGCTGCGGTTAGTGGGTTGCCGAGATGGGGTCCAGCGATGCTGGACCCCTACACGAGCAGACCCAAGAACCGACCCCGCATGGCGGGGTCGGCCACTGCAGAAGCAAAGACTACTGGCAAAGTCTGGCCTGGGCGGGTTAGTGTGCAGCTTGGTCTTCGGCGCGGAAGGCGGCCAGGCGCGGATGGTGCAGGCCATCGCGACGGATGAAATGGATCACTAGCAAGAGGAGCAAGGCTCCAAAGACCATGACGGCCGTGGCGGCTTGCAAGCCGATCTGCAGGTCGCTGATGTCGGAGATGCGCCCGATCAACAACGGTCCGAGCGCGCCCAAGAGTTGCGTGGCGAACATGTAGACACCAATGGCAGTGGCGTGGGCCCGCTGTGGCGTAAGATCGTGCAGCACCGCCGTTGTCGGTCCGTGGTACCACGACATGAAATACATGGCCACGAAAAAGCCCGAAAGAACTATCCATTTTTCATCCGACTGGATGGCCAGCAGGAGGAACGGCGTGGCGACGAGGAGAGCACAGGAAATGGCCAGAATTCGGCCGTACTTCAAACGCTTCTGAAGACGGTCCGCAAAGTATCCGCCGGAGAGCGCTCCCAATACGGAAGAAAACAGGGCAATGACAGCCAGCGAAAGAGCGGCTTCCTTGAGGCTGAAGTTCTTGTAGTTCATGGCGTAATCGATGCCCCAGACGACGAAAGAAACGCTGGAAAACGTGATGCAAATGCCCGCAGCGATCATGGCCACGAAAGCGGGCACGCGAAGAAGCTCTTTGGGGCTGACGGCTTCCGAGCGGGGACGCCGGGGAGGTTCCTTGAGCGTGAGGGCAGACAACCCGGGAATCATGCCGACGATGCCAATGATGATGAAGGCGTGCTGCCAGCCGTGGCGTGCTCCCATGATGCCGCCGAGCGCCAGACCGGAGACGCCGCCAAGAATCATGCCGGAGGCAAATACGGATTGCGCTAGAGCGCGGTTGCGGCGGGAGAAGGAAGCGGAAATCAAGGACTGCGCGGCAGGGGCATAAGCGGCTTCGCCGATTCCCACGAGCCCACGAGCAACGAACAGCATGGCGAAAGTGGGAGCGAAACCACTGCCGATCGCGGCGAGGCTCCAGAACAGCACGCCGGCAGCGATGATTTTCGGTTCATTGAAGCGATCGGCGAGGTAGCCCGAGGGAATACTGGCGATCGCCAAGATCACGAGAAGCACCATCTGCAAGGATCCGAGTTGCGCGTCACTCACACCAAAATGCTGGCGCAACAGGGGAACAAGAGGATTCAGCACCTCGCGGTCGGCGAAGTTGACAAAATTGATTAAAGCAAGTACAGCAAGGAGACGAGCCTGCGCGAGCGTGAACGGGATTTTGCGAAATGGCATACCGTCTTGTAATCCTCGTGCAGACGATCTGGCAAGCTGAAGGCCCCGTGAGGCCTGTCTCCATACGAATCGGGTGGATTATATAACGCAGATGACACAAGCCATACCAAACACAACAACGAGTGACCGGTTAACCACGGTACTTTCCTACGGAGCGTTGCTCCTGCTGGGTTACCTGGTCTTCCTGATCGTGGAACCGTTTGCGAAGCCGCTGGCGTGGTCGGCGGTCCTGGCGATTTTCTTTTATCCCGTGTACGAGAAGCTATTGCGCAAGACTTCGACGACGCGGGCGGCGGTGCTTTGCACCCTTGGTGTGACGGTACTTTTGATTGTGCCGGTTTTATTGGTGCTGTTGTACTCGGCGCGAGAGGCGGTGGGCGCATCAGTACGGGTACAGGAAGTGATCCGCACGGGTTCCTTGGGGCTGCCGGCGAAATTGACGAATTGGGTCAGCAACCGACTGCCGGAGCCTTGGCGCGGTGTGGACATCATCGATCTGCTCCGGCAGGGGGCAGAAAGGTTCGGGTCGTATCTGGCGACCAGCGTAGGTTCGTGGTTGAGGAATCTGTTTTCATTCTTTCTGGACCTTTTCATTTTGCTGTTTGCACTGTTTTTCATGTTCCGCGATGGCGAACAGATCGTGCACGCGCTGCGACACCTGATCCCGTTCGACGCCGAGATTCAAAAAGACATGCTGCGGGAATCGCATGACCTGATTTTTGCGAGTGTCGCCGTGGCCCTGTTGATCGCGGCGATCCAGGGGGTGCTGGGAGGAACGGCGTTTGCGGTGACGGGGCTGGGGACACCCGTGTTCATGGGTGTGGTAATCGCCCTTTTTTCGATTGTGCCGGTGGTTGGTTCGGCGCTGATTTGGGTTCCGGCAGCGGTATGGCTGGGAATCAACCACCATTGGGGCAAGGCGCTGCTTATGGTGGCGATCTGCGGCGGCCTCGCGGGAGTGCTGGATAACCTGGTGCGACCGCTGCTCATGCGCAATCGCTCGCGGTTGAACGATCTGCTGCTGTTTATCAGTATTCTGGGAGGGTTGGAGGTTTTCGGCCTGCTGGGATTGGTAATCGGACCCACCATTATGGCGGCGGCGCTGGGGGTGTTCCGCGTGTACATGGAGCACCGGGACCAAATGGAGAAGGAGATCGCGTAACTGAAAGCGTAACGCCCGGGGTAAATTCCGCGCGTGGTGGTACGCTGTGTGCTAGAGTACGCCAGCGAATGAGTGTAATGGCCGACAAGGCGATAACCATGCCGACGGAACTGACGCCCGACAAGTTGCGGTGGCGTTGCGAGCTGGCGCGCGTGCCCTTTGAAACCACGGCGCAGGCTCAGAAGCGCGAGGGATTCGTTGGGCAGGAGCGCGCGCTGCGGGCGCTGAAGATGGGCGTGGAGCTGTCCGCGCCCGGTTACAACGTGTTCGTGTGCGGATTGGCGGGCACCAGCCGCGGCGGCACAATCGCGCAGATGATCGAGGACTTGCACCCGGCGACCAAACCTTCGCTGGACAAGTGTTACGTCAATAACTTCAAGCTACCCGACCGGCCGCGGCTGCTTTCGCTGCCGCGGGGCTCGGCCAACGTGTTCAAGAAAGACATGCAGGCAGGCGTGGACTTCCTGCGGCGGCGGATTCCGCAAGTGTTCGAAGGCGAGCCGTTCCAGAGGCAGAAGGGGCGGATCGTCGAGCGCTTTTCCGTGCGCGAAAAGGAGCTGATGGACGACTTCACACGGCGGATCGCCCGCGATCAATTTGCGCTCGGGCACATGCAGGTGGGCGCCGTGGCGCTGCCGGAAATTTTTCCAGTGCTGGAAGGGCAGATGGTGCCCATCGAGGATATTTCCAAGCTGGTGCACGAGGGAAAACTGGAAACCGGAGTGGCGGAAGAGATTGAGCGGAAGTACGAGCAATTCCGGCAGGAATTCACGGTGGTGTACCGGAAGACGCTGACGCTTTCGCGGGAACTGGCGAGCGAGCTGAGTTACCTGGAGCAGGAAGCGGCGTCGGTGCTGGTGGACGGTGTGATCGAGGAGTTGAAGGAGAAATATCCCGGCGCGGGAGTTTCCGAGTATCTCGAAGAGGTGCGGCATCACCTGCTGGACAACTTGGGGCCGTTTAAGGAGCGCGAGGGGGAAGAGGAGCAGAGTGGAGAGCCGCCGGAAGCGCTGCAGAAGATGCCGGGGCCGGAGAGGGATCCGTTCCGGGTATATGGCGTAAACGTGATTTTGTCGCACAACAGCGAGAGCGATTCTCCGGTGATTTTCGAGACCACGCCGACCTACGCAAATCTGTTTGGGACCATCCAGCGGGCCTACGATGCGCGCGGCGGCTGGACCAGCGATTTCATGGACCTGCGCGGCGGGTCGCTGCTGCGCGCCGATGGCGGCTTCCTGATCATGTATTCGATTGAGGCGTTATCCGAGATGGGCGTGTGGCGGGCGTTGAAGCGCACGTTGAACCACACGCGCCTGGAGATTCAGCCATTGGAAGTGTTCTATCCGTTTGCGACCACGGCGCTGAAGCCGGAGCCCGTGGAACTCAACGTGAAAGTGATCCTGATCGGGGATCGCGATCTCTACGAATTGCTGTACGAATACGAAGAGGACTTCCGCAAGATTTTCAAGGTGCGCGTGGAGTTTGACGAAGAGATGCCGCTGAGCGATAGCGTGATTGAAGAGTACGCCGGGCGATTGCGGGGGCTGAGCGAAAAGGAAAACCTATTCCCGTTCGATCGCGGGGCGTTTGCGGCGATTCTCGAGTATGGCGTCCGGAAGGCGGGGCGCCGGAACAAGGTGACGGCGCGGTTCGTGGATATTGCCGACCTGGCGCGGGAGGCGCACTATACGGCGGCAGCGGCGGGGGAGAATGTGGTGCGCGCGGCGCACGTGCGCTCGGCGATCGCCTCGAAGATGGAACGCCACAACCTGGTCGAGACGCGCATACGGGAAATGATCGAAGAGGGCACGCTGCTGGTGGACCTGACGGGAACATGCGTCGGCCAGGTGAATGGACTGAGCGTGATGGAGATCGGGGGGTATGCGTTCGGGAAGCCGGTGCGCATCACGGCGAGCGCGGCGCTGGGCAAGGCGGGACTCATCAATATCGAGCGCGAAGCGAATCTCAGCGGCAGATTCCACGACAAGGGCGTGCAAATCATCGCGGGATATTTGCGAAACTGCTTTGCGAAGGACAAGCCGCTCTCACTGGCCGCGAGCATCTGCTTCGAGCAATCGTATTCGGGTGTAGACGGGGATAGCGCGAGTTCGACGGAGATTTACGCGCTGCTTTCGGCGCTGTCCGAGCTGCCGCTGCGGCAGGACATTGCGGTGACGGGCTCGATGAACCAGCGCGGAGATATACAGGCGATCGGCGGGGTCAACGAAAAGATCGAGGGCTTCTTCGATACTTGCAAGATCGAGGGCTTGACCGGGACGCAGGGCGTGATGATTCCGGCGGCAAACGTCGAGGACCTGATGCTGCGGGAAGACGTGCTGGAAGCGGTGAAGAGCGGGAAATTCCATATCTGGCCGATAGGGCGCGTGGAGCAGGGAGTGGAGCTGCTGACCGGGATTCGCGCCAGACAGCGCAATGGGGACGGCGGATTTGAGAAGGGCACGGTGTTTGCGCTGGTGGATCAACGCTTGCGCGAGATGGCCGAGACACTGAAGGAATTCGAGTGAGAGTTTTCCGCAGGAAGTAAGACCCGCCAAGAAAAAAGTGGAACACTCAGAAAATCAGAGAGAAGAAGCAAACTAAGAAATGGGATGGAACGAGATGTGCGTGGATGCCGCTGAGAAGAGATAATCGCCCGGTTTGAGACCACGGTAACTGGGGCGCAGCAGTGCTGCGCCCCTACGGGAGATCGCGAGGGCCGGAGTGCCTGGCCGATGGCGTCAGTCCAGCCACTCGTCAAAATGAACTCCCTTGGCGTCCTTCCAGGATGCGCCAATCACGGAATGCAGATGGCGCGAAAAGGCGGCGGGATTGAGCGAGTCCAGCCAATCCGCCTGTTTGGGGAGGACTTGGGAATTGTCCGCGGTCGTTGTTTTGGAGGATTTGTCGGCTTCGGCGATCCATTTTTCCTTCAGCGCGGGCCAATCCAGCTTCTGCATATCGTAATAGGTGAATCCAATTAGCTTTTCGGGGAACTGCTTGCGGGCGGCGAGGAAATTTTGGGGAATCGAAGACGGAGTATTGGCGGCTTGCTGCGCGAGAGCAGAGCGTAGGGTGTCACTCTTGGAGGCGCCCAGCAAAAAGTCGGGCGTCATCGCGAGATAGTAGAAGTTCCACTGAGCCAAACCGGCGGAGCTTTGACCGCCACGCAAGGAAATCTTCATATACGTGGCGGAGCCCTCGTTGTGCTCGGAAGTAATCTGATCGCCGAAAATGGTGCGGAGTAATTTCAGGGCTTCGGGTTTGTTGCGAATGCCAAAGAGATAGACTTGCTTCGAGCCATCGAGGGTGGGGCTGGTCTGGATGGAAGCAATTTCGCCGGTGGCGAGGGCCAAGGCGTCGGCCAGGGTCATGCCGAGGCGCGTTTGGATCATCAATTCCAGAGGAGCCACGGATTTCGCGGAGTCCGGGCCGGCCTGGGAAAGCGCGCGCTTCAGGGTTTCGTAAATTCCCAGGAAATTGATTTGCGCATCGCTGATCGAAATGGTGTCCGCCGTCAAGAAGGAAAGCGAAGCGGGATTCGCTTGTCCTTCGGGCCAAATGTCGAAAAGCGAGCCGGCCGTCGTGTCGCCGAGAACGGCGCCCTGCAAGCGAGTCTTGGAGCCTTCGAGGGAGAGATGGCCGGCGAGAACGTGGATGGAATCGAGTTTGAGGGCATTAAACAGGGCGCGCACTTGCGGCGCGGAGGTGTCCGTGGCGCCAGCGAGCTCCTTGATCTGGGGGACACGGAGAAAGAACTCAAGGAGGCCGGCGGCGAGGAGAGGTGTGGCCTCCTGGTAGGCCGCGGATTGTGCGAGGGAAGAGGAGTCGCCCTTGCCAGCGAGGCGGTTGAGAATTTCCTCGAACACGGGGAGTTCACTGGCGCTGACGGCGAACTTGCCGGTCTCGGCCCAATAGTTCACGCCAGATTTGCGTTCAATTTTCAGAGCGGAGACACCAGCGACGGTCAAAGGCGTAAGCTTGGGAATCTGGGCGTCGGCGGCGCGCAAGCGAAGAACGGTTTTTGTGAGCAGTTCTTCCTTGCCGGAACGATCGTAGACAAAAAAGAGGCCATTCCATGCGGGCGCGACGTTCGAGGAATCGGACTTGGCGGGCTTGGCTGGCGCGGAAGAGTCCGGGTGCGGGAGGTAGCCGAGGACGAAGGGATTATCGAGCAGGGAAGCAAACTGAGCGAGCTCTTCGCGGGAAAACTTGGGAATGTCCTTCTGCTTCTGCGAGCCGCTCAGGAGGGACTCGACGAGGGCGGAGCGCAGGGGAGCGAAATCGGGATCATCCCAGAGGCTCAGAAGCGCATTGGCTTTGCGCACATCTCCGGTGGGAGTACCGCGCCAGATGAGATAAAAAGTGGTTCGCGCGGGGAGTTGAGGGGGCTCAAGCGGAGCCTGCGCGAAACAACAGGCGGCGAAAAAGAGCGAGGAAACGAGTAAAGAGAGAAAGAACGCGCGAGCATAATGAGTGCGCATGGGAATAGGCCCTCCGCAGCAGAAAGATTGAGGCTAAAGGAATCGTAGCGTCAGCCCGGAAAAGACGAAAGCCCTGTTCCTGGGAGAGTTTCCAGAAGAGGGAACAGGGGGAGAACAGAACAGACAGCAAGGGCCGGGATTTGCCGGAATGCCGGTGACGAGAAGAGGAGACTGCGTTTGCGGCGTGGGCTAAAGGGGCGCAGCAGTGCTGCGCCCCTACGGGAGAAGGATCAGGGCTTCGCGGGAGCAGGAGCGGGAGCCGCTGGGGCGCTGGCACTGGTGTCCTTGGGTGTAGCCAGGTAGCCCGTGATCTGAGTCTTGCCGACGTCGAAGACAACGATCTCATAAGGGGACATGTGCGTAGTGCCCTTGACGTAGAACTGCACGGGTTCGCCGGCGGTTTTGTCCTTTTTCTCGATGGACTTGTCATCGGCGAGGACGGTCATGGTGTACTTGGACTTTTTCGGGTCGGTCTTATTCAAGGACAATTGGACTGGACCAACGCGCTGCGGGGTCTTGGCCTTCTGCAATGTGAATTCGTAATAGTTGCGGTCACCGCGGCGCCGCAGTTCTTCCAGGTCGTCGTGATTGCGGGCGATGAGGCCGCTCATGACGTTCATGTCGCCCATGGAGCGTTCGAGTTTGGACTTGGTGGCTTCGAGATCGCTCTTGGTGGCTTCGATGTCTTTCTTGGCGCCGGTGACATCCGTGGCGACGGCGCCGATTTTGGCTTCACTTTCCTTTTGCGCTGCGGAGATCTCTTCGGAGAGGCGCTGATCGGAGGCGGTCTGCTGCTTGCGGATGGCCTCGGCGCGGCTCCTGGCGTCGGCGAGTTCCGCCTGGGTCAGGCCGATCTTCTGCGAGGTGACATCCATCTGTCCCTTGAGCTCAGCGAGGCGCGTATTGGCCTGGTCGAGCTGCGCGGTGAGAATTTTGTTCTGCTCATCGGATTTGGCGAGCTCCTGCTGAAAGCGTGTCTGCGCGGAATAACCGGCGTAGGCAAGCGCACCCAGCGCAACGAACAGCACGGCGAACAGCACCATAATCCAGCGGGGTGTACCCAAGTTTTCGTAGTGATAGGACTCCTGCGGTTCCGGTACGTTTGGAGAAATACTCATTCTCCCTCCTCAGAAATGAAAATCATGGACCTGCATCGAAGACATAGCGATTATGCAATTTGTTTCGTGACAAGTCCATCGGACTCAGCGCGAATTGCCGGGTGGCTTACGCCGGGGCCCGCGGGAGGCCGGGCGCCGGGGCCAGCGGGCAAAGACGGAAGTGCTGAGACCGCCGCGAGGGGTGAACTCGCCTTTGACGACACACCATTCGGGGTGCAGGGCATCCACCAGATCGTGAAGCATTTTGTTGACGGCGTTTTCGTAAAAGATGCCGAGGTTGCGGTAAGCGAGCAGGTACATTTTCAGGGACTTCAGCTCGATGCAAGATTTGCGGGGCTGGTACCGAATGGTGATCGTGCCGTAGTCGGGCAGGCCGGTCTTCGGGCACACGGAGGAGTATTCGGGGAAGCGAATGGTGATGACGTAGCCCGGATACTGGTTGGGCCAGACTTCCAACTTGGGTAGAGCAACGGCGATGCCCGCCTTGGCATGAGCGTCGGTGTAATTAGCCATTGTGCGCCTCTAGGCCTATTGTACCTTTGAAAAATGGTACGTGGCTCCTCTTGCCTCGCAGGCCACTTTGCCCTATTCTGACCGCAAAAGCGGAGGACAGCCCAAACCTCAGATGACCTGCCCCATCTGTAAAGAGCATGGTGCTCGACGATCGCGGCGCCAGTCGATTGCAGACTACGCGTTGAGCGTTTTTGGTGTCTACCCGTGGCGGTGCCGGGCCTGCCACACGAGATTTTATGCGCGGTTGATGGCGCTGAACGATACGTTTCACGCACACTGCCCGGTTTGCGGCAACCTCGAATTGAAGCGCATCTCGCCGGAGCATGTGCATAGCGCTCTGGGCATGGTCTGGCGGCTACTGGGCGTGCCCGCGTTGCGCTGCGAACCCTGCCGGTACAAATACTTCTCGGTTCTGCCCCTGCGTGAGATGCAGCCGGAGGAAGAGCCGGTGCGCGCTTCTTCCGCGGATTGATCCCTGCAGTTTGCCCGACTGAAAACCTCTGCCCCGGCACCTACCTTCACTGGTTGGGGCAGTCTACGGATTTGGCTTGGCGAATTGTGCCGCGCTCGTCGGTTAGGGCCGCGTAGCCGCATATGGGATCGTTGACATCCTCAAGCAACAAGTCGTAGGAGCTGCCGCTATGGGACACATTCAGGCGCAACCTCCAGCCGGGGACGATTTCCGGGCCGCTGCCGTAGAGTGCCTGGCCGACCGTGGGGAAGTCCGGGGAAGCCCATTTGGTGCCGGTTGAGGTGAAGTAGCCGTTGCCCATGAGGGAATCCCAATTGGCGTAAATCGCATGTTTGGATTTGAAATCGAGCTGGGCCTTCTGAATGGCGCGAACCAAGTTGACTGCAAAGCTGCGGCGTTCCCGCTCGCGGTCGCCAGTGCCGGGCGACGGCTTCTGAGGCCAGGCGGTGGTGCCGAAAGCCAAGCCAAAAGCAATCAAGGCGATACCGGCGACAATCTGCAAACGCTTCATAAACCCCTCCGAAGATGCATCCCATCAAGTCCAGGAGCCGTCTAAGAACCATAAAGGATGACATTGAAGCGCGAAAATCTCCACGGGATTCAAATGGCACCGGATGAAGCGCTGGGCAGACCGGATGCTCTGGAGTATGATTTGCCGCGCAAATCTGTCCGCTGCGATGGCATGATCCCGGAGCCGGAAATGAGCGCACCCCTTCCAAATGTAGAGTCGGCTCGCGTGGCGGCACTCGACCGCTACGCGATTCTCGATACGGAACCCGAACAAACCTTTGATGACTTGGTGGTGCTGGCGGCGCATGTCTGTAAGGCGCCCATCGCGATGTTGTCGCTGGTGGATGACCACCGACAGTGGTTCAAATCGAAGGTGGGCGTGGAGATACGCGAGACGCCGCGCGAAACGTCGTTTTGCGCGCACGCCATCCAGCAACGGGACCTGTTCATCGTGCCGGACACGTGGAATGATGCGAGGTTTCGCGACAATCCGATGGTAGTGGGCGAGCCGCACATCCGTTTCTATTCCGGAGCGCCGCTGATCAACGAGGAAGGCTTTGCCCTGGGGACGCTGTGCGTGATTGACCGGCAGCCGCGGGAATTGGATGAGGCCCAGAAGGAAGCGCTGAAGTCGCTGAGCCGGCTGGCGCTTGGGCAGATGGAGTTGCGGCAGAATCTAAAATTATTGAAGGATGCGCTGAACGACCGGACCCGGGAAGAACATGCGCGGGAACTGGAATTGAAGCGGCTGGAAGAAAAACTGGTGCGCGTGCTGGGATTGAAATTATAGAAGCGATTGGCCGCGGAGAGATTGGATTGACCGAACGAAGAGGGCCCTGCCATGGGACAGGGCCTTTTTTTGTTTTGTGGAGACGTTGTGTTCAGGTTGTGGTCAAATGCGGTCCGGAGACTTAGGGAGCAGGCAAATGGGCGGGACTGAGGGCTGGGCTACTGCGGAACGTATACCCTCGGGAGGGCAGCAGTTGTGGCGCGAAGGGGAAGGTTCAGGCTTATGGGCAGGTGAAGCTCCTGCCGGCACCCCAACTGCTGCCCGAGAGTATTTGCCAGTGCACGCTAGAAGCGGCTGGTTGACGGATACTGTCCAGCCCAGAAGCGTTGCGATCAGGACCACTCCCACGGATCGTCTGGCTACTGCGCGTAAGATTGTGGGGGAAGAGAGAGAGGGCGGCTGTGACCTGCGTCACGCACGAATGTGATTGTGGAAAAGAAGCGGGCTTGTCTCTGACAACTGATTTTATGCGGCGGAAACGAAAGAAGATCCTCGGAATCGCAGCCTCGGTGGCGGGAGTTCTGGCGCTGGCGCCGGGCCGCGTGCCGGGGCAAGTGCGGAAAACGTGCGAGGGCGGCGTCACGCTGAGATTGAATGCCGGGGTGACGGCGCAGGGAAGTCTCTTGATAGTGGAGGTAGAGGGCACAAAGGCGCTCGCTGAATTTGCGGGAGACTGGGACGGGCGGGCGACTCCCTTGTGGAGGGAAGGGGATAAACCGGGGACCCTGCACGGATTGATCGGCGTGGATCTGGAAAAAGCGCCGGGGCGCTACGCCTGGAAAGTGTCGTGGAAGAATGCGGCTGGGGACACGAAATCCTGCAGCGCGTTCGTGACCGTGCGGGCGGGGAAATTCCCGACGGAACGATTGACGGTGGAGAAACAGTTTGTCCAGCCGGACCCGGAGCAGGAGAAACGCGCGGAAGAGGATCAGAAGAAGATGCGCGCGATTTTTGAAAGCGTGACGCCGGAGCGCTATTGGGATGGGAAGTTTCTAATGCCATTGAAGGGTGTGACGACAGGGGGAAATTTCGGGCGGCGCAGGATTTTGAACGGCGAGGCGCGCTCGCCACATGCCGGAGTGGATTTCCCGGCGCTCGCGGGGACGCCCGTTTTTTCCGCGCAGGGTGGAAAAGTGGCTCTCGCGGAGGAGTTGTTTTATTCGGGGAACACCATCGTGATTGACCACGGCTACGGGATTTACACGTTGTATGCGCACCTCTCGGAAATAGAAGCGAAGCCGGGGCACATGGTGCGAGCGGGGGAAGAGATCGGGAAGGTGGGCGCGACGGGAAGAGTTACCGGGCCGCACTTGCACTGGGGATTGACAGTGGAGCGGGCGCGCGTGAATGCGCTGCAAATTGTGCAGCAAGAGCCGTAGCGGGCGGCCGCCTATTTCAAATAGGTGCGGACAATTTCGATGAGATCCTGGGCCGCTTCGGCGGAAGATTTGTTTTTGCGCGGCATGTGATTGAGGATGTGGTCCTCCATCAGCTCGGCCATCAGGGCATTGAGGGAGCCGCGGGCCGCGGCCAGGCGCTGGAGGATTTCGGCGCAATGCGCGTCGTCCTCGATGGCGTGCAGGGCGGACTCCAACTGGCCAATCAATTTTTTGGTGCGGGAAACGAGATCGAGTTTTTCGTGGGATAAGTGTGACATTTGGGTTGACTACCTTAGGGGGGTATGGTATCAAGAAAATGTGGCCGCGTGCAAGCGCGGCAACACTGCCGGAGACAAGGTAAAACAAATGGAGACACCGAAGCAAGAGCCGGAGCCCCCTCGAAAACGCCTCCGGGCAATGATCCGCGACCTAGACCGCTGACAGGGTCTCCCGCCTTCGGCCGGACGCGAGCGCTGCCCAGTGAGTTGGATGCTCCGGAACCGGGAGTCGAAAGAAGACGCGATGAAGTTACAGTTCATTCATAAAAGAAACAGGGCTCCTGAGGCATCCTCTTTGTATTGCCAGTGGATCTGGACCCGGCAGGGAGAAGGCGGGCGGCTTGTGGCCATCTGGATGGACCGGGAGATGCGGGCTTTCAAAGGCGAATTTGCGCGTGCGGCGGGAACAGATGGACAGGTTGCAGGCGTTGAAAAAGTAAGCGACGATCTTCCGCTATGTGTCCGGGATGATCATGCCGGAGAAATCCGCAATAATGAGGAAGCACGGCAGCCATGAGCGCTAGAAGTAGAGGAAAGTTTATCATCGGACGCGGGATGCGGCTCGCGCCACAACTGTTGGCTGCTTGTCTGCTGTGGATGAGTTGCGGGGCGACATTGCGCGCGCAGGAGAATCCCGCCGCACCCGACAACGCGGCACAGGGAGGGGATCCATCGGCGTTGCCACCGGACAATTCGCTGACAACGATGTTTGAGCATGCGGAATGGGACCGGCTGTGGCTGTCGGGACAAATGAATTTCATTTCGCAGTGGCACCCGGCATTTAATTCTCCCTATCAAGGGAAAAACAGCCTCACGCCGGAAGCGCAGGACGCGACCTCGCGTATGCTGACGCTGTACACCGGATGGCGCGCAACAAACACGACGGAGTTTTTGTGCGACGTGCAGGAGACGGGCGGTCACGGGCTCAGCGAAGCCTTGGGCGTGGCGGGCTTCTTCAACTTGGATGTGGTGCGCAATCCGCTGCTGAGCAAAGCGCCATACGTCGCGCGGCTGATGTGGCATCAGGTGATTCCGATGAGCGGGAAAAAGGTGGTGGCGGAGCGCGGTCCCTTTTCATTGTTCCGGGAGTTGCCAGAGAGGCGCCTGGAAGTGAGATTCGGCAAATTCAGCCTAGTGGACTTCTTCGACCTGAATTCCTACGGAACGGATTCGAATCTGCAGTTCATGAATTGGGCGGTGGACAACAACGGGGTGTACGACTACGCGGCGGATACGCGCGGATACACGTTCGGAGCGTTGCTGGAATATTACGACCGGCACTGGGCGTTGCGGTTTGCCGAAGGGCTGATGCCGAAGGTGGCGAACGGGATCCACCTGGACGCGGACTTGAGCCGGGCGCACTCGGAAAATGTTGAACTGGAGCTGCGCGGGCGCGTGATTGGAAAGCAACCGGGGATCGTGCGGGCGCTGAGTTACGTCAATCACGCGAACATGGGCGACTACGCGGATGCGGTGAACAGTTGGCTGGCGAATCCGGTGACGCCTGCGCCGGACATTACCGCGCACCCTTTGCAAACCACGATCAAGTACGGGTTTGGATTGAACTTCGAGCAGCCCTTCACCGACTGGCTGGGCGTGTTCGGGCGCTGGGGATGGAACGAAGGGCAGCATGAATCGTTCGCGTACACGGAAGTGGATCAAACGTGGCAGATCGGTGTCGGCGGGAATGGAGGGCGCTGGGGCCGGCGGAATGACCATCTGGGGCTGGTGTTCGTCAGCGACGGCATCAGCCGCGACCACGCACAGTACCTGGCGTATGGCGGGCTTGGATTTCTTCTGGGTGATGGAAAGCTGAACTATGGGCGGGAAAACTTTTTGGAGAGCTATTACACACTCCATGCGTGGCGGGGAGTTTTTCCATCGTTCGGGCTGCAGTACATGGTGAATCCGGGATACAACCGGGATCGCGGGCCGGTGATTGTGCCGACGCTGCGGCTGCACGTGGATTTTTAGAGCGCGGCTGAAGCAAGCGGATGGGGTCAGTGGAAGTGCGCGGCTTGGCTCTGGGTTTCGGCCATGCGGGCACGCGTGCTGCGCACGATGGTGGCAAAACGCCGCGTGAGTTCGCGGATGCGGTCGGGCTTGTGCAGGAGTATCGATTCCTGCGGGATAAGTTCCTTGCCGACGCTGAGAGCGGCGACCCCGGCGAGGAGGTAGTAAGCCGCGTTTTGCTGTGTGACGCCGCCTCCGGCAATCAGCGGGATTTCGGGGAAGGGCCGGCGTAGCGCGCGGATGTAGTTATCGCCGCCGACCAAAGAGGCGGGGAAAATCTTGACGAAATCGGAGCCGGCTTTCCAGGCGGCGAGAACTTCGGTGGGAGTCATGGCGCCGGCCATCATGATGATGTTGGGAAGTCCCGCGACGTAGTGGACCGTGGGGACATCGAGCGCCGGGCTGCTGATGAACTGGGCGCCGGCGTCAATGCACCGGCGTGCTGTGTCCACGTCGAGGACCGTGCCCGCCCCAAGAACAACGTGAGGAACTTCTTTCACTAGGTCGCGGATGACCTCGAAGGCGCCTGGGACAGTCATGGTAAGTTCAATGATGGGGATGCCGGCGTGAGAGACCTCTTCCACGGCAAAGCGCGCATCCTTAGCGGAAGAGGTGCGGATCACCGGAACGAGACCTACTTCTTCAACGCGGGCACGCAACTCCTGCTTTTCCATGGGTGGAAAAACCTCCGGGGCCCTTTGCCGGCGATGGACCGGGCGGGCGGCGCAGCCAACTTTTCCTACAGCATTATAGTGGGAGCGGCGAGAATTTCCAGTCCAACGACAGCGGCGCGCGGCAGAGTGGTAGACTCAGCGGAGAACGGAGAGTGTCATGCCACGAAAAAAGACAAACAAGAACAGAGCAAGAGCGGTGAGTAGCCGCAAGGCCAAAAGCAATGCCAGCGCGAAGATAAAGGAGCGGAAGACTCGCCCAGCTCGTAAGCGGAAAAGCCGGAAGAAGCGTATTACAGGGAGCGAGAGTTCGGCGGACGTGGTGGCCTACAAAACGCGCGGGCTGGGAGCCAACTCGGCGGGACAATCGGGCGATACTCAGGGGCTCCCGGGGACCGCGGTGGGCGATTCCGAAAGCGTGGAAGAACTGCTGGAGGAAGGGCAGACGTTTGAAGCCGAGGTCTTGGAAGGCGTGGAGAACGCGCGAGATGCCGACAAATCGGAGGTGAGGACACGGGAAGTGCCGGAGGATGATGTGCCGGAGGAGTATCAAGGAAAAGGCTGACGTCTGAATGAGGCTGGGAATTATCTCCGATACACACGGTTTGCTGCGGCCGGAGGCGGCGCGGGCGTTAAGCGGCGTGGATTTGATTGTGCACGCGGGGGACGTGGGGAAACCCGAAGTGCTGACGCAGTTGAAGGCGATCGCCCCGGTGTTTGCGGTGAGAGGGAACGTGGATACGGAGCCTTGGGCGACGGAATTGCCCGCGACGGCCATCGTGGATGCGGGCAGCGCCAGCCTGTACGTGCTGCACAATTTGAGAGAGTTGGATTTGCGGCCAGACGCGGCAGGGTTCGATGCGGTAATCAGCGGGCACACGCACCAGGCGGAACAGTGGGAGCGCGAGGGGGTACTGTACTTGAATCCGGGGAGCGCGGGACCTCGGCGTTTTAACCTCCCGGTGACGCTGGCGCTGGTGGATGTGGGGAGCACGCCGTGGAAAGTGGAGATTTTGGAGCTACTTCAGAGCTGACCGCGGACGAGGAGTGACGAGGAGCGAGGGGATAGCTGGGGCAGGAGTCGAGAGTGATGGGGGATTTGGCGCAACAGTGCCAGCGGATGGTCTATGGGTTTAGTGTAAGTCATTATTTGACTGTGAACTAGAATTAGGCGCGGGTGGCGAGCCGCTTGCAAGAGTGACTTCAGATTAAGCGGAGATTGTGGTGCAGCCGGGTGGTTTTGGTGGTATCCCAGGGCTTGATCCCGCGAGTCGTATTGCACGCGATCTTCACTGCGTGTCAGCGTCCAGGGGCCATGGGAGTCCTTCCCATGGCCCTTGGTCATTTTGGTTCAACTGTAGAACGTGATAGCAACCCCCTGTCAGTTTAGTTGCTGCCCGTCGGTGGCAGCTATTGCCATGCCTGAAAAATCACTTCTACCCTTTGCACACGGCGCCAGCGCAAACGTGGGAAAGACGATCACCAAGGAATGCTGAAGCCACCTTCCCGATTACGCGACCTTTGACCCACTTCACAGAGCTGGCAGCTTGGTGGCGAGCCTAACTGACGGAATAACTTCCGAGTAGCCCGTCACCCGAAATCGGCTGGAAGCGGCATGGGAGCAACTTTCCAGATTCCGGACTTGTCGCCCGTTACGAATGACGGTTTTGTTGCGGACGCCCACTATCCGTCCTTATTGGTTTTGCTGGTAGTCGTCCTTGCTGATATTCAAGCGGCGCATCTTGTTCTGGAGGGTCGTACGTTTTAAGCCGAGACTCTCTGCTGCGCCGCCGGGACCGGAGAGTCGGCCTTTCGACGCCCTCAGCGCACTAATAATCGCTTCGCGCTCCACTGCGTGGAATGAGGAAACCTCTCCTGTCTCATTCCGCATTCTTGGCCTTTGGAGCTCTGAAATCGGCACATTTAGCTCCTGCCCTTGCGTAAGGATGACCGCACGCTCCAGGAAATTCTGAAGTTCTCGTATATTGCCGGGCCAATCGCAACTCACCAGCGCGTCCATGGCTTGCTTGGGCACGGTTTTAATCTGCTTGCGCATCCGGCGAGATAGCCTGGAAACGAAGTAGTGAACGAGCAGTGGAATATCCTCCCGCCTCTCACGAAGCGGAGGTATCTCCAGCGGGAAAACGCTCAAACGGTAATAAAGGTCCTCGCGAAACTGCCCATCGCGGATCATCGTTGACAGATTTCTATGGGTCGCGGCGATCAGGCGAACATTGACCCGAATCGTCTTCGTGCTGCCTAACCTCTCAAACTCCCGCTCTTGCAAAGCTCTCAGAAGTTTTGGTTGCAGCTCCAGGCTGATGTCTCCGATTTCGTCTAGAAAAAGTGTGCCTTTGTCCGCAAGTTCAAATCGCCCGCGCTTCTGCATCAGAGCGCCGGTGAAGGCCCCTTTTTCATGTCCAAACAGTTCACTCTCGACAAGCCCCGAGGGAATGGCCGCGCAATTCAGCCTCACGAAGGTCCGTTCCCGGCGCGAGCTGAGGTTATGTATGGCTCGAGCAATCAATTCCTTTCCCGTGCCGGTCTCGCCATAGAGCAAAACGGAGGACTCGGTCGGGGCCACGACAGCGACCTGGTCCAGCACCTTCTTGAGCGCGGGGCTGTGGCCCACGATGTCGTCAAAGTTGGATTCCGCACGGATTTCCGATTCCAGATAAAGGCGCTCATCCTCCAACCGGTCCTTCGAGGTGGTCAGCCGCCCGTAGGCCACTGCGTTCTCCAACGCCAAGGAAATTTGATAGCCGATTTGGGTCAGCAAATCGGCGTCCGTTTGGTTGAAATGATTCAACCGCCTACTCCCAAGCGCGAGCGCGCCGAGGGGCCCTTGCGAGATCACAAGAGGCACGACGGCCATGGAAACAATCGATTCAGCTCTCAGAGGTTCGGTGACCACCTCCGGCAGGGAATCGATGTCACGCTTGGACAATATCTCGATTGTTCGCGTTCTCATCTTCTCCGTATCTTCTGGAGTCATCTTCTTCACCGTGCGGTCCGTCATGAATCCCCAGCTTTCTGGGAAATCGAGGGCCGCACACTCGAACTGTTGGGCTTGCTGGTCAATCAGCGAGAAAATGCTGAAGTCGTTGCCGAAGTACTCGCGAATCGAAGCCGCAGCGGAGTGGAACAACTCGTGGATATCCAGCTTTGTCACAATGTGATTGTTAATCTTCAACAATAGTTTCAGCCGGTCACGCTCGCGCCCCAGTTCGCGTTCGTACTCCTCGGCCGCATCGAACGCCAAAGCACTCTCCAGGGCCACGGCGACATGCGATGAAACGGAGCTCATCAACTCCAAGTCATCCGCGCCGACCTCGTCTGCCTTTGCGCTGGAGAACACCAGTACGCCCAACACCTTTCGCGACGTCAAAACCGGGAAGACACAGCAGCTCTGCGGAATATCAACCGGGATCCGCGCGACGAGCTCAGGCGTCTTCCGCAATTCCTCTTGAATGTCCCGGATAAAGACGGGCTTTCGTTCAGTGAGCGCCCTGTCGATAGCGGTCCCGATATAGGGAGCTTCGATTCCCATGTCCACCCTCGGGGTGTCCGGTCCACGGCCGAGTGCGATGAGCCGCAGAGTATGTTCCCGGTCATCCAACAGCAGGAGTGCAACCGAATCGAAAGCAACCACTCTTGATAGGAGATTCCGCAAGCTCTGAAGGGCAGCCTGCAAATTTGGCTGGCTAGCGAGGGCGCTTGAGATTTCCATCAGGGCGCGATACCTGCCCTGCTCACTCGCAATCGATTCTCGATCGTCTTCGCCCATGTATTTAGGTTAGCACTTTCCCAAGCCGCCCCTTCGCACACGATGGCTGGAAACACCCAACATCTAAAGGCTCCTGTCAACTGGCAGAAATGATTATCAGGAAGTTACCGGTTGGCCTTCCTGGTCAAAACGCAGACATGAGAGCCATGCTCATGACACAGGCCGCAGCACCGGAACCCGAACTCCCCGAACTGGCGTGGTGGCAAGCGCCGCACTGCCCGGATTAGGGCATTGCCCGGATTGGGGCAGCGCCCCTCGCGAAGGTTCAGCACCATCTCATTCATTTTCATTCCTTTACGACCATCAAGCCACTGGCGCGCTACCTGCCTATGTACAGGATGCATTGCCAGAGAGGCTCAAGTCAGTGAGTCTGGAGGTTAAAGGTGCAAAGGGCTGAACTTCAGGACTTCACGAACGCCACCATGCTACGCCTCGAAGGTCGCTTGGTTAGGTCGTGGGCGGGCAGCGTCCTGGCTATGGCGAGGGCATGCCCATTTACCAAGATGCTGCTGGTGGACTTGACGGACGTCTCCTACGTGGATGCGTCTGGAGAAGAAGTCCTGAAATCGCTTGCTGTCATCGGGGCCGAGTTCGCTGCAGAAAGTTGTTACTCCCGTGATCTCTGCGAACGACTGGTGTTGCCGCAAGAGCAAAATATCGCGGCGTCCCGAAGCCGCGCGATAAGAAACTGTGATTCGCACTATCCGCCACGGTTGGACCCGGGGCAATCCACGGCTCGTCCGGGCGACCGCCGCTCCAGTGAGGTGCCTAGTCATGCTAGATTTGCGGAAAAGAGATAGTTGGGGGAACTATCGAGAAGTACGCAGGTATGCCACATCATCGGAAATCAACTCCTATTTCTGTGACCATCATCAGCTTCTCTTCTGGATGGCTTTTGTAATTGCTGGCACGGAAGAAGCAGCCGAATCCTCCATCGCGGAGGCGCTTGAGGACTCCACCCATCGGGAAGGCGTGTTTCTTGAGTGGCTTGGCAATTGGGCGCAATTCGCCGTCGTGCGCAGCGCGATTGCTGCGATTAAAGAGAGTATTGCGAACTCGACCAGGTTGTATGGGAGCCAGTCCTGCGGCCACGGTGAACACCCGGGACTATCCGAGGCCGAAACACTTGTTCTTAGGACGATCGAGCCGAGGGTGGTCTTCACCGATCTCGATCCGCTGGCCCGTTCCGTCCTGATTATGCGCATCCTTCGCAACACCACAATTCACGACTGCGTCGTTGCGCTGCACGTACCGGGTGCAACAGTGATGGCCGCCTATTGCGGCGCGCTCAGTTGGCTGCGCGCGCAGCAGAGTTCGTACGACGCTCTGACTGGGAATTTGCATTTGCAAGCCAGGTGAGATTGCGGTCCGTCCAGAGCGGACCGTTTGCCTGGCGAAACTGTTTCGGTGCCAGTTCTTGCGACCCAGCCTAAGTTGCAGCTGATAAGGATGATGATGCGGGTTGAGCAGTTTAGTGCACCAGTAATGACCAGGCGCACCGTGAGCCTTGCCGATGGCCCATGGCTCATCACCATGGCCGTAATGCTCGCCACTTTCATGGAAGTGCTGGACACCACCGTCGTCAGCGTCTCTTTGACGCATATTGCAGGAAGCCTTTCGGCCACGCCTAACGAAGCAACTTGGGCGATCACGTCCTACTTGGTGGCCAACGGTATTGTCATTCCGATTTCGGGATGGCTGGCAAATCGCATCGGACGGAAGAACCTACTACTGATCTCCACCGGGGGGTTCACAATTGCGTCCTTGCTCTGTGGCATCGCACCCAACATGGGTCTGCTGGTAGCCTTCCGCGTTGTCCAGGGTGCTTGCGGTGGTTCGCTGCAGCCGCTATCGCAAGCTGTGATGTTGGAAGCTTTCCCTCCCAAACAACATGGCAAAGCCATGGCGATCTGGGCGATGGGAGCCATCGTGGCGCCAGTGCTTGGGCCAGTTCTGGGTGGCTGGCTGACCGACAACTTCTCTTGGCGCTGGGTCTTTTACATCAACCTGCCTGTGGGTTTGCTCTCAGTTTTCATGATCAGAGCTTTCCTGAAAGACCCGCCGTATATCCGGCGTTCATCGTCGGCAGTCGATTCCTGGGGTTTGGTGACACTAGTTATTTGGGTGGCCGCGCTCCAAATCACGTTGGACAAAGGGCAGGAACAGGATTGGTTTGATTCTAGATTCATCGTGATCCTGGCTGTGGCGTTTGTGGTGGGGCTCGTGGCTTGGATAGTGCGCGAGTTGGGTACGCAGCAGCCCGTTGCGGATCTTCGCGTATTCGGGAAACTCTCCTTTACTCTCGGTACGATTGCCATGGCCATCGTGAGCTTCGTGATGTATGGTGGCCAGATCTGCATCTCGCTTTGGCTGCAGACGCTGATGGGATATCCCTCGGTTCGCGCTGGGTTCGCCATCATGGCCGTGGGGCTGGGAGCAGCTCTTGCTATGCCGATTGCCGCACTCCTCGTGAGCCGGTTCGATCCTCGCAAGGTCTTCGCCTGCGGAGTGTTGGGTTTCGCCTTTTCGTTTTATCAGTTGATGAGCTTCAACTTGCAGGTAGGTTACTGGGATGTGTTTTGGCCTCAGTTCATTCAAGGTGTCTCGATAGCCTTGCTGTTTGTGCCTCTGTCAGTTCTGACCCTGGCCTTCATTCCCAAGGAGAACATGGGGAACGCCACAAGTCTGTTCAACATGATGCGGAACATCGGTGGCGGGATTGGCATCTCCCTGGTAGGTACCACATTGACCCGCTTGGGGCAACAACACACCAACTTACTGATCGCCAAGATTACGCCGTTTTCCCCCGTTGCGATGAGATTCCTCGGCGGTCTGAGAAGTTTATTTGCGGGTTCCGGTCCGGGCTTGGCCGACAAAAAAGCATATGCTGTGCTTTTTCTATTGGTGCAGCGTCAAGCCGGCATGGTGGCTCTCGTTCGCGTCTTTCAATATCTTGGAGTTCTAGTCCTCATCCTCATTCCCCTCATTGCCTTCACCAAGCGGCCTCCCAGTGGCCAACCTTCGCCGCCCATCGCACACTGAAGGCGATCCGTTGCGCCGCAGAAGATGTCACAGGAGCGATCGGCCCCGCGAAGGGCGTGTTGGAAACAAGGTCCACGAAGGACGTCCAGTCGCGCACTCGCAAACTGGCCACAAACGGCAACATGGGAAGCTACAGGCAGATCTTGGGCGAGTGGTTGGCGACTCGGAAACTATCCGGAAGCGCATTTACCGGACTACCGGATTTCCCATGGGCGGCGAAAGTTCAACCTCTAGGACTACGCTCTACGGAATCGCTTCTCGGCAGCAGTACATTGGATGCGCAGTTTTTTGTGAGCTCGAACCGCAGGATAAGGCCTGTATAATCAATAAGTTTGGGGGGAGGTCAAAAGAGTCCTCTTCGTGGTCTCTGATGGCATGCTATGGAGAACGCACCTTGCCAATCCTCAAGAGGCCAAAAAACTCTTGAGAAGTACTAGCGTACTGAAATGGAACGGAGTATTTTAGTACCGTCCAGCTATTGTCCAGAAGGCGCGCTGCAAGGCAGAATATCCGCAGAGTCAGCCGCACGAAAGGTTCTTCCGAGGAAGCACAGAACGTCACTGACAACTGCTGCTGAGTGCTTCTGAGGGAGACCATAGGTGTCGGTTGGAGGCGGACCGTAAGATCTGAGGAGCAGGAAGGTCCCCATGGGCGTACTTCATTTTCGATACCGCGAACGCAGAAGGACTCTGCGCGTGGCGATGTCACTGCCGGTAGTGGTGCACGGACAGAATGAGATGGGCGAGAAATTCTGCGCGCGGGCGATGACACGCTCGGTCAATAAACAGGGCGCGTTGCTGGCGATGGACGAGCCGGTCCTGGCGGGCCAGGAGCTGTTGCTGGTGAATGAAAACACCAGCCGGTCGGTGGAAACACGGGTCGTGTACGTGAAGAGAGAGCGCGACGGAAAACTGAGCGTGGGGCTGGAGTTTGTGAATGCGGAAACGAATTTCTGGAAGATGACCTTTCCGGTGCCCGGCGCACGCCCCCTGCGGCGGGCGGCAGGCTCCAAGGCGATGGCGTAGAGTAGCGGCAGGGAAACGGCGAATTCGCAGAACCCTCCTGCAGGAAAACCCCGAACAAAAGTGAAGGGCGTGGCGCATATGGTGAGGTACATGTGCGCTGGTGCCAACTCGGAGGCGCGGACTTAATTGACGCGTTTTCTACTGCCCGGTGACTTGCGGCGATTCCGCTTGCGAGGCACGCGACGATTGGCAGACGCACGCGAATTGCCGCGCAAGATGGCGTCGCGCGTCTTGCGGGGGAGCTTGGCAACGACCAGATCATAGGAGGAGCGAAGAAGAGGCGCGAGTTCCGCGGGGGAAAGGGCGTCGCGGGTTTCGAGGGCGATCCACTTGGCACGCGCGAGGTACGGGGCCGGGATGATGCCAGGACGCTCCGTGAGTTCCGCGAAGTTTTCCGGCGTCACTTTAAGGGAGAGCCAGACGCGGGCGGGTTCCAGCGGCGTGATGGCAAACATTTTGCCGGCGACCTTGAAGAGCAGGTCGTCACCCCACTGGATCTGCTCGGTGGCAGAAGGGAAGGAGAGGCAGAGTTTGCGGAGTTGATCGATGTTCATGGGTGAATCCTACCGTGGGTAAGACTGGCGCGGCATGGCAAACCTCCAGCGGAGAAAATTCGGCGGAGAATTGGGAGGCGACAGTGTAGCTCGGAAAGAGAGGAGAGAAAAGAGGGAAGAACCGGTATAGGCTTGCGAATTTGGTGTGAACGAAGCCAAGATCATTGAGGGAATGGAAAAGCCCGAGGAGAAGGCATGAAGAGAAAACTTGTATGGAGCACGCTGGGAGTTCTGGCGTTTCTAGGGATCGGGATATGGGCGCAGGAGCCGGCGGGCAAAAGGGAGCCAATGACGTTTTCGCTGGAATGCGCCGGAGGAGACTGCCCGTTGCTGAAGGGCGCGCCACAGACGGCGGGGATGCGTGGCGGGTCGGTGCGTTTGAAACCGGGAGAGAGCGTAGGCTGGCACTCGACCGGTCAGAACGAAGAGGCGCTAGTAATTCTGCGGGGGAGCGGCGTAGCGAGTGTTGAGGGTCACGCGGATGTGCCTGTGAGCGCGCACCGAATGGCGTACATTCCGCCGGGTACGAAGCACAACGTCACGAACACGGGAAGGGAAGTGCTGGAGTACGTTTGGGTGGTAGCGCCGGTTGCAGGGCGTACCGGTAGTTGAGATCGGCGAAGCGGCCGGAGCCAATCTCATGAATGCTCCGCGTGGAAGGGGAGGGAGGCCTTCAGATCGAAAGCGACCGGTTGAGATTGCGCGTGGGCGGAAAAAAGAAATGTGCCTCCCGCGATGAGTGCAAAAAACAGTCTGATCAGGATTTTCATGGAAACCTCAGGCAGCAATTCAATGCAAAGAAGTCGACTTCACACAAATAGGGAGCACAAAGAAGAGTTTACAGGGTCAGATGAAAATGGGGTGTAAAAGGATTTTCAGATGGGCGAAATGCCCGGCCGGGCGATTGGGAAAAAAGGAAAATGGGCGTTACTGGCCCTTGTCGTAGGGATAGCCCTTGCCGGCCCAGTCCACGGCGAAATCCGTGGGTAGGATAAGGACGCGGAGTTTGGCAAAGCCGAGATCGTGCAGCGCGGTGAAAGCGGGGCGGAGGTTGGGGCAGCGATCCATCGGACAGCAGCCGCAATAGATGACCAGCTTGGTGGAGCGTGGAAGCGAGGAGGCCCATGTCTTGAGTTCCTGGAGGCCCACTTCATTTCCCGCCATACCGTGGTTTTGCGCGCCCTTGATGTGGCCTGAAGTGTAAAGGCGATTGAAGCCGACGAAGACAATTGTAGGAGCGGATTTGGAGTCGCTGAGTTCCTTCAGCAAATCCGCGGGTTGGACGGTTTGCGAGGAAGTCCAGGGGTCCGAAGCGGCGCGCAGCGAGTCGTGCGAGACCAACAGCAGAGCCGCGGCGACGGCAACGAGAACAACGAGGGAAGTTAGGCGCAATAGTGGGCGAGGGGTCATTTGGAAAGCCTCCGCTGAATGAAGATGGGTCCAGTGTAGCGCGATGCGAGCGAGCGAGTTGGAGAAAGGAGAGGCCCACCGAGGGCTCCTGATACGCGTCCGGCGGGGGGAGGAGCTACGTGCGAGTTATCTCTTCTGGTCAGCGCGGGTGCGCATGAGCTTGTTGGCCGTGGAGCGCAAGGTTTCCGGAATATTTTTGTTCATGGAAAGGCGCTTGAGGTCGGCGGCGTTCAGAATGGGAAGCATGTGCAGGGAGACGTCGAGCGGCGTCTTGGGATTGTTCATGAGGTTGCGGACGACGACGTAGTTCTTGCGGAAATTCCGGTTGGTGGCGATCAAACGGAGAACTTCATCGGTGAGATTGGGCATGGAGGCGAAGGCTTCGACCTCCTGTTCGGTGAGGCGCGGAGATTGCAGCACGGCGCGCTGAACGACTTTGTTGGCATCGCGAATCAAGGTGCGGCGGGCTTCCGCGGCGCCTTTCATGGCGAACTGCACGCGCTGGGAAACCGTCATGCGGCTGATTTGCTGGAGCAAAGTCTGGCGCTTGACCGGGTCGGGCTCGGCTTCGGCGGCGGCATCGGCGAGGCGGCCCTCGTCAACGGCGGTGCTGCGAAGTTCCTGCAGCGTGCTTTTCTGGTCGGCCGTGAGACCGTGATAGTGCTCCAGAGCAACGGCAAGCGTGCTGGAAAGTGAGATGCGGTCGAGTTCATCAAAAAGCAATTCGACATGGGCCGGCGTCAAGTGCGGGACAACGATGGCAAGTTGCTCGCCGGGACACTTCTGGTTGGCCACGAGCGCGTCCAGGATGCCGGGCTTGGCCGCGAAATTTCGCGCGACGTAAGTAAACAACGCCGGCAGCGGATGCTCGCGGTTCATGGCTTCGATGAAGATTTCAAGGGAATCGGAGAGCAGCGCCTCCTGCGCGCGAGAGGAGACCAGTTCATCGGAATCCTGCGCGAGAACCGTGAGGATTTCGGCGCGGTCCACGGGAGGGATGTGCGCGCCCATGCTGCAGACGGCCAGCTTGCGTTCGCGCGGGGCTCGACCGTGACGCAAATCTTCGAGTACTTCAGGGCTGAGAGTTTCCACCGGATGCCTGCCTAAGGTCCTTACGACCTAAGGTCATTGTACCCGAGGCTCCGGGGGCACCGAGCGGCGGCATGGCCTGGCCGTTCAATTCCAGCAACACCGCACTGGAGTCCGCGGCGGTCACCTCAAACTCGCCGGTGGCCTGGAAGTGGCGATTTTCACCGGAAAGAAATTCGCCTTCGAAAAGCAGCCTGCCATCGGCAAGGATGCGCACGCGAGTGGCGACGCTGGCGGAGACGAGCAGATCGAGCGGCTGCTGCTGCCCGGGCGATGGGGTGTCTGGTTGTTGTTGAGTAGCTGTCGGAGTAGAAGCGGATGTGGCCGGGGTGTTTGCGGCGGGCGGGACAGAAGTCATGGATTGCGTCTGGGCGCGGCGCGCGTCGTAATGCCGCCAGTAGTAGACTCCGCCGACGACGGCGCAAAAAACGAGAGCGAGCAAACCGACGAAGAGGAGGAAGGGAATCCACTTGGAGGAGGACATGCGATGTTCGGGTTGCGGGGGAGCGGGAGCAACCTGGGCGCCGTGAGCCAAATCGTATTCGCCGAGAAGAACCTCTTCATCGAGGCCAAGGTAGCGCGCGATGGAGCGCACGAAGCCGCGATTGAACACGCCGCCGGGAAGCTTGCTCCACTCTTCGTTTTCCAGGGCTTCCAGGAAGCGAGAGCTAATGCGCGTGGCAGCGGTAATCTCTTCTAGCGTGACTTCGCGAAGCTCGCGCTCGCGCTTCAGGCGTTCTCCGAAATTCCCCTTAGCCATGCTCTGTCCCTGTAGAGGAGAGTGTAACAGCGACGGAAGGCTGGACCAATCCGCAGTGAGCGCAACAGCGCCTCGATTCCGGAAAGACGGAAGAGGAGGCAGACGCGGCCAAGAAAAGCGCAGTGGCGACGTGGCGTCCCTTGGGCTCACTATAGGTGGGGTGGAAGGAAGAGTCAAACGGGGAGCGCAGGAAAGCGAGGCGAACCGCGTGTTCATATGGGGAGTGGGTTTTGAGGAGCGAGCGAGATTCTTTGTCCGATGAGAGAGTTTGTGAGGAATGCGTTGACGCGGGGGGTGAGGAGGGAAGAGCGCGCACTTATTGATGGATAGATTAACGTAACCGGTAATGCTTCGAGTACGTCCTACGAGTGCAAAGGGTAATTCGATCGTTCGGGAGGCTACCCATGCGCTATACCCAGCCGTTCGTTTCCCTCCTGGTGCTGTGCGGTGCGCTAAGTCTAGCTGGTCCAATCCCAACAAGTGGAACTGAAACGAGCCATCCACAGATTGTGCGGGTGAGCTACGTCCAGGGGGAAGTGAAGCTTTCCACAGGGATAAGAGGCAGTCCGGACCTGGGAAAAGACTGGATTGCCGCAGGCGTAAATTTCCCAATCGAAGAGGGGACTACGCTTGCGACCGAAAATGGAAGGGCCGAGGTGGAGTTTGAGAATGGGTCCGTGGCTTATCTGGCGGAGCGCTCGGTATTGCAGTTTGAGGGATTGACGAGCAATTCCCAGGGCACGAGCACCAAGGTCACATTGTTGACGGGAAGGGCGACCTTCGCAATCGAGTCGAATGGCCACGATGATTTCACGCTCAAGACCGCCCTGGCATCGATGCACATGAACCAAGCGAGGACTCTGCGCGTGGATAGCGCCTTGGATGGAGCCGTGTTCCACGTTGTGGAAGGTTCTTTTACTTTCAACGAAGGAATACCTGGGAAAACATTCACGGTGGGACCCGGAGATGTCTTTCAGTGTGTGCGTGGGGAGCAGTCGCGCGTGGAAGGTCTGGTAGACGATCCAGATCAAAATGCGTGGGACCAATGGGTCAGTGAGGAACGCACCGCAAGGAAAGCAGATATCGCAGAAGGGCTTAAGCAATCGGGTCTGGCAGCACCTATCCCCGGGCTTGTGGACTTGGTGAGAGGCGGGACGTTTACGGATTGCCCGCCGTATGGGAAATGCTGGGAGCCGAAGGAAGCCGCAGGGGCGCAGGGAGAGCAGGGGCAAGCAAAGGCGACCCCAGAGCCGCAAGCAAAAAGCGGAGCAGGACAAGGCGCAGCGAATTCCAATGCGACGCAGAACCTACTGAACATTGAATAATATAGTGACATCTCTAGATTCTTGTGCTATGTTCAGTGCATGGGAAACCCAAAAGGTGTTCGACGAGACTTCGAGAAACTGGAACAGCGCCGCTTGCTGGCCGCGAG
>Ga0326728_10001624_pt1 | contig 78749 bp, 68 predicted proteins | sample MB3enrmetagenome_FD_207602 | JGI IMG/M metagenome (GOLD analysis project Ga0326728, IMG submission 207602) | Lab enriched peat soil microbial communities from McLean, Ithaca, NY, United States - MB31MN | ecosystem: Environmental > Terrestrial > Soil > Wetlands > Peat | place: USA: New York...
GTTTGACACGGTAGGGCGAGACTCTGTCGAGCCGTGACTCGATCGAGATGGGGTTCGACGGAGTCTCACCCTACCGGTTGTCGCTTCGTGCTTTCGCTATCCTTCGTGGCGAAAATTGGGTTGCGGCTGGCTGCGCTGTGAGAATTGCAATCCCTCCTGCCGCCGTCGCGCCGCGCAGGCGGAAAGGGAAGGTGGAATCGGCGGCCTGAACCTCAATCAAAGTCCTTTCCTTCGTCCCTTTCCGCCTGCGCGGCGCGCCAAAGCGCCGCTACGGCGCGACGGCGGCAGGACGAAATTATTGCGCGGCGTTCACCAGACACTCCGTGTCTGGCTAATTTCCGCCGTCGCTCCGCGACCACTGGAACCATCCCCTCGCGAACAATTCCGTCCTGCATTCTTTTCCCAAATCCGGGATTGTTTTTCAGCGGGCTTGGAGTAAATTCTTCTCAGACACCCGGCATACGTGAGCGCATGTGAGCGTGTGAGCGCGCTCATCGTAACCGGGATGTAGAAAGGTGACTTATGAACACGAGCTTTGGCCTTGATCGCTGTTTTTCCTTCATCAATTGTCAATTGCAGGCGCCAAAACCACATCGCGCCGGCGACGCCGGTGTTGTCAAATGTATAACCGTTTCCCGGCAATCGGGATGTGGGGCCCACGTTTTTGCCGAGGAATTGGCGGCCTGGCTCCAATCCCACCTTCCCCAGGGCACGGTGCCGTGGACGATTTTTGACCGCACTCTGGTGGAGGCGGTTTTGCAGGACCATCACTTGCCCTCCCGTCTGGCGGCGTTCATGCCCGAGGACAGGGTTTTGCAATTGGACGATATAATCCATGATTTGTTCAGCCTGCATCCGCCGTCGGAGACGCTGGTGCGGCAGACTTCGGAAACCATTTTGCGCCTGGCCGAATTGGGCAATGTCATTATTCTGGGACGCGGCGCCAATATCATTACCGCGCGGTTGCCGTGGGCATTGCACGTGCGCCTGATCGGTTCGGTGCAACGGTGCGTCGCCCACATGCAAACCTTCGACAAGTTGAATGAGAAGGATGCGCTGGCCCGCATCGAGCGGGAAGACGGAGGCCGGCGCCGCTATCTGAAACGGTACTTCGGCAAGGACATTGACGATCCACTGCAGTATCATTTGGTCATCAATACGGACTGGGTGACACTGCGCCAGGCTGCCGCCATGGTGGGTGATCTGGCGCTGAACCGCAGCGCGGCGGGATCGGCCACCCCCGGCCAGCCAACTGGTCCTAATCTTAATCGTAATCGTAATCTTAATCAAAATTGAAGAAGATTAGGATTAGGATTAGGAGCCGAAAACCAAATCAATTCCCAGTTGTTTGAGCAGACAGGTGAGATCAGCGCCCGATGCCGGAATGCTGCCCACAATCCGGGCGGCCCGCCGCCGCGCCCACTCCGCGGCTCGGTCCGCGGATGTCGCCCCCGTTTTGAAGCCCAACAACTGCGACCACTCGCCCCGATGCGCGCGATCATAACCTTTGAGCAAATCCCTGGATCCGCCTTTGCGCAGGATGCGCGTGAGCACGTCCGCCAAGTCCGCCGCCTCCAAGAACCCGATGTTCATGCTCTGCATGCCGACGGGTCCGGTCTGGTGCGCGGCGTCGCCGGCCAGCCAGCAGAGGTTTTGGCCGAATTGGCGGGCCAGCCGGGGTTCAAATTGCACATCGGCGGTCCAGAGGATCTCTTGGATCTGGCTCTGGAACCAAGGCGCGCGGTCGTTCAACAACCGGCGCAACTGGTGCAAGCCGTCTTGATCACTGGGCCGCTCGACCACCACCATCCGGTCCCGCTCCTTCTGTGGAAAATCGTCGCCCTCCTCAGCCGGATTGACTTGAAAGCTCCATCGGCATCGCGTATCCGACAAGGGCCACAGGACACTGGCCGTATCGTCGTCCAGGACAACCCTGGCTTCATGGCCGCACCCTCCGCCCGCTTCGACTTCATAGACAAGAAAGTGTTGCGGGGCGCCCGCGCGCTCGAATCCAATGCCCAGCCGCGTCCGCACCAGCGAGTTCGATCCGTCAGCGCCGACGATAAACTCCGCCCGCGCCTGCAAATGATCTTTCACGCCTGATTCCAGACCCGGCACGCCGTAGCCTTTCCCTGTCATGCTTAATTTTTCGATGGTCGCCGTCGCTCCCCGGTCATCCATTTCGAAACTGGCCAGCCTGTGGTCCCAGTGGATTTTGACCCCGGCCTGCCGGAGCCTTTGCTCGAGCAAATTTTCCAGGGCGCTCTGCTCCAACACCAGCGCGAAGGGAAATGCGGCGGGGAGTTCGGAAAGTTTTACCTCGGCGCGCCGCTCCCCTCCTTCATAGAAGCCCACGGAGTCAATGCGGCGGCCAAATTCGATGGCGTCGGCGCCGAGGCCCGCCTGGTGCAGCAGTTGAATGGACCGGGAATGAAGCGCGCAGGAATAACTGTGTCCGGCCGTGCGGGATTCCTGGTCAATGATCCGCGTTTTAATCCCGTTTTGCGTCAGAAGCAGCGCGGTCAGCATTCCCACCGGGCCCGCGCCGGTCACCAAAACCTCGGTTTGATCCATGTTTGACATAGAAAGCTTTCTGGCAAAACGGTAATGCCGCGCCGGATCGGCGTCCTGCCGGTTCCTGGCGGATGCTTTGCACTTGTTGCGCTGATATATACGCTGAAGCCCCCGGCTGGTCAACTCCGCTTTGAGAGCAGGGCGGGCGGGCGGTTTGAAATCAGCGCTCCTGGTCTTTATATGCGCCTGCCCCGGCAAAATAGGGCCGCCAAAAAAGACGGTGTTTTTCGCAAATTGTGGAGAGCAAGGCGGCAAAAGGGAAGATAGGCATAGTCCATGAGCATGAGCACGCCATTATTGACACCACCCAAGCCGGACGTTCCATTGCCATGCGGCTCCGCGACGGGGAGGGACATGATGAAAGAGCGCAGAACCGGGGAGACGGCCAGGGGGGAGCGGGGGCCGGTTCTTGGGAGAAAAAGGCAAATTGTGAGCGTGGGCAGCAAGGCACGGGCGCCCCGGACCCGTCCGCCATCGGAACAATCCTGCCGGAGCGTGATCGCGTCGTATTACGTAGGCCCGTTAAACGATTAGATGGCGCCCCCTTGGCGCGCAGAGAAGCCGCCAGGGATCGGCGGCTCTTTAACACTGCTGCGCGATGCGGCGGAAGTGATAACCGACAATGGCGAACTCAATGGCGCGACGGAATTGACGCGGGCGGCGCAAGAGCGTGAAAGGGTCAGTCCTATAATTGTGACAGTTTTCATTTTTGATGCAATCTTATTGATCCGACTGCACCAGTTTTTCTTTCAATTTCACCAGCTTCCGGCTCGGCTTTCGAGCCATCCGGCTCACCGCTTGGCTCACCCGGCTGTAATGCCCCATCTCCAGCCGCTGGCTCACCCACCGTAGCGACACCGTCGTACGTTCCCTCAGCCACCACGCCAACGCCACTTTCTCCTCGGCCAACTTGGGCCTTTGTTTTTCCTGTTTGATCCCCAGCAGCGTCAAACCATGTTGCAACATCTCTTCCGCCGCCTTCTCATCGTGCGCTCGACGTGCCGGCCCGCTGTGCGATTCCCGCAGCCGGCCCCCGACCGCCCCCTCCAGCCGTTGACGCAACCTCTCCAAAAAACCTTCTCCTCCCACATACCACCCCCGGCGCAGTTCCTTCCATTTTGCCTCCCATTCCATCCGCCCGGCTTTCATCCCCAATTCCAGCACCCGTCCTTCCATATATGCCTCATATCCTTTGACGGCTGCTTTGGCCAGTCCGAGTTCCTCCATCACCCGCTCCCGGCACAGCCAGGAGGGTCCCTTGCCGGCCCGATTCAAATACCACGGATAACTGCTCCAACGATACCGCTTCAAAGGTTCCTGGCCTATTTCAATCAATCCCGCCCGCGCCGGATTCAAATGGATATAAGAGCTGACCAAGCCGAAATACCCGCTCCCATCCACCGGCGCAGCCTTGTAGCGGCCCTGGAACAGATGCCCGCACACTTGATGGCGACAATTATAGCGCTGAGTGTAGGTGCCTTGCAGCCATTTCATTCCAGCCACCAGATTGGCTTCCGGCGTTTCCAACAGCAAATGATAGTGATTGGACATCAGTACGTAGGCGTGAATGCGCCAGCCGGTTTTCTGGCAGGCTTCGCCCAGGGTTTCCAGAAAAAGGTGATAATCCTTATCATCGCGGAAAATGATCTGACGTTGATTCCCCCGCGCCATAACGTGGTAAAGTGCTCCCGCAAATTCAATTCGAACCGGTCGGGCCATAATTCTGACCCCAAGCTAAAGGAACGCATCCGCCGTCGTCAAACCCAAAAGTGTCACAATTATAGGACTGACCCCTTGGCGTTCAAAGTGTCATAATTATAGGACTGACCCCTTGGATTTCTTATTTAACACTGCTGCGCGATGCGGCGGAAGTGATAACCGACAATGGCGAACTCAATGGCGCGACGGAATTGACGCGGGCGGCGCAAGAGCGTGCCCCAGAAAAATCGCCAGTAGGCCACGCGTCCGCGGTACCAGACGCCCAGGAGCCAGAAGGATTTTATGAAGGCCAGGAAATCCGCGCGCGACAGCCGCCGCGGCCCCGGCGAGGTGTTCTTGTGATTTTGGAGGAACGTGCGCACGCGCTGGTAGTAGGCCTTCGGCTCGTAGAGTTTTTTCATCAGGTCGCGGTAGCCGGATTGGAGGAATTCGCGATTGAGCTTGGGCTTGAAGTTCAGGGCGGAAGCGACGTTGTTGCCGCTGGTTTCCGATTCAAGCCGGCCCTCGGTCTTGAGGCGGTTGTAAAGGCGCGTTTGCGGCAGCGCGGTGAGCAGGCCAACCATCGCCGTCACGACGCCGCTGCGCTGGATGAACTCGAACTGGCGCTTGAAGATGTCCGTCTTGTCGCTGTCGAAGCCCACGATAAAACCGCCCATGACTTCCAGGCCGCGTTGTTGCAACAGGCGCACGGCCTGGACGAGATCGCGCCCGCGATTCTGGAGCTTGCGGCATTCCTCCAGCGATTCCACCGACGGGGTTTCGATGCCGACAAACACCTTGGTGAAACCGGCTTCAACCATCAACGCGCACAGCTCCGCGTCGTCCGCGAGGTTGACGGACGCTTCGGTCAAAAATCCCATTTCGGCCCGGGTGCGCCGGCGCCATGCCACCATTTCGCGCAGCAAGGCGCGGGTGCGCCGTTTGTCGCCTATGAAATTGTCGTCCACGATGAAGACCATTTCCTTCCAGCCGCGAAGGCGGAGGGCTTCCAACTCGGCGATCAACTGCGGCGGCGACTTGGTGCGGGGCACGCGGCCGTTCATGACGATGATGTCGCAGAATTCGCAATTGAACGGGCAGCCGCGCGAAAACTGCGCCGACATCGTCACGTACTGCCGCAGGTCAATCAAATCCCAGCGTGGAACGGGTGTTTGCGCCAGCTCCGGCCAGCGCGCCGCCTTGTAGAAGCGTTGCAGGCGGTTGTGGCGCAGGTCCTGGACGACTTGCGGCATGATTTCCTCAGCTTCACCGAGAACGAAATGTTGAATTTCAGGAAAGGCCTCATGTCCGGTGGCGAACAGCGGCCCGCCGGCGATGACGGCTTTGCCGTTGGCAATGGATCGCGCCACGATGTGCCGCACCGAATCCTTGTGGACGATCATCGCGCTGATCATCACGAAGTCCGCCCAGCGCAAATCCGCGTCCTTGAGCCGCCCGACGTTCATGTCCACCAGCCGCAATTCCCACTCCCGGGGCAGCATGGCCGCCACGGTGAGCAAACCCAGGGGCGGGAAGGAGGCCCGCTTGGAAACGAACCGCAGCACATGCTTGAAACTCCAGAAGGTGTCCGGCGTCTGCGGACTGATGAGAAGAATTTTCATCTGTTTCGTTCAGGGCTTTTCGGGGCCAAAAACTTTCCCGAATGCGGCTTTCACATTTTGCAAGTGGAAATCCAGCGAGCAGAGTTTTTCCAGTTCGCCCGCGGCAAAATGTTTGTTGACTTCAGGATCGCGCCGGAGTTGCGCCAGGAAATCCGCCTCGTCCCGCCCGTCGTGTTTGGCCTGCCAGGTCTGCAGGGCGTTGCGCTGCGTCAACTCGTAGGCGGCTTCGCGGGTCAGGCCCTTCTTGATCAGGGCCAGCAGGACGGTTTGGGAATTCCACAGGCCCAGGGAAAGCGCCAGGTTGCGCTTCATGTTCTCAGGATGGATGATCAGGCCGTCGGTCAGTTTCCGGAGCGTCACCAGCATGTAATCCAGCAGGGTGCAGGAGTCGGGGAAAATGATTCGCTCCACCGAGCTGTGGCTGATATCGCGTTCGTGCCAGAGGGCCACGTTCTCCAAGGCCGCCACCGCGTTGCCGCGCAGCACGCGGGCCAGCCCGGTCAGGCGTTCGCCGGTGATCGGGTTGCGCTTGTGCGGCATGGCGCTGGAACCCTTTTGCCCCTCCGCAAAAAACTCTTCCGCTTCCAAAACTTCCGTCCGTTGCAAGTGGCGGAATTCCGTGGCCCAACGTTCGATGCCGGCGCCGATCAAGGCCAGGACGCCGATAAATTCAGCGTGCAAATCCCGGGCCACCACCTGCGTGGCGATGGGGGCGGGCCGAAGGCCCAGTTTCCGGCAAACATGCTCCTCCACCCGCGGCGACAGATGCGCGCTGGTTCCGACCGCCCCGGAAAGTTTTCCGACGGCGACAGTTTCCCGGACCGCTTCCAGCCGCCGCAAGGCGCGGGTGAACTCATCGTGCATCAGCGCCATTTTCAAGCCGAACGTGGTCGGTTCGGCGTGAACGCCGTGGCTGCGCCCAATCATCGGCGTCAATTGATGCTGGCGCGCTTTGCGGGCAATGACGTCGCGCAACGCTTTGACATCGCCGATGAGCACGCCGGCCGACTGCACCATTTGCACCGCAAAAGCCGTGTCGGTGATGTCGCTGCTGGTCAGTCCGAAATGGAGCCAGCGGCTGGCGGGCGCGCCGATGTTTTCGGCGACGTTAGTGGTGAAGGCGATGACGTCGTGGTTGAGGGTCTTCTCCAGCTCCTGGCAACGGTCGAGGTTGAAGGCGGCTTTGGCCTTCATTTGTGCGAAATCCTTTTCGGGCACGATGCCCTCCGCGACCAGCGCCTCGGCGGCCAGCAATTCAATTTGCAGCCAGATTTCGAGCTTGCGCTGCTCGGTCCAGATTTCCCTCATTTCGGCCCGCGAATATCGCTGAATCATGTCGGTTGGCGATTTGTCTTTGGCACGATGGTGCGCGCTGGAGGCGTCCTCCGCAATCGGAAAGGTCAGTGTTTGGCCATTTTATTGCGGGCCGCCTCCAGAATCTGCCGCTCGCGCTCGGTCAAACTGTGAATGCCCTGGGCGGAAATTTTGTCCAGGATCGGATCCACTTCGCGGCTGATAAATTCGGCGGGCGGCAAATCTTCCACCGGCTTTCTGGCGCCGCGCCAGGCGCGCCGGGGAGCGGCGCTGACCAATTCCCGTTTGGGGGGCGGGTTGCGGCGCGCGAAGGGACGCCAGAATTCGAACGGGCGCGGCACACTTCCCGCCCAGCGCATGTAGAAAATGCCGGTGAGCATGCCCCCCAAATGCGCCGCATGGGCAATATTGCCGGCAAAGAGCGTGAAGTTGATCATGGGACCAAAAAGGCCCAAGAGGGAAATGAATGCCTCAATGAGCAAAAAGATCTTGGCTTTAAAGGCGACCGGCGGAATAAGCAACATGATGAGTTGATCGGGCGCGCGCGTCGCGAAAGCGGCAATCAAGCCAAATCCTCCCGCCGAAGCGCCAACCACGCCGCCGGCAAAATAAGCCGGAACGGCAAAAGTCAGGGCGATTTGCATCAGCCCGCCAACCGTGCCGCTTAACAAGTAGAGTCTTAACATCGCCCAGCGTCCCAGCGTCTCTTCCATGGCCCGGCCAAAGAAATAAATCACAATCATATTGCCGAGCAAATGCAGCCAGCCGGCGTGCATGAATTGGAAAGTAATCAACTGATAAATCCTGCCGTCTTTCAATCCCTCCTTGCTGAGCGCGAACCATGATTCCACCTGGATTGGATTCCATACCCCTTCCGCAATTCTTTGCACGACGAAGCAGACAAAAAGCGAGATCAACAGAATCGTGGTCATCGGCCAGGCAGGCCGATATTCCGTTCGCATATATGACCGATCATCCAACATCGCAATAGAACTTAACCTTTTCCACGCGGTTTTACAATGCCTTCCCGCATTTTGAGCGCGATTCCCTTGCTCTCTGCGCGAAAATGGGTTGCGCCCGCGCCCACGACCAGCGTCCTCATGCGGGGACGCAATTGCGCGATCTTTTCATGGCCCTCCGGTCCCACCACGAGCAATGCCGTCGATAACGCATCGGTTTCTGTGGCCGACGGCAAAACCACCGCCGCCAAAACAGCGTTGGAAACGGGTTGGCCGGCGCGCGGATCCAGCACGTGGCCGAAGGTCTTTCCCTCGTGTTCAAAGCATTTTCCCCACACCGCCGAGACAGACAACGCCTCGTCTTGCAATGGCACCGTGGCCAGCCATTGCGCAGTGGCGCCATCGCCCGATGGAGATTCAATGGCCACCTTCCACGCGTCGTCTCCGGGCGGCTTGCCGATCCCATAGACGGTGCTGGTTCCCCCGTGCAGCAGCGCGCTGGTGACGCCGGCTTGGCGCAATGTCTCCACCGCCCGATCAATCGCGTAGCCTTTGCCAATCGCGCCCAAATCGAGCATGACGCCTTCGCCGTCGAATCGGACGGTCAGGTTTTGCTCATCCAAAATGACATGTTGCATGCCGACTTGCCGGCGGACTCGGTCCACTTCCCTGGGATCGGGCCAGGAGCCGGAGCCGTCCATGAAACCCCAGCACCGCACCAATGGCGCGATGGTAATATCAAAAGCGCCGCCGCTGTCGCGATGGAGTTGGCGCGCCTGTTCGAGCAGGCGAAAGACCGGCGGAGTGACCCGCACGGGTTGGCGGGCGGCGCAGGCGTTGACCCGCGCCATTTCGCTCGCCGGCTGGTAAATGCTCAATTGCCCCTCGATCCGTTCCACTTCGGCCAGCGCTTCTTCGCCGGCGCCCCGCAACCGTGACTGGCTGCGGCCATGCAGGACAATCTCAAACCGGGTCGCCATGGCGTGGCGGGCGAGGAGGACGGTTTGCATACCAAGCAAGAATTAAGAAGTAAGAACTAAGAAGTTTGCAGACTTCTACGGCAAGAAGCGGGGTTCATAAACGGGTCCCAAACCATGCTTGCGCAACAGTTCGATGAAGCGGGCCATCCCGCGCCGCTCCTCGGTTCCCAAGTGGTAATGAATGTGCCATTCCAGGTAGTCCTTGCGAAACGCGTAATCGAATTCAGTCCGGCTGGAAATAATGGAGTCCAGTGTGTCCAGGCCGAAATGTTTCGCCTCGCGCAACCGCCGGCGCAACGGCTCGTTCGGAATGCGGCGCAACGCCCAGACCGCATAGACGAAGGGAAGCCGGGTCAATTCATACCAGGCCGCGCCCAGGTCCCAAATCTCATGCGGATGAGGCGCGCGCATGAAGTCAATGGCAGGATCGCCAATCATAAAAACATTGGGCAATGCGGGCGCGTCCTTGTACCCCGGCAGCGGTTGCAGCGCCGGCTTCAATCCCTGTTCGGCCAGGAGCACTTTGAGCAGGTGGAGGCCGGCCAGCGAGGCCGGGTCGCAAAAGATTTCGCGGATGTCTTCCAGCGGCTGGCGATGAGCCAGAAAAACACTTTGAACTTCGCCCAGCGAGGCCACGGCGATCCCGTCCAGAATGTCGTACCGGTCAGTCAATAAAGTTTCGGTGACGCTGACCAGGGCCGCGTCCAGCTCATCGCGGCGCAGCTTCTCCGCCAGGGCCGAGGGCGGCACGAAAATGATTTGCTCTTCCAATCCGCGTGTCAAAGGCGCCGCATTGAGGTAAGGCACGGAGCCGACTCTGAACGGGCTGAGGGAATTTTCCAGCGCGCACTCCCGCTGCAGCAGAACAGGCCGGGTTTCCCGTTCGAAGCGGTGGGCCAGTTCTTCCGGCGTTTCAGGCGGGGCCAGGCGCAGTTTCGGGGCATTGTCGGGCGTTGGCATCATCTTAGTCCTAATCTTAATCTTAATGGATTAAGATTAGGAGTCGAAAACCGCCAGAATTTTTGACGGGCCTGGGTCGGCCGGGCTTGGCGCCGGCGGCGCGGTGTCCCAGACTTTGATCGCCTGGTAAAACGTGTCGCGCTGCACCGGGGTGCGGCCCGTTTCGCGAATGGCTTTGATCATCTGGGCTTCGGTTTGCAATTGCGGCGAGCGCGCGCCGGCCATGTGAAAAATGTTTTCCTCCATAATCGTGCCGTGCAAATCGTCCGCTCCATAATTCAAAGCCACTTGCGCCAGTTTCAAACCCAATCCCACCCAATAGGCCGTGATATGATCGAAGTTGTCCAGATAAATCCGGCTGACGGCCATGGTGCGCAAGGAGTCAAAACCGCTCGGCGTCGTCGTGACCGGGATTTCATTGTTGTCCGGCTGATAGGGGAGGGGAACGAAGCCGGTGAAGCCGTGGGTTTCATCCTGCAAATTGCGCAGCTTTTGCAAATGGTCCACCCGGTCGGCCAGCGACTCGACATGCCCGTAGAGCATGGTGCAAGTGCTGCGCCCGCCCAGTTGGTGCCAGGTGCGATGCACGTCCAGATACTCCTCCGCCGATTCTTTTCCCCTGGCGATTTGCGAACGGACTTCCTTGCGAAAAATTTCCGCGCCGCCGCCGGTCAGGGATTCCAGCCCGGCCTCCCTCAGAGCCGTCAGCGTCTCGCGCACGGTCTTTTTGGCCAGCCAGCCCAGGTGCAGTATTTCAATGGCCGTGAAGCATTTCAATTGCAGGCGCGCATCCAGCGCCTTGAGCGCGCGCAACATCTCCGTGTAATAACTGAAGGGCAGCGAGGGATGCAATCCGCCGACGATGTGCAACTCGGTGATGCCCAGCTTCAGGGCGTCGCGCGCCTTCTGCGCGATTTCTTCGACGGTGTATTGCATGCCGTCCGCGTCGCGCTTCTTGCGGGCAAAGGCGCAGAACTGGCAGCTCAAGATGCAGTAATTGGAGTAGTTGATGTAGCAATTGACGATGTAGCTGGCGCGGTTGCCCGTTTTGCGCGCCCGGACCAGATCGGCCATGGCCCCCAGCGCGTTGAGGTCCTTGCTGTGCAGGAGGCGCAGCGCGTCCCCGTCGGAAATGCGCTCGCCCGCCGCGACCTTCTCGTAAAGGTCGCGCAACTCGTGGTTTTGCCAGAACAATTTCACCGTTTAAATTGAAGGAATGGAAACACAATTTCCACCAGGGCCACAACCAGAAACACGACGCTGATCACGGCGTTGAGACGGAAGAAAGCATGATGAATCCAGTTCAAACTGCGGCGTCGCGCCAGCCAGTGTTCCAGGACCAGGCAACCCAAAATAAAAACCAGCCCCACCCAGTAAGCCAGCCGGAACCCGGCCAGAAAACCAAACGCCGCCAGCGCGCCCCACATAATCATGTGCGAAAGGAACGACGCCGCCAGCGCGTTTTTCACCCCCCAACGCACGACCAGCGAATGCAGTCCCTGTTTCTGATCAAACTCGTAATCTTGCAAGGCGTATATGATGTCGAAACCGATCAGCCAAAATACCACGGCTCCCGCCAGCAGCAATGGCAGCACGGCGCTGTATTGCAACGCCTGCCAGCCGTGGCCCGTTGGGAACAGGCGGAAATCCCCTTTCACGGCCAGCCACGCTCCTATCGGCGCCAGCGCCAGCGCCAGGCCCAGGAAAGCGTGCGTGAAATCCGTGAACCGCTTCGTCAACGAATAGAAGCAGACAAAAAAAAGCGCGACCGGCGAAAGATAAAAGCAGACCGGGTTGATCCAATAACTTGCCGCAACCAGGCCCGCCGCGCTCAACAGGCAAAGCGCCCATGCTCCTCCCAGCGTAATCCGGCCGGCTGGCAAATGCCGCGACGCCGTGCGGGGGTTCGCCCGGTCAAACTCCCGATCGGCGATGCGGTTAAACGACATGGCGCAAGTCCGCGCGCATACCATCGCCGCCAGGATGAGCAAAAAAATCCTCCAACCCGGCCAGCCGCGATTCTCGCGCGCCGCCACGGCCATCGAGGCCAAAGCGAAGGGCAAGGCGAAGAGGGTATGGGAGAATTTGATGAATTCGGACCATTTTCGCAGTTGCTGGAACAGAGAGCGCATCCAACAGCTATTCAAGCCTGCAAAAGCGGGCCGGTCAATACGAACGGCCCTTTTCGAGGCGCACAGGGCGGGGAGGCGCCCGAATGAAATCGGTGTTTTGACAGGCCTTATGCAAAGTGGTAGAACAACGCTTACATGATAGACAGCGCCAAAAGCAATCCGCAGGATGACCTGGCCAAATTGCAGGCTTCACCTCGCGAAATGGCTTCCTGGCAACATGCGCAACAATACCTGGTCAAGGGCCGCCATGCTCCCGCTCTGGCCAGCTACCGCAACTTGGTCAAACAGTTCCCGGGCGTCTCGCAGTTGTGGGCCGAATTGGGCCTCGCGGCGGCGGGCGATCTGGATTTCGCGCTGGCCGATCAAGCCTCGCAACGCGCGGCGGAACTGGCCTCCGCCGATGCCGATTTGCTCGTTTCCATCGGCCAGCAATATCATCGCCTGCGCCGCCTGGATCAGTCCCGCGCCTGCTTCCAGCGCGCGGTGGCGGCAGACCCTTCGTCGGTCCACGCGCGCCTGAGTCTGGCGGCGTGGTTCGAGCGGGATCGGCGTCTGGATGAAGCGTGGGCATGTGTCCAGACCTGCCTGGCCCAGCATCCCAAGGATGGCCGGGCGCTCTATTTCAAGGCCTTTTTATTGCATCGCAAGGGACTCGACGAGGAAGCGGAGACCGCCTTGCGCGACTTGCTCAAGAGCGGCCCGCCGGACCCGGATGTTAAGCGTTCGGCCCAACATCTGCTGGGCGTCGTGCTGGACGCGCTCGGGCAATACGCCGAGGCCCTGCGCTGGCTCGGCAAGGCCAAGACGCTGCTGCGCCAAAGGACGGACACGGCCGCGCTCGAAAAGGCTTATGACACGATGGACCAGGCGCGGCGCAAGTTGCTGGCGGAATTGACGCCGGAGACACTGCGGCGCTGGCGCGAGGAAGCGGCCGCCGCCCCCGGCCCGCATTCATTGGCGTTTTTGGGCGGCCCGCCGCGCAGCGGCACGACTCTCATTGAACAAATTCTCGGCGCCCATCCGGAGATTCTTGTATTTGACGAACCGGAGGCCTTCGCGCAGGAGTTGTTGAACGCTCTTTGCCCCCCGCCGCCGGCCAGCGGGCTGACTCTCAAATCCTTGAACGCCCTCCCCGCCACTGGACGCGCCCAATTGACCGGCCGCTATTTCAAAAGTCTCCTGCGCGAAACGGCGGAGGCGCCCGGCGACAGGTTGTTGCTGGACAAAAACCCCTCCCTGACGGCCTCGCTGCATATTTGGCTCCGTCTCTTTCCCCACTTGAAAGTCATCATCACTTTGCGCGATCCGCGGGACGTCATCCTCAGTTGCTACTTTCAGAACCTGGCCTTGACCGGGGCCAACGTCAACTTTCTCAGCCTGGAGCGGACGGCCAGGTTTTATGCCGACTGCATGGACGTCTGGTTGCGCATGCGCGAGATGGACGGCTTTGAATGGATTGAAACACGCTATGAGGACGTCGTCGCCAATTTGGAAGCCGAGGGACGGCGGGTGACGAATTTCCTGGGTTTGACATGGCATGAGGCCCAAACGACTTATTATGAAGCGGCGCGCCGCAAATTCGTCTTTGCGCCGACCTACAACGACGTGACGAAGCCGGTCTATAGTCGGGCTGTGAAACGTTGGGAACATTATGCCGGGGCGCTGGCTCCGCTTCAGGCCGGTCTGACGCAGTACTGCCGGGCGTTCGGGTATGGTTGATCCTAATCCTAATCTTAATCCTAATCCTAATCTCTGACGCCTCTTTACAAATTCTTCCTCCGATTGTAATTGTGCCTCGGAACATTCAGATTAAAATCAGGGTTAAGATTAGGATTGAGAATAGGAATATATGAAAAAATTTGCCATTGGTTGCGGCGTTCTTCTCGTTCTGGGTGTCATCGTCCTGGTAATTGTCGCCATTGCGGTCGGGAGCTATAATCGCCTGGTGCGCCTGGCGCAGACGGTGAACAGTTCCTGGGCGCAGGTGCAAACCGACTATCAGCGCCGCTCGGACCTCGTTCCGAACCTGGTCGCCACAGTGTCCGGCGCGGCCAATTTCGAAAAATCCACCCTGACGCAAATCACCGAGGCGCGCGCCTCGGTGGGCAGGGTCAATATCAATGCGAACACCGCGCCCGATGACGCCGCCAAGCTGGCCCAATTCGATCAGGCGCAAACCCAACTTTCCTCCGCTCTCTCGCGTCTGCTGGTGGTGGTGGAGCGGTATCCCGATCTGAAAGCCACGGCCAATTTCGTCAGTCTCCAGGCCCAGTTGGAAGGAACGGAAAACCGCATCGCCGTGTCCCGGCGCGACTTCAATAATGCCGTGCAGGCTTACGACACCGCGATCAAATCCTTTCCCGCCCTCTTCTACGCGGGCGCGCTGGGCTTCCACGAGAAACCCTACTTCGCCGCCACGGCCGGAGCGGAAACGCCGCCAAAGGTGCAGTTTAACTTCGATAACACGAAACCCGCGCCGGCGCCGGCCAAACCGTGAGCGCCATGCGACGTTTCGGTCTCATTGTCGTTGGGATTTGGTGTCTCTCCGCCATTGCCGGCGAAGTCATTCCGCCCGCGCCGGACCGTTACTTTAATGATTACGCGCACGTCGTCAACGCCGCCACGGCGGAGCAACTCAACGCGCAGTTGGACGGCTTCGAGCGCTCGACCGGCAATCAGGTACTGGTGGCGATTTATCCAAAAATGCAGTCCGATTCTTCCATTGATGATTACACCGTCCGCGTGGCGCGCTCCTGGAAGGTTGGGCAAAAGCAAAAGAACAACGGCGCGGTTTTGTTCGTTTTCATTCAAGACAGACAGATGTTCATCCAGGTGGGTTACGGGTTGGAAGGCGTCCTGCCCGATGCGCTTTGCAAACAAATCACCGAGTACGAAATCAAGCCGCGTTTTAAGGCGGGAGATTACGCCGGAGGTTTGACTGCCGGGGTCAACGCCATCCTGGCCGCGACCCGCCATGAATACAAAGGAACCGGGACCACCGTTTACAGCCAAAAGCACCACGGGGCCGGCCGAAATCCTGCGATCCTGGTCTGGCTTTTTCCAGGTTTATTCATTTTGCTTTTGATTCTCTCTCGCGGCTCCAGAAGACGCGGCTGGGTAATTGGCAGCGGCGGTTGGGGGGGCTTTTCCGGAGGCGGCGGATGGGGCGGCGGAGGGGGTGGATTCTCGGGAGGCGGCGGCTTCTCCGGCGGGGGAGGCAGCTTCGGCGGGGGAGGCGCCGGGTCAAGTTGGTGATATGAAAGCGCGCGATTTTTTAAACCAGCTTCAGCACGATGCCATCGTCAAGGCGATTGGCGAAGCGGAGGCCAAAATGCGCGCCGAAATCCGCGTCTTCATCAGCCGCAAGAAACCGGAGGATGCAGTGGCCGCCGCGCAAAGGGTTTTCCATCATCTGCGGATGCAGAAGAGCCAGGAACGAAATGGCGTTTTGCTGTTCGTCGCTCCGCGCGCCAGGAAGTTCGCGGTGATTGGCGATAGCGCGGTTCAGGCGCGTTGCGGAGATGAATTCTGGAAGGAAGTCACGCGCGAAATGTCGGGCCATTTTCGCAAGGGTGAATTCACCGAGGGGATTCTTCATGGCGTTCGGCGCGCGGGAAAACTTCTGGCCGAACACTTTCCCCGTCATCCGGGCGATAAAGCGCAACAGCCCGGCGACATCGCGCACGATTAACTCACAGCAACTCCAGCGCCGTATGCACCGCCGTGACCAGCGCCGCCACGCGGATGGGCAGGGGAAAATCCGAGGGAGCCTCCAGCGTGTTGCTCAGGCGCGTCTTGTGGGTGATCAGATGAATCGCTTCGGGCCATTGCGGACGCTCCGCGGGATTCACGCGGGGCCGAATGATGCCGTTTTCCGCCGGCCAATTGTCAATCAGCGGCGCCTGCTCTATCGGGCACACGGTTGCCACCGCCTCGACAATTCTGGCGGCCAGGGAGACTCGTTGATCGGGATTCAATTCATAGACATAAAAGCCGTGCGATTCCCAATCCTCATGCAAACAAAGCGCAATATCGAAGGGCGGTTGTTCTTGCAGCCATTTCACATGCGCCCGCACTTCCCCGCTTTGCAGATGGCGATAGTCGCGGTTCAGATCGATGCCCCGGAAATTTTCGCGCCGATTCAGCAGGAAACCGGTCGGGTTCAAACATGGGCAAAGCCAGATCGCCGCGTCCGCCGGCCAGCGGTCTTCCTGCAACAGTTGCAATGCCGCCAGCGGTCCGGCCGGTTCGTCGCCGTGTATCCCCGCCGATAGATAAACACGATTGCGGACGGATTCCGCCGGCCGCCGATAAGCAATGAAATCCAGCCGTTGGGCTGCGGTGCTGGAGGCGGGAGCGGCATTGTCAATTATCAACTGTCCATCATCAATTGGAATGATGTCGCTCACCCAATTCTTCCCGGTGACAGCCTGTTCCATTTCGCGCAGGACCTTTTGGATGTCAATGGTTTCCCCGCGATAGCCGCCGATGTTTTTTGCCAGGCGCTCCACTGCTATTGATCGGAAAAACCGTGCTTGTCCCAATCGGGGTCCAGGCCCAGGTCCTTGATCATCTGCAAATCCCTTTCGACCGGCTGATTGAGGGTGGTCAAATAATTTCCCACCATCAGCGCGCTGGCCCCGGCATGGAAGACCATGCTCTGCATGTCGCGCAAATTGACCGTGCGGCCTCCCGCGACCATGATTTCCTGGCGCGGCAGAATGAAGCGGAAACAGGCAATGGTCTTCAAAATTTCCAGCGGCGCCAGCGGCGGCACATTTTCAAAGGGCGTTCCTTTGATGGGATTGAGGATGTTGATCGGCACCACATTGGCCCCGACCTCCTTCAAAGTGAAAGCCAGATCGCAGCGGTCTTCCCGTGTTTCGCCCATGCCGATGATCCCCCCGGAACAAATTTTCACCCCGGCCCTTTTCAAATAGGAAATCGTTTGCAACCGGTCTTCGTAAGTGTGCGTGGTGCATTGCTGGGGAAAAAACCGCTTCGAAGTTTCCAGGTTATGCCCGTAACATTCCACGCCCGCCTCCTTCAAACGGTCCGCCACCCTCTGGCTTTGAATGATGCCCAACGAAACATCGGCCCGCGTCTTGCCGCTGGTGGACAATTCGCGGATGCGATCGCACACCTCATCCAGCATCGGCCCTTCCTTGAGTCCGCGCCAGGCCGCCACCAACCCCACCGCCGTGACGCCATTGCGCGCCGCCTCCTCCGCCGCTTCCCGGACCGGCTCCGGGTCAATGAACCCGTACTTGGGCGAGCCGGTCTGGTAAAAAGACGACTGCGCGCAGAAACTGCAATTCTCCGAGCAAGCCCCCGCCTTGGCATTGACAATCGAGCAAAGATGAATTTTGTTCCCCTTAAAATGTTCCCGAATTCGATTAGCCCCCGCCATCACATCAAAAACATCCGCCGAATCTTCCACGGAAAAGAGCCACAAAGCATCGTCGCGGGAGATTTCGCCTCCATTAACGACGTGCCGTGCCAGCTCCGAAATCCGGGTATGGCAGCCTGCGTCAACCAATTCCTCAATCATGGTTGACACAATAATATCCCGCCTCGACAAGTTCAAGCGGCAAATGGCTTAGCCGGAGATGGGCTTTTCTCCAACAGCTTTGATCTCAGCTTTCTGCTCGTCCGCGGATTTGGCGGGCGTCCTTTCTTGCTCATCCGGCAAGCAATAAGTTTGCTTTTGAGAACCGACCTGACCCCAAAAAACTAAACATGACAAAAGGAGAGTTCTGCGGCGACGGCGGATGCGGCGGAAGCGGCTTTGGCGAGAGTGGCGAGAGGCTGAAGTATGAACCGGCTGAAGGCTTCCGCCTGAAAAATTAATTTAATCAGTGGCGGACAAGAGGATTTGAAGAATTATACCGCCAAACGTCGAATGGGTCTTTCACTTGGATTCGACAGGGCCTTGGACACAGGCGGAGAGTATGGCAAGTTGCTCTTTGTCTCGTTCCGGCGTCAGGTACTTGAGCAGGCTTCCGCGGGGGAAAGCCTCCTTGGGCTTTTGCGCCACAAGCTTGCGTCCGCGTATTTCGCCGTCTTCGACTCGCCACTCGACCTGGTCATTGGGCTTCAAACCCACGGCGGCGCAAATGGACTCCGGGAGGGTCATTCGGTGCTTCTTGTCAATTATGGTCGCACTCATGGAGGGATTATCCCTCAAGAACGCCCTTTCTTCAAGCACTTTATGCAATGTGACGAAGTGGATGGGAATTCGCAAGTTCTTCACTGACAACTGGTTGTGACTATTCAATGGGAAAAAAGCGGAAAATTTCACGGTTTTTTGCGCCCGTCCTTACAAGACGACTTCCGTTCCGACACCTTCTTTCGTGAAGATTTCCAGGAGCGTTGCGTGGGACACCCGGCCATCCACAAACGACACTTTCTCGACGCCCGCTTTCACGGCGGCCATGGCGCTGTCCACTTTCGGAATCATGCCCTTGTCAATAATTCCCGATTTTTTCAAGGCGTCCGCTTCGCCGATGCGCAAATGGGGGATGACCGTGGCCGGATTTTTTGGGTCGCGCAGCAGGCCGGGCACGTCACTCATAAAAACCAGCCGCCGCGCTTGCAGGGCAATGGCCGCCTGCGCCGCGGCCGCGTCCGCATTGCAATTGTAAGGCTTGCCGTCCCCGCCGCGCGCGGTTGGACTGATCACCGGAATGACGCCGTCGCGCAGGCATTCCAGCAATGGCCCGGCGTTGACGCGCGTGACTTCGCCGACGAATCCCGCGTCCACTTGTTCCCCGTGCGGTCCGGACAGCGGCAGTTTGCGGCAGGTGAAAATATCGGTTCCGGAAAAGCCCCTGGCCCGGCCGCCCTGTTTGGCGATGGTTTCAACAATATCCGGGTTGATTTCCCGCGAGAGAACTTGTTCGACGACCCGGGCGGTGCGTTCGTCCGTCACGCGCAGGCCTTGAACGAAACTGGCTTTCAGGCCGGCCTTTTCCATGGCGCGGGTGATGGCTTTGCCGCCGCCATGCACCACAACGGGATTGATGCCCGCCGCCGCCAGAAATACAATGTCCAGCGCCACGCCGTCGCGTCCGGACGGGTCGGGTGAATCCATGAAGCTGCCGCCGTACTTGATGACAAAAGTCCGGCCCCGAAACCGCTGCAAATAGGGCAACGCTTCCAGCAACACATCGGCTTTGGAGATCAAGGATTCCATAGATCTGCAAGCAACGTCGAAGGACCACCGCTCCCAATCTTAATCTTAATCCTAATCCTAATCTTCTGGTGTTTCATGGTCGAAGCAATCATTTGGATTGGGATTAAGATTAGGATTAAGATTAGGATTGTCAATGCCGTCACCCGCCCAATGACGACGGGTCATTGATATCGCCCTTGTTGAAATCCACATAGGCTTCGGTCAGGTCGCCCGAATAAATCCAGGCGCGGGCTTTGCCCTGGTGCAAATGGATGTGCAGGTCGAATTGCCTGGCCGTCGTAATCCGGCACAAAGCCCTGAAGGGGACATTCGTGGCACGGCCCCACTTCAGGGAGTACAGAATCTGCCGGCTGCCGGGCAGGCTGTAACCCACATCCACCCCGGTTGCAACCAATGCGGCGGAGGAGTAACCGAGCGCGCAGAGGATGCGGCCCCAATTGGGATCGCCGCCGCACCAACTGGTTTTGACCAGCAGGCTGTTGGCCACGGCGCGCGCCGCGGCATCGGCGTCGGCCTCCGTTTTCGCGCCCTGCAAACGCACGGTGACGAAGCGCGAAACGCCTTCGCCGTCAAGCACGATTTTTTTGGCCAGCTCCAGTGTCACATGATCCAAAGCGGCCTGAAAAATCTCGAGATCAGCCGAGGGCGCGGTAAGCACGGGATTGCCCGCCCGTCCGTTGGCCAAAACGAGCACGGTGTCGTTGGTGCTCATATCGCCGTCCACGGTAATGCGATTGAAACTTTTTGCGACGGACTCATTTAACGCGGCCTGCAAGGTTTTTGCCCCGATGGCGGCGTCGGTGGTCAGGAAGCAGAGCATGGTGGCGTGCCAGGAGCGCAAGGCGGGCCGCGCGCCCGTCGGACTCAGGCCCGGCTGGATCATGCCGGCGCCTTTGCAGATGCCGCCCAGGCGCGCGGTTCTGCCGCCGAGTTGAAATTCCACCGCGATTTCCTTTGGCCGGGTATCGCTGGTCATAATGGCTTCGGCGGCGTGATGAGCCTGATCGGGCGCGGCTTGGAGGAGGCGGGCGGCTTCGAGGATGCCTTTCTTGACGTTGGCCATGGGCAACGCCACGCCAATGCGGCCGGTGGAAGCCACCAAGACATCGAGCGGGGAGATTTTATGGGCGTCGGATGAAGCCAGGGCGGAGGCGGTTATTTCGGCCATGGCTTCGGCATCGCGCAGGCCCTGCCGGCCGGTGCAGGCATTGGCATTTCCGGAATTGACCACCACGGCCCGGGCCCGCCCGCGTTTGACCCGCGCAATGCACAACCGGACCGGCGCGGCGCAAACCTGGTTGGTCGTGAACGTGCCCGCCACAACGGCCGGCTTGTCCGAAACGATCAAGGCCAAGTCGCGTTTTTGGCCTTTGTTCGACCCCTTGCCCGTGCCAAGCCTTTTGATGTCGCAAAAAGCGCCCGCAGCCCGAAAGCCTTGCGGGGCCGTGACCGAACCTTCGATGGATTTAAAGGGAAAATGTTTCACCAGTGACGCATGACAAAAATAGAAAGAGCGTCCAGTGTCAACATCCTTTGACAACGTTTTTATCACTGCGACTCACTGCGACGCCACTGGCTCAGGTTGTGTTTGCTAAAAGAAGTCACGGCTCGACAGTCCCGCCCCGCGGATTTAATAGGGATTTGACATGAGAAAAGAAGTTCCATTTCACGGGCGCGGCGCCGGGGGCAATCCGCCCAATCGCTTTGAAAAAATCCGTCTGGAACGGGATGAGGATTGGAATCCTGAGGAGGATCCCTCGCCGAAAACCCGGTTTCTGCGCGATCTTTCCCAGAGCCTCATCACTTACAACGACAGCCCCGATATTCCGTTCCATGCCAGCCTGAACGCTTACAGGGGTTGCGAGCACGGGTGTTCCTATTGCTATGCCCGAATTACTCACGAGTATTTGGGCTTCTCAGCCGGTCTGGACTTCGAGACGAAAATCATGGTGAAGGAAAACGCGCCCGAGCTGCTTCGGCGCGAGCTGTCATCGCCCAAATGGAAACCCCAAACGCTGGCCATGAGCGGCGTAACTGACTGCTACCAGCCCATTGAGCGCCGGCTGCAATTGACCCGCAGATGCCTGGCCGTCCTGGCTGAATTCAGGAATCCGGTCAGCATCGTCACCAAAAATTACCTGGTGACGCGGGACATTGATCTGCTGCGGGAACTGGCGGCACACCATGCGGTGACGGTTCATCTTTCCATCAACTCGCTCGATGGCGAGCTGGCCCGCAAACTCGAGCCGCGGGCGGCCTCCCCCAGTCTGCGGCTTGCGGCGGTGGAGGCTTTGGCCGGGGCGGGCGTGCCGGTGGGGGTGCTGGTGGCCCCGGTCATCCCGGCTTTGAACGATCACGAGATTCCGTCGGTCCTGGCCGCGGCCAAAGCCGCCGGCGCCGGGTGGGCCGACACGGAAATCCTGCGGTTGCCGCTGACGGTGGCGCCGATTTTTGAACAGTGGCTGGAACGGAATGTTCCCGGAAAAAAGGAGAAAATCCTGGGCCGCATCCGCGCCATGCGGGGCGGCAAACTCAACGATCCGCGATTCGGGTCCCGCATGCGCGGAGAGGGGGTTTTCGCGGACCAGATTTCGCAAATGTTTCACGTCGCGCGCCGCAAGGCGGGCCTGCCTGAGGAAGGCCCTGAGATGTCCGCCGCCGCCTTTCGCAGGCCGGAGGGAGCGCAGTTGGGGCTTGGACTCTAAGTTGCAGAAGTTTTGCCAGAGCGCGTTCTTGCGGCAGCCTCACATCAATTCCCGCGCCCGCGCCCTGGCTTCTTCCAGAAATGCCGCCAGCAAGGGCGTCATCTTGCCGCGCCACAACGCGCCGATCAGCACCGGCGAAAAACCCGGCAGCGGCAGCGCGCGCACGTTCGGCGAAAGCGCTTTCTTGGGGACGGCCACTGACAAACCGATACCAAGTCCGCTCGCCACGTAAATTTCGATCATATCCGTCGAACTGGCCTCGATGGCTGGAAACCACTCCACCCCAAGCTTGTTGAGTTGCGCTTGAAAACCCTTGGAGAGCGTTTCGCCCGCCGGCAGGCAGATGAGCGATTCCTCGATCTTGTCGCGCCGCCACAATTCCTCCGCCGACTTTACCCGGCTGTTTTTTTCCACCAACAAAACCAGCGGCAGTTCCATCAACACCAGGGAATGAAGTCCGGCCGGCGTCCTCCGCTCGATCAAGGTGATGACCAAATCCACTTCGTCCTGTTGCAACAGGGTCTCCAGTTGCGCCTGATAACCGTCGCGCAACGAAATCTTGAGGCCGGGAAATTTTCTGCGCACATTTTGCAGCAACCGCGGCAGATGGTCGCGCAGCACAATGGTCGAGGCGCCAATCCGGAAATGCCGCGCCTGCCCGCCTTGGAATTCGGCCGCCATTTTATCGAGGTTGGAAAAAAACGGGCGGATGAATTCGTAGAGTTTTTCGCCGGGCGGCGTCAGCGCGAATGGCCGGCGTTGAAACAGTGTCACCCCCAAAAATTCCTCCAGTTGCGCCACCTGCGCGCTCACCGCCGGCTGCTGGATGCCGTAGGGGATGTTCCGCACCGCCGGCATGATGCCGCCGTGCCTGGCCACGTAATAAAACAGTTCGAGGTGATGGACGTTCATTGAGCCAAACGATGTCGGAGAAAGTATTATCAATTCACGCCCCTCCCGCAAGCAGTGTTAATCTGCGGACAAGATAACAACAGAACTATGAAACTCGCCGCTGCGGAACAAATTCATGAAACCGGCCCGGCCACGGACAACCGGCAGCAAACGGTTTTAATTTTTGGCCTCCCTTTTCAAGAACCAGAAACACTCGGCCATCAAAATAAAAAACACCGCATCCGCCACGCCGAACAGGGCGGCGAAGGCGATGTGAGGAAGGTTGCCCTGGGCCCAGTAATAGAAGGCCGTGGCCGAATAGGCCAGTTTGTAAAGAGTGGCGACGAGGATCAAATCCGCGTTCCGCCCCAAATCACCCCGCGCAATCAGGAAGCAGGCGATGCCGATGACCAGCACGAACGCGCCCAACAGCGTGAGATAACCGCCAAAGGCCGGCAGTTTTTCACTAATGCCCAGCACGGCAAAGGCGCGGGCGGGGAAAAAGGTGAACGTGATGCCGAGGAGAACGTCATAGACGGCGGCGATGGTGAACAAGCTCCGGTAATACTTTTCTTTGGCCGGTGTCATAGTCATAGTATAAGTCTTTAGCATATAAAAAACGGCAATCAAATGAAATCTAATGCAAATCTCGCCCTTGCCTGGCTCTGGATTCTGCTTGGCTTTGCCTCCGGCATGGTGCTGGGTCTGTTCTTTCATGACGAAAACTGGCTCGGCGGCTACGGCAGTTTCAAACGCCGGATGTATCGGCTCGGCCACATTTCGTTCTTCGGCCTCGGCGCGGTCAATTTGCTGTTTTGCCTGACCGTGCAAAACTTTTCGCTGGGGGGCGCGCTCATCCACTTCGCCTCGCTGGCTTTCATGGCCGGCGCAATGGCGATGCCGCTTTGCTGCCTGGTCATGGCGCATTTCCCGAAAGCCCGGATGTTGTTTGCCGTGCCGGTCATCAGTTTAATTGCCGGCGGCATCTTGACCTTGATGGAGGTTGCAAAATTATGAACACGAAAAAACGCATCGGTTTCATCGCCATGAGCGGCGTCCGCGCGCACAACCCGGAACTCACCAAACTCGGCCTCACCCTGCCCGGCTTCGTGGACCGCAACAAAATCATCGCTTCGCTGCCCAGCCTTGGCTTGCTCACACTGGCCGGATTGACCCCGGGGAAATTCGATATTGAGTATCACGAAATCGCCGACTTGAAAAAACTGCCCGAACTGCCGGCGCATTTTGACCTTGTCGCCATCAGCACGTTCACGGCGCAGTTGAAGGAGGCCCACGAAGTCGCGGATTATTTCCGCGGCAACGGGACTTCGGTGGTGATGGGCGGCATCACCGTCAGTTGTTTGCCGGAGGAAGCCAGGGAACATTGCAACAGCGTCGTCATCGGCGAAGGGGAACCGGTCTGGCCCGAGGTGCTGCGCGACTTCGAGAGCGGGAACCTGAAGCCGTTCTACGCCGCCAAGCCTCCGGGCCGGTTCGATCTGGCCGACGCGCCGATGCCGCGGTTCGATTTGTTAAACCCTGACAAGTACAACCGCCTCACCGTCCAAACCAGCCGGGGCTGTCCGCACCAATGTGAATTTTGCGCCAGTTCGATATTGCTGACCCCGCGCTACAAGGTGAAGCCGGTGGAGAAAGTCATCGCCGAAATCCGCGCCATCAAAAATATCTGGCCGCGCCCGTTCATCGAGTTCGCCGACGACAACAGCTTCGTCCATCCCGAACACTACAAAAAACTGTTGCGCGAACTCGCCAGGGAAAACGTGCGCTGGTTCACCGAGGCGGACGTGCGCGTGGCCGGGGACGACGAACTGCTCGGCCTCATCCGCGACTCCGGCTGTCAACAGGTTCTCATCGGCCTTGAAAGCCCGCGCCGTGCCAGCCTCGAAGGCATCGAGTTGAAGACCAATTGGAAAGCCGGCCGTCACGATGGCTACCGGGCCGCCATCGCAAAAATCCAATCCTACGGCATCACCGTCAACGGCTGCTTCATTCTCGGCCTGGATGCCGACACGCCGGACGTTTTCGACGGCGTGCTCGCGTTCGTGCGCGATTCCGGGCTTTACGAGGTGCAGGTCACCTTCCTCACTGCGTTCCCCGGCACGCCGCTTTTTCACCGCCTGCGGCAGGAAGGCCGCATCATCCGCGACAAGGCATGGGAGCTTTGCACGCTGTTCGACATCAACTTTCAGCCGAAGAACATGAGCGTCGCCGAATTGCAAAACGGTTTTCTCGGCTTGGTAAAGCAACTGTATTCCAGGGAAGAGACCCGGCAACGCCGCGCGCAATTCAAACGCATGTTGAAAACCTCGCCGCACTTTGGCCGGCGTGCGGCGCGCCGGGAACAAACACTCGCAGCATGAAATGACGAAGGATCGCAGAGGCGATTCGGTTCCAAACAACACTACAACGCGGAGATGCCCATGAGATGCACCGACATTCAGAAACTTCGCGACGCCGGCCTTATCACCGACGAGCAGCAGCGGCAAATCATCGGGCGCTTCCATCTCAAGGAGGATGGCGGCAACAAATTCCTGGCCATCGTTTCCATCATCGGCGCGGTGCTCATCGCGGCGGGAATTGTTCTGCTGATTTCCGCGCATTGGAACGAGATTCCTCGTGGTGTGAAAATCGCCGTGGGAATTTTGCTGATGCTTGGCGCACACGGCGTTGGCTGGTGGCTGCGCGAAGCGCAGGGCAAATATCGCCAGACCGGCGAGGCGCTGCACTTGATCGGCTCCTGCCTGTTCCTGGCGAACATCGCCTTGCTTGGCCAGATTTACAACCTCGTTTCGCGCCCCCCGACTGCGTTTTTGCTTTGGTGGATCGGCATCGCCGCCCTGCCCTGGCTGCTGCGGTCCAAGGCGCAACAGGTTTTGCTGTTGCTCGCCGTCGGAGTCTGGTTCGCTCTCGAAGTCAACGACCGCGGCAGTTGGATTCATTGCGAATCGGCCCGGCAGGTGTTGCTCTATGCGCTGCTCGGTCTGATCTACCTCGGCGCGGGTTATTGTTTGCGTGGCACGAAGTTTTCTGAATTTGCCGGCGTGACCGAAAAACTCGGCCTGCTCATCTTTTTGATTTTCGCCTACCCGCTGACGTGGAAGGAATTCTTCGACTGGGGAAATTCCGAAGCCTGTCAGTGGATCTTCCCCGCGCTGGGCGCGCTCGCGCTTTTGCTGCTGGCGGCTGGAATAAAGAACCTCCGCTCGCTGGCGCGGCAATGGCGCTGGACGTGGTTCGCCGCGTTGCTCGGCCTGGCGATTTTCATGGCGACAGTCTGGTTCGGATGCTGGGAAATCAATAATCCCGCCGGCCTGCGCCATTTTTACCGGGGCGAATCGTGGAGTTATCTCGGCGGCACAATCGCACTGTTCGTGTTTTGCCTGTTGCAAATCCAGGTCGGCCTTCAGGAGCGCTCGCCCTTTATGGTGAATCTCGGTGTCGTGTTCATCGCGCTCGACATCCTCGCGGCCTACTGCGATTTGTTCGGTTCCATGGCGCGGACGGGCGTGATGTTTTTGATTTCGGGCATTTTCCTGATTGTCTTCGGCGTTTATCTGGAAAGAAAACGCCGGGCCTTGATGAAACAAATCAAATCGCAAAATACAGGAGCAAAACTATGAAAAATCCAATCACAGCAATGAGTTCGTTCCGCGCGGCGGCCATGCCGATGTCCATGGTCCTGCTCGCGGTGTGTGTTTGTCGTTTCCCGGTTGCCGCCGCGCCTCAAGCCGGCCTTGCGCCGGAGGAGCAGAAACGGCTGGAGTTGATGAAATCCAAAGGGCCGGACGCCTCGCTGACCGTCCTCCCCGTGCGCCTGGCCGGGAAACCTTGGGATCGTGTGACCGAGGTGGTCGGCCTTCTTCTCGAACAGCGGGGATTGAGAAACATTGAGCTTGGAAAAACCGCGTTCACCCCGGCTGAAACGAATTTGGAAAGTTTGGCCGCCGCCGTCGGCGCGTTTGTGAAGACAAATCCGATCACAACCGGCTACGCGCTTTACGCCGAATACAATGGCAATCGTCAAACCGGGTTGAATGAACTGCGCGCAGTCGTCGTGGATCAAACCGGCGCGGTAGTCTGGACGGACCGTCAGACGCCGCAGGATGAAGCGTTCCAGAAATTGGAATCGCGCGAACCCATGACCTTGTCCGTTCTCCTCGTCGAAAGGCTGGGTCCGCAACTCGGCCTCAACAAAAAAACAGCCCAAGCGGCCAAACCGGGCAGGATGGCGGCCATCATGGATCAGCGCAGCGGCCTGCCTCCCGAGAATGAAAGGGCCGCCCTTCCCGAACGCCGGAAGGCGATGAAACAAGCGCTGCCCGGCGCGACCCTGCTGGTTTATCCGGCCCGGATTGGCGGAAATAAGAACAGCGTCCCCAGCGCGGCCAACGTCGTGCGGCTGCTCAATCAAGCCGGCTTGTGCAAAGCCGTTCAGGCCGAGCAGACGATTCTCCTCAAAACTTCCCTGGCCGACCCGAACGAACTGAAGGGGCTGTGGAACCTGGCGCGCGAGTTCCGGGATTTTGTCCGAGCCAATCCGCCCGCGGCCGACTACGCTCTTTACGCGGACTACGGTTTCAACCCGCAAAACGCGGAGCAGGGTTTCGTGCATTTTGTCGTCTGCGACCGCAAGGGCCAGTGGGTGATTGTGGACATGCAAAATTCGCATCATCCCGATTACCAGAGCATCGGGGTGATTTCGGAAGCCCGCTGCGACGAACTCCTCGTCAAGCGTCTGAAAGGATGCCTGAAATGAAAAAGCTCATGCCATGAACCGGCGAGATACTTCGAAGCCACACCAAAATCATTGAAAGGAACATGACTATGAAGAACAAATTATTGGCCGCCGCGTGTCGCTGGATGGCGCGGATCGTCGGCGTGTTGCTGATCATTCTCATTGTGTGTATGGCGATTGGTGAAGGGATGCCGAATCCCTTCGCGCAGCCGGCAAAGGTCCAGGTTGGCTTCCTCGCCCTGGCCATGATTATCATTGGCATTCTTGCCGGGTGGCGATGGGAACTTGCCGGGGGCATCTTGTCACTGGCTGGATGGTGTCTGTTTTGCGTTCCCATTGAGAATTCCCGGACAGGGCTGAATTGGTTCTGTTGGGCCTTGGCGCTGCCTGGGGCGCTCTATTTGATCAGCGCGCTTTTGAGGGCCCACAACGAAAAACATCCATGAAACTGAAAATCTTAATCCTCGTGCTTGCGCTGCAAACCGCGTGGCTACTCGCCATGGTCGCCACGCAGGAATACGCGCTCGCCCACGGCAAGGTCATCCTGTTGGAAACCCGCCGCGTGGACCCGCGCGACCGGCTGCGCGGCGACTATTTGATTTTGAATTACAAAATCAGCGACGTGCCGGCGAATCTGTTTTCACCGCCGGTGACGAAAGATTTGCCGTTCGGCGCGAACATTTTCGTCGCGCTCGCGCCGGGCACGAACCGCTTTTACGAAGTCATGCGCGCCAGCACCAACGAGTTCATGCCGGCGGCGGGCGAGGTCGTGCTGCGCGGCAAAAGCGCCTACGCCGGGTGGAACCCAGGCGGTTCGATCCATGTCGCCTACGGCATCGAAAATTATTTTGTCGCCGAAGGCACGGGCAATCCGGCTGGCAAGCTCACGGTGCGGGCGGTCGTGCCCGCGTCCGGGCGCGCGAGCATCAAGCAAGTTTTTGTTGACGGCAAACCGTATGCCGGGGCCATGAAAGATTCCGCAGCCCGCCATTAGCGCCAGCCGCTAGGAGCGTAAAAGTAAAAGGGTCAGTCCTCGTAAAAGGGTCATAAAAGGGTCAGTCCTCGGAATCGAGTAAAAGGGTCAGTCCTCGGAATCGAGTATTTTGCGCTCTTCATGCTCATTTCTCGCTGATTTGTTCCACGCCAATTTCATTTGTTTCAACTTTATTTACGTTATCCTACCGGTCCCCGCCTCCAGCCGCAAGCCCATAATTCCTTGCTTCCGAGGACTGACCCTTTTATGACATCGGCACACCGGCACGGATGCGGGCTTGTGATCAGCGGAAGAACACATCACTCTCCAGCAACGAGGACAATACGATGAATTCGCGAGAACGCGTGTTGAATTTGATTGCAGGCAAACCGGTGGACCGCACGCCCGCCATGCCCATCACTATGATGTGGGCCGCCGATTTGATCGGCGCAAAATACCACGACTATGCGACGCGTGCCGAAATCCTGGCTGCTGCCCAATGCGCCGCCGCCGGCCGGTTTGGCTTTGACCACGTCTCGGTCATTTCCGACCCGGGCTGCGAAGCCGCCGACTTGGGAGCGGCCATCCTCTATCCTCCGGATGGACCGCCCGCGATCATCGAGAAGAACGCTTTGCTGGCCGACGCCGCCAGCTTGCGCAGACTGCGTGTTCCCGACCCGCACCGCACCGGCAGCCGCATGGCCAATCGTGTCGCAGCCGTGCGCCTTTTGCGCCGGCAGTGCGGCGACACGCACCTGATCGAGGGCTGGGTGGAAGGGCCGTGCGCGGAAAGCGCCGACTTGCGGGGCATCAACACTATCATGTTGGATTACTACGATAATCCCGATTTCATTCACGCCCTGGCGGAGTTCACCGTCAACGTTGGCTTGAAGTTTGCCACCGCGCAGATCGAGGCCGGGGCGGACATTATCGGCGTGGGCGACGCCGCAGCCTCGCTCATCAGCCGCGAGTTTTACGACCAGTTTGTCCTGCCGCACGAGAGGCGGCTCGTGGACGGCATTCACGCCGCGGGCGGCCGGGTGCGGCTGCACATCTGCGGGCGCACGCTGCACCTGGCCGACGCCATGGCCACACTCGGTTGCGAGATTGTGGATCTGGACACCATGGATCTGCGCGCGGCACGCGCCGCCATGGGTGATCGCCAAGTGTTGCTGGGCAACGTGCATACGATTAACGTGGTCAAGAACGGCGCGCCGGACGACGTGCGCCAGGCGCTGGCAAAATGCCGCGCCGATGCCGGGCCGGCTTGGATCGCCGGGGCGGGCTGTGAAGTGCCGCGACAGTCACCGGCGGAAAACGTGCGGTGCTTCGCCCAAGCGTTTTGAATGGAATAAGTTCTCACGGATAAAAATGTCATTGGCGAGCATCAACTTTTTGGTGAAAGCGCCAATTCTCGCAAGCGGTTCCAAATCCGTGTCTATCTGTGTTTATCCGTGGTTAAACTGCTTTTCCCAGGTTCATTGCGGAGGGCATCGGCCCCGGCGCGTCGTGGGCGGCTTTGGACAGGCGCGGGCCTTGGCGGCGGTTCCGGCCCGGTTGACACCGGCCCACCAGCGCGACAAAGATGGTCAAAATTAGCCACAAAAGGCAATCAAGGACAAAAAGGGGTAACATGTTACTGGTTTGTAGCTTTTGGTGTTACCGGCTAAGTCGTTGACTATCAACACTTGTTACCGTGTTACCGATTTTGGGGACCTATCATTCATTTCTTGCGTTTTTTAGCGTTTTGGCAACTTTGCGTCTTTGCTTTGAAGTCGGGAATGCGCTAATCTGGCAGCGGCCTTTGTGCCCCCGTACCTCAAATGGATAGAGGAGCGGTTTCCTAAACCGTCCATCCCGGTTCAATTCCGGGCGGGGGTACCACTCAGAAATGTCAAATGTCCAAGCCCGAATGACCAAACCCGCAAAAGTGTCATTCCGTCTGAACCTCAACATTCATGCGCGCGGATCGGCCAGGCGGCCGGCGAAAAGCAGGCTGCCGGAACGGGTGTCGCGGATCAGAAAGATAAAGGGATGGTCAGCCCGAAAAACAGGCGGTGGCGGAGGTCTCTCCGCAATCGAAGCCGCCATCATGACAACGCCGGTGGCGGCGGCGGCTTCCGTGCCTTCTTCATTGACCTCGACCCAAGCTTTGTGAAACACGCCGGAGATGTAGAGGTCATGTCTGTTCCCATTGATGCCGGAGAAGTCGGCTTTCAGCCAGACGAAGGCATCGGGCATGCCCATTTTTGCCAGCATGTCGTTGAGCTTAAAACCGGATTCGAGTTTGAACCTGGGCAGGAAAATTTCGACTTCTTGCTGTTTCATTTGAGCGAGCAAGCGGGCAAGGAAGGGGGGACTGAGTTGGTTTTCCAGTTGGCCAAGGGCATCGACTTGGCGCGGCAGCAATATCACCATGGACAATTCATCGCCACTGTAGGGCAGTTCAACGGCTTGGAAGTCGTCGTTCCCAATGTATCTGACATCAGCGACATGATGCATGAGGAGCGCATCGGCCTGGCGGTTCGCGGAAAGGTGGAACGGCTGGGTGGCGGTGGCGGCTTTTTCAAAAGGCCTGGCCCAAATGCCCTTGAAATAAATGGCATTCGCCAGAACAAGCCGGGTGAGGTCGTCCAGGCTGCCGGGGGAAAGGATGTCGTGGATTTTGTCCCTGGTCTTCTGCGCGACCCAGCGGTTGATTTCTCTCCTGACGGCATCGGCGCTGGTCTTGAAGTCCGCCTGGTTGAGGTTGGCCTGATAATCGCCTTGGGCGATTTTCGTGAAGGCCGGAAGAAAGTGATGCCCTTTTTGCGCCCACAGCGCGTTGGCGATGTCCAGTTGGATGCCCTTCTGTTTTGCCGCCTCGTCCAGTTGCTGTTGCAGTTTGCCGAACGAAGAATGGAGTCCTGACTTGCCTTTGCTGAAATGCAGGACGCGGGCCATTTGCGTTTCCGTGTCGCCGCGCGCTCCGGCATAAGTCATGGCCAGGCAGGTGGAAATACTGTACGGGGAAAAGAAGAGGTTGCCCGGCGTGCCGCTGAGACGGGCGTAGAGATCGAAGGCGAAGGCGGTGTTGTCCTCGGCCAGCGATTTGGTCTGAGCCGCTTGGGCGCCCGCCGCCAGTCCGATGCCGAAAATCAAAAGACTCTTGAGGATGACTCTTTGGAAAAGCCGGGTTGTGCGCATGGCGATATAGCCTCCATGGATTATGTGCTCCTTCATATCATTTTCGGGTTTCCTCTTCCATCACATATTATTATGACGACTTCGGGCTGAAATTATTAGACGAATTCTGGAAGAATGCCTCATGTGCCTGGATTTCACCCTACTGGCGCGGATCAGCTAGGCGGCCGATGAACAGCAGGCTGCCGGAGCGGGTGTCGCGGATCAGAAAGATAAAGGGATGGTCGGCCCGGAAAACAGGCGGGTGCGGAGGGGGCTTCGCAACAGCGGAGTCACCCAAAACAACAACGGTGGCGGCGGCGGCTTCCGTGCCTTCTTCAGCAACCTCGGCCCAGGCTTTGTGATACACGCCGAAAATGTAGAGGTCTTGTCTCAACCCATTGATGCCGGAGAAGTCGGCCTTCAGCCAGATGAAGGCATCGGGCATGCCCATTTTCGCCAGCCTGTCGTTCAGCTTAAAGGTGGACTCAAGCTTGAACTTGGGCAGGAAGATCTCGATTTTCTGATTTTTCATTTGCGCGAGCACCTGGGCAAGGAAGGCGGGAGAGAGCTGCCGTTCCAGTTGGCCAAGGGCATCGACCTGGCGCGGCAGCAATATCGTCATGGACAGTTCATCGCCGCTGTAGGGCAGTTCCACGGCTTGGAAATCGCCGTTCCCAATGTATCTGACATCATCGAAATGGTGCATAAGGAGCGTGTCGGCCTGGCTGTTCGTGGAAAGATGGAATGGCTGGGTGAAGGTGGCTGCCTTTTCAAAAGGGCTGGCCCACATCCCCTTGAAATAAATGGCGTTAGCCAGAACAACCTTGACATCTCTATTGACATCGCCGGGTGAAAGGATGTCTTGGATTTTGTCCCTGGTCTTCTGCGCGACCCAGCGGTTGATTTCTCTCCTGACGGCATCGGCGCTGGTCTTGAAGTCCGCCTGGTTGAGGTTGGCCTGATAATCGTCTTGGGCGATTTTCATGAAGGCCGGAAGAAAGTGATGCCCTTTTTGCGCCCACAGCGCGTTGGCGATGTCCAGTTGGATGCCCTTCTGTTTTGCCGCCTCGTCCAGTTGCTGTTGCAGTTTGCCGAACGAAGAATGGAGTCCTGACTCGCCTTTGCTGAAATGCAGGACGCGGGCCATTTGCGTTTCCGTGTCGCCGCGCGCTCCGGCATAAGTCATGGCCAGGCAGGTGGAAATGCTGTAGGGGGAAAAGAAGAGGTTGCCCGGCGCGCCGCTGAGACGGGCGTAGAGATCGAAGGCGAAGGCGGTGTTGTCCTCGACCAGCGATTTGGTCTGAGCCGCTTGGGCCACCGCCGCCAGTCCGATGCCGAATGAAATCAAGAGACTGGTGGATAGTCGGAGAAGCCGGGTTGTGCGCATGGCGATATAGCCTCCATGGATTATGTGCTCTGTCATATCATTTTCGGGTTTCCTCTTCCATCACATATATTATGACGACTTCGGGCTGAGTTTATTAGACGATTTCTGGAAGAATGCCCCCATGTGCCTGGAATTGAACCGAGTTTGGCACATCTGAACTGAAATGTCAGGCGATGCTGACGAAGGGGACTAATGGGACGAATAGGATAAATGGAGGGCGTCATCGCATGGAGGGATGGCCGTTTCGACGGCCTCGGGTAGGCGGGCCAAAAACGTCTCCAACATTTCCTGGCAGGCCGGATCAAAAAATGTCCCCGGCCCCGCCGCGGCACGAGCCAGGCCGGAAAGCGTTTCCCGGGCATAATGAAACAATCCCTGGCGCAACGGAAAGGAATAGACGGCCAATGTCAAACCATAGACCAGAGTGTGCCAGCCTTCGGCCCGGCCGGATTCGACGGCGCACAAATAACGCTGGACCGTTCGCTCATCGCGCAGCGGCTTCAAGCGTTGCAATTGCAGGGCGCCGATTTTCCGGCTGGCCGAGGCGAACGGGGCCAGCCGCGCTTCTCCCGCCAGTTGCCGGTCCAAGGCAATCAATTCGCGGGCTTGGCCGCGCCGGACGCGGCCGCACGCTTCGGCAATGGCCGGCAGTTCCAGCGGCAGAAGAATCTGCGTGAGATACGTGTCCAAAAAACCTTGCAGCGCCGGAAGGCCGGTGATGCGTTGGGATGGAGGGGCGAGGGGTGAATGGCAGGCCGGCGATATCCCGCGGACTCCCACCTGTCGCAACAAGGCGCAAAAATCTCCCAGCAGATTCTCTGCTTCACTCTGCGCGGTCCCGAACTCGGTCGAGTGCCAATACGCGCTTTTTTCGGACGGTCTCATGCAATTTTGGGCAGGCCGGTCTGCTCCACACAAGACCGCTTGCCTGCAATAAAACTAGCCTCCTTTGCCATGCCGTCCAGTGACAAAGGCGCAAATTAAAAAATATTTGTGTTGCATTTTCTGCGGGATGAGTATCCGGGAGATTAAGATCAGGATTAAGATTAGGGGGCCAGCGGCAGCAAAAATCCATTCTGGCAAAGCGCTGAGAATCAAGTACACTGCCTGCAAATGGCTGGAACACGACATTGTCACAACTGCGGCTGGGAATGGACATTGCCCGGCCAGCCCGGTCGCGGAGATTCATGCCACAGTTGCAACGCCGATCTGCGCGTTTGTTTGAATTGCGTCAGTTATGATGCGCGCGCCGCTTATCAGTGCCGCGATCGCCGGGCCGATCCCGTTTTGGAGAAGGCGTCTGGAAACTTTTGCGAGTATTTCGAACTGGCCCGCCGCGCCTTCGCCCCCAAAGAGACGGTCCATCCGCGCGAAGACGCGGCGCGCGAGAAGCTGAAGAAGCTGTTTGGAGACTGATGAAGGAATAAAGCCCGTCACAGCCTGGCCAGATTGCGCCGCAGTAAATCAAGCGCCTGCTGCGAGGTGACAAATTTAAAGGTCTCCCGCTCGAAAGGATTGAAGTGTTTTTCCGCGATTGTGCGCGCCCCGTCAGCCAGCGCGACGAAAACCGTGCCGACAGGCTTTTCCGCGCTGCCGCCGCCGGGACCGGCAATGCCGGTGACAGCAAGCCCGAAATCCGTGCCGTGACGGCTCCGCACTCCGTCCGCCATTTGTCGGGCCACGACCGCGCTGACGGCACCATGCTTTTTCAGAGTTTCTTCGAGAACGCCGAGCAAATTCTTCTTGGCTTCGTTGCTGTAGGTGACCAGACCGCAGTCCAGCACGGCGGAGGCCCCGGGCACATTGGTGATGCGATGGGCGATCAATCCGCCCGTGCAGGACTCCGCCAAAGCGACCGTTTTCCTCCGCCCGGCCAGCAGATGCACGACGGTAGATTCCAGCGTGGCGTCGCCGGCCGCAAAAATAAGCAAGCCCAACACTTGGCGGATAATTCCTTCGGCTTGACTGACAATGGCCTCGGCCCTTTCGCCGCGCGCGACCAGACGCACATCCACTTCGCCGATGCGCGCGCAATAGCCCAATTCCAATCCCTCCGGCAGGAGCGGCTGCAGCGGCCCGGCGATTTTTTCTTCGACCGCCGATTCCCCCAAACCGGTGGTGCGCAAGATGCGGCAGACAAAGGGCCGGGCGGGGGGAAATTCCTGGAGCAGGAGCGGGAGGACCGATTCGGAAAACATGGGGCGCAGTTCCCGCGGGGGGCCGGGCAGGAGGATGAGCCAGCTTCGGCGTTTGTCCTCGCGGAAGGGATTGGGGTTGATTTCGATGGCCAGGCCCGGAGCGGTGCCGTGCCGATTTGGCAGGACGCGCGCTCCGGCGGGAACCCCGGCCTGGACCTTGACGCTGGGCGGCATGGGGCGCTTTCGTTGGGCGAAGTAATCTTCGATGCGCGCCAGCACGTCCGCGTCCGGCGCCAGCGGGCGGCCGAGCATTTGGGCGATGAGGCCGCGCGTCATGTCGTCCGAAGTCGGCCCCAGTCCGCCCGTTGTCAACACCAAATCAGCGCGGGCGAGGGATTCGCGCGCGGCGGCCTGGATGGAGGGGCCGTCATCCGCGACGCAGATTTGGCGGGTGACGACGTAGCCGCGGTCGGCCAGTTGGCGGCAAATCCATTGTTGGTGCGTGTTGAGAACGCGCCCCAAAAGCAATTCGCTGCCGGTGTTGATCAGTTCAATACTTGGGAACGGCATGGTCGATTTCGTCGGACCAGGCGTTGATGCCGCCTTTGACGCTTTTCAAATACTTGAAGCCCTGCCCGCGCAAAAAGTGCAGCGCTTTCATCGAGCGTGCCCCGCTCTTGCAATGAATATACAGGTGCTGGTTGGGATCCAGTTCCGTGAAGCGTTGCGGCAAAACACTGAGCGGATAGAGCGGGACGCCGTTGACGCGGGCGATCTGAAATTCGTCCGGCTCGCGCACGTCGATGACTTTGATGCCGAGGTTCGGGTCGTCCAACGCCCGCTTCATCTCCTGCACGGTGACTTCGTCCGGATTGGCAATGGGCACGGCCGGTTCCGGGACGATGCCGCAGAATTGCTGGTAATCGATCAGCTTGGTAATGGTGGGGTTCTCGCCGCACAAGGGGCACTGCGGATCGGGGCGCAGGCGGAGTTCGCGGAATTTCATTTCGAGGGCGTTGAAGAGCAGCAAGCGGCCAATGAGGGAACTGCCCTTGCCGAGGGCGAGTTTTAAAATTTCCGTCGCTTGAATGCAGCCGATGATGCCGGGCAAAACGCCCAGGACGCCGCCTTCCGCGCAACTGGGCACCATGCCCGGCGGGGGCGGTTCGGGATACAAACAACGGTAGCAAGGCCCGTTCAAATGAGGGGCAAAGACGCTGGCCTGGCCTTCGAAGCGGAAGATGGAACCATAGACGTTGGGTTTTTTGAGCAGGACGCACGCGTCGTTTGTCAAGTAACGCGTCGGGAAGTTGTCCGTGCCGTCCACAACGATGTCGTATTGCGCCAGGATGCCGAGGGCGTTGCCGCTGTTGATGGCGGCATTGTGCAGGACGACTTCGACGTTGGGATTGATGCGGTGGATGGTTTCCCTGGCGGAGTCGCATTTGGGGCGTCCGACGTCCTCGGTGCCGTGAATAATCTGGCGCTGCAAATTGGAAAAATCGACCGTGTCAAAATCCACGACGCCAATTTTGCCGATGCCGGCCGCGGCCAGGTACATAACGATGGGGGAGCCGAGGCCGCCCGCGCCGATGCAGACGACGCTGGTGGAGCAAATCTTTTTTTGCCCGGCCAGACCGACCTCCGGCAAAATGAGATGGCGCGAATAGCGGCGAATTTCGTCATTGCTCAATTGCATAAAACAGTGATTTGAAGGGTAAATGAGGCCGGGGATAAATCAAGCGGGGATCAGCCGGATACGGAGCAACGCCGCCCCATCTTCAGTGCCACATCCCGGCAAGAGGCCCGTCTATTGTGCCCGTTGCAGACTTTCAATCAGTGCCACCGGATTCGCGATCGTCCCGAAGTCAACTTTCGTCCCGTCGTTGTGGATGCGGATGGTCCGGCCGGTCCTCAGCGCCGCAGCCCAGAAATCTTCCGGGGTAATGTCAGGCTTCACCTGGCATGCCAAGGCGTAAAGGCCGGCGATCCACGGCACAGACCAACTCTCGCCACCCTGACGGTAAAAAGCATAATCATCGGGACCGGTGGGACTGGCCAGACAACGAGAATCCATCGGAACCAAAAGGCGCCGGCCCGGCGCGAAGCGCTGCGTGCCGTCCCAAAACTCTGGCGCCCAAAAAGAGCCGGGCCGGTACGAGGCAAATGAATTGGGATCGGCCGGCGGTTCGCGCCCCAATCCTTGAAACTCCAGTGAGTGAGTCTGTTCCAACGCAGTGGAGATGACAAATACACCCGCTTTCTTCGCCCGCTCCACGGCAGCCATGATTTCCTGATACCCTTTTTTCTGGGGTGTCCAGCCGACGGAAATGGAAATGACACGGATTCTATTTTTCTTTGGCAAGCTCGCGTTTATTTCCAGCAGGCGATCAATGGCTTTTGCCAGCCAGGTAAAGTCATAATCCCACTGATTCCCCGCAGGCATGCCCGATGTCGCCGCAATGTAATAGAGATCCGACTCCGGGGCCACGCCAACCGTCTTGCCCACGGCGATCGAAGCCACCGCCGAACCGTGCATTTCGGCTGGCCCCTTCCAGGCGTGGATTTCCTCATAGAGCCGAAGCCGGTCGCGGTATTCCACGTGATCAACGAGCAGGTTCTGGTCAATAATCGCAATGCCCACGCCTCTGCCGGTGACGCCCCTGGCGTGGAGTTTGCGCGCTTGCAGCCCCGGGTCCCTGCCCAGTTCCATGAATCGCGCCGGGTCGAATCCCTTGGGAAGTTTGGCCGGCCAGCGCGTCTTGCTGTCGAAGTCGGCGCGCAGCAAATCTGCAAGACGGTCGCCAACATTCAGCCGGCTCAAGTCGAAGCTCCGGAGATCAATTTGGAAGGGAGTCTCTGCATTTTTTGGATCGTACGCGGGCACGGATTCGAGCCGGCCCCGGCCGAAAATTAACGGCGCTGGCCGACGCACAACAGCCCGGGATCCGGCAGGAGAAAGGGTTGTCTGATAAACGCCGGGGTCAGCGCTGATGCCCGTCGTGGCATGACACAGCACGGTGGCGATGAGGATCGGGAGAGATGCCCTTGTTTTCATAAGATTGCGCTGGTTTGAAGGGTAAGTGAGGCTGGGGATAAATCAAGCGGGGATCAGGGGAAAATGACTCCTGACGAAATCTTAATGACCCATCAATGCTTCAATGACCAATGACGAAAATGATTTGCGCCCGGGGCTGAGAATCAGCCTATAATCGCCCCGCAGATGTTGTACGATCCAAAACTGACGGCGGCCCTGTTGAAGAAGGAGTCGCCGTTGCGCCCCAGGCTGGCCTTGGTGCTGGGCAGCGGTTTTCAACATGCGCTGGCGCATTTGGAGGCGGAGCGGGAGATCGCTTACGGAAAGTTGCCGGGCTTTCCCACGGTGGGGGTGACGGGCCACGCCGGGAAGCTTGTGCTGGGGCTTTTCGACAAGACGCCCGTGCTGGTGTTGAAGGGGCGCGCCCATTATTACGAAGGCGTCGAGATGGAGCGGCTGACTTTCCCGGTGCGGGTGCTGGCGGAGTTTGGCATTCGCGCCTTGTTGTTGACAAATGCGGCCGGGGCGGTGAACCGGTCCTTTCGCTCGGGGGATTTCATGGTGCTGGAGGACCATATCAATTTCATGGGGGTGAATCCATTGCGCGGGCCGGCTTTGCCGGGTTTGCCGCGTTTCGTGGACTTGACGCGGGTGTATGACCGCCGGCTGATCGAGTTGGCCAAACAAGCGGCCAAGGCGAGCAAGCTGCGGTTGCGCCGGGGGACTTATCTGGCGGTGTCCGGCCCCAATTACGAAACGCCGGCGGAAATCCGGGCGTTCCGGCGTCTGGGGGCCGATGCGGTGGGGATGAGCACGGTGCCCGAAGCGATCGTCGCCCGGCAATGCGGTCTGGCCGTGGCGGGCGTTTCGTGCATCACGAACATGGCCGGGGGCGACACCAAATCGGGCGTGCTCGTCCATCAGGACGTTCTGAACATGGGGGAAAGCAAGAAGGATGAAATGGCCAACTTTCTCAAAGTGTTCACCGAGCTGTACGCCAGGAAAAAATAAGCGCCGGCCTCAAATTTTCCAGTAGGGTTTTGAACTCACATCGATCTGTTCGAATAATTGGCGGACGGAGGCGGGAATTTCCTCCATGGCTTCAGCGATGCGCGCGCCGAGGCGGCTGTCATATTCCCCGAGATGAAATTCCACCAGCAAATCGCTGAGCGCCTTCCTTTGCTCAGGCAGGGTTCGGGCCGGGTCCAGGCGCGTCTCCAATTCGGCGGGCGACAGTGTAATGGCCGGAAAGGCGCGCAACAGGGCGGCGGGATCGAGGAGGTACCCTTCCAAATCGGGGAAATCCAGGGTGAAGACCTGTTGCTCCGGGAGGTTGAGTTGTTCGACAATTTTCTTGCGGGTGCGGCTGGCTAGTTCGCTGCCGTTGCCGAAGACGGCAAACACCAGGGTGTGGACAAAGCTGCTCAAGGCGATGCGCGTATTGGCAAAATAATGCAACGTCGCCGCGCCTTCGGCGTCGAGGAATTGAAGTTTAACGCGGAAATTGAATTTCGCGGCCCAAGCTTCGAAGACCGGAACATGGTCGGCCTGCTCCACAAAAACGATGGCGTCGGCCTCGAAACTGAAGGACGGTTTAACGCCCAATTGCTCAATGACATCGCCGGCCTGCGCGGCGGTGACCGGGGTGACGGCGGTGCAGCGCTCCGCGTCGCGTTGCACGATGAAGAGCGAGGAAAGGGGGCAGGAAGCGGCGATGGCGGTGGAATGAGTGGCGACGAAAATCCGTTTGCCCCGGCCCTCGTCGCGCAGGAAATGAAACAACCCCATTTGCGCCTTGGGGTGGAGGTAGGTTTCCGGTTCCTCAATGCAAACCCACGCCCCGGGCCTGGCCAGAACCACCTTGGCCACGATGGCGACGAGGGAGCGCGTGCCGAAACTCAACTGGTTCATCGAATAAACGAGGTCTTCGTCGTTGGAGTCAATCATACCCAGCGTGGCTTCGTTTTGCAGGGTCGGGGTGTAAAGCCTGCCGAGGTGCGGCACCAATTTGGACACCTCCATCTCGATTTTTCGGAATTGTTTGGGCTTGTTATTGTAGAGCCAGTGCAGGACGTCGGGCAGGTTGGAAATATCGGGCGTCAGCATGTGTTGGCCGAGGATGGGCGAGGAGGTGGGCAATTTGCGCATCGGATCGGCCCATTCCAGACAGGCGAACTGCTGGCAAACCGCGTCGGCCAGCTCGCAAGAAACGGGCCAGGCCGCCGCCGCATCCGGCCGGCCCAGCCGCAAGCGGTAAGGTTGGAGCGTCTCCGGCTTGACCTCCAGCGGCACGGGTTCGGAGGGCAGTTCGCCTTTGCGCTGTTTGCAGAGGGTTTCCAACTGCCCGCAAAAAAACTCGACGCCGCCGGGCGCGCCTTTGGTGGAAAAGATCACGAAAGGCCGGCTGCCTTCGAGATTGGGAGTGGAAAGCTCCTCCGCGAAGTGGTCCCGGCCCACGGTGATTTTCAGGGTGAGGACCGAGAGCAATTCCGAGTTGAGCGCGTCGGACAACGCGGTCTGGGGATTGCCGGCAAAGAGGCGGCGGACGAATTCCACCCGCCTTTGCGGGGCGAAGACGAAGTCAAACAGAAATTCCATCGTCTCTTCGGGACGCTTGCGGTGAATCAGCTCGACAAGGTCGTGGCCGCGGGAGGCCAGGGCGCGCTCGAAACTGATCGCGGCCTCGGAGAGAAACTTGAAGGCGTCCAGGATGTTGGACTTGCCGGCATTATTGGGTCCCATGAGCAACACCACGTTGTTCAGGTTGTCCAGCTCAACGCGCTTGATGCTTTTGTAATTGCAAAGCACCAAGTGCTTGAGGGTTAGGTGAATCAGTTCAATCACGCAGACTCTTACATAGCCATTTTTGCGGAAGTCTCAAGGGTATTCATCGGGCCAACTGGAGCGCGCCACAGGGAAGATCGTTCCGGCGCATTATTTTTGAGCGTTCCGCGGCGCGGCGGCGGGGTTGTGGGCGGGAAGATCGGCGCGGTTGACGATGAGGGGATTGTCAAGCAGTTGCCGGGTATTGATGTTTTCCGCCAGGCTCCACTTGGCGTTCCAACACATGAAGAAACAGGTCTTGGGAAAATCGCTCCTGATGCCGGCCAGGAAACGGGTGTAATCATAGTCGCCTGGCGGATTGCTGGCATCGTGCGGACCGAATTCGGTGAAACCAAAGGGTTTGGGCAGGGCGGCCAGTTCCGCATAACCCTTGATGTGCTCTTGATCGACAAAATCGGTGTAGGCATCCAGTCCGACCAAGTCCACATACTGGTCGCCCGGATAGTAAAGGGCGGTTTTCGCGCCTTGGTTGGGACTATAAACCCAAAGGAGATTGTTCAAGCCTTTGGTGTGGGTGAAATAATCGAACATCTGCCGCCAAAGCTGGATAAAAGTTCCGGGGTCCTTGGCGCCCCACCAGAACCAGCCGCCATTCATTTCATGAAAGGGCCGCCATAAGACGACAACCCCGGCGTCGTCCAGTTGCTTCAAACCGGCGGCGAGCTGGTCAAGTTCGTGCATCCAGCGGCGATGAGAGTCGCTGCCAGGGGCGAGCAAACTGGCGAGGTCCACGTCTTTGGCGCGCAGCCCGTCTCTGTTGGTGCTGGCCGGATTGTAGAGATGAGCGCTGACCGTCACCCAACCGCCTTGCTTCCAGCAGGCGATGGCCGTTCGATTGGGGTGCTTGGTCTCCAGGCTGCCCTTCCAAAAATCCGCATAATCAACCCCTATGATCGCCGGCCAATGACCTGTCTTTTCCGCAACCGCAGTGATGGGGCGCAGGTTTGCCAACGGCCCAAAATTGGCGAATTGCCCCGAGACAATGCGGCGCGCCGGCGAGCCGGAAAGACCCTGGAAATACTCCAGCAGCGCGCGGGTCCCGGCGTCGGCCTTGGCATTGGCCGGTTCCAAGGCGGGACCGGCCAGCGCGACCGACGCCAGGATCGACGCATAGAGGAACGGGGCGAAAATTCTCATTGACTCAGGTCCCGGGCGGCAATTGGCAGGCCAGGCCCTTGTTTTGCAGCACGGCAAACTTGGGCAGGCCGCCTTCCGTCGGGACCTTGACCTCGCCTTCAATGAGCGGACGGGCGTACTGGACAAATTTTTCGTTCGGCATGAAGCCGTCCGCGCTCACCCAATCGCGCGGCAGAAGATGCTCGACATTGGCGATGTCCGACAAGGGCTGCAAGCCGGTGGTTGAGGCATAGACGGGGCCGCTCTGGCGAACGATCTTGACCATGAACCCGCTCCGGCCTTCGACCGCCGCGCGCACGGCCGCTTCGCCGCAGGCCGCCGCCTCCACGGCGTCGGTCGCGCTGGCATAGTGGACGGCGCAACGTTGCGCATAGCCGAGTTTGACGGAGCGTGTCTTGGTATTCAGCCTGCCATAAACCACCTCGGCCAGACGGTCCGCCGCCCCGGAGAGCACGGGATGCCCAAAGGCATCCAATCGCGAGGTGTCCGCGCTGTATTCGCTGCCATCGGGATTCTTCAAACCTTCGCCCACCACGACAATGCAGTAGCGAATGGCCTGGATGGTCGCCGTCACTTTGGCCAGGAAGGCTTCCTCGTTAAAGGGAATTTCCGGCACTAGAACAACGTGCGGCGCGGCGTCCGGCTCGCGTTTGGCCAGAACGGTCGCCGCGGCGATCCAGCCCGCGCTGCGGCCCATGACCTCGATGATGCAACAGGAACCGTCGTCGGTGGCCATGCTGCTGACGTCGGCGGCGATTTCCATGACGGTGCAAGCGTTGTACTTGGCAACGGAGCCATAGCCGGGGCAGTGATCGGTGTGCGGCAAATCGTTATCAATTGTTTTGGGGACGCCGATGATGCGCATTTCGTAGCCGCGCCGGAGGGCTTCCTGATGAATTTTATCGGCGGTGTCCTGCGAATCGTTGCCGCCGATATAGAGAAAATATCGAATGTCGTGGGCCTGAAACACCTTGAAAAGGCGGTCCATTTCCCTGGCGGCTTTTTCGGGTTTCTTTTTGAAATCAATCTTGTACCGGCAGGTGCCGAGGGCCGCGGCAGGGGTGTGTTTGAGAGCCTCGATGGTTTCGGGCCGTTCCCGGCCCAGATCGATCAGATGCTCGTTAAGAATGCCGAGAATGCCATTCCTGCCCCCATACACATGGGAGAGGCAACGATGATGGCGGGCTTCCTGCGCCACGCCCGCCACGCTGGAATTGATGACGGCGGTGGGGCCTCCGGACTGGGCCACCAGAAGATTTCCAATTAACGGTTTCATACGCAGGCGCAAGGTTAGCAAACCACCCCTTCCCAATGTAAAGGACAAAGGAATTGCCCTGAACCCCTGGCTTCGCCCGTCGAATGGCTTGTCTGATTCCAATTATGGGCTTAGAATGGAGGCAATGAGTTCAAAACCGCCGCAAGCCCGATCAGACCGGCGAACGAATGCGCCGGACGGTCAGAAGCCTTCCATCGTTTTGCCGGCGGTCATTGTTGGGCTGCTGATTGTTGGCGTGGCGGTCGCTTACAAGATGTTTGAAGGTCCACCGCCTGCCGCCGCGCCGGCCGCAACGCCGGTGGCAACAGTCGCTCCGACTCAAAAGCCTCCCGCGGTCCAGGCCATCGCGCCCAGCGAGGAAGTCACCGAAACCCCCGCCGCGCCGGTCCCGGTTGCGTCCGGGTTGGCGGCGACGGCTCCGCCGGCCCGTGTTCCTCCGAGCGAACCGGCCGCCGATTCTCGGCAGTTGATGGCCGCACTGACGGCGCTCGATCTCAAAGGGCCGATTACCGCGGAGGACGCTCAAAAATGGAAGGAGAGCCTGCAACAGTTGATTCACCAAGGGCCTTCGTCCGTGACCGCGATTCTGGAATACCTGGCGCAGAATCAGGACGTGAACTATGCCGGGGTGACAGGCGCCGATCAATTGGGGTTTTCCTCCCTGCGAGCGGGCTTGCTGGACGCCTTGGGGCAAATCGGCGGGCCGGAATCCACGGCCGCCATGCTCCAGACTTTGCAGACGACCGTCTTTCCAACCGACGTTGCGGCCCTGGCAGCGACATTGGAACAACAAGCGCCCGGTCAATATTCGGATGAAGTTCTGGCGGCGGTCCGGGCGCAGTTGGCCCTGGCGGCGCAGGATCAATTGGGAAACGCCAACGTGGGGCCATTGTTTCAACTCCTGTCCAGCGCCGCGGCCAATGGCATCGATGTCACGGCGGATTTGGCCCAGTACAGCGGCAAATGGCCCTACTACGCGGCCATCGAACTGGCCAGCCTGCCCAATGGCGCGGGGGTCCCCTCCCTGATTCAAATGGCGCAAAACAATGAGGGGGGAAATCAAACCGCCGCCGCGCAAGCCCTGGCTCAACTGGCGCCGCAGAACAGCCAGGCCCGCAGCGCGTTGCTGGACATGGCCAGCCAGGGACAACTTTCCGACGCCGCATTGGCGCAACTGGCCCCCTACCTGGGCGGACGCGAGAATCAACTAGGCTCCGCGACCAATCCTTCCGGAACCAGCACCCAAGATTTGCATCTGGCCAATGGAAACCAGGATTTTTCGGTCGCCGATCTCTTGAATTCATTGACGCCCGACCAAGTCACCCAGCGTCTTTCGATCGTTGACCAGCTTTTGCAAACCATCCCCGCCAGCGACACCCTGGGCCAACAAGCCCTCCAACAGCAAAAAAACGCCTTAACAGGCCGGCAGGCGAAGTAAGAAACCGTCTCCCCTCTTGTCACCAGTACTGGTGACTGGCGGGAATTGGGGGTTCTGGTAATTTATCTCAAGTTGACGGTGCAAAAGTGCAGGTTTCCGTGTGTGTGCAAGGGCGTTTAACTGCGGCGCCGCCCGATCAACTGGTTTAAAGTTATAAATGTGTTCTCATCAGAGGGCCGGAGCGCAAACCCCGGCCCTCTGCGTTTTTATGGCTGATGAAAGGGACGACCCGCCTCGTAGAGCTGCAACTCGCCGTTTAAGTGCTCCGCCAAATCTTGCCGCCCCGCCGCTTGGGCCAGGGCAATGGCCTTTTGCGCGCTCTGCGCGGCATCGCCAAATTGCCCGGCTTCGGCAAAGGCGGCGGCAAGGGTGCCAAGAATGACCGGGTTTTTCCCCCCGGCCAGTTCATTGGCCCGCCGGGCTAGTTGCACCGCTTTGTCGCCGTTGCGCAGCGACGCCTGCGCGCCAGTGGCCAACAGCCAGGCCAAATTATTTTCAATCTCCATATCGGCCGGGTCAATTTGCAGCGCCTTTTGGAAATGGACGATCGCCTGATCCACTCTGCCCTTTTGCAGAAGAGCGTTGCCGAGGTTGACATGGACCGACTCGTTGTCCGGCATGATTGCCAGCGCCTTTTGGTAATGGGAAATCGCTTCGTCCACTCTGCCCTTTTGGCGCAAAGCGGTTCCGAGGTTGTTGTGGGCTTCCGCGAAGTCGGGCTGGATTTGCAGCGCCCTTTGGTAATGAAAAATCGCCTCATCCACCCTTCCCCTTTGGCGAAGAGCGTTGCCCAGGGAGTAATGCGCTTCCGCATAGTAAGGCTTGATTTTCAGCGCCTCCTGGAACTGGACAATCGCTTCATCCACTCTGCCCTTTTGGCAAATCGCGAGGCCCAAGTTGTAGTGCGCTTCCGCGAAGTTGGGACTGATTCTCAGCGCCTCCTGGTCATGGACAATCGCTTCATCCACCCTTTCCTTTTGGAGAAGAGCGTTTCCGAGGTTGTTGTGGGCTATCTCATTGTCTGTGGTGCAGGCAAGCGTGTGGGTCCACAAAGTTTCGCTGTCTTGCCAATAGGCGGCTTGTTTCCAAGAGCAGACCATCAAAGCGCCCATCACGGCGGCCGTCAAGCCTTCCAACACCGCGCGCCGATGCTTCCACCCCATGCTCCAATCCCCTGCCGCCCATGTCCCGGCCATGACCAGCCCGATTCCAGGCAAATAGGTGAAACGATCCGCATGGGCATGGTACGATATTTGAATAATCCCAATGACCGGAACCAGCATTCCCAGATACCACAGCCATCCCACCAGCAGGTACGGGCGCTTTTTCCAGCAAGCCAACACACCCATGGAAATCGCGGCCAGCAGGACAAAAGCCAGGGCAACCTTCCAGAACGGCTGACCATTCGGCGGATTGAGATATGGGATGGCCAATCCTGCCGGAAAAACCACTTGCCACAGGTAGATGCCATAAGAAACCACGGCGTTGCCGAGACGCTCAAGGAGAGGGATTTGGGCGGAGCCGGCAACTTTTTGCGGCGCAAGAACAGTCACCACGCATGAGCCAGCCGAAATCAAGAACAGCGGAATCTTCTCCTTGACCAATCCCCCAAAAAGCGCCATAAGCCTCGCGGCGCCAACCTTCCCGCTGTCTGCCCCGTCCAGCGTCACGCGATTCAGCGGCCACCAATCCAGCAACAGCAACACAAACGGCAGAGTCACCAGCGTGTTCTTGCATAAAAGCCCAAAGCCATACAACAGCGCAACCACCGCGTAGCGCCAGCGCGAGGGCTGACGCGCATAACGCGCATAAGCCCACAGGGTCAGCATGAAGAAGACCCCGCTCAGCACGTCCTTGCGTTCCGCAATCCAGGCCACCGACTCCACCCGCAACGGATGAATCGCAAACACCGCCGCCACGAATGCGCTGCGCCATAAGCTCCCGCTCATCTCTCTCAAGGCCAGAAACAAAAGCATCGCGGCCACCGCGTGCAGCGCGACGTTGGTCAGATGATGACCGCCCGCCCACAGGCCATAGACTTGGCAATCCGCCATGTGCGACAACCACGTCAACGGATGCCAGTGATCAATTTTATCATCGGTCAACGCCCAGAAGGCTCCCTTTAAGGTCAAACCCTTTTCCACCACCGGGTTATCATACACGTACCTGCCGTCATCGTAATTGACGAACCCGAACCTGGCCGTCTGCCCGAACACGGCCCACACCGCTAGGACAAGAACAATACAAACACCTGCCGCCTGCCTGGCTTGTGGTTCCATTCCCTCCGGTGTCGCGGCCAAGTTTACGGGTTTCAAATCTTCGTGGTTAATGTGTTTGTTCAACGATATGGAATGGACTGCCTGCCTGATAGAGTTTCATCTCCAATTGAAGTTGCCCGGCCAGCCTGGTGTTGGATTGCGCCTCGGCCAGATGCAAAGCGCGTTGCGCGGTTTTCATCGCCTCGGGAAACCGCCCAGCCTCGGCGAAGGCGGCGGCGAGGGTGCCAAGAATGACCGGGTTTTTCCCCCCGGCCAGTTCATTGGCCCGCCGGGCCAGTTGCACCGCTTTGTCGCCGTTGCGCAACGACGCCTGCGCAGCAGTGGCCAACAGCCAGGCCAGATTATTTTCAATCTCCATATCGGCCGGGTCAATTTGCAGCGCCTTTTGGTAATGAACGATCGCCTGATCCACTCTGCCCTTTTGCAGAAGAGCGTTGGCGAGGTTGACGTGGACCGGCTCGTTGTCCGGCATGATTGCCAGCGCCTTTTGGTAATGGGAAATCGCTTCGTCCACTCTGCCCTTTTGGCGCAGAGCGGTTCCGAGGTTATTGTGGGCTTCGGCGAAGTCGGGCTGGATTTGCAGCGCCCTTTGGTAATGGGAAATCGCTTCGTCCACCCTGCCCTTTTCGCGAAGAGCGTTGCCGAGTTGGAAATGCGCTTTCTCGAAGTTGGGCTGGGTTTTCAACGCTTCCTGGAACTGGGAAATCGCTTCGTCCACTCTTCTCCTTTGGAACATCGCGAAGCCCAAATCGTAATGCGCTCCCGCACTATCGGGCCTGATTTGCAGCGCCCTTTGGTATTGGGTGATCGCTTCGTCCACTCTGCCCTTTTGGTAAAGAGCGTTTCCGAGGTTGTTGCGGGCCATGTCGTTGTCTGTGGCGCAGGCAAGCGCGCGAGTCCACAAGGTTTCGCTGTCTTGCCAATACGTGCTCTGCTTCCAGGCGCAGACCATCAACACCGCGAGCACGGCGGCCATCAGGCCCCCAAGGGCCACACGCAATTGCCCCGGCTGCAACCACCTCACCCCCCACTCCGCCACCAGCCACGTCACCGCCACATAAATCCCAATCTGCGGCAGGTAGGTGTAGCGATCGGCATGGGCCTGGCGGCCCACTTGGATGATACCCAACACTGGCAGCAGCATCACCAAATACCACACCCATCCCATCAGCAGCCACGGCCGCGTCCGCCGCTCTCCCCATGCCACCGCTGAAAGGCCGGCCAGCAAAGTCCCGGCCAGCGCCACTTCCCACGCCGGCACGCCGTTGTGCGGAAAGGGATAAAGCGCCGCCAGGCCCGCCGGCCAGACCATCTGGCCAAGATAAACCAGGCAAGCCGCCAACGCGTTGCCCAAGCGGTACGGCAGCGAAAATGACCCACCTGAATGAATGGCAGTATTTTGCGCCAAAAGCGTGACGACGCAGACGGCGGCGGAGAGGGCCAGCAAAGGCAGCTTTTCAAGCACCAACCTTCCCGCCGATTCCACCCGTTGCAACGGCCAATAATCCAACAACAGCAGCACCAAAGGCAGCGTGACCAGCATCGGCTTGCACAGCAGGCCCAAGGCAAACAACAACAGCGCCAGGCAGTAATAGACATGAAGAGCACGAAGTTTTGACACGGTGGGGCGAGACTCTGTCGAGCCGTGACTAGATCGATCTGGGGTTCGACAGAGTCTCACCCTACCGGTTTCCTTCGCGTAGCGCACATACGCGCCAATCGTTAGCATGAAGAACAACCCGCTGAGCACATCCTTGCGCTCGGCCACCCACGCCACCGATTCCACCCGCAACGGATGGATGGCAAAGACAGCCGCGACAAACGCGCTGCGCCAAAAAGCGCCGGTCATCTGGCCCAGAACCAGAAAGAGCGCAATCACCGTCGCGGTGTGGAGGAGGACATTGGTCAGATGATGTCCGGCGGGATTCAATCCGTAAAGCTGGCAGTCCAGCTCATGGGAAAGCCAGGTCAGCGGGTGCCAGTTGACGGAATGAACATGAGTGAACGCCCAAACGATCCCGTGACTCGTCAGACCCCGGGCCACCATCGGATTATCATACACATACAGATCGTCGTCGAAGTTGACGAACTGGTGCCGCAGCGTCTGGCCGAAAACAGCAAACGTGATTGCGGCCAGCGCCAGGCAAATCCCCGGCGTCCGCCAGCGTTGAACCCAGCCGTCCGCGCGGGCCGCGTTTTTAGGCGGAGGTTGTTGGCCGATCATCTTAAAAATTCTGCCAGAAAAGCGCAGCGCGGCAAGCCGGGTGTGAGACAAAAGTAATGCTTCCATCTTAATCTTAATCCTAATCTTAATCCACTCTTGCCAATCAGCCTGTTTTCTTCGCCGCCCCATTCTTGCGGGAGAGATGTATAGGGGTTTCTCCCCTTTAGCCTTCAGCCTCTTGTCGCGCCATAGCGCAGCGACGGCGGATCAGCCTTTGGCATTTCCCATGAAGCGCGGCATCCGCCGGGAACGGGACCCTTTGTCAACCGCAGCCCGCCATGCCTCCAAATCATCATAATGTTGAAATGTTAGGAACTGAGGCCTGCTATGAGCCGAAGGTTGAGGATTACTCGCCTGCCTCTTTGAGCGCGGCTTCGATTAACTCTTTGCGAACGTATATGCCGCAATCCAGCAAGGCGTCGAGCGACGGCTTGAGTTTCTTCACCAAACCCGCGCGTTTTGCCTGGCCCAGCAGTGCCACCGTTCCCATGCGACGAAGGTTCAATCTTGCGGCTATTTTGCGCGCTCGTAAATCATCCAGCAATAAGACTGCTGATTTTTCGCGCTGTGCCAGCGCAATAGCTTCAGCCTCGCCCTCGCCGAGCAGGATAAGTAATGGAGCGACACTGGCTGGTTCCGGCGTGACGATTTCAATCCATTTGCGCTGCGCCACTTCTCCAGCCCCGGAGGCTTTCATTCTCGGGTCCACAACTTCCTTCCACACCGCAGGCGGCACCATGACACGGCGGGCCAGAAGGGGCAACAGGTCAAGCTGCCCAATTTTCGCCAAGCCGATGAGCGGGCTGCTATCCGCGATGATGATTTCCTCGGAAGGCACTTAATTCGGCCTCGATCTCGGCGTCGTCGAGGTTGATGGTGGGAATCTTCAGACGGCCTAGCTCCTCCCCAAAACGCGGGGTGCTCAAGCCTGCCAATTCCGCCGCTTTGCCCAATGAAAGCTGGCCAACCTCGAAGAGCCGGACAGCCAACTCGAACCGCAACTGCTCTTCCACGGCGGAGCGCGGCCTTCCGCTCGCCAGCAGAAGATCGTCAGGATAACGGACAGTCAACTCAGCCATAAAGGCACTCTAAGCCACACCAGGCAGCCGGTCAATGGGGTTTTCCAGCGCTTGCGGCGGATTTGTTGGTGGACAGAGCGGGCGGGGTGCGGCATTTCACTGGCATAGCGCAAAAATCACCTGATGAAGCGCGGCATCCGCCGGGAACGGGACCCTTTGTCAACCGCAGCCCGCCATGCCTCCAAATCCTCAAAATGTTGAAATGTGAGGAACTGGGTGACCCGTTTAAGCATTTAGCCTTGTTTTTGCTTCTCTGCGTTTGCGCCGTGAAAGGGTCAGTGAAAGGGTCAGTCCTAGAAAATTGGCAAGCAAAATGAACCAAAACCAATTTCGGAGGACCGACCCTGAAAGGGTCAGTCCTAGAAAATTGGCAAGCAAAATGAACCAAAACCAATTTCGGAGGACCGACCCTTTCACGCCAGAAAATCCGCTGCCGTCAACCAATGTAAAGAGTGAGGACGCTTGCATGATTTTTAGTATTTTCAGGTTGTCCCTTTCACGATCTTGATTTCGGCTTCGGTCAGGCCATAGAGGCGATAGACTATTTCGTCAATCAGTTGATCCGTGAAAGCAATTTGCCTTTCAAGCGGGACGAGTTCGTCTTTGGCTTTCTGGAAACGGGCGCGGATTTTTTCTTCGTCGGAATCTTTGAGGCGGAGTTTGTTGGCGCGGAAATGGGCGAAGACATCGGCGGCTTCAAGCTCCCAAAACTTGTCGAGCTTCGTTTTGGGCTTCAAGGCGTGGGCGTCAATGCCGTAGAAATCCTTAAGGTTGGTCAGGAATTGTCTGGCGGTCGCCCGCTTCTCCTCGTTGAGGGCCGTCATCTGTTCGGCCAGAAAGGCAATCAGGTCGTGCATAACGTCCGTACGCCCCGCCTGCAATTCGGCTTCGACAAACAGCAGGGTGTCCTGCACGTCGCCGGCAGCGAGTGATTTCTTGTGAAGCCGTTTTGCTTTTTCGATCTGCGCTGTCCGCTGCTTAGTGGGGGTTGTGAGTTCAATGCGGTGAATCGGAAGCTCACCGAGATATTGTTTCGTGCAGGTGATCCAACCTCCGCGAAAGACATTGCTCATTTGAGCCAGTTTCCAGAATAGCAGCTTGGAGTTAATGAGCGCGAGCACGTAGTGTGAAGCGACTGTGGCGGATTCGGCTAAAGTGATCGTGAAGCCTCCGCTCGCCATCGGACAGAGTTTGCTCCGCAGACTCGGCGGCACGTGAGCGAACAATCCGCGATCCGCTAAAAGCGGGACGTAGATTTGAGCGTGATCGTGAAGGTCAAGATTGCGCGGCGCGCTGTAGCCGAACCACTGGGCGAACTGTTTACGCCTTTCAAGCTGCGTTCGCGCCTTGTCCAGATGAGCAAAGGCTTTCGGGAAACGAGCTTTTAGCTCTTCCTCCGAGTAGAGCCGGTACGAATCTCCGTCGAGCCGATACGGGAAAATAATTCTCCATTGGCCGGCCGGGGCAAAAGTGTATCGGCCGAAGTCCGAAGCGAAAACCGGGACGCGACAAACGCTTTCCTCAACGTCTTCGCGCTCGATCATGAACACGTTGTCGTCTCCGCTGCTACTCCCTCGGTTCATCTCTGCCGGGAGATCAAGCAGGCGGATGGAATCACGCTGAAGCTTCTTAAGCAGTTCCGCCGTAGCGTTGGAGGAAAACGTCCAGGGCCGTTGGTTCAGAGTCTTGGCGGTGTCCCGTGTGAACGTCAGGGATTGCAGTGAAGCGGCGCTCGCCCGTGCTTGGGCATAGTCGAACGCCTCCTGGACTTTGCGTGCGAGGAAAAGCAGACACGTATAAGTCGTGACGGGAAAGACCTGGTTCGCGCCAAAGTCCACGATTTGAGTCAGCACGTTGTCGCGGGTGATCAGTCCCCGCAAGCCCTCGCCATAATCCGTCTTGAAAAACTTGTTTGGCACGATCTTCCCGAGCCGTCCTCCCTGTCTGAGCAGTTTCAAGCCGCGTTCAACGAAACTGACGTACAGGTCAACGTTGCCGGTGGCTGACTCGAAGTTTTCAGCGAGGAAGTCAATCTCCAAGCGTGGGAAGCCTTGAATCCTCACGTAGGGCGGATTTCCCATCACCGCGTCAAAGCCTGCATTAGCTTTGTGCGAGCCGTCGTCATTGAAGAAGACATCAGGGAATTCGAGTTCCCAGTGAAAGAAACAGCGCGAGGCGGCGATGTCGCGCCATTCTGTCAACTTGTCTCCCGGAGAATCTTCGCGCTCCACCAGGCGCATGAAGTCGTCCGTGTATCCGACTTTGAGGATTCTGGTTGCGGACGCGGTGTAGGTCTCCTGATCGAGATCAAAACCGAACCATGCGGCGGTCCATAGATCGGCAATGGCCTTGTAGGGCGCCAGTGCCGGGAGGACATCGCGTTGCCAGCGGAACTCCTTCCCCTTCACCGCCCCGACGCTGTCGCTTGGCTCGTCTTCGATCCTGTGAATTGTCTGGATGGCGTCGCTGACCGCTTGTTTCAGATTAAGCCCAAACACAAGACGCGCCTGTGCGGCCTCCTTAAGAACCCACTTGCGCGTCTCGGGCAGATCGCCCAGGTCGTCCAGCCTCGCCCCGATGAGCGAGTTGCCGCAGCGAAGATGGTGGTCGAGAAAGTTCAAAGGTTGGTCGCTCGAAATCGTGGTGAGCCAGAGCGAAAGTTTGGCAAGCTCTACAGCCAGCGGATTCAAGTCCACGCCGTAGATGCAGGTTTCAACGACGCGCCGCCGCCAATAAGCGATCTCGGTTTCTTCCTGCGACTCCCCTTTCACCAATGCCGCCTGAAACTTCGTGGTCGGATGATAGACAATCTGGTCTGCCAAAAACGTCGTTGCTTCGACGAGGAAATGGCCCGAACCCATTGCGGGATCGCAGATGTTCAACTTAAGGACTTCGTTGGCGAACGAATTGTCCTGTTTGCCGGCAGCACGGGCAGCTTTCACGGACTCTCGTTGCTCAATTTCCTCCAACAGCGGCGTGACCGTTTGCTCGACGATGTATTTAACGATGTAGTCAGGCGTGTAATACGTGCCGGTGGCTTTGCGTTCAGCTTTGTCGGTCTGGAGCACGAGCTTGCCGCCCTCGCGCACAAAATGATGTTCGAGCAGTCCTTCGTAGATCGACCCGAGTTGCTGGACACTCAGGTCGGAGTAATCCACCGACTCGAAGGGGACAAAATGCTGCCCGCCCTTTTCCGGGGTGAACATGAGTTGCCGCAACACATCTGCCAGAACGGCGTCAGCCACGACCCACTCCCTCAGCAGCGGGTAGTGGTCGGGATCGAAAAGGCCTCCATTGTAGCGAGGAACCCCGAATTCATCGTTCGCCTTCTTATCTGTTCCATTGATGACCATGCAGAGCGCACGGATGTCGCGGTAAAACCGCGTTTGGGTTTGGCTGTCGTACTCGGTGAAGTTTTTGAGCGGCGTGAGAAGCCGGGCAAGCGACAGTTGCTTGTAATACTTGCGCGACTTCGGTTCAACGGGCAGCAATAATCGTCCTTCGGCGTAGAGTATGAAAAGCAGACGATAGAGAAAAATGAGGCAGTTTTCGTAAAGGGGCACTAGGTCGGCATCGGTGGTTTTATTTTCCGGGCGCTCAGCAAAACCATTGGCCAGAATTTCGACGATGGTAAAGATTCGCTCACGGAGGTCGGCCTCCAATTCGGACTGCGTGGCCAGAGCGCTTTCGCGGATCTGGTCGAGCCGGCATTTGCCTTGGGCGTCGCGCACAAACGCGGCGGCGCTAAAGAGAACAAGGAACACTTTGAAATCCGCCAGGGACTTGATTGCGATTTCAAAATTGAGGCCAAAGAATTGTTTTGGTTTGGCATCGCGCGTGTAAAGCCGCCATTCATTGCCGTTTGTAAGAATCCCCCACGTAAGAACTTGAGCTTCGTTGAGATAATCACGGATTTGTTGATGTGGGTATCGCTGCTGATGTTTGCTGATTTGCGAAAGCGGATGATTGACCTTCTTAGCTTCGAGGATTCCAACGGAAGCAGCGTATCGCTGCTGCTTGCCGGCTTCGATCACTTTTTCCTTTTCCTCGCCGCTGGAAAATAAAATGTAGTCAGGCTCCGCATCTTGGTCGGGCAAAGCGAGATTATCCGTCCATGCGAAACCAAGTTTCTCCAAGATTTTGTCGAGAAGTTCCTGACGAGTGAACGCTTCGTTGTTTTTGGCACAGGCGAGATAACGCTTTTCGTAAAGCTCTTTGCAGAATCTCCAAATCGGTTCGGCTTCGAAATCCGACGGCCACCAGGAGTTTTTTTGAAGGCGTGCTTTCAGGTAGTGGTCGGAGAAGAGTCCTTCCGTCTGCCAAAGCTTGCGAACTTCTGGCATCGCCAAGAGTTCTGGATGGTCGCGCACTTTTCGCTTCCGCATGGAGAGGTTCTACACGAAGAACATCTGTGAAGCAATCCTTCCGCCAACTCAGGCTGCTCCATCATGAACTGGCTCCTCACAATTGCATAGCAAGCTCGGAAAGCCGTAATGGGGTCCGAGCATGTCAACATTTTGCTGATCTGGGCTTATGGAGTCCTCCACTTAACGGATGGTTCGGCCCCCCGGTCGCGCCGAGATTCATCCGATGATATAATGGCCCCCGGATATTGCAGACGAATCTGTCGCGCCATACCGGGAGAATGCCGCGCCCCGCCCGCTCTATGCACCCGCAAATGCACACCCACAAATGCGCCAGTGGCAATGCCAGGACCAAGCCAACATTATCGTTAACATGACGGGCTTGTGACGGGTCAAAGGAAAAGGCTTCCCCCTGCGCCGCAACCTGACCATCGACCATTATCCATTGTGTATTGACTATTGGCTATTGGCTATTATGTAAATGCCTGATTGGCAACTTGTTGTGATCCACCGTTGCCGCCGATTTGACTTTAGCCTTTAGCATTCAGCATTTAGCCTTTTTGTATTCCCCGGTTTTCCATAATCTCTCCGGGCACCCATGAAGAAGGCAGAAGGAAGAAGGCAGAATTAAGCGTAGCGGCGCCTCGGCAGAGCGCCGCAGCCTGCCCGCCGTCTTGTCCGTCCATAGCCTTGGCGACGGCGGAAGTCTTGGCGGAGGAGGGTCACCGGCTGTCTGCCGACAGCCGCTACGCGCTTCGACTTTTGGCCGTTTTTCAGATTTCTTAATTCTTAAATCTTAAATCTTAATTCTCTTCGGAAGCCGGCTTTATCGTTAACGTAACGGGCTTGTTGCTGGTCTGTTGCCGATTTTGTTGCCACTTAAGTCGTTGACTATCAACGATGTAGCCGATGTTGCCGATTTTCCAGACCTGCATATCAATCTTGCCATTCTTCGCCCACGATTGGTCTGGCCTTTTGGGTGCCGGTTTCAACTTCAGCATTTAGCCTTCAGCATTTAGCATTTCGCCGTTGCCCTGACCGGACGCGGTGGGTGTGATGCCAGGGTGCTACAGGTGCTACAAATAAGCCCAATTGTAGCACCGTTGTAGCACCCTAAGTCGTTGATAATCAACGTTTGTAGCACTGTAGCGGGGGGGTGGGGGGGTACAGAATCCCAGTCGCTTCAGCCGTGCGCTGCGCTCCTTCGCTCCGGCTGGCCGCTCCAATTTGGTGCCAAAGATGGCTTTTAATGAAACTCTATTCCACCGAAAACAGCGAGGAACCTTTTGTTACCGGCTAAGTCGTTGAGTATCAACGATGTTACCGATTGTTACCGATTGTTACCGCTTTTTTGGACCTATGTATCAATCTAACGGACAAAGGGCCGAAAATTTCACGGTTTTTTCAAGAGCGGGTTTTCTTGAGAATTTCAAAGATGGACTTCGGCTTTTTTCCGGCGCTTCAGAATCAAAGGCAAAACCCGCGAAGAATTCTGTCCCAAACCCGGCAAGCCGCAACGGTCATATTTGAACTTTGAACCGGGCGGGCCGTGCGGTAGGCTCGGACTCATGTTGCGTTTGCGGGTGATTGGACATTGCGCTGTTCTGTTTTTGCTGATGAGCTGCCTGGGGGGCTGTTATCAGGGGGAGAATCACCTGGACGAAGAGCAGGACCCGCATTTTCAACGGGGCCGCAACCTGGCGGGCAGCCAGGACTTCAAAGGCGCGGCGCAGGAGTTTGAAAAGGCGCTGGAAACCAATCCCGGCTCGGCTGCCGCCCATTTTGAATTGGGCTGGCTTTATGACACGAAGCTCAATGATTACGCGGCGGCGATTTATCATTATGAACGGCATTTGAAGTTGCAGCCTGATTCGGAGCGCGCGGCCCTGGTCAGGGAACGGATCAGAGGTTGCAAACAAGAACTGGCCAACAGCGAATTTCCGCTGCCCAACAGCCGGGATTTGCAGCGGGAGGCCGACCGGCTCAACGCGGAGAACTTGCTGCTGAAACAACAATTGGAGGCGCTCAGAAACCAACTCGCGGCCGCACAGAGCCGCGTGGATCCGGCGCGCCAAGCCGCCGCCCCCGCCGCCGCGCGCCCGGAAACGCCGCGTTCGACCGGGCCGCCCGCGCCGGCGCGCCCGCGTCTGCATATCGTCAAATCGCATGAAACCATCACGTCCATCGCCGCCGAGTATGGCCTGAAAGCCAGCGCCGTGCTGGCGGCCAACCCCCGGACCGATCCGAGGCGCTTGCGCATCGGGCAGAGCCTGAATTTGCCTTGAACGAAATGCGTTCCCGGATTTTTTTTGCGGTCATCGCCGGGTTTTGGCTGGCGATGAATGTGTTGCTCTGGCGCTCGCAATCGGGCGCGCACAGCCAGATTGGCAGCGCCATTCCGGTGGAGATTGTTTGGGACAAAATCCTGACCGCGCCGGACAATTCATCGCTCGATATTTACGATCACGGGAAAAAGACCGGCTTTTGCCAATGGATGGCGAACGTGGGCGGCGCGGCCCAGGCGTTGAACCAAAGTTTGTCCAAGGATTATGCGCCCGATGGTTTGATACCGCAACCGAGCGGTTATGGGTTGAGTCTTGAAGGCAACACGGCGATTTTTGGCACCAACCGTGTCCGCTTCGAAATGCGCCTCACGCTCTCGACCAACCAAACCTGGCAGGATTTTCGCTTGACCCTGAAGATGCGGCCGATGGTTTGGGACATTCACGCCATCGCAGCGGCCCGGAAAATCATGGTCAAAGTCAATGGAGACGGCGGCAGTTGGCAAAAAACCGTGAAATTTTCCGACTTTCAGCATCCGGAGTCGCTCCTGGAGGAATTCGGGGGGGACGACTTCGCCGACATTGCGGGGGCCGCGAGCCTCCTTTTGCAGAAAGAGGCCATCACGCAAGCGGCGGCGGGCATACGGTGGGAAGCGCATGAGGATTGGATGCAACTCGGCCATTCCAGAGTGCGGGTCTATCGCCTGGAAACGGAATTATTCGGACAGCGCCTCCGCCTCTTCACCAGCCGCGCGGGTGAAATTCTTTGGGTGGAAGCGCCGAACCAATTGACCTTTCGCAACGAAGTGTTCAGTCATTTTTAAAACCATGATCGAGCTGAGTCATCTGACAAAAAAATTTGGCGACCTTGTTGCAGTGGACGATTTGACCCTCAAGGTGGAGCGCGGGGAATTCTTTGCCCTGCTCGGCCCCAATGCCGCGGGCAAGACGACGCTGGTCCGGGTGCTGGCGGGCTTGCTCAAGCCGAGCCGGGGAACGGCGCGGGTGGCGGGCTTTGACGTGCAAACGGCCCCGCTGGAAGCGCGCCGCCGCCTGGCCTATGTGCCGGATTTTCCGTTCCTCTACGACAAGCTGACCCCTTTGGAATTCCTGCGCTTCACCGGGCAGATTTTTCAGATGAGCGAAAGCCGGATTCAAACGGCCGGCCGCGAATTGATTCCGCGCTTCCACCTGGAGGCCTTTGTCAACAAATCCATCGAAGGACTCTCGCACGGCACGCGCCAGCGCGTGGCCATTGTCTCGGCGCTCCTGCACGAGCCGGAAGTCCTTGTTATTGACGAGCCGATGGTGGGGCTGGACCCGCAACATTCCCGGGTGCTGAAGGATGTCTTGAAGGAACGCACCCGGCAGGGCGCCACCGTCTTTCTTTCCACCCACCAATTGGGCGTAGCCGAAGAAATGGCCGATCGCATCGGCATCATGCACCAGGGCCGCCTGATCGCGGTCGGGACGCGCGCGGAACTGCGCCGCCGCGCGGGCGACGCCGGCCCGCTGGAACAGGTGTTTCTCACGCTGACCGGCGGCGCGCCGCCCGCGGCATGAGCGGCGGAGCGGACTTTTAACCAATCCCAGGCAGGGTGCCGGCGGTGATTGGTGGCGGGCGAATTAAACCGCTTGGCATTTCCAATCATTGGTGGTTGAATCCGGGCATCGCTCCGGCAAATGGCCGGGCGGGAACTATTGGATAAGTTATGCAAAAATACTCTCCGTCCGACATCCGCAACTTCGCCATCGCCGGCCATGCTTCCTGCGGCAAGACCATGTTGAGCGAAGCCATGCTGGCCTGCAGCGGCGTCATCGGCCGCATGGGCCGCATTGCCGACGGCAGCACGGTTTCCGATTATCACGCCAGCGAAAAGCAACGGCACATTTCCGTGCATGCCTCCCTGCTCCATTGCGAATGGATGGGCAAGAAGTTCAACATCATCGACACTCCCGGCTACCTGGATTTCATCAGCGAGGCGCTCTGCGCGCTGCGCGTGGCCGATTTTGCCCTGATCGTGGTCCATGCCCAGCATGGCATCAGCATCGGCACCGAGCGGGTCTGGAATTATGCGGCGGACTTCGGCATCCCGAGGATTTTGGTCGTCAATGCCCTGGACAAAGTCAACTCGAATTTCGACCAGGTCCTGGCTTCCGCCCGCGAGCATTTTGGCCCCGGCGTCTTTCCCATGAACATCCCGATCAACCCCGGCCCTGGCTTCAACCAGGTGCTGGACGTGCTGCGCAACGAGATCGTCACTTACGATGTCGCCGGCGGCCGGGGAAAATTCGCGGAGGCCACGGCCACGGGCCAATGGCAGGATCAGGGGGCCACACTGCATCGCGAATTGATCGAACACATCGCCGAATCGGATGATACGTTGCTGACGAAATACCTGGACGAAGGCGGGCTGTCGGAAGAGGAGTTTCGCGCCGGCATCCATGCCGCGGTGCAGAAGCAGCATTTTATTCCGCTCTTCTGCACGTCAGCCGAGAGCAATGTGGGCGTGGCGCGCCTGATGGATTTCATCGCCAAGTACGGTTCCTCGCCGGCCGATCGCAAACGGTACGCCGCCGTGGACGGCGGCGGCATGGCGACGGAGGTCCGGCTGACGGACCCGGAGCCGGTCGCTCACATTTTCAAGACGATGGCCGAGGCGCACTTCGGCGAGCTTTCCTTTTTCCGCGTTTATTCCGGGAGCCTCAAGGCGGGCATGGAGCTTTTTAACGCCGATCGCGGCGTGACCGAGCGCATCGGCCAGCTTTATATTCTCAACGGACGCGAACGGGCCATGGTGGAGGAATTGACCGGGGGCGATATTGGCGCGGTGGTGAAGTTGAAGGACACGCACACGGGCAACACCCTGTGCTCGGCGGCACGGCCGGTCAAATTGATGAAGGTGCAATATCCGCAGCCCACCATTCATGCCTCGTTGCAAAGCGCCGCCAAGGGGGAGGAAGACAAGATCGCGGCGGGCCTGGCGGCGTTGCATGAGGAGGACCCCGCTTTCGTCTATCGCGTTGATCCTGAATTGCACCAAACGATCGTTTCGGCCCAGGGCGAACTGCACCTCGATGTGCTGGTGGATCGCCTGCGCCGGCGCTTCAACGCCCACGTGGAGTTGGGCGAACCGCGCATTCCATTCCGGGAGACGATCAAAGCCCCGGCCGATTCCAAATACCGCCACAAAAAGCAAACCGGTGGCGCCGGGCAATTCGCGGAAGTCTGGATGCGCATCGAACCGCTGCCCCGCGATTCCGGCGTCGAATTCACCGAATCCCTTTCCGGCCAGAACGTGGACCGCGTTTATGTGCCGTCGGTGGAGGAAGGCGTGCAGATCGCCTGCCGCGAAGGCATCCTGGCCGGGTGCAAAGTGGTGGATGTCAAGATAGATTTCTACGACGGCAAAATGCATCCGGTGGATTCCAAGGACATCGCCTTTCAGATCGCCGGCTATTTCGCCTTCAAGGAAGCTTTCATGAACGGGCGGCCCTGTCTGCTGGAGCCGATTCATCTGATCGAAGTGCGCATCCCGGAGGATTGCCTGGGCAAAGTCATGGGCGACATCTCCAGCCGGCGGGGCCGGATTTTGGGGATCGACACTGACGGGCCGTTTCAGGTCATTCGCGCCGAAGTTCCGGCCCGGGATCTGTATCGCTACTCCAGCCAGCTTCGGTCCCTGACGGCCGGCCGGGGCATTCACACCGAAAAATTCGACCATTACACGGAAATGCCGCGGGAATTGGAACAGAAAGTGATTGAGGAAGCCAAAAAGCGCAAAGCGGAAGCCAGCGCCAAATAGAAAGACCCAGTTCAGTTCCACGTTGCCAAGAGCGGCGCGGAGAGTTACTTGTTGTCCATGCTGGCGCTTGAAGATGTGGTGGAAGGTGAGTGGGCCGATTGGTGTCGGCTGACCCCCTTGGAGCGCTGGGAAGAAAGCCAAAAACTCTGGGCGCATTATTTGGCCATAGGAGGTTCCCTTGATCCCGAACCCGATCCGGAAAGTCCTTTCTACGATGGAAGCGCACCAAGTCCGCGTCCTGTTGATGGGCGGTCAGGCTTGCGTGTTTTACGGCGCGGCGGAATTTAACCCCTCCGACGAACAGACTGAAGAGGGCCATAACGGCCGCGAAAGAACACAGCGCCGCGAGCCGCAACCAAAGCAGACGGATGTTGAGGCGGGGAAAATGCCGGAATTGTCAGAGGAATGTTTGTCAGGGGAATAATCTGCAAATTCTTCTTCCGATTCCCCTGACACACATCCCCCTGACAATCTTCGCGGAAATGGGTGATTCTGACGGATGGTAGTTCAAAGAGCGCAAAGACGGAGGCGTGAGTTTTTATTCTCTGTCTTTGGGGATTTCTTCATGTCAGCCACTGGATTTTGATTTCCTTTTCCAGGGCTTGGAATTCTGAATCGCCGGTGACGAGTTCCGCGTTCTTCTCTTTGGCCAGCGCAGCGGCAAAAGCGCCGGCATAGGACATTTTGTGGTTGGCCTTGTAAACGGCGGCTTGTCGCGTCAACTGCAGGCCGGCATCCAGGAGTTCAATCGGCAACCTGGACAAATCCCGGGCGACGTCCTGCGCGGCTTCCTTTCCACCCGCCCGCCATATCCCGTAATAGACCTCGCCCCAATTCACCACGCAGAGCAAAAGCCGCGCCTTGTCGGCTAAAGCTCTATGGATCAACTCCTCGACGGAAGCGCCTGCGGGTTCACCCTTGAAGAAGGCCATCAACGCCCATGCATCCAGAACTTTTGCGGCCATGTCAGCGATCTTTCTCCTCGCGCTTCATTTCCTTGAGTGTTTCCATCAAAGGGAGGCGCCTGTACTTCCCGCGCAGGCTTGTGATGTAGGCACGGGTGATGGGTTTGAGCAAAATGCCGTCCGGCGTGGCAACAACCGTGGCCCGTGTGCCTTCTTCAATCTCGAATTCCCGCCGCAAACGGCGGGGAATGACGACCTGGCCTTTCGCGCCGAAATGAACGGTGTCTGTTTCCATTGGTGCAATCATGGGAAAAGTTATACTCCAATGTACAAGTATGTCAAATGTTGTTTTGTATGACTTATTCACAATGGTCTGCCGATGCTGACTTTGACTGACGCAGACGAGTCCGTTCGCATTTACATCTCAAAGACCGTGATTTCCGGGCGGCAATTGAAGCGGATGGGCGTGGCCAGCCAGCCGATGCCGGGATTGACATAGAGCCGTCCGGCCGGGACGCGGAACATCCCCAGGTCATATTTGCCCACCCAATAGGGCAGCATGAACGCGCCATAAAACGGAATTCGCACCTGGCCGCCGTGCGAATGCCCTGCCAGAAGCAAATCAAATGGATGCGTCACTCTTTCCGCCATCAGCGGATAATGCAGCAGCATGATATTTTTGCCCTTCGCTTTTGGCGCCAGCGGGGCAGGCTTGCCCCGCAAACAAGTGACCCCTGTGATGTGAATCTTCCCGTCAGCCGTGGTCACTTGGGAGTCCATCAGCCATGCGCCTCCCGTTCCGGCGAACGCTTTTTCAATCTCCGCGAATCTTGCGTGGCTCCAATAGTCGTGGTTGCCCGGGACCCCGTAGAGCGGCGATTTGATATTTTGCAGGATTTCCAGCGTTTCGGGGATAAACCGCGCCTCCTCAATCAAATCTCCGGTGAAACAAACGGCATCCGGCGACAGCCTGTTGATCTTTTTCACGACGGATTCGAGGTAAGGCCGGTCGCCCTTGTGATGGATGTCGGTAAAATGGACAATGCGATGAGCCGGATTGTTTCCGGCGAGCTTGATGGAGCGAATCTTGACCCATTGCGGCTCCAGCCAGTTGGCGTCCGCGCAGACCAGCGCCGGGGCGGCCAAAACCGACAAAAAGAGGAAGCGTCTCCGATTGATCCTGCTGAATCTCATGGCAACAACATCGCGGGGATATTATCATCATTTGGCCGGAAAACCAACAGCGTTTCCGGCCCTTGTAAGCGGGTGGGTGCATCCGCACACTGCTACCATTGACCGGATGACCCCCTCTCCCCACTTCGTGGGGTGAGGGAATCGGCAAATCGCACGGTAGCAGTGTACGGATGCGCCCATTGCAATGTTTTTGATTATTTTGCCTTGACAGGGGCTAATGAAATATGCAGCTTTCAAATTGGAGCTACCCGCATTGCGGCTTTCAATGCGGGTAGCTCCAATTTTGAGAGTGGGAAACCTCCCCTCGCCGCCCCCCCTTCATGGGCGAGGGAATCGACTTTAGCACCCTGGAATACACCGCCGAGCCCTCGCCCCCCCTTCATGGGGCGAGGGAATCAGCAGATCGCACGGTAGCAGTGTACGGATGCGCCCTAAGCGGGTTTGCGCGGTGTTTTCGAGCCGCGTTTTCGCCCTTGACGGTTGCGCAGGATTGAGTATGGTAATGCTGCAACGTACAGTTTGTTTTGCTGGATTCGTCCAGCGCGGAAGTCGGAGAGCCAGGTTCTGCCGGCTTTTTTATTCCCCGTGTGGGGAAAGTAAAAATGTTATGAACGCGGATTTTTTGGCAGTGTTGGAATTCTGGGAGCGCGAAAAGGGCATTAGCCGGGACGTGCTGGTCCAGGCGGTGGAAGAGGCGCTGGTTTCGGCCGCAAAAAAGGCGGTCGGTCCGGCGCGGGAGCTGCGTTGCGCCATTGACACCAAGAACGGCGACATCAAGGCCTTCGCCAAGCTGGTGGTCTCCGAAAAGGTCGTTTCCAAGCATGACCAGATCTCGGTTTTTGACGCCCGCCGCATCAAGCCCGACGCCCAATTGGGCGACGAGTTGGAGAAGGAAGTCACCCCCGCGGGATTCGGACGCATCGCTTCGCAATACGCCAAGCAGGCGCTGATGCAGCATATTCGCCGCGCGGAAAAACAACTGATTTTTACGGAATTCAAAGACCGGGTCGGCGACATCATGAGCGGCGTCGTGCGCCGTTTTGAGCGATCCGACGTGACCATCGATCTGGGAAAATATGAGGCGTTGCTGCCCAACCGGGAACGGGTCCCGACCGAGGAATATCAAATTGGGGAACGCATTCGCTGCTATGTCAAGGCCGTGGAAAGCGGGCCGCATGGCCCCGAGATCATCCTGTCGCGGGCCGACCCGCAGTTTGTTATCAAGCTGTTTCAACTGGAAGTTTCGGAAATCAACGACGGCACCATTGAAGTCAAAGGCATTGCCCGCGAACCGGGCTTCCGCACCAAGCTGGCCGTCCATACCCGCGACCCGAAGGTGGACCCGGTGGGCGCCTGTGTCGGGTTGCGCGGCCAGCGTGTCAAGAATATCGTGCGCGAACTGAACAACGAAAAGGTGGACATCATCAAGTGGGACGCGAACATCAAGAACTATATTGCCAACGCCCTGGCCCCCGCCCAGCTCAAGGCGTTCCTGGTGGATGAGGCCCGGCACCGGGTGAAAATCATGGTGGCGGAGGACCAGCTTTCCCTGGCCATCGGCAAGCGCGGCCAGAACGCCCGCCTGACCTCGAAGCTGACGGGCTGGCAAATTGACATCGAACCGGAAACGGTTGTCATCTTTGGTTTTGAAGAAAAGGTCGCGCAAGCGGTGCAAACCATCGCCGCCGTTCCCGGCCTGACCCCGGAAATCGCCAGTGTTTTGGTGCATGCGGGATTTTCGACTTTGGAAGCTTTGTTTCAGGCGGAGTTGAGTGATTTGGAACAGATTGACCTGATCAAGGGCCAGGCGCCTGCGATCATGGAAGCGATCAGGGCCGAAGCGGCGCGGCGCAATGTCGGCGAAACCGCCGCCAAGCCGGAGTCGCCCTGATTATATGGGCTGGAAGTTCACAATGTTGGCATGTTAAAATCATGAGAGCTTTGTGGGCCAATGGCCCGAAACGTTATTATGCCCGTTCGTATTTACGACTTAGCAAAGAAACTTGGCCTCGAAAGCAAGGTGGTGCTTGCCAAGGCCAAGGAATTGGGCATGCCAGCCGCCAAAGTTCCCTCCAGTTCGCTGGACAAAATCACCGCTGAGTTTCTTGAGCAAGAACTGGCCAAGGAGCACCCACAATCTCCCGCACCGGTTCAAGCTGTTTCGATTGCCCCCCCTCCTCCCCCGGCGCCGATCACTATTATATCTGAGCCGGCCCGGGAAGCAGCCGTTTCCCACGCGCTCGCGGAAGCATTGCCGGGATCCGTCGAAACCCCGGCCCTGCCGCAGGCAGTGGAGGCCGTCGAGACCTTCGCGTCCGCGGCCTCAGCCGCTCCCGCGGCAAAGGTGGATCACGAACCGCCGCTTATGCCGGCGGAAATTCCGCCCCCCGCGCCGCCGTTGCCGCCCCATCTGCCTGGAATTGGTGAAAAGGTGGGTTTTGTTGTGTTGCCGGCAAAGCCGCCGCCCCGCCCGGCTCCCGAGAAACCGGCCGCCCGTGGTTTCGCCGGCGGCAAAACTGATTTTGCGCGGCGCGGCGATATGCGCGCTGTTCGAGGCGGAGCCGCGGCTCCGGCCGCCCCGCCTTTGCCCGGCCAAAGATTGGGGCAGAAAACAGCGCAAAAACTGCCGGCCACTCCGGCGCCGCCCAAGCCGGACAAATTTGTTCCGCCCGCTTCCGGCGAAATGATCACGTTGAAACCGCCCGTCATTGTCCGCGATCTGGCGGAGCAACTGAAGCGCAAACCCTTCCAAATCATCGCCGATCTGATGGAAGTGGGCGTCTTTGCCAATGTCAACCAGTCCATTGACGAAGATGTGGCGCAAAAGATTTGCGCCAAGTACAATTTCCGTTTCGAGGTGGAAAAGCGGGAGCGGGGCGGCGGGACCCATACTCCGGTCCGGAAGGTCGAGCTGGACATCGAGGACAAGCCGGAAGAGATGAAGCCGCGCCCGCCCGTGGTCACCATCATGGGGCATGTCGATCACGGCAAAACGACCCTGCTGGACGTGATTCGGAAAGCCAACGTGGCGGCGGGGGAAGCCGGGGGGATCACCCAGCATATTGGCGCCTACACGATCTCGTTTCCTCATCCGGAACGGAAAAAAGACCTGCAACAAATCACCTTTCTGGACACGCCGGGCCACGCCGCCTTCAGCGCCATGCGCGCGCGGGGGGCGACGGTGACGGACATCGTGGTGCTGGTGGTGGCGGCCAATGACGGCGTCATGCCGCAAACGTTGGAGGCGCTGAGTCACGCGCAAGCGGCCAAGGTTCCCATTCTAGTGGCAGTCAACAAGTGCGACCATCCCAACGCCAATCCGATGAAAGTCCGCCAGCAACTCCAGGAAAGGGGCCTGGTGCCGGATGACTGGGGCGGGGAAACGATTTTCGTTGATGTCTCCGCGTTGACCAAGCAAGGCGTGGACAAGCTGTTGGAAATGATATTGCTCCAGGCCGATTTGCTCGAACTGAAGGCCAACCCGGACCGCCGCGCCAAAGGCAACGTGATCGAGTCGGGTCTGGAACCCGGCGGCCCCACCGCCACCGTGCTGGTGCGCAAAGGCACTTTGCGGGTGGGCGACGTGGTGATTTGCGGCCCCTATTGGGGCAAGGTGCGGGCTTTGATCAGCGAGGAAGGCACGCGCCAGAAGGAGGCCGGCCCCTCGGTCGCGGTGAAAATCCTCGGTCTCAACGGGATTCCCGAAGCCGGCCTGGAATTCAGCGTCTTGGAAGACGAAAAAACCGCGCGCGACCTGGCCGACCAACGCACCGAGGAGGCGCGGACGCAATCGACCGAAATCCGGGCCAAAGTCACGCTGGAGAATCTGTTTGCCACACTCGACGCTTCCGAGGCCAAGACGCTCAGAGTGGTGGTCAAAGCCGACATGCAAGGGTCGGTGGAGGCCATTGTCGAGGCGCTCAAGAAAATCGAAGGCGGCCTGGTGACGTTGGAAGTGATCCATAGCGCGGTTGGGACGATTACGGAATCGGATGTGCTGCTGGCCTCGGCTTCCGAGGCCATTATTCTTGGCTTTCACACGCGCATTGATGCGGACGTGGCCGATCTGGCCAAGCGGGAGGGCGCACAGATCAAACTTTATTCCATCATTTATGAACTGATCGATCAGGTCAAAGAAGCGATGGCCGGTTTGCTGGAGCCGGATGTCAAGGAGGTCGTGATTGGTTCGGCGGAAGTGCGCAAGGTTTTCGAACTGTCCAAAGGTGGTCACGTGGCCGGCTGCATGGTGAGCAGCGGGCGCATCGTGCGTGGAAAAGCTCGTGTGCTGCGCCGCAAAGGCCTGATTTACGAAGGCATTATCCAGACCCTGCGCCGATTCCAGGATGAAGTCAACGAAGTGCGCGCCGGCATGGAGTGCGGCATCCGCATCGAAGGTTTCAATGAAATGCAGGTCGGCGATGCCATCGAATGTTACACCACCGAAAAAACAGCCCCGAAAGTGGCTTGATCCCCAGGAGGTTGCCATGTCCCTGAGATTGGAACGCGTGCGCAAAATGTTGAAGCGCGAAATCGGCGAAGTCATCCGCCGCGAATTGCCCGTCAGCGAAGTCGGCCTGGTTAATGTCAACGACGTTAACGTCGCCCCCAATCTGAAAACGGCCTCGGTCTTCATCGGGGTCCTGGGCGGCGACGCCCAAAAGAAGAGGGCCATGGAGGAGCTGGAAAAAAAGCGCAAACGCATTCAAGGCATGGTCGGCAGGGCCATCGTTCTCAAATACACCCCGCAACTGCGCTTCATCCTCGATGAGTCCATTGAACGGGGCAATCGGGTGTTGAAAATTCTGGCTGAATTGGAGAAATCCTCCCTCCCGGAATGAAACCCCACCTCAAGATCATTGATCGCATTCTGGACAAGATTGCCGAAAGCCAGTCCATCTGTGTCGCGGGCCATGTTCGTCCCGATGGCGATTGCGTCGGCTCGGAATTGGGCCTGACCCTGGCCTTGCGCAAGCAGGGCAAGGACGTCCGGTGCTGGAACGAAGACCCCATGCCGCAGAAGTATGCTTTTCTGGATCCGGACAAACTCCTGCAAAAACCCGGCGGCGCGCAGGTGTTCGACCTGCTCATCACGGTTGATTGCGCCTCTTTCGACCGCCTGGGGGCCGTGGCTCCGGCGGTCGGGCAGCGCAAATGCCTCATCAACATTGACCATCATCAGAGCAACACGCGCTACGGGGATTTGAACTGGATTTCGGCGCGCGAAGCATCCACGGGCGAATTGATTTTCCGGCTGTTGCAAGCGGCCAATTGGCCCATCACGCCTGCCATTGCCGATTGCCTGTTCACGGCGGTTTCGACCGACACGGGTTCCTTCCAATATCCCACCACCAAGCCGTTGACCTATCACACCGCCGGCGAACTGGTGAGGCTGGGGGCGAACCTGGACACCATTTGTCACGAGGTCTATCAGTCCTTTTCCCTCTCGCGCGTCCGTTTGCTCAGGCACCTTTACAGCCATTTTCACCTGACGCACAACAACCAGATCGCCTGGCTCTGGCTCAAGAAAAAGGATTTCGCGCGCACCGGGGCGGATCGCAGCGATACCGAGGGCCTGATCGATCATATTCGCGCCATCGAACCGGTGGTGGTCGCGTGCGTGTTTGAAGAAGTCGGGGAGAACTTGATCCGCGTGAGCCTGCGCTCGAAATCTCCGCGGATCAATGTCAACGAAATCCTCTCGCAATTTGGCGGCGGCGGCCACGCGGCGGCGGCCGGCGCGCGCATGGCCGGCCAACCCCTTTCCGTGCAGCGCCGGGTGATCGGCGCGATTAAAAAAGCCCTCGATGCCGCCCGCTGATTCATGCATTCCTTTGATCCATTCGATGGCGCGGTCCTGATTGACAAACCGGCGGGGCCGACCTCGCACGACGTGGTGGACGCGTTGCGCCGCGCCTTTGGACTGGAAAAGGCCGGCCATTGCGGAACCCTTGACCCCAACGCCACCGGTTTGCTCATCATCGTTTTGGGAAAAGGCACCAAGCTTTCCGAAAAGCTCATGTCCGATGACAAAGTCTATGAGGGCGCGATAAAATTCGGCGAGACAACGGATAGTTACGACGCCGGCGGCGAACTGGTTTCCTCATTGCCCGTGCCGCCCCTGACGCTGGAGGAGTTGAACGCCATGGCGGCCACGTTCCAAGGCGACCTGATGCAAACGCCTCCCATGGTCTCGGCCGTCAAGATCAAGGGCGTGCCTCTTTACAAAATGGCCCGCAAGGGCATTGAAGTGGAACGCAAGGCGCGCCTGATTCACATTTACAGCTTTCATTTTGCGAGCTACTGCGAGCCGCTCGGCCAATTCCGCATCGCCTGCACCAAGGGCACCTACGCGCGCGCCCTGGCCCACGAACTCGGCCAAAAAATCGGGTGCGGCGCGCATCTGGCTTCCTTGCGGCGGGTCGTTTCCGGGAAATTTGACGTGAAGGACTCGATCCCTTTTGAAGACGCCCTCAAGCTTTCATCCAGCGAGTTGCAGAAGCGGGTCCTGCCTTTCTTGAAATTGGCGCAGCCGGATTGAAGCACCCCGGCCCCCTGTTCGATGAATGTCATCCATGCCGCCGCTGATTTGAACCCCGGGCCGGGCGGCGTTTGCCTGGCCATTGGCGTTTTCGATGGCGTGCATCTGGGCCACCAATGCGTCATTGGCCGGGCCTGCCAGGAAGCGCGGCAACAGGGCGCCATGTCGGTGGTGGTCACCTTCGACCGCCATCCCAACGCCGTGGTCGCGCCGCAAAATGTTCCGCCGCTCATCTATCCGCTCTCGAAGAAACTGCGGGTCATCGCCTCGCTGGGCCTGGACGCCGCCTGCGTCATTCATTTTGACAAGGCTTTCAGCGAAATTTCCGGCGAACAATTCATTCGCAGCCTGGCGCGCGATTTCAAGGCCGTTCGCGGCGTATGTGTCGGGGAAACGTTTCTGTTCGGCCGCCGGCGTTCGGGCGATGTCGCCCTCCTCAAGGCGCTGGGAGGGGAATTGGGCTTCGCGCTGCATGCCCTGCCCGATGTTGTCCTGGGCGGCCAGCCTGTGAGCAGCACTCGCATTCGCGAGGCCGTTCGCGCGCTCCAGTTTGATTTGGCCGGGCGAATGCTGGGCCGGACCTACACCCTGTGCGGGCCGGTCATCGCCGGTGCGCGTCTCGGACGCAAGCTCGGTTTCCCGACGGCCAATCTCGATGTGGCCGGCACCCTCGTTCCGCCCGCGGGCGTCTATGCGGCGGACGCGCGATGGGGCGGGCAAACCCATCGCGCGGCGGTCAATATCGGCCGCCGTCCCACCGTCTATGCGTCCGAAGGCGGATTGTGCGTGGAAGCGCACCTGCTGGATTTTGCGGGGGAGCTTTACGGGCAGGAAATCGAATTGACGTTCCTCAAGAAACTGCGCGAAGAACGCCAATTCCCATCGGCGGCCGCCCTGCAAGCGCAGATCGCACAGGATGTGGCAGAAGCGCGGGAGAAGTAAGAATTATGAATTAAGAATTATGAAGTCAAACAGGGTGGTTCCGGCTGTTTTTCATTTTTCTTAATTCTTATTTCTTAATTCTTACTTCTTCCTCTCCTCTGCGTCCCGAAATGGCGAACCGGCGCGATAAAGGGCCAGTTGCGCCCGCAGTGTCTCGGCCAGCGCGGAATCGCTCTCCGCGCCGGCCAACTGCAGCGCGCGTTGCACGGTGGCGGCGGCTTTGGAAAAATCTCCCGTCTCGGCGTAGGCCGCGGCCAGAACGCCGATAACCTTCGGGTCTTGACCGCGTGAAAGTTGATCGGCGAGCAGGGCCAGTTGGACGGCCCGGGCGCCGTTGCGAAGGGAAGGGTCCGGGTTGGTGGCCAGCATCCAGGCCAGGCTGGAGGCGGCCTTGGCGTGCTTGGGGAGGATTTGCAGGGATTTTTCATATTGACTGACCGCCTCCGCCGCGCGGCCCGCCTGGCGGCAGGCGTCGCCCAGCTTGCAATGGTAATCGGCCAGGTGGGGGCGGATTTGGACGGCCTTTTCCAAATGGGGAATCGCGTCTTGAGCCAGCCCTTGAGCCAGCAGAACACTGCCGAAGTTGTATTGGGCAATGGGGTCGCCGGGCTGGAGGGCAACCTGGATCTCAAATTGAGCCAGCGCCCCGGCCACTTTCCCCCTGGCCAGCAATGCATTGCCCAGATTGTAATGGGGCAGCGGATAATCGGGAGCAAACGCCACGGCGCGAAACAAGTGGGGCAGCGCCTCATCCACGCGGCCCTCCTGGAAAAGAACCTTGCCCAGATTGCTCTCCATGAGGCCGTTTTGCTCCGTCACGGCAAGGGCGTGGCGAAAGAGGGTTTCGCTGTCTTGCCAATATTGCGCCTGCATCCAAGTTAACGCCATGCAACCGGCCACAGCCAGCCCCCCCAAAACGACCGGAGCCTGCGCGCCCAAGCGCGGAAGCCATTCACGCGCCGCCCAGATGATCATGATAAACAGTCCGACGCTGGGAACATAGTCGTAGCGGTCGGCCATGGACTGCGAGCCGATGTGAACCAACCCGATGACGGGCGCCAACATCCCCAGAAACCACAGCCAGCCCACCGCCAAATACGGTTGCGCGCGGACGCGCCAAATCACCCAGGCCGTTATCAGCGCCAGGAGCGCGGTGGAGCAGGCCACTTCCCAAACCGGCCATTGGCGGGGAAGCGGATACAGCACCGCCAGATCGGCCGGCCAGAAGGTTTTTCCCAGGTAGCGCGCGTAAGCGATGGGCACGTTCTCCAGACGCGCCCCCAGCGGCACAACGGCCAAAGACGACAGCGAGCCGCCGCGCTGCTGCGCCACAACAGCAACGACGCACGACACGGCGGCCAGAATGAACCATGGAATTTTTTCCGCCAGCAACCGGGCGACGGGCGGCCGGAGGCGTTGCAAGGGCCAATAATCAAGAAGCATTAAAATGAAGGGCAGCGTGACCAGCATCGGCTTGGCCATCAGCCCCAGGCCGAAACAGACGACTGACCCGATGTAAAAGGTTTTGGACTTCGGGCTTTTCAGCGCGGACTCCTCCACATGGCGGACATAAGCCCCAACCGCCAGCATCCAAAACAACGTGCTCAACACGTCCTTGCGTTCGGAAATCCAGGCCACCGACTCGACGTGCAACGGATGCAGCGCGAAGAGGGCGGCGGCCAGCGCGCTGGGCCACCGCGCCCGGGTCAGGCGTTGCAACAGCAGAAAAAGGAGGATGGAATTCGCCAGATGCAAAAGCAGGCTGGTGCTGTGGTGGCCGGCGGGATTCATTTGGTAGAGTTGAAAATCCACCATGTGCGAAATCCAGGTCAACGGATGCCAGTTGCTGGCATGGACCGTCGAGAATGCCCAAGCGACACCCGGCCAACTGACCCCTTGCTTCACCATGTCGTTGGAGGTGACGTAATCGTTATCGTCGAACAAGACAAATTGGCAATGCCACAGCGGGCTGTAAGCGGCCAGAACGGCCAGCGCCAGCCCGAGGCAGATAAGCCAGGTTTGACGTTTGCCCTGCGAATCGTCCATCGGGATAAGTAAACCGTTCCGCGGCCCGCTCCTCAAGCTCCGAGCGCAGAACCACGGCATGCAGTTCCGAACGTGGACATTGTGAACATTCTTTCCCTTCCCCCGAATGTGGCTGGAAATAAATTCCGACTCCAGCCCTTGCCAGCGGTCGTTTGCCCCGCTAATCGCCTTCTTTGGATTGTGGCACATCGGTTGCTTGGTAGTGAGAGAACTTACAGAATTCATAGCCATTTATGATTGATATCCACTACAGCCAAGCCGATTACGCGGTCGCGGACCCGGAACAGGAGGCCCTCCAGGAATATGTCCGCGCCCTGCTGGCCCGCCAACAAGCCCTCGATTTGCTCGAAACGATCCATCAGCAAATCAAACAAATATGGACAGTCATGCGCAAATTATTGGACGGCGCGGGGGCCGCCGGCCGGGCCGCCCAGGCTGTTCGCATCGCCCGGGCCGCCCTGGCCACCCAGGCACAAAACTCTTATCACTTGCTCGAAAAGCGGCGCGAAGAATGCGTTGTCGCGCTCCATCAAGCCGAACGCCGCGCCAACGCCGCCTTGCACGCGATGCTGTCCGCCGGCTCGAAGCCGCCCTCCCGGAAAACACGCAATTCCCCCCCGTCCTCAAGAGCCCAACACAATGGCCGCCCAGTCTGCCGCCCTGGCCGCCGAAAACTCAGAAATGCCTTGTCTGAACGCTGTTAAGCCTCCAACTGGCATGACCGATGCTGTTAGTGGAATTGAATGAATGATCTTGCTAATGAGAATGGGTGTTCGCGGGAAGAAGCGCCCAAAGTGCCGTCCAGCACTGTCCCAGGCGGCTTGCCCGTGTCCAATTACGGGGCGCAGGACGGCGAAGCGCCGGCGCGCCTGAAGATTTCCTGGCATGTCGCCCCCGCGCAAAACGTGGCCATCCTCGATTTGACCGGCCAGGCAGGCGGCCTTGGACTCGCCCCCCTGGCCTCCGCCGAACCTGTTGCCAACGCCGGCCAGTCCAGGTTGCAAAAATATAAGGGCCTGTGATCGTCTCATCTCCATCAACCGTTGGCGAGCCTGCAGCCTGTCAAAATCAGGGGGATGTCATCGGCTTTGATAATGGCGGCAGTGACGCCGCCGGCGCGGCCCTGGATCTGGCCATTATGGGCAACGGCTATTTTGTCGTGCGTGATCCGGAGAGCAACGAGCGCCAGGCCACGCAGGCGGGCCATTTTAGTATTGATGAAAATGGCTATCTGTTGACCGGCACCGGCGCGCGCCTGCAGGGACGCCTCGGGGGCGCCCTCTCCACCGTGGGCGACCTGCAAATCAACGCCGCGGGCCTGTCTTCCGGCTCCATTCCCGGCTCCGCCATGGTGTGCTATGCCATCGACGACTGGGGCAAAATCACCGTGCAACTTTCCGACGGCGCCTGGTTTTTGTGCGGGCAGATCCTGCTGCAGAATTTCCAGGACCCGCGGGCCTTGATCAGCGAAGGCAACGATCTCTACTCCAATATGTCCGCTGCCGGCCCCTTGCCGGCCCTGGCGGCTCCCGGCAGCAACGGCCTCGGCCTCATTCAATCGGAAGTCCTGGAACTTACCAACGCCGAGCGAATGAACTGGGCAAACTAGCCCGGCACTTTTTTTATGGCACATGCATTTACAGATACAACGAGAACGCCGCCCAATGGCGGGGCTGAAACCGCCCGGGCCCCGGCCCTCCCAAACTCCCGCGCGCCGATCCTGGGAGGTGTCATAGCGTGGCTGCCTGCGCTGGTCATCCTGGTCGGCATGCCATTGCTGGCTCTGGTCACCGCCAAGCATGTCCTGCTCCCGACCATGAAACAGGTCTTCGCGCAAGAGGCCGCCGCGGACCAGGGCGCAACGCCCTTGTTTCTGGTGAAAATCCCGTTGAACGCCTCCGGCGCCAAGGGCGCTCATTCCGGCTTCAGGAGCCTGGCGCTGGTCGGCGCTGACAGCGGCTTCAAAGAGAAAGCGGATCGGAACAAGGCCAGACTCATGGACCTGGCGGCCAGAGACCTCAGAGGCAAAACGATCTCCGATCTGGATAAGCCCGGCGCGCTGGATGCCATGCGCGCCCAACTCCGGGTCGATTTCAACCACGCGCTCGGCGGACCTGTTGTCAAAGAAATCTATATCGCGGTGTGGCCGCAGCATTAACCGCTCCTCCCCATCCTGATCTTAATCTCTGATGAATTAAGATTAAGATTAGGATCAGGATGAAGATTAGGCGCCGGAAAACGACACCCAAAGACTAACGGCGCTTCCATTGCGCTTTTGGCGGTTCGGGCAGGCCCTGGGCGCGCAGCGCCGTGCGAAAGTGCATCTTGGCCACCTTGCTCAATTCCTCCGCTCCGCGTTTGGCCACGAACTCTTTGGCGGCGGCATCGACCGCGGCGGAAGCTCCCTTGGGAAAGGTCATTTCATAGTGCTTGGCCATGTCCCGCAGGCGGCTGACAAATTCATTGCGGGCCAGGATGGAAGCGGCGGCGACGGCCAGGTCTTCTTCGGCTTTGTGGCGCTGCACCAGTTCGATGTCGCGCCCGAGCTTCATCAAGGCCCGGCTGATCACGCCCTTGTCATGGGCAAATTGATCGCTGATGGCGCGGACCGGCGGCGGATGCATTTGATATGAAACGGCCATCAAGTTTTCGATGACGCGGGCGTGGCCCCAGGCGAGCAAGGTATTGACGCTCTTCATCTTCGAGTAGAGCCGGTTGTAAGCCTCGTTGCCAATCGGCACCACGCTATGCACGCAGCCCGGCGTGCCGCGAATCAGTTTGGCCAATTCCGCGATCCTCCGGTCCCCGGAAATATTCTTTGAATCCCTTATGCCCGCTCCTTTCCAGGCCGCGATAACTCCCGGGTTGATATAAACGCCCGCGATGCACAGCGGCCCGAAAAAATCCCCCTTGCCGCTTTCGTCCACCCCGATGCGCGGGGCGAGCAACTCCGGATTGAGCGCCGCTTCATAACCGAGCTTGACCTCCCGCAAAATATCCGGCTCCAGCACAAACTCGACAAAATCCTGCGTGCCCTTGCCTTGCACGACCAGTTTGCCGCTTTGGTAAAAGACCACCTGGGTTTTTTCCTTTCCGGCGGCGAAGCGCGCATAAGGGACTTCGCGAAACCTGAAGTCATGGCTGCGCAAGTATTTTTCCAAGGCGTCGGCCTGGCGGTCGGTCAACTGGCAGGTATGGCTGGTCAGCGGTTGCACTGGCATGTTAATACTCATAGACAGGCGCGTCTGCGCAAGCCAGTTTTTGGCGGACGGGTCGGACGGGTCGGACAAGTCAGACGAATCGGACGGCGGTTTCTTGCTGACAAGGACGACGGAAGACCGTAATAGAAGACAGCAATAGAACTGAGCCATCTTGTGAGCGAAACACTTCGATATTTGCAGTCCGAATCCGCCGGGGCCGGAATTGAGATCGGCACGCTGGTCAAATACCTGCTGTTCGACGCCATCAAGGCGGGGGCCAGCGACATTCATATCGAGCCGTGGGAAAGCACCGTGGTGGTGCGCATCCGCCTCAATGGTGTCCTGACGGAATTGGTGCATCTGCCGTTGGAATTGATGGAAAAAATATCCGGCCGCTTCGAAGTGCTGGCCAATCTGGTGACCTACCAAACCAGCCTGCCCCAGGAAGGCCACGTGCCGGCGGATCCCGAGCTGGGCGGGGTCGAACAGCGCATTTCGACTTTTCCGACGACGCGCGGGGAAAAGATCGTGGTGCGAATATTTGATCCGAGCAATCGCAGTTTTGATCTGGCCTCCCTGGGCTTTGATGACGACATATTGCAAGAGTTTATCAAGTTGATCACCAAACCGAGCGGGCTGATCCTGCTGACCGGACCGACCAGTTCGGGGAAAACCACCACGATTTACTCCGCCCTCCATGCTTTGGTGCGGCGTCACGGCCCGGCCATCAGCATCGCGACGGTGGAGGACCCGGTGGAATTTAATGTGCCGACGATCGCCCAGGCGCAGGTCAACCTCGCGCAGGAATTTACCTACGTCAAAGCGCTGCGCTCGTTGATGCGGCAGGACCCGCAGGTCATCATGGTGGGGGAAATCCGCGATGCGGAGACGGCGAACATCGCGGTGCAGGCGGGTTTGACCGGACACCTGGTCATCAGCACCATTCACAGCGGCAGCACCGCGGGAGTGTTCGCCCGATTGATCAACATGGAGATCGAGCCGTTCCTGCTTTCCTCCAGCATCACCGGCGTGCTGGGACTGCGGCTCATCCGCAAAAATTGTGTCTTCTGCTCGCAACGGTATGAGCCGGAGCCGGGCCTCATGCGCCTGGTGCCGTTGGAAGACCGGAAAACAGCCACTTTCCACCGCGGCGCGGGCTGCGACCAGTGCTTGGACACGGGCTTTACCGGCCGCACAGCGGTCGCCGAATTGCTCACGGTGGACCAGGTCTTTCGCGATGCGGTCCTGCAAAAGTTGCCGACCAAAGCCTTGCAGGAAGTGGCCGTGACGCAAGGCATGCAAACCATGTGGCAACGGGGATTGCGCCGGGTTTGCAGAGGACAGACCACTCTGGAGGAAATCTTGCGCGTCATTTCCGTGGACGAACTCTAATCGTGCTGGACCGGGTCTTTGCCATACTCGCGGTTTTGAGCTTTGTCCTCACCTTCTGGCGCTGGTGGGTCTCGGAACGCTTTCCCTTGCATCGCCGCCTGAGCGGGCCGGGCGCGCTGCCCGGCCTGACGCTGCTCAAACCGCTCAAGGGCTGCAACGCGGAAACCAAGCAGTGTTTGCGAAGCTGGTTCGCGCAACAGTACCCAGGCCCGGTGCAAATCTTGTGCGGCGTGGCCGCGCCGGATGATCCGGTGTGCGGGGTGGTGCGGGAATTGCTGGCCGAATTTCCAGGGGCGGACGCGCGGCTGATCCTTTGCGAAAAGAACCTGGGGGCCAACGGCAAGGTCTCCACTTTGCGGCAATTGGAAGCGCACATCCGCCACCCGCTGATCATGGTGAGCGACGCCGATGTCGAGGCGCGCGGGGATTTTGCGGCCGGGGTCGCGCCGCTTCTGGCCGCGCCGGGCGCCGGCCTTGTCAATTGTTTTTATCGGCTGGCCAACCCGGCCACAACCGCCATGCGCTGGGAGGCCATCGCCATTAACGCCGATTTTTGGAGCCAGGTGCTGCAGGCCCGCAGCCTGGGCCAGGCCGATTTTGCGCTGGGCGCTGTCATGTCCATGCCCGCGTCCATGCTGCGGCGGATCGGCGGGTTCGCGCCGCTGGCGGATTATCTGGCGGATGATTATGAATTGGGGCGGAACATCGCGCGGGCGGGCGGGCGGATCGAGTTTTCCAGCGCGGTGGTGGACTGCCGGGAAGCGCCCGCCGGCTGGAAGGAGGTTTGGAAGCATCAACTGCGTTGGGCGCGGACCATTCGCGTTTGCCGGCCCTTGCCGTATTTTATGAGCGTGCTGGGCAATGCGACGGCCTGGCCGTTGCTCTGGCTGCTCCTGGAAAGGGATCCCACGGCGGTCCCCTTCTGTCTGGTGGCGCTGCTCTTTCGGATGGTCAGCGCGGCGCAACAGCAAAGACGCCTGACGCAATCCGACGCGCATTCGGCCTGGTGGTGGCTGACGCCAGTCAAGGATTTGTTGGACGTGTTGATTTGGGCGGCGGCATTGCGGGGCAATCACGTTGAATGGCGCGGCGAACGTTATCGAATTTTGGCCGGGGGCAAACTGCGGAAAATCAAAACGGTTGCCGACTCCTCCTAATCCTAATCTTAATCCTAATCTTAATCTTGCATAACAGGGTTTCACGAAATTATAAGTGACTGATACACAATGACTTGCACGGGTCGTTTTTGGGCATTTCCTAAACCTTGCAAGCTGCTGCTCCTCAACCACTTGTGAAACCATCTCCGTCAGCTTAGGG
>Ga0326728_10001625_pt1 | contig 78730 bp, 66 predicted proteins | sample MB3enrmetagenome_FD_207602 | JGI IMG/M metagenome (GOLD analysis project Ga0326728, IMG submission 207602) | Lab enriched peat soil microbial communities from McLean, Ithaca, NY, United States - MB31MN | ecosystem: Environmental > Terrestrial > Soil > Wetlands > Peat | place: USA: New York...
CGAACTTCGCAGCCGCCGCCTTGAGAACCTTGACTGCTTCGGCAGTCACCTCTGGCCCAGTCCCGTCTCCGGGAATTACCGCAATCTTATGCATCTTCCCAACCTCCACAAATAGAAGTCACAATGTTGAATGATTAACTAGTACCTCGACCGCATGATGCGTTGCTACCGCTCCCTTACGGTCGCGGCTCAGTTACAGGTAGATGCCGCTACCGTAAAGAAACGGAGTTCACGGTCGAGGACCTAGTACCTCGACCGCGTGATGCGTTGCTACCGCTCCCTTACGGTCGCGGCTCAGTTACAGGTAGATGCCGCTACCGTAAAGAAACGGAGTTCACGGTCAAAGACCTAGGTAAGTAATCAATAACAACAACACCAGAATTTTTTCCTATGCCGCAGTGATCAGAAGCTCGATGGAAGTTCGCATGTCTGCGCTACCTGCGCTGTGATCACGAGTTTCCGCAGTCGATCCGGGCGTCGAAGACCGCTTGCAGGCTCCTGGCCGGTCCCGTGAGATACCCACTGCTCACCGGCGAATGGCGAGCGTCCATTAGCGCGAAACCGTTAGGATACAGGATTATCGCATTCAAATCCAGTTCGTTGATCTCTCGATGCCCCTCCATCATCTCGCAAACGTGACCCGAAACCCGTACCGCCAAACCCGTGCCACGCCAAACCCGGCCAAACCCGGGCCAAACCCGTGCCAGTACACTCAAATACCGATTGTGAGCCGCAACTGCGATTGGTCCTGTTTGCCGTCGCAAGCGTCATCGCTCTTCTTCGGTCGTCCAACGGGGAGTGGCCTAAGCCGCCGGCCCGCCTTTCGTTCCATGGCTTCAAGAAAGTCCTCGCTGCCGAGCAGGCGTCCCCGCACCGAAGCCTCTCGCAGCCGCTCCATCAGGGCCTCCTCAGAAACGCTCGCCCTCAGGACCTCGCGCCAGCGCTCTCCAGTGTACTGCCTGCGCCAGTCATCGCGGTTGACCATCCGCGTCCGATCTTCCCCGCTGGTGTGCGCTTTCGCACTGGACCAGGCGTACGAATCAGCCTGCTCGAGAAGGCCTGCGCGGACCGGATTGCGTGCAATATACGCCATCGCGAACCAGACGTGTGTGCGATCCAGAGGGCAGGTGAAGAAGCGCGCCTGCCAAACGTGCCCGCAACTCCGCTGCCGGAGATTGAAGTGCCGGGCGTAGTCGGTATGGGTCCGTCCGAAGGTCTTGGTCATAGCGGCCGAACTGTCGGGGACGACGACAAAGTGGACGTGGTTCGGCGTTAGGCAGTACGCCCAAATCCGGAGTCGGAATCGTTCGGCGTTTGCCCGGATCAAGTCCAGATACAGACGCGTGTTTCCGTCGAGGGAGGATAAGTGTCTCGCTGCCGCTGAGAATTTCATGAAATCGTATTTGAGTGTACTGTCCCGGGTTTCCCGGGTTTCCCGGGTTTCCCGGGTTTCCCGGGTTTCCCGGGTTTCCCGGGTTCCCCGGGTTCCCCTGGGTTCCCCCCGTGTTCCCCGAAAGCCGGCTCGTGCCGCTGGCGATCGATCACATCGACACCGACCAGATCATTCCGGCGCGGTTTCTCAAGACGATCTCCAAAGCGGGGCTCGGCGACCAGCTCTTCAACGACTGGCGCTACGACGCGGAGGGCCACCCGAAGCCGGATTTCATCCTGAACCAGCCGCGCGCGGGGGGCGCCGCGATCCTGCTCGCGGGCGACAATTTCGGCTGTGGCAGCTCGCGCGAGCACGCCCCCTGGGCGCTGGCGCAGTTCGGCTTCCGGGCGGTGGTGAGCACCTCGTTCGCGGACATCTTCCGCCAGAACGCGCTCAAAAATTCGCTGTTGCCCGTAATCGTGCCGCGCGACGTCCACGCGGAGCTGTTCGCGCTTGCGGAAGACGCGACCGTCGCGATCGACCTGGCGTCCGAGACGCTCCGGCTGCCGAACGGGCGTGCGGTCGAGTTCCCCATCGACGCATTCTCGAAGCACTGCCTGCTCAAGGGGATAGACGAGCTGGGCTACATTCAGCAGCAGGACGCGGCCATCGCGGCATACGAAGCGCGCCGCAGCGCGCCGGTCAACACTCTCGCGTAGGATTCCCACAAACGGGCGGCTCACCGGGCCGCCGCGCGCCACTTCCCCCTCACGGTGCTGACGCACTGTCCGATAAGCACCAGTGGAGCGGAATCCCGCTTTCCGAAGCGGATTCCGCGGGCCGATGGACCAATTCCAGAAGATGATCAAGAATTCCAGCCGCATGTTAGGCCTCCGCACGCCTCTAGCGCTCGGTCTGCTGATGCTCCTTTTGCCATTCAGCGGGGCGCAAAGCGGGACGCCTCGGCATCTACCCGTCCTCACCCGAGCGGAACAGATCCGGAGGCTCACTCCCGAGCAAGCCAGGCTGGGCTATCCCGTACGCCTGCACGCCGTGGTCACATTCTGGATGGATTGGAGGCCCGCTCAGGATAAACTCTACATGGTTGTCCAGGATCCGAGCGCCGGGATCTGGATGCGGGCGTCGCACCAGGCTCTGCCGATGACGCCGGTAGGACAGCTCATAGAATTGGAAGGTGTCACGTCACCCGGCCTCTTCTCCCCGGTGGTCGACAAACCTCGTGTTACGGTGCTTGGGCGGGCGCCAATGCCGGCCGCCAAGCCGATGTCGCTCTCCACGTTGCAAAGCGGCGCCTACGACAGTCAGTGGGTGGAGCTCAAGGGAGTCGTTCGGGAAGTGAAGGTGGAACCTAAGGGATCCCTCCTGGGAGCTCCGGAGATGAAAAGCGGTTACCTCACGCGGCTCGATGTCGCGGGGAGCGGCGGGCGGTTCCAGACCATCCTTCCGGGCACCGATCCCAGAGCCGCTCGCCTGGTCGACGCCAAGGTCGCCATCCGGGGCGTCTGCTTCTCCGAACTGAACCCGAAGGGGCAACTGGTCACCACGCGCCTGCTTTCTCCCGCCTTTGCCTACGTGGATGTCGAGGAGCCGGCGCCGGCCGATCCGTTCTCGATTCCGGCACAGCCCATTTCCAGCCTGCTCAAATTCGCGCCGAGCATCCGGAACGGGCACCGGGTGAGAGTCCAAGGCGTGGTCACCCGGCAGAAGCTGGGGACATCCCTGTACATCCAGGATGGCGCCCAAAGTCTCCACATCCGGTCCGGCCAGCGTACCCCTGTCCAGGCCGGCGACCGTGTGGACGTCGCCGGCTTTGTGGCCGCGGGAGAGTATGCGCCGTTGCTGGAGCTATCGCAGTTCCGGCGCCTGGGCGCTGGAAAGGCGCCGGCGCCTGTCGCGGTGACCGGGGAACAGGCTTTGCACGGCGACTACGACTCCGCCTTGGTGCGCATCGACGCGAGGCTTCAGGATCAGCCGCCGGGCACCGGCGATGAGATCTTCGTCCTGGGGGCCGGCAACGTGGTTTTCACGGCCTCTTTGCCGCAATGGGCCGGGTCCAAGGAGCGGCCCAAGCTGGTCAATGGAAGTCTCCTGCGCTTGACGGGGATCTGCTCGATCCAACGGTCGGTCCAGGTCGACGACGTACGGACGCCGCAGGCGTTCCGGCTGCTTCTGCGCTCGGCGGACGACATCCTGGTGCTCGACAAACCGTCCTGGTGGACCGCCGGCCACGCGCTCTCGGTGCTCGCGGCCATGGCTGCGATCGTTCTCCTGGCGCTGGGCGGGGTCGCTTTCCTGCTCCGTTCACGCGAGGAGCTCGAGCGGAGGGTTCGGGAACGGACGGTGGAGTTGCAGAAAGCGAAAGTGGCCGCCGAAGCCGCCAACCACGCCAAGAGCGACTTCCTGGCCCACATGAGCCATGAGCTGCGCACGCCCATGAATGGCGTTCTAGGGTATATCCGGCTGGCTCTCGAAAAAGACACGGACCCGGAAACGCGCGAATACCTCTGTATCGCCGCCGAGTCGGCCGAGATCCTGCTCCGCCTCATCAACGACGTGCTCGATCTTTCAAAGATCGAAGCTCGATGCCTCACCCTTGAATCCGTCCCGTTCCAATTGCCGTGCGTTGTCGGGTCTTCGGTGGATCTGTTCAAGCCGCAGGCCGCCGCCAAGGGGATCCGGCTCGAGGCCGGAATCGATCCGGATGTGCCGCAATTCGTGACGGGGGATCCAACCCGTCTTCAGCAGGTACTGATAAACCTGATCGGAAATGCGGTAAAGTTCACGTCCGTGGGGTCGGTCGCTTGCCGTGTCCGGCTGGAAGAGCGCGCGAGTGAGGGCGTGACCTTGCGCTTCAGTGTCATCGACACCGGGATCGGCATCCCGCCCCATCGCCAGCACGCGATCTTCGAAAAGTTCACGCAGGCCGATAGCTCGATCACGCGGGAGTACGGAGGAACGGGTCTGGGCCTGGCGATCACATCGAGACTCGTCGAGCTCGCGGGCGGGCGGATCTGGGTGGAGAGCCAGCCCGGCCAGGGCAGTTCCTTTCACTTCACGCTGCCCGTTGCGCCGGCCGCCGCCCCGGTGGAATCCAGGGAGGCGGATGTCGGCTCCCAGTTGGGTTCTCTTTCGATCCTGCTGGCCGAAGACAACAGCATAAACCAGCGGCTCATGGAACGAATGCTGGGCAGCCTGAACCATGCGGTCACCGTGGCCCAAGACGGCCTCGAGGCTCTCCAGGCCTATGAACAAGGCGCCTTCGATGTCGTGCTGATGGACATGCAAATGCCGCGCATGGACGGTCTCGAAGCCACTCGAAAGATCCGGGACCTGGAGCGTTCTCACGAGCGGCACATCCCCATCATTGCCCTCACGGCTCACGCCCTCAACGCGAGCCAGCAGCAATGCTTCGAGGCAGGCGTCGACGCTTACGTAACCAAGCCGGTCCGCATGGAGGAGTTGCTTGCGGTAATCGGCCGCTGTCTGGAAGCCAATCGGGCTGTGTAGGCGCAGAAGAATCCGCTTCCTCGGGTAGCGCCTATGGCGAACGGGACTACACCGGCTGTGCGGCACGGTGAGTGGCTGGCGCCGGATAGTCTTTGGGCATCAGGATCCACGCACCGATATAGACCAGCACTCCCAGGCCGCCCGTCACGACCGCCATGGCCACCCACAGGATGCGCATGAGCGTCACGTCCACGTCAAAGTACCGCGCGAAGCCGGCGCACACGGCCGCGATCTTCTTGTGCTCCATCGGACGGCTCAGAATGGCCGGCACGGCGCCGGCCGGCGGGTAGCCGGACCGGGTCGCCTTTCCGCACTTGGCGCAGAACAGGTCCTCATTCTCGAGTTCGAATCCACATTGCGTGCAGAACACGGAACCACCCCCTTTTCAGATTACGCGCTACCCGCGGCGTTTGTTCCCCGGTGTGATCTTACCGAGAATTACGGGATGCCTGGCGCCGGTGGCGGACGGCAGATTGGCCGGCCGCCGGCGCCAGCTCTGGTAGGCCAGCAGCGCAAACGCGATGGCTTCCTTCGCGTCCACGTCAATCCCATGGTCCGAGGACGTGCACACGGCGACGCCGGGCAGGAACCCGGCCAGATGCGCCATGATCCCGGGATTGTGCGCGCCGCCGCCGGACACGATCAACTCATCCGCCTTCATCCTGGGGCGCACGAAGCGGCCGATGCCGAGCGCAACCGAGGCCGCCGTGAGGACCGCCGCGGTCGCGATCAGATCCGGCAGCGGCAGGCCGGTTCGGATCAGCCGTTCCACGAACTCGGCGCCGTACTGCTCGCGGCCGGCCGTTTTCGGCGGCTTCGCCGCGTAATAGGGGTCGCGCAGCAGCTCGCGGACGAGATCCGGATGCACCTTCCCCGCCTTGGCGATCCGGCCCTCGTGGTCGTACTTCCGGCGGCCTCGCGTGAGCCGGCAGACGAGGGCATCGATGACCATGTTTCCCGGCCCCGTGTCGAACGCGAAAACGCTCTCTGGCTTCGCCGCCGCGGGAATCGCCGTGAGGTTCGCAATCCCGCCGATGTTCAGAGCGACGCGGTTCAAGCGGGGATGCCGGAAAAACAGGTAGTCTGCATAGGGCGCCAGGGGCGCGCCGTGGCCGCCCGCGGCGATATCGCCGGTCCGGAAGTCGGATACCACCGGTATCCCGGTGCGCTCCGCAATCACCGCGGCCTCGCCAATTTGGAAGGTGCTCGCGACCCGGAAGCGGAGGAACGACACGGGATCGCCTTCATGGAAGATGGTCTGGCCATGGCACCCGATCAGGCCGATGGAATCGAGCGGAATGTGGCCGTGATCGCAAGCCTGCTCGACGGCGCGCGCATAAAGCTCGCCGAGCAGGAAATTGAGCCGTGCGATGGACGCCGTGTGCGTGTTCGCGTTCGAAACGCCGAGCAGCGCTTCGCGAACGCGCTGCGGATACGGAATGGTCCCGGTTGCAACCACCTTCAGGCTGCCGTGGCCGCCGATATCCACGATTGCGACATCGATCCCGTCGAGCGATGTTCCGCTCATGATTCCGGCTACTCTCATCGGCTCATCGCTTGCGCAGCTCGTCCCGGAGCTCGCTCAGGAGGCGGAGCGCCTCGACGGGCCGCAGCTCGTCCACGTTCAGGTTCCGGATGCGGTCCGCGATCTCGTAGTGGACCGGCTCGAAGAGCGAGATCTGCATCGGCCGCGGGCGCGGGCTCGGGGCAAGCTCGCCGGTCACCTCGCGCCCGGTCTTCTCGTGCAGCTTCAACACTTCGCGCGCGCGCTCAATCACCCCCGCCGGCAGCGCCGCCAACCGCGCCACCTCGATGCCGTAGCTGCGGTCCGCCGCGCCGGGCTCCACCTGGCGGAGGAACATGATCTGGTCGCCCGCTTCCTTCACCGAAACCCGCAGATTCCGGACGCCGTCCAGTTGCTCGGCCAGCTCGGTCAGCTCGTGATAGTGCGTGGCGAACAGCGTCTTGGCGCGGATCCGGTCGTGAATGTGCTCGATCACCGCCCAGGCCAGCGCCAGCCCGTCGTAGGTCGCCGTGCCGCGTCCGATCTCGTCCAGTACGATCAGGCTCCGCGCCGTCGCGGTGTTCAGGATCACCGCCGTCTCGGTCATCTCGACCATGAAGGTCGAGCGGCCGCGCGCCAGATTGTCGGAGGCGCCGATGCGGGTGAACACGCGATCGATCACCGGCACGAGCGCCTCTTCGGCGGGCACGAACGAACCCAATTGGGCCAGGATCGCGATGAGCGCCGCCTGCCGCAGGTAGGTGGATTTGCCGCCCATGTTCGGCCCCGTGATGACCGCGATAAAATCGGCGGCGCTGCTCAGATAGAGGTCATTCGGAATGAACCGCTGGGCCTCGCGCTCCACCAGTCCCTCGATCACCGGATGCCGGCCGCCCGCGATGCGCATCTCGCCGGAGTCCGAAAAGCGCGGGCGCACGTAGCGGTTTCGCACCGCCACTTCGGCGAGCGCCGCCGTCACGTCCAGCTCCGCGATCGCTCCCGCGGCCGCCCGGATGCGCGCGGCCTGGGACGCCGCGAACCCGCGCAGCTCGCCGAAGATCTCCCGCTCCAGCTCGAGCATTCGCTCCTCGGCTTCGAGAACCTTGCGCTCGAGTTCCTTCAGCTCCGGTGTCGTGAACCGCTCGGCATTCACCAGCGTCTGCTTGCGTTCGTAGTCCGCCGGCGCCAGGTGCAGGCTGGCCTTCGAAATCTCGATGTAATACCCGAAGATATTGTTGAACCGGATCTTGAGCGATTGGATGCCCGTCCGAGTGCGCTCGCGCGCCTCAATCCGGGCAATATACTGGCGGCTGTTATGGCTGAGATCACGCAGCTCGTCGAGCTCGGCATGGAACCCGGCCCGGATGGTTCCGCCGTCGGCCAGATTCACCGGCGGTTCCTCCGAGAGCGCAGTCAGGATGCGATCCCGCACCTCCGCGACTTCGTCAATGCCCAGCGCGGCTGCCTCGACGCGAATCGCCGCGTTGAATCCGAGGTTTTTCAGCTCCGGCAGGCGTGCGAGCGACTTCGCCAAGCCCAGCAGCTCCCGCGGCCCGGCCGTGCCGAGAGTCACCTTGGCGAGCAGGCGTTCGAGATCCAGGATCGCGCCGAGCAGGTGGCGCAACTGGTCGCGCAGGATGGTCTCCCGGCACAGCTCCTCGACCTCATCCAGCCGCGCCTCGATTTCGGCGCGCTGGAGGGAGGGCCGCAGCATACGCGCCCGCAGCAGCCGGCCGCCCATCCCGGTCAGCGTCTGGTCGATCACGCCGAAGAGGGTTGCGTCTTTCGCCGAGCCGAGATCGGCGGCGAAGATCGGCTCGACCAGCTCCAGGTTCCGGACGGTGACCGCGTCGAGGATCATCGAATCCTCGCGGTCGAAGTACGCGGGCCGGTCCAGGTGGCCCAGAGCGGATTTCTGCGTCTCTTTGAGATAGTGCAGGATCGCGCCGGCCGCGCCCACGGCCAGCGGGCGATCGGCCAGACCGCAGCCATCGAGTGTCAGGAGGTTGTAATGCTCCCGCAAGCTGGCCGCGGCGTGGTCGTGGCCGAAGACCCATCGATCCACGCTGGTCCGGAGGCATCCGTTCGCCGGGAGGGGAGCGTCCGCGGCGCACAGCACCTCGCGCGCCGGGAGTTGCTCGAGCGCGGCCGGGACCTCTTTCGCATCCAACTCCGTGGCGCGGAACTCGCCGGTGGAGATATCGACGTAGGCCAGCCCGGCGCGCTCGCCCTTCTCAATCACCGCAGCCAGGTAGTTGTTCTCGTGCGGCCGCAGCAGCCCCGGCTCGGTGGCCGTTCCGGGCGTCACGATCCGGCTCAATTCGCGGCGGACCAGCTTCTTCGCCAGGCGCGGGTCCTCCACCTGATCGCAGATCGCCACCCGGTAGCCGCGCTGGATCAGCCGGGCGATATAGCCTTCCGCGGCGTGATAGGGCACGCCGCACATCGGAATGGGTTCACCCTTTTCCTTGTTGCGCGACGTGAGCGTGATCTCAAGCTCGCGGGCGGCTGTTACCGCGTCCTCGTAAAAAAGCTCGTAGAAATCGCCCAGCCGGAACATCAACAGCGCGCCGGGAGCCTGCTGCTTAATGGAGTGGTATTGCCGCATCAGCGGCGTCGAAGCGTCCGAACTCACGCGGTGGTTCCCTGGACAACACTGGGCTGTCCGTGTGGGGCGGACGCCCCCGTCCGCGGCCGGCCCCCTGACCGGCGCTGGGCGGGATCGGGGGATCCCGCGCGGTCCAGGGGGACCGCCCCACAATCATTCTGAAGGATCATGCGTAGATTCCGCGGAGCTTGATCGCAAACGCCACGCGGTCGAGCGCGAGCATATACGCCGCAATGCGGTTATTCACGCCGTGCTTCTCGGCGTAGCTCACCACGCGGCCGAAGTTCTCGACCATGATCTCCCTGAGGCGCTGGTTGACCAGGTCCTCGTTCCAGAAGAAGCCCTGGCGGTCCTGCACCCATTCGAAGTAGGAGACCGTCACGCCGCCCGCGTTCGCGAGGATGTCGGGAATCACGAATACCTTGTTCTGGGCCAAAATCTCATCGGCCACCGGCGTGGTCGGGCCGTTGGCGCCCTCGCACAGGATCTTGGTCCTGATCCGCGCGGCATTCTGCGAGGTGATCACGTTCTCCACGGCCGCGGGGATCAGCACGTCGCAATCGAGGAACATCGCCTCGGCGGCGTCGAGGTTGTCTCCACCGGAGAAGTCCACCACCGATCCCGTCTCCTTGCGGTGCTCGATCAGCGCCGGTATGTCGAGCCCCTTGGCGTTGTACACCGCGCCTTCCAGTTCAATCATCGAAACAATCTTGAAGCCGGCCTCGGCCATGAGCTTCGCCGCCATGCCGCCGACGTTCCCCAAGCCCTGGATCACCACGCGCGCCGAGGCCGGGTCGATCCCCAGCCGCTTCAGCGCCTCGAGCGTCACCGTCATGCACCCCCGGCCAGTCGCTTCCGGCCGGCCGCGGGATCCGCCCAGGTCCAGCGGCTTGCCCGTGACCACGGCCGTCGCGGTGTGCCCGACGTGCATCGAGTAGGTGTCCATGATCCACGCCATTGTCTGGGCGTTCGTGTTCATGTCCGGCGCGGGCACATCGAGTTCCGGGCCGATCATCGGCAGGATTTCCGCGGTGTACCGGCGCGTGATCCGCTCCAGCTCGAAATCCGAAAGCACGCGTGGATCGCAGACCACCCCGCCCTTGGCGCCCCCGAACGGAATATTGACCACCGCGCATTTCCAGGTCATCCAGGCCGCCAGGGCGCGCACCTCGTCGAGCGTCATATCGGGGGCAAAGCGGACCCCGCCTTTGGCCGGACCGCGAGCGACGGAGTGCTGCACGCGATAGCCGGTGAACACCTCCAGACGCCCGTCATCCAGGACCACCGGAATGTGAACGGTGATCTCCTTGGAAGGCGTCCGGAGGACTTTGCACAAACCTTCATCGAGACCGAGCCGGTTGGCAGCCTCATCGAATCGGGCTGCCGCAGCCAGCCATGGATTCAACTCCTGCTCCAGCGAGGCCGGAGTTTCGGTTATTGTCGCGTCCATTGGGGAATAACCCTCCTGCTCTCCTGCTCCGTGGCAGCCCGCCTTTTTCGCGCGCCCTCGCGCGCCTGCGGCTCCGAGAGCCATTATCCCACCGGCTGGACCACCGAGTCCGCGAAGCCACGGATCAACGCGATGCCGGCTGCCGCGTGACTCGTGCCTGCGGGGCAGGCGCCCCAGCTCCGCAGCTTCTGCTCGGCCTTGCAGGCCGGAACCACAGAAGCACGGGAGTGGACGGAATCCCGATGGCAGTTTTGGGTCCAATCTTCCAGCACTCCGGTTCGAGGTGTTGGCCCTGCTACCGAGGTGCGATTTACCCTTGGGGAAAGGCCGAGCGCCTTCGAGCCGGTCCGTGGTAGACTCGACCGACGCGAGCCGCTTCGGCGGAAGCGCGCAGCCGTATGCCAGACTCCTACGTTCGAGGTTTTACGTGATACTCGCCCCAGTCGATTACCTGATCCTTGCCTTCTATTTTCTCTTCGTTATCGGAATCGGATGGCTGCTCAAAAAGAAAGTTTCCACGGCCGATCAATTCCTGACTTCCGGGCGTTCGCTGCCCGTCTGGATCACCAGTCTCGCCTTCGTCGCCACCAACCTGGGCGCGCAGGAACTGATCGGCATGATCGCCTCGGGCGCGAAGTATGGCATCATGACCGCCCATTTCTATTGGGTGGGCGCGATCCCGGCGATGATCTTCGTGGGCGTCTTCATGATGCCGTTCTACTACGGCAGCCGCGCGCGGTCGGTGCCCGAGTATCTCAAGCTCCGGTTTGACGAAAAGACGCGGACTTTCAACGCCCTCACCTTCGCCGTGATGACCATCTTCTCGTCGGGCATCTCGATGTACGCCCTGGGGCGGCTGTTCGAATTGATGCTGGGATGGAGTTTCACACACTCGGTCCTGCTCTCGGCGGCGATCGTGCTCTGCTACACCTACCTGGGCGGCCTGACCAGCGCGATCTACAACGAGGTGCTCCAGTTCTTCCTGATCGTGCTGGGATTCGTGCCGCTGTCGGTGCTCGCCGTCATGAAAGCCGGCGGCTGGCACGGCATTCAGGCGCGGCTGGCTCCCGCGATGACGCACTCGTGGGAGCACATGGCGCACGCCTCGGAGAATCCGATGGGCATCGAGATCTTCGGCATGGTGGCCGGGCTCGGCTTCGTGCTCTCGTTCGGATACTGGTGTACGAACTTCCTGGTGGTGCAGCGGGCGATGGCGGCCAACTCCATGTCGGCGGCCCGGCGCACGCCTTTGATTGCGGCCTTCCCGAAGATGTTCATGCCGTTCATCGTCATCATTCCCGGTATCGCCGCCGTGGCGCTGGCCTCCATGGCGTCCTCCGGCTATCACCTGCCGATGAAGAACGGCGTTCCGGACTATGACCAGGTGCTGAACACGCTGATGCTGTCCTTCTATCCCTCGGGAATGCTGGGAGTCGGCCTGACGGCGCTGATGGCCTCGTTCATGTCCGGGATGGCGGGAAACGTCACCGCGTTCAATACGGTCTGGACTTACGATATCTACCAGACTCACATCCGGCCGAATGCCCCGGACTCGCACTATCTGACCGTCGGCCGCATCTCGACGATCGGCGGCACGCTGCTTTCGATCGGCACCGCGTACCTGGCGCAGTTGTACAACAACATCATGGACCTGCTGCAACTGGTGTTCGGGTTCGTGAATGCGCCCTTGTTCGCCACCTTCCTGCTCGGAATGTTCTGGACCGGCGCCACCGGGCACGGCGCATTCATCGGGCTGGTGTCCGGGACGGCTGCGGCGGCGCTGACGCACGGGCTCACGATGGCCGAAGGCAAAGGCGGGTGGCTCGCGAATCTGCACACCTTCCCGTCGACGATGGCCCAGAATTTCTGGATCGCGATTTTCGCGTGGACCACTTGCTTCGTCGTGACCATCCTCGTCAGCCTGGCCACGAAGCCGAAGGCGCTCGGCGAGCTGAAGAACCTGGTCTGGGGCGCAACCGCGCGGCCCAAGGACGATGCCAGGAACTGGACCGAAAAGCCGGTGATGCTGGCGATCGTCGTGAGCGTCATCACGATCGTTCTGAATATCTGGTTCCGGTAAGCGCCGGCTGCTCCGGCAAGGTTTTTGGAGGACTTATGTGGGATCTGCGATTACCAGCGGGTCTGTTTTTCACCGGCCTCGGCCTGGTGCTGTGTTTTTTGGGGCTGTTCACGCACCCGAGCCGCACGTTGCTCAGCGGGGTGAACGTCAACCTTTATAGTGGTCTTGGAATGCTTGTATTCGGCGGAATCATGCTATGGATGGCGAAACGCGCTTCCTGAGCGGGGCCTTCGAGCGGGTCTACGGCGCCGGGCGGGAGGTCGAGTGTTTCCGCGGTCCGGGGCGCGTGAACCTCATTGGGGAACACACGGACTACAACCTCGGCTTTGTGCTGCCGATGGCGCTCGATATGGCGTGCTTTATCGCCGCCGCGCCGAACGGCGAGAGCAAACTGCGCGTCGCTTCGGAGAACCTCGGGGAAACGGCCGAGCGTCCTGTCGAACGGCTGGCGAGCCTCGAGCCCGCCCAGCATTGGAGCGACTACGTGTTCGGCGTGGCGCAGCAACTGGTCCGCGCGGGGTTTCCGGTCGAGCCGAAGAACCTGCTCATCCACAGCACGGTTCCGGTGGGCTCGGGACTGAGCTCGTCGGCCGCGCTCGAGACTTCCACGGCGCTCGCTTTGCTGGGCAGCCGGACCATGGATCCGCTCGAGCTGGTCAAGCTCTGCCGCCGCGCCGAAAACGAGTTTGTCGGGATGCCCTGCGGGATCATGGATCAATACATCTCGGTGTTCGGCCGCGAGGGCTCGGCGGTGCGGATCGATTGCCGCAGCCTCGCGAATGAGGCGGTGCAATTGCCCGCCGGCGCCGCCATCTTCGCGGTGAACACGATGGTGAAGCACGAGCTGGGCGCTTCGGCGTATCGCGAGCGCGTGTGCGAGTGCCGCGAAGCCGTCGAGGCGATCCGGACGGTCGAGCCGGGAATCGAGAGCCTGCGCGACGTGGATGTAGCGCTCTTCGAGCGCGCCGCCGGGCGCATCCCGCCGGTCGCGCGCCGGCGCGCGAAGCATGTCGTGACCGAGGACGCCCGCGTCGAGGAATTCATGGAGGCGAGCCGCCGCGGCGATCTCCAGCACATGGGCGAACTTTTCGTCGCCTCGCACCGCAGTCTCCAGTGCGACTACGAGGTGAGCTGCGAGGAGCTGGATTTCCTGGTGGACACGGCGATCCGCATTCCGGGGGTCTACGGCTCGCGTATGACGGGCGGCGGCTTCGGCGGCTGCACCGTGACGCTGGTCGCGCCCGAAGCGGCGGAGCCGTTCCAGCAGAACATTGCGAAAGCGTATCAGGACCGCTTCGGCATCGTCCCGCAGATTTACGCCTGCAAACCGTCCGCGGGCGCGGGAAGGGTTTAATGACTCCCGCATTGGAACAACGCCGCTTGCACGCTACCGCGAGGTGGCGTGCCGCCTGAACTGCCCGTGCGCTGGTGCGCCGGGCCGGAGGTGCCGCTCGAAGATGCCGTGCGATTCGAGAACCTTTACGATCTCGCGGTCTGGCCCGCGGGAGCGCGCCTGTACGTCGGCAACGATTTCGGTGTCACACACCTGGCCGCGGCCGTAGGCACGCCCGTGGTCGCCCTCTTCGGCCCGACCGACCCGGCCATCTGGGGACCACGCGGCGAGCGCGTGTCGATCATGGCTACGGCAAAGCCGGGCGAGCCGACAGAGAGCCTTCCGCTCGAAGCGGTTTGGGCCGCGGCCAGGGAGAGTATGGGTTAGAGAACTCTCCAAAATGGGATAAGCCAGCCCCTGAATAGGATAGACTAAACGCATGAAATTCCACGTGGTGCCGTTGAGTGAGGAACAATCCAGACAAATCCCTCCGGTCTCACAGGTTTTGCTCAACCGAGCGGAACCAGCTTTGTTGCTCAACGCCCGGAGACCGCCGATCATCTTGTTCTGCGATGCGATTACCGGAGGGTTTCTTGGTTCTGATACCGGCCAAGAGGTGTTTCTGTTGAACGATGTCGCGTGGAAAGTCTGCGAAGGCTTGAGCTTGAATGCGATCAAAACGCTAGATGATTCCGAGATCCCTAAGAAATATGGGTTATTGATTGGGCCTGCTTCGGCAGCATACAGTGAACGTAGATTCGAGTGATCCCTTGAACGAACGGTAGGCTCACCCCTACCGCCTCGCCTTCCACCTCAGCACCGGCTTGCGCGCGGCTGCCACCTCGTCCACGCGGCTGGTGCGCGTGTTGTGGGGCGCGTTCAGCACCGTCCGCGGGTCGTCTTCCACTTCCTTGGCGATCGAGATCATGGCGTCGATGAACAGGTCCAGCTCGCGCTTACTCTCGGTCTCGGTCGGCTCGATCATCAACGCGCCGTGGACGATCAGCGGAAAGCTCACCGTGTACGGGTGGAAGCCGTAATCGATCAGCCGCTTCGCGATATCGCCCGTGCGCACGCCGCGTTTCTGTTGCCGCGAATCGCTGAACACGCACTCGTGCATCACCGGCTCGTCGTGCGGCAGATCGTAGTACGGTTCGAGCGCCTTGCGGATGTAGTTCGCGTTCAGCACCGCGTCCATCGTTGCGTTGCGCAGCCCGTCGCCGCCGTGCGCCAGAATGTAGGCCAGCGCCCGCAGCAGCACTCCGAAGTTGCCGTAAAAAGCCTTCACGCGACCGATGGTCCGCGGCCGGGCGTAGTCAAAGCGCCACTGACCCTCGGCGCGCTTCAATCTCGGCACTGGCAGAAACGGCTCCAGGTGCGCCTTCACCGCTACCGGGCCGCCTCCCGGACCGCCGCCTCCGTGGGGCGTCGAAAAGGTCTTGTGCAGATTCAGGTGCATCACATCCACTCCGTTGTCGCCCGGGCGGGTGATGCCGGCCAGCGCGTTCATGTTCGCGCCGTCCATATAAAGCTGCGCGCCCCGCGCATGCAGGATCTCCGCGATCCGCCCGATGTTCGGCTCGAAGACCCCCAACGTGTTCGGATTCGTGATCATCAGCGCCGCGACGTCTTCACTCACCGTCCGCGCCAGGTTCTCGACATCGAGCATTCCCCGCTCGTTGGACTGGATATTTTCAATCTGGTATCCCGCGATGGCCGCCGTGGCGGGGTTGGTGCCGTGCGCCGAATCAGGAATGAGGATCCTCTTCCGCGCGCCGCCTCGCGATTCGAGCAGCGCGCGAACCAGCAGGATTCCGGTCAGCTCGCCGTGCGCGCCGGCAGCGGGCTGGAGCGTCACCGCTTCCATTCCCGTGATCTCCAGGAGCGCCGCCTCCAGCCGCGCCATCACCTCCATCGCGCCTTGAGAAAGCTGCTGCGGCTGATAGGGATGCGCCCACGCCAGACCTTCCGTGCGCGCGACCAGCTCGTTCACGCGCGGGTTATATTTCATCGTGCATGAGCCGAGCGGGTACATCCCGAGATCGATCGCGTAGTTCCAGGTCGAGAGCCGGGTGAAGTGGCGGATCGCCTCGACCTCGCTGACCTCCGGAAAATCGGCGATTTCCTGGCGGACGTTTTCCGCGCCGAGCGCGCCCGCCGCATCCACCGCCGGCACATCCAGATCGGGCAACTGGTAACCCGTTTTGCCCGGCGAGCTCAGCTCGAACACGAGCGGCTCGTTCTGGTTTACATGGGTCCGGACCTTGCGAATCATCGGGCGCCTACCTTGCTCAGCTCGCTTGCCTGTGCGAAGACTTCCGCCAGCGTATCCATGTCCTCACGGCGGCTCATCTCGGTTGCGCACACCAGAACCGCGTTCGGCAGTTCGGGATACCAGCACTCGATCGGCAACCCGCCGACAATTTTCTTCTCGAGCAGGGCCTGGTTGACGGTTTCGGCACTTTCGGCCGCAGCCACGAACTCATTGAAGAACGGCCCTGAGAACCGCAGCGGCAGCTTGGCGGCCAGGTAGTGCGCTTTGGCCAGGTTTTGCTCCGCCAGCTCGCGCAGCCCCTGTTTGCCGTAGACGGTCATGAAGACCGTCGCCATCAGCGCGATGAGCGCCTGGTTGGTGCAAATGTTCGAGGTCGCTTTTTCACGGCGAATGTGCTGCTCGCGCGTTGAGAGCGTCAGGCAGAAGGCGCGATTGCCGCGCGTGTCCACGGTCTCGCCCACCAGCCGGCCGGGCAACTGGCGGACGTACTTCTCTTTGGCCGCGATCACGCCCGCATAAGGTCCGCCATAACTCGGCGAAATCGCGAACGACTGCAACTCGCCGGCGACGATATCCGCCTCCACCGGCGGCCTCAGGATGCCCAGAGCCACCGCCTCGCTGAACACATCGATCAGCAATGCGCCGGAAGCGTGCGCCGTCCCGGCCGCGGATTTCACGTCCTCGACCACCCCGAAAAAGTTCGGCGATTGGAGGATCACCGCGGCGGTCGCGCCATCGAGCTTCGCGGTGAGGCCGTCGAGATCGGCGGCCCCGGTTTCCGCATCGTAGCCGAACTCGTCCACCGTCAGACCCTGGCTCCGCGCGTATGTCGCCAGCACCTGCCGGTACTCGGGATGGACGGTTCGCGCCACCACGAGCCGCCGGCGGCCGGTGATGCGGGCCGCCATCATCGCCGCTTCGGGCACGGCGGTCGAGCCATCGTACATGGATGCGTTCGCCACGTCCATGCCGGTGAGCTGGCACATCATCGTCTGGAATTCGAAGATTGTGGCCAGCGTCCCCTGGGAGATCTCCGCCTGGTAGGGCGTGTACGACGTCAGGAACTCGCCGCGGGAGATGACCGTATCCACCAGCACCGGGCGGTAGTGGTAGTACACCCCGGCGCCCAGGAAGGACGGATAGCCCGCTGCGTTCTCAGCCCCACGGGCGCGAAAATACTCGACGATTTCGTATTCCGACTTGCCCTTCTCGAGCGCCAGGGGACGGCCGAGACGGACGTCTTCCGGCAACTGGGCGAATAAGTCTTCGAGCGAACGAATGCCCAGCGACGCCAGCATCTCGCGACGCTCGGAATCCGACTTGGGAAGATACCTCAACTGAATGTCTCCCTGTGGCACAGGTTCTCAACGTGCCGGCACGAGTGCCGGCACGGCAGGCTGAAGCCCGCGCCACGCCATCTACTTTTCCGCTGCGATGTAACTCTCGTATTCGGAGGCCGGCATCAGCGCCCTTACCTGTTCCGGCGCGCTGAGCCGTATCTTCACGAGCCACGCCGCGCCGTGAGGATCCTGATTGAGTTTCTCCGGAGCTTCAGCGAGCGATTCGTTGACCTCGACTATTTCTCCGGTAACCGGAGAGTAAATGTCGGACACGGCCTTGACCGACTCCACCGAGCCGAGGCCCTTGCCCTGTTCCACGCGTGTCCCCACCTTGGGCAGCTCGACGTAAACAATATCTCCGAGTTCCTGTTGCGCGTGATCGGTAATGCCAACCGTGCCGGCATCGCCCTCGACCCGCACCCACTCGTGTTCCCTGGTGTACCGCAGCTCTTCCGGATATGTGCTCATTTCGCTCGCTTGTAGAACGGTGTTGGAACGGTCAGCGCATCGACCAACTGGCCGCGAATCATGACCTGGATTACCTGGCCGGCGCCGGCGCGGTCCACTGGAAGGTAGCACAGGCCGATGTTCCGATTCAGTGTTGGAGAAGGGCCGCCGCTCGTCACCCAGCCGGCCGGCGAGCCTTCGACGAATATCTCGTACCCCTCGCGCGCAATCCCGCGCCCGCGCATTTCAAAGCCCGTGAGCTTCCGACGGACGCCCGCCTGGCTCCGGTCCTCAAGCGCCGCCCGGCCGATAAATTCGCCCTTGTCCAGCTTGACGATCCAGCCGAGGCCGGCTTCGAAGGGGTTGATGGAGGCATCGATCTCGTGCCCATAGAGAGACATGGCGGCCTCGAGGCGCAGCGTGTTTCGCGCTCCCAGGCCGCAGGGCTTGATCCCGAATTCGCGGCCGGCTTCGAGCACTTCATCCCAGATGCGCGGCGCCTGACCGGGGTCCACGTAAATCTCGAACCCATCCTCGCCGGTATACCCGCTACGCGCGATCCGCGCTTTCGCGGCCGCCACCTCGCCGTCCGTAAAGCAGTGACGCCGGATGGCCGCGAGGTCCGTTGTGGTCAGCTTCTGGAGCGCAGCCAGTGCTCGCGGACCCTGGATGGCAAGCTGCGCGTAACGGCCGCTCGAAAAGTCAACCTCAGCGTGCCAGCCGTTCGCCGCGCGGATATGCCGGTAATCCTTCTCCTGGTTCGAAGCATTGACGCAGAGGAAGAAATGGTCTTCGGCCACTTTGTGAACCAGGATGTCATCCACGAATCCGCCGTGCTCATACAGCAGCGCGGAGTACTGGATCTGGCCGGGCTTGAGCCTTGCGACCGAGTTCGTCGTGACGTACTCGGCCAGCTTCAGGGCCTCGGAACCGCGGATCTCGATCTCGCCCATGTGGCTGACGTCGAACAGCCCGACGGCGTTGCGCACCGCGTGGTGTTCTTCGAGAATGCCGGAGTACTGCACTGGCATGTCCCATCCACCGAAATCGACCATGCGCGCGCCCATGCGGCGATGGACGCCATGCAACGGGGTGAGCTTCAAAGCGGCGGGAGACGCCATCCATCCAGTAGGCTAACAGGCGCCCCGGAAGCCCGTCAAATGGAAGAAATCACAGCCGCTTGCGGCCTGCATGTCCGGGCGCTACCCTGGGTAACTAGCCACTCAAGGAGGACTCTCTAACAGACATGCACGGAAACAAGAACATCATCGCGGCACTGAACGAGGCGCTCAAGGAAGAGCTCACAGCCATTAACCAGTATTTCGTCCACGCCGAGCTGTGTGAGAACTGGAAATACGAAAGGCTCGCCAAGTACATCAAGAAGCAGTCCATCGACGAGATGAAGCACGCTGAGCACCTGATCGAGCGCATTCTGTTCCTCGATGGCACCCCCAACATGGAGCCGCTCGGGGTCAATATCGGCGCCAACGTCAAGCAGCAACTGGAGAACGACCTGAAGCTGGAAATCAACGCGGTGGCGATGTACAACCGGTTCGTTCAGCTTGCCAGGGAGGCGGCCGACAACGGATCGCGCGAGCTGTTCGACCAGTTGCTCAGGGACGAGGAAGATCACGCCGACTGGCTGGAAGCGCAGCTCCACCAGATCAGCGAAATCGGGTTGGAGAGGTACTTGTCCCAGCAGGTGAAGGGCGATTGAATCCTCACCGCGGAGGCGCTCCGGATCCTCCGGGTCTCCGCGGTGAACCTCTAAGCAGCTTGCCTGGCGGAAGGCGCCAGCCACGCGCGGATGCGCGGCAAGGCGGCCAGCGCGGCCTTCTCGCCGCGCTCGATCAGACGCTCCGCGCTATCGAAACTATCCCACGCCAGCCCGGAAACGTCCGGCTGGATCACCACGCTCGAAGCGCGGCGCCAATGGTGCTCCGTCCGGGTCTGCAGGATCTGGAAACACCGGTTGACGACCTGAAGCATGTTGCGCGGATTGAATCCTTCCCCGTTCACCGGCAGACTCACGGCGATCACGTGGGTCGCGCCCATCCCGCGGAGCACCGGCGCGGGCACTTCCATGGACATGGCTCCGTCCACCAGGTAGCGGTCCTGATAGCGCACAGGCTGGAACAGCCCCGGGTACGAACAACTGGCGCGGATGGGCAGGAACACGTCGCCGTGATCGCGAAAGATGACCGGCTGCCCGGTCTCGAGGTCCGTCGCGACCACCGCCAGGGGAATCCGCATTTCCTCGAACCGATAGACCTTCAGCAGCCGGCGCAGGAAGGCCACCATGGGCTCGCTCCCGGTAAGTCCCAGGAAGCTGGGCCTCCAGCCCGCCACATCGCCGAATTTCATCGAGCGCGCCGCGGCAGCGATCTCTGGAACTGTCCGTCCGCTGGCATACGCGGCGGCCACCATCGCACCCGCGCTGACGCCAGCGATCATGCGAACCGGGATCTGGTGCTGCTCGAACACGCGCAGAACGCCGAGATGGGCGATGCCCCGGGCAAACCCGCCTCCCAAGGCCAGACCGATCGCCGGCTCGCTTTCCGGCTGGGTAAGGCGCGCCCAGCGGCGGAAATCATCGACCCAACTGGACATCATCCCACCTCTTGCGGAGTGGAATTCCGCAACCCCTGCCCTTAGCCTGACAGCCTTGGGCGCGCTCGTCTACCATTAAATTGGATGTTGTTCTCACGCCGAGAGTTTCTGCTATTCCCGCTGGTCCCGTTACTCGTTCGCGATACCGATGCACAAGAAAGCATCGCCGGCTCGACCGAGATCCGGCTGGCGCTCGGACGGCTGAATACTCTGGGGAGCGTGCTGGTGATCGGCGCACACCCCGACGACGAGCGCTCCGACACGATCGCCTATTTCGCTCGGGGCCGGTCGATACGCACCGCCTACCTGTCTCTGACGCGCGGCGAGGGTGGCCAGAACCTTCTGGGACCGGAGCAAGGCGAACTATTGGGGATCATCCGCACACAGGAACTTCTCGCCGCCCGGCGCATCGATGGCGCCGAGCAGTTTTTCACCCGCGCCATTGACTTCGGTTACTCGAAATCGGCGGAAGAGACTTTTGAAAAATGGGGGCGCGACCGGATTCTCTCCGATATCGTCTGGACCGTTCGCCGGTTCCGTCCGGACGTCATCGTGCTCTGCTTTTCCGGAACCGCTCGGGACGGCCACGGCCACCATCAGGTGTCGGCCATCCTGGGCAAGGAGGCTTTCTTCGCGGCCGCCGATAGAAGCCGTTTTCCCGAGCAGTTGAAATGGGTGGAGCCCTGGCAGGCGAAGCGGGTGGTGTGGAACGTCTACGGGCAGGCGGACCGGGCCGGGCAGGTTCAGATCGACACGGGCGAGTACAACGCGATCCTGGGCTATTCCTATGCGGAGATCGCCGCCATGAGCCGGAGCATGCACCGCAGCCAGGGCATGGGCATGGCAGGGCGGCGCGGCTCGGTCATCAGCTCCTTCGTGCCCGTGGCCGGCGAGCCGGCGTCGAGGGACCTGTTCGACGGCATCGACACGACCTGGGTCCGGGTGCCTGGCGGGGACTTGGTGGCTTCGCGCCTGCGCGAACTGTCGCAGTCCTTCAACCCCGCCGAACCGGAGCGGCTGGTCCCCGGGCTCCTGGAGCTCCGCGGTCTCATCGCCTCCATTCAGGACCCCTGGGCCGCTCGAAAGCTCGAGGAGCTGGACGAAACAGTTGCGCTCTGCGCGGGGATGTGGCTGGATGCCGCGGCGGAGCGCTGGGACATCACGCCCGGAGCGGTCTGTCCGGTCCACGTCACGGCACTCAAACGGTGCCGCGTTCCCCTGCGCCTGGCGAGTGTGTCGCTGGATGGCACGGCGGCTGAAAGCGGCGCGGACCTGCCCTACAATCAGCCCTACACTCGGGAGATTGCCTGGACCGCTCCGGCCGGCGCGCCCTATGGGCAGCCCTACTGGCTGGTCGAGCCGAAAGTAGGCGAGACTTACGCCGTTCGCGATCAGCTCCTCGTCGGCGTTCCGGAGAACCCGCCGTTGCTGCGCGCGCACTTCCGCCTGGCCTCCGGCCCGTCCACGATTGCGATTACACGCCCGGTGCGGTACCGCTACGTGGACAACACGCGAGGCGAGTTCGAGAGGCCGCTGGCGATCGTGCCGCCCGTCGCGGTGTCGTTTTCAGAACCCGTATACGTCCTGCCGCTTCAGGCGGCACGAAAACTCGAATTGATGCTGAAAAGCGCCGTGGCCGGAGCGGCCGGGGAGATACGTGTGACGGCGCCCGCCGGCTGGCGAGTGGAACCAGAGGCCCGAAGCTTCAAAGCGGGCGAGGCCGGCGATCAGCTCACGGCCGCGTTCGAGCTTTATCCGCCTGCCCAAGATGCGCGCGGGGAGATCCGGGCCGCCGCTGTCGTCGAGGGGAAAGAGGTGGCGTCTGGCATGCGCGTCATCTCCTATCCGCACTTTCCGGCGCAGGTGGTCTTTCCGCCGCCGGTGTCAGAGCTGGTACGGGCCGACATCCGAATTTTCGCCAAGCGCATCGGGTACGTCATGGGAGCTGGAGATCAGGTTCCGGATTCGCTCGGTCAGCTCGGTTGCGAGGTCATCTTGCTCACCGCGGACGATCTGGCCGGCGGCGACCTCGGCGGGTTCGACGCGATCGTCACCGGAGTGCGCGCCTACAACGTGCGGCCGGACCTCCGGGCCAACCAGCGCCGCCTGCTCGACTACGTCTCGAACAGTGGCACGCTGGTGGTCCAATACAACGTGCTCGATCGGGGCGCTTCGGCGGACACGCTCTCGAAGATCGGGCCGTATCCCATGCACATCAGCCACGATCGCGTCACCGTGGAAGAGGCCCCGGTCGCCTTCACGGACCCAAACGACCCGCTGCTGCGCATTCCGAACGCCATTTCCGAGGCCGATTTCAGCGGCTGGGTGCAGGAACGCGGCCTCTACTTCGCGAGCGACTGGGACCCACGGTACAAGACCTTGTTCGAATCGCACGATCCAGGCGAGCAGCCGCACGCCGGGGGGACGCTCTATACGCGCTATGGCAAGGGCATCTACCTCTTTACCGCCTATTCGTGGTTCCGCCAGTTGCCCGCCGGCGTGCCCGGCGCTTTCCGGGTCTTCGCGAACCTGCTCAGTGCGGGAATGGCGCTTCGATGAACAGCCCGCGCGATGAGCCGCCGCCGTTTCTGGGAACCTGGAAGCGCCTGTACGCGGCCGTCCTCGTTTACCTAGCGCTGTTGATCACCGCGTTCTACCTCTTTACCAAGGCGTTTGAGCCATGAGGCTTCTCGATTGGGGCGTCCTGATCGGGGCTCTCTCCTTCATTGTTCTTTACGGCCTCTACAGAAGCCGGGGCCCGACTACGGTCAACTCGTATCTGCTCGCCGGCAGGACCATGCCGTGGTATGCCATGGGGCTTTCGATCATGGCGACCCAGGCCAGCGCGGTCACCTTCATCTCGACAACCGGCCAGGCCTACGTGGACGGCATGCGCTTCGTGCAGTTCTATTTCGGCCTGCCGATCGCGATGGTGATCCTGGCGGCCACCGCGGTCCCGGTTTTTCACCGGACCAAAGTCTATACGGCCTACGAGTACCTGGAAAAACGTTTCGACGCGAAAACACGCACGCTGGTGGGCCTGATTTTCCTGATCCAGCGGGGCCTTGGAGTCGGTATCGCGCTCGCGGCGCCGGCCATCGTCCTCACCGTGCTTCTGGGCTGGCCGGACCGCCTCACCACGTTCGTCATGGGCGCCGTCGTGATCACGTACACCGTTCTCGGTGGCATCAAGGCGGTCACGTGGACCGACGTGCAGCAGATGATGATCCTCTTCGCCGGGCTGTTTGTAGCGCTCGGCACAGCGGTCTGGCTTCTGCCGCACGGAGTCTCGTTCCACGATGCCGTCTCGCTGGCGGGCGCGGCCGGCAAGCTGAACGCAGTTGATTTCAGCTTCGACTTGAAGAACCCGTTCAACTTCTGGAGCGGGCTCATCGGCGGCACGTTTCTCTTTCTCTCATACTTCGGGACGGACCAGTCCCAGGTGCAGCGCTATCTCACCGGCAAGTCCATCGCTCAGAGCCGCCTCAGCCTGATTTTCAATGCGGGCGCGAAGATCCCGATGCAGTTTCTGATTCTTTTCACCGGCGCCATGGTCTTCGTGTTCTACATTTACGAGCGGCCGCCGCTCCTGTTCCAGCCGGTTGAACTGAAGCGAATCCAGTCCGTCCCGGCGTACCGGTCCATCGAAGATCGCTACCAGAGAGCATTCGAACAGCGGAAGGAGGCGGCGGGCAGGCTGCTCGAAGCACGCCGGACCGGCGATCGAACCGCCGGCGCCAGGAGCCTGGCCGAATACCGGAACGCGCAGGCCGGGATCGATGCGGCACGGGACCAGGGTGGACGCCTGGTCCAGGCTGCCACCGGTTCCTCTAGGTTCAACGACGCCAACTACGTTTTCCTCACGTTCGTGACGAGGTACATGCCGGCGGGCATTGTCGGTCTGATACTGGCCGCGATCTTCGGCGCTGCGATTACCTCCATCGCGGGCGAGATCAACTCGCTGGCGACCGTCTCGGTGATCGACCTGTACCGGCGTCATGTCCGGAAAAGCGCGCCGGACCGCCACTATCTTTGGGCTTCGCGTGCGGCCACGGCCTTCTGGGGCTGCTATGCGGTGATGTTCGCCCAATATGGCAAGAATCTCGGGTCCCTGGTGGTAGCGGTAAACATGGTGGGCTCGCTGTTCTACGGCGGGATGCTGGGCGTGTTTGTGCTGGCCTTCGCCTTCCCGCGCGTTCGGGGGAACGCTGCATTTCTTGGTGTGCTGGCGGGCGAAGCCGCGATTTTTTACGCCCACTTCGCGACCGAAGTCTCGTTCCTCTGGTACAACGTCATCGGTTGCCTGGTCGTGGTGGGAACAGGCTTGCTGCTGTCGCTGTTCGAGAGGCCGGCCGCAGCCGCGTGACCCGGGCCAGACCGTTCGCGGTCACGCGGATAGGCCGCGCCTTGTAAGAGCGGCGATCTTCGGGCTGGTCCACACAACCGACTCCCAACCGCCGTGGGCAGCCAGGAACTTGGGGGAGCGCAAGTAGGTCCAAGCCGCGCCGGCCAGACCGGGCGTTTGCTTGCCGCCCAATGCATAGTGCAGGTCGCGCCAGCTTCGCCCGTCCGGCACACGTCCGGTGAAGCCTCGGTCCACCAGTCCGATCCCCACCTTAGGCTGGTCCGTCTTGAACAGGATCATCTGGAAACAACCGCAGCCTGTGTGGGGCGCCTCGTCGAGCGAATGCAACTGGACCCGTTTGATCCTGCCGCCGGTCAGGCGGGCAGCGGCCTCATTGACGCCCGACCACTCGCCGGCAGCCTCATCGAGGAGCGTTCCCTTGGGGCAGGTTCCAAAAGAATTCAGCCCGGCGTGCAGCGAGCGGTGATGAATGTTGGTCATGTCATCATAGCCGTAATGCGCCCCGGTCTTGATGAACTCGTAAGCCCGGCCGCATTGCGGCGCCCGCTCGGGCGTGAGAATGCAGACATGATCCGGCGCGAAGGCCGAACATCCCACGCAGGTGACGAACTCGGGGACGTTTTCTTCGGTGGCCGCACGGACCTCATCCAGCCTCCGGGCTCTCTCGGCCGCGATGGTTTGTTTCAGGGGTTCGAGACGTTCCCGGTCAAATACGAGCCGCACCAGGATCTTTTCAATCCTGGGGAACTCGTGACGGATCGCCGCGATGAGACACTCGCCAACCCGTTCAAGCGCGAGGTCCGCCCGCGGGGCCAGCCGTATTATTAGACGACCCGAACTCTGCTGCGCCGAGATTCCCGGCATGCGGGACAGCACCAGCGCCGCGCGGGCCTCGATATAGCGCCTGTCGAAAGCGTCCATAGGCTCGGCATCCACGGTGACAAGCACGCCCATCGGACCAGCGGGTGTTCCGGACACTTCCACGCCGCACGCCGCCACCGGCCCTTTCTCGAGTAAATAGCAGCTTTCGGGAGTATCGCCCCAGATCGCCGCGGGCTCGAAGCGGCTGGTCATCGATTCACCCGCCAGGTACTCCGGCAGCGGAGCAATCTCCGGGTGCTCCAGCAGCCGCCGAATCGTAGAGAAGCTGCTTACGGCTTCGACCAACTCGACGAGGGAAGAAGCACGGACCTGCCGTCCGAAGGGAAAAGGATAGCTGGAGGGCGTGATCGCCGGAACCCCGATTCGCATCGCCGCCAGAGAGAGCACCGCTTCGAGGGCATTCAGCTTTCCCCGGCAAACCACGAGGCCGGGAGTGAAATCCTCCACAAAGTGGCCCAGCAAATGACTGTCTCCCGGCGGGGTTCGGCCATAGACGAAGGCGTAGCGCACCAGCATGTTGAGCAGGCAGTAGAGGCCGATCACCCCCTGGTCCGCGGCAAAGAATTTCAGTTGCCAGCGGGCGCCCAGCGCCGCAGTGGTTTCCCGCGGGTCCGCGTCGCCCAGAAGGGCCACCCACCCGTTCAGCCGCTTGCTGTTGAAAGCCTGGCGCAGAAAGACATCGTCATCCGCCGTCAAGGCTGACGTGCCGGGTTGGTTCGACGCATACAGCTCGAGCAGCACGAGCGCGCTCTCCAGAGCGCCGAGCGGATCCGTAGCGATCCTTGCGCGAATATCGGCGCGGACCTGCTTCGGGTCCGGCGTCTCGCCATAGATCCCCAGCGCCAGGGGGTAGGGATACCGCTCCGACGGCAGCGGTAGAAAGCCCAGGCCGCCGGTCAGCTCCAGGAGTTCGCGGAGCCCTCGTTCGAGGATCGTAAGGGCGTCCGGCGACAAGCCGGTATCGAAAAGATGGCTGTGGTTTTCCATATGGTTCTTGCGCCGCGGCTATACCATCAGCGTGGATAGCTCAACCCGCGAACGCAAGCCTTCCACGACGACAATCCCGCTTTCCGTCACGTGATACTGTTGCCGGTCGCGCTCGAGGTCATAGCCGATCACCGCTTCCTCGGGCACGCGTATGTTCTTATCCAGGATTACCTTGCGGAGCCTGGACCGGCGGCCGATGTCGCAGTTGTCAAACACGATCGAATCCTCGACGAGCGCCCCCGAGTGTACTCGCACGTACCGGCCGAGCACCGAGTTGCGGACCAAACCGCCGGAGAGAATCGTTCCGCCCGACACCACCGAGTCGATCGCCTGGCCGCGCCGTCCCTCCTCGTCGAAGACGAACTTGGCCGGAGGATCCGAGTAGCCCGCCGTAATCAAGGGCCACTCGCGGTTGTACAGATTCAACTCCGGATCAACCAGGCGGATGTCCATGTTCGCTTCGTAGTAGGCGTCAATGGTTCCGACGTCCCGCCAGTAGGCGTCCTTGCCCGGCGGCTCTCCGGGGATGGTGTTGGTCTGGAAATCGTAGGCGTACATGGGCGCGCGGCCCACCAATCGCGGCAGAATATCCCGGCCGAAGTCGTGCGTGCTCTGCTCGTTGTTCGCGTCCGCTTGCAGTTGCTCCAACAGCACGCGCGCCGAAAAGATGTAGTTGCCCATCGAAGCGTAGCAACGCTCTGGATCGGCAGGCAGCGTGGGCGCGTCCGCCCGCTTCTCATGAAAGCCGCGGATCAGTCCGTCCGCGTCCGTCTCGATCACGCCGAACTCCTCGGCGTGGCGCTTGTGCACCGGAATGGAGGCTACCGTTACATCCGCATGTTTATGCTGGTGGTACTCGATCATCTCGCGGATGTTCATGCGGTAGATATGATCCGCTCCGAAGATCACCACGATGTGTGGATCGGCCTGCTCGATCAGGTTGATGTTCTGATAAATCGCGTCCGCCGTGCCTTGATACCAGGTCTCCGCGGGCGATCGCATTTGGGCCGGGACGGGGATGATGAACTGGTTCTTGAGCAATCCAGCAAACTGCCACCCGTCGCGGAGGTGCTGTAGCAGGGACTGGCTCTTAAACTGCAAAAGAACGTAAATCGAGTAGATGCCCGAGTTGATCAGGTTGCTGAGGACGAAGTCGACGATTCGATACTTGCCGCCGAACGACACGGCCGGCTTGGCCCTTTCCTTGGTGAGCGGGTAAAGCCGGGTACCCTTTCCGCCGGCGAGAACGAACGCGAGTACGCAAAGTTGCATCGGAGCACTCCCTGGGCGATTCTCGAGCACAGTCCTGCAAACTATTTTGTCATGGGAAACGCCGGAATGCGTGCGCGCCGCCGCCGGAAATGATACTTTGCCAAGTAATGCCCTCCACATTCACAGCCAGGTTCAGAATCGAGCCGCGCCGGAAGGTCAAGGTGTCCGCGATCGACGCGGACTCCTCAGGCGGCCTCAAGTCCAAGGAGGACGCGACCGGCCTCCTGGAGAAAAACATAGCGCGGCTGGCCCAGTTGCAGTACCGGCTGGCGGCCGAGAACAAGCGGGCCCTGCTGGTCATCTTGCAGGCGATGGACGCGGGCGGGAAGGACGGAACGATCCGGCACGTGATGTCGGGGCTCAACCCGCAAGGATGCCGGGTAACCTCGTTCAAGGTGCCGGCGGGCGAAGAGACCCAACACGATTTCCTCTGGCGGATCCACCGGGCCGTGCCCCGCTTCGGAGAGATCGGGATCTTCAACCGTTCGCAGTACGAGGACGTGCTCGTCGCCCGCGTGCATCGCCTGGTTCCGAAAGCTGTCTGGTCGCGGCGCTACGAACAGATCAACGCGTTCGAGAAAATGCTTCACGAGAACGGTACGACGATCCTGAAGTTCTATCTTCACATCAGCCCGGATGAGCAAAAGAAGCGGCTGGAGGCCCGGATCGACGATACTTCGAAGAACTGGAAGATCTCTCCGGCCGATTTCGCCGAGCGCAAGCTCTGGGCGGACTACCAGGAAGCTTATGAGGATGCGATCCGGAACTGCAGCACCGAATGGGCGCCCTGGTTCGTGATTCCGGCGAACAAGAAGTGGTTTCGAAACGCGGCCGTCTCGGCGATCATCGCGGAGACCCTCGACGGCATGAACCCCAAGGCGCCCAAGCCGGCAGCGGATCTCTCGAAGTTCAAGTTCGAGTGACTGCCGGAGGGCGCGGCTACTGCCAGTTGCACTGGCCGCCGCCGCAGGAGCCGGCCGGCGCGCCGCAGGGCGCCGTCGCATCGCTGGCGGAAGACGAAGCCACGTGGCTGGCAAAGGTCGAAAGCAGACGCTTCACCTCGACGGACTGGCACTTCGGGCAGGCCAGGCCTTGATCGGCGTCCTGCATGCGCCGCAGTTGTTCATAAACCTGGCCGCAGCCAGAGCAACGATATTCGTAGAGAGGCATTTCTCTACCTAGTCTAACGTGTTCGGAGGCGCTAGTACCTCGACCGCGTGATGCGTTGCTACCGCTCCCTTACGGTCGCGGCTCAGTTACGGGTAGATGCCGCTACCGTAAAGAAACGGACTTCACGGTCGAGGACCTAGCTTGCCGCCCGGGCTCCTGCCTTGTCGTCCGCCCAGGTAATCAGACCGGGCAGGAAGGGAGACGCGAGGCCGGCTTGATGCGGAAGGACGCGCACAGTGTAGCCGTGCATTCCGCTCCGGGCACAAGGCACTGCCATGGCTTCGAAAACGTACTTGCCTTGCTCGCGCCCGGTGAACTGCATGTTGGCGGGGGCCGCATCGATAATCTCACCTTTGGCATCGACCCGTCCCCAATAGAGCTCCACCGCAACGTCATCGGGCGCCAGGCTGCCCAACTCCACCAGCGCACGCACCCGCATCTTAGCGCCGACCGGCAGGCTCTGAACGGGACCGTCCGCCGCCTCGACGACCGCCACGCGGGGCCACTCCTTCCTCACCCGCTCAAGCCACGCAGCCAGCGCCCGGGCGCCCGCGGCGTTATCGGCTTCGAGTTTGCGATACCGCGCGTGGGCGCGCACGTAAAACTCGCGCGTATATTCGCTCACCATGCGGTGCGTGTTGACGAACCGGGAGAGCGTTCCGATGGAGGACTTCATCCGGTTGACCCACTTTCGGGGAACGCGATCCGCGCCGCGATCGTAGAATGTGGGCACCACGTCGCGTTCGAGCAATTCGTACAGCGCCTCGGCCTCGACCTGGTCCTGGTAGTTGCGATCGTCGTAGGTTTCGCCTCGCCCGATCGCCCATCCAATGCCTTCCGGCCGGTTGGGGTCCCGCCAGACCTCATCCCACCAGCCATCCAGCGTGCTGAGGTTGAGCACGCCGTTTGCGGCGGCCTTCATCCCGCTGGTTCCGCTCGCTTCCAGCGGCCGGAGCGGAGTATTCAGCCATACGTCCACTCCCTGCACGAGATAACGTGCTACCGCCATGTCGTAGTCTTCCAGGAACACCAGGCGGCGGCCCAGCTCAGGCCGCGCCGCCAGGCTGACAATCTGCCGGATCAGCTCCTTACCCTCGGTGTCCCTTGGGTGCGCCTTTCCGGCGAAAATAATCTGGACGGGGAGGGCTGAATCGGTCAGGATCCGCTTGAGCCGCTCGATATCCCGCAGGATGAGCGTAGCGCGCTTGTAGGTGGCGAACCGGCGCGCGAAGCCGATGGTCAAAGCGTCGGGATCGAGCACCTCATCAGCCGCTTCGATCTCGGCCAGCGGAACGCCGCGCCGCGTCCGCTGGTCCCTCAGGCGGCGTCTCGCCCAGGCGACCAGCCGCTCGCGCCGCCGCTGATGCGTCCTCCATAACTCCTCGGCCGGAATACCGTAGACGCGGCTCCAGACATCGCCGTCGGACGGCTCGTCGCGCCAGCCCGGGCCGAGGTAGCGGTCGAAAAGCTGGTTCATCTCCAGCGAAATCCACGACCGGAAATGGACCCCGTTCGTAATGTGCCGGATCGGGACTTCGTCCACCGGCACGCCCGGCCAGAGCGACTGAAACGCCTGGCGGCTCACGTGCCCATGCAACTTGCTCACGCCATTGCGATAAGAGGCCAGCCTCAACGCGAGCACCGTCATGCAGAACTCGCCCCGGTCCCACGCGCCGCAGCGGCCCAGCGCCAGGAACTCGTCGCGCGGCAGCCCGAGGCTGCGCGCATAATCGCCGAAGTAGCGGTCCATCAGGTCGGGAGGAAAATAGTCGTGGCCGGCCTCGACCGGTGTATGCGTCGTGAAAATCAGGCTCGCCGAGGCCAGCTCGCGAGCCGCCGCGAACGGCAATCCCCGGGTTTCCATCAGCCGCCGCACGTGCTCGAGAGCGAGAAACGCCGAGTGTCCCTCGTTCATGTGGTAAACGGTCGGCTGGAGACCCAGCGCCTCGAGCGCCCGGTAGCCCCCGATGCCCAGCATAATCTCCTGGCGAATGCGCATCTCCCGGTCGCCGCCGTAAAGCTGATGCGTGATTTCGCGGTCCTCGGGGCGGGTGTTCCCGTCGAAGTTCGCGTCGAGCAGGTAGAGAGCAATGCGGCCCACCTGCGCCTTCCACACCTGGGCGCGCACCGGTCCCCCCGGATAAGCGACCTCGACCATCACTGGCTGGCCGTCCCGGCCAAGCGCGGGGCTTACCGGGAGATTGTGGAAGTCGTTGTCCTGGTAGGCTTCCTGCTGCCAGCCCGCCTGCGTGAGGTACTGCTGGAAATATCCCTGCTGATAGAGCAGGCCCACGCCAACCAGAGGCACGCCGATGTCGCTGGCCGACTTCAGGTGGTCGCCAGCCAGGATTCCGAGACCGCCCGCAAAAATCGAAAGGCACTCCGTCAACCCGAACTCCGCCGAAAAGTACGCAACCAAGGGAGGGTCGCCCTTTTGCGTTTTCCGAAACCAGGAAGATTCGCCCGCCATGTATGCCTGGAGGTCGCCCAGTACGCGCGCCAAGTGGGCCAGAAACGCATCATCGACCGCGGCGGCGTCCAACTTTCTTTGATCGATGCTGCCCAGCAGGAGTACCGGGTTGTGGTTGCTCGATTCCCAAAGGTCGCCGTCGAGGCGGCGGAACAGCTCGATTGCCTGGTGGCTCCAGGCCCAATGCAGGTTGTAGGCGATCTGCCGCAGTCCCTCGATAGCGGCGGGCAACGCAGGGATCACGCTAAAAATGCGAATAGGTTTCATGAGGTCACCGAGCATGGTACGTCATCGCAATATATGGATTCAACAAGCGACGATATCGGCAGTTTAAGCTGCAAAATATAGGCTTCGAGACGCGATTCCGGCCCGTTCCGCCGGATTGCCTTTCCGCTCCCGCTGGTGTTATGCTCAAGGCGAACGTGGATTGATTTAGGGCTTCAGACAGCCCCGCTAATTGCAACCACGCTAAAAAGTGCTAAAGGCAATCGGTCACGTCCCCATTCCGAGTTGGGCCGATTGCGAGTAGCCAGTGCGAAAGCACGGGAGACGCTATGAGCGTTTGGCCTACGAACGGAACTCCGTCTCTTGGCGGGACGGATGGCGAGTTGGTTTCCGTCAGGATCACCATTGAGCCGCGGCTGCTCGAGAAGCTGCTGGATGTGCTTGCCCGGCTCGACTTCCCCATCAACCCCCAGCTCTATCACGACGCCGCGACCATATCTTCTCGCTCCGACGGCTCCAACATGGTCGAGCCCGCCACGGTGGTCGAGTTTCCTGCCTGGGCGGGCCGTCTCGAGCAGATTCAGGGCGCCTTGGTTGGCTCCGGGTTTCACCCGGAGTGCCTGAGCGTAAAGGGGATGCTCGAGGACATGCGGTCCAGCTTCGAGCAGGAGCCCGCTCCGCCCGGCGCGCCATACAAAACCATCGTCCGCTCCAAGCACGTGCTGCCCGCGACGGCATAGGGACGCCGCCCGCGCTGCCTGGCGAAGCCATGAGCGGCTGAATTACCATGGGCAGGCATGCCATCTACGTTTGCATTACTGGAAGGCGAATACCTGCGCGACCTCCTGGAGCAGCCCGATGCGCTCCGCAAGACGCTGGACGCGTTGTACAAATCGGCCCCGCTCGCGGACCTGATCGAGATCCGCGAGCGTTCGTTCCGGCGCATCGTATTGACGGGCATGGGATCTTCGTTGCATGCGTTGTGGCCCGCATATCTCCACTTGAACCACTGCGGCCTGACCGCGTGGATGATTGAGACCTCGGAGCTCATCCACTCGTTGCGGGAGGTCCTCGCGCCCGATACTCTGTTGATCGCCGTGTCGCAGTCCGGTCAGAGCGCCGAGATGATCCGGTTGCTGGAACTTCCGGGCCGCCCCACCACGGTCGGCATCACGAACACTCCGGAATCGCAACTGGCGCGCCAGGCGGATGCCGCCATCCTGACACAAGCGGGCGAGGAGTTCTCCGTCGCGTGTAAGACGTACGTTACCAGCTTGATGGCGCTCGAATGGCTCAGCGCCGTCTTCTGCCGGAAGAACCTCGAGCAGCTCCGCGAGGAGCTGAGCCAGGCATCGTTCCTGGCCGGGAGGTATCTGTCCTCCTGGCAGGATCACGTCCGGACTCTCAGCCGGGAACTGAAGGGCGTGCGGGATGTTTTTCTGGCCGGGCGAGGCGCCTCGCTCGCGGCCACTGCGGCAGGCGGGCTCATTCTGAAAGAATCGGCGCGCATCCATTCCGAGGGGATGAGCAGCCCGGGCTTTCGGCATGGGCCGTTCGAGATTCTCAGCGATTTTGTGTTCGTCCTGGTTTTCGCCGGTGACCCGGCCACGGCGGCTCTCAACCAGCGCCTGGTCCAGGACATCTTGCGGGTGCGGGGCCGCGCAGCCCTTGCCGGTCCCGAATCGAAGCTCGACGCCTTCCGCGTCGCGGACGCGCCGGAGAGTATTCGTCCGATCCTCGAGTTTCTGTCGGTCGAGATGATGTCCCTGGCCTTTGCCTCCCTGGCGAATCGCGCGCCTGGAAAGTTCGAGCTGAACACGAAGGTCACTACGGTCGAGTGACGGCCGCTGGTGTGGCGTGTTAGAAGTTCGCGGAATAACTCGCTTCCGCTTGCTCACGCGCGCGGCGCCGTGCCAGTAATGAGTTGCACAGAACCGCGACCGTAAGGGTGCGGCTGCCGGCGCGGCCAGGATACTCTGCATTCTGCTTGATGTACCACGCTGGCTCCCCGTCTCCCGGTTTGGCAGTGGGAGAGTTTCCGAGTAGTGCGTCACTCGTCCGCGACCGGTGATAGTATTGAGTCCATGAAATTCTGGAGTGTGGTTCTCCTGGCATTCCTGGCATCAGTGTTGCCCCTGCTGGCGGAAGCGCAACAACTCTCGGAGAGTGACGCCCGGAGCCTCTACGAACTCCGCAACGCCGAAGTGCAACAACTTTGGCCCAAGAAAGAATGGGCCAAGGCTGCCGCCATTCTCGAAGGAATGAGCTCGAATCCCGATCTGATGAAGATCCCGGAGATAGAGCTGGACGTCCGCTACAATCTCGCATGTGCCTATTCGCGGCTGAACCAGAAGGAGAAGGCCCTCGCCATATTGCGCCAGATCACTGCGGCACGACCGATGAATCCCGAGCAGATCGAAAGTGACTCCGATTTCGGAAATATACGGAATGAACCCGCCTATAAGGAGTTGCTCGCCTCCATCCGCGCCGTTTGGGAGGTCAAGGACCGCTTCTGGAACTCACCGGCGATGATTACACCCTACAAGGAGAACATTAGCGAAGACGAGAAGATTGCCGGTCTGACGCGCTTCTGGGCCGAAGCCAAGTATAACTTTGCGTGGTTCAGCAGAGTCCCGGACCTCGATTGGGACGCCAAGTACGTCGAGTACCTGCCGAAAGTGCGAGCCTCCCGCAGTACGCTCGAGTATTACCGGCTTCTGATGCAGTTCGCGGCTCTACTCAAAGACGCGCACACAGGCGTCTGGGGGCCGAACGAAGTGCAGCAACAAATGAGCGCCTGGCCGGGGGTCACACTGAATCTCGTAGAGGGGCATGTTCTTGTGGCGAGCGTAATGGACGACGCGCTCTCGGCCGCCCACGTACGTCGAGGCGTGGAACTCGTAGCTGTAGACGGATTACCTGTGCGTGAATACGCCGCCCGTTTTGTCAGGCCGTATCAGGCCGCGTCTTCGCCCCAGGACCTGGAACGGCGGAGCTTGCAGTACAGCTTGCTTGGAGGAGTTCCGGCGACCGCGGTGCGGTTACAGTTCCAGGACGACAGCGGAGAAACCATCGACGTCTCCGCGGTGCGACTCAGCGAAACAGAGCGGAGCAAGCACAGCACCGCGCCGCAATGGAAGCGTTTCGAATTCGAGATGCGCGACGGCAACATCGCGTATGTCGCACTGAACAGCTTCGGCAGCAGCGACATTGTCTCTGATTTCGAGAAGTCCTGGCCGGAGATCGAGAAGGCCTCCGCTCTCATCCTTGATGTCCGGCGGAACGGGGGTGGCAGCAGCGGCTACGGCACTGCGATCCTGAGCTATCTTACGGCCAAAGGTGGCCCGGGCGAAGCCGTCAAGACTCGGCTGTATCGTCCGGCCTATCGCGCGTGGGGCGCGATCGAGGAATGGACGCCTGAAAAAAAGTGGAACGTAGGCACGCGCGGGGACGACATCTTCAAAGGGTCCATTGTGTTGCTGATCGGCCCCGGTACGTTTTCAGCGGCGGAGGACTTCGCTGCCTCGTTCGACATGCTGGAAGTGGGTACCATCATGGGGGAACCGAGCGGCGGTAGTACCGGCCAACCACTCCAATTTCGATTGCCGGGAGGAGGCGGCGCGCGCGTGTGTACACTCCAGGCCCGATACGCCGATGGCCGCGACTTTGTCGGCACCGGCATACAGCCGCACATTCGCGTCGCGCCCACCGTGGCCGACTTCCGGCTTGGCAAAGATACGGTTCTCGACGCCGCTTTGGCACATCTCCGACAGGAGCGCAGGACTGCAAGGGCCCAATAGCCCTCGGAGATTCCAGTTACCGCCGCGCTTGCTTCGCTGCCTCCTCGTGCCGAGATTGCCGGTCCGGGCAGATCGTCGGCGAACTGGACAAAGGTGAGAGCGGACCGTTCCCGGGGGCTGTCTATGAGTTGAGCGTCATCCATGCCGGGCTGCCCCTGGGCTGGCGTGCCAGATGTACGATATTGGAATTGGAGTCGTCAAATGAGCAGCGTACAAATCGAGCAGAAGAGCTATGAGATGCCCCCGAGAGAGGGGATCAGCATCGCACATTTTCTCACCGTCGCCGACATCGAGCGATCGGCTCGCTACTACGAAAAGGTCTTCGGCGCTCGCATTCTGAGCTTGGGTGACGGCAACGCGCCTGGGTACCTTCAGCTTGCGAACATCTGGATGATTCTGAACGTTGGAGGCGGGCCGACCCCGGATAAGCCGACGGTAACGCTCAGCGTCCCCGACCCGAATCACATCAACAGCTTTATGAATTTCCGCGTTGCGGATATTCAAGCGTGCTATGAATTATGGAAAAGTCGAGGAGCGAAGTTCATCACGGAGCCGATCCCCAAATACGGCGAGACGCGCTGCTACATCCGCGATCCTGACGGATATATTATCGAGGTCGGACAGAGCACCGACCTCACGTACGGCTGACGCTCGGCCCGGAAAAAGCATTCTCATAGTCCCCGAGCGAGTCGTCGGCCACCCGGAAACCGACCCACTACCCCGGCTTCAGGAAGGTCCCCTGCTCGAGTTCCCTGAAGGCCTGACGAAGCTGCTCCTGCGTGTTCATCACGATCGGGCCGTACCACGCGACGGGCTCCTTGAGCGGCTGTCCCGAGACCAGGAGGAAGCGGATCCCATCGTCTCCGGCTTCGACCGTGAGCTCATCGCCGCGGTCAAAGAGCACGAGCGTGCGGTTGTCCGCCTCCGCGGGAGGCGCCGTGTCCGCCCACCCGACCGCTTCGGTCGGCACCGCCAGAGGACCGGACGCGTTGCAGAATTTCCCGGCCCCAGCGAAAACGTAGGCGAAGGCGTGGCGAGTGGTCTCCACGGGGAGCGACTTTCTCCGGCCCGGAGCCACGGATACATCGAGGTACGTCGGGTCGGCGGCGATGCCGTCCACGGGACCGGATTTCCCCCAGAACTTTCCGCAGACGACGCGAACGTGGGTGCCGTCGTTGTCCGTGATCTCCGGGATGTCCGCCGCTTTCACCTCCTGGTAGCGCGGCGCCGTCATTTTGAGCGAGGCCGGAAGGTTCGCCCACAATTGGAACCCGTGCATCCGGCCCGCCGGGTCGCCTTTGGGCATCTCCTGGTGGATGATGCCGCTGCCCGCCGTCATCCACTGGACGTCGCCGGCGGAGATGGTGCCGCTGTTTCCCATGCTGTCGCCGTGCTCCACGGTTCCTGCGAGGACGTACGTGATGGTCTCGATCCCGCGGTGGGGATGCCACGGGAAGCCCGCCAGGTAGTCCTCGGGAACGTCATTACGGAAGTCGTCGAGGAGCAGGAAGGGATCGAACTCGGAGGTGTTGCCGAAGCCGAATGCGCGCCGCAGGTGCACGCCCGCGCCTTCGAGAGCCGGCTTGGATCGGATAAGACGCTTGACGGGTCGAAGGGACATGTTGGCCTCGTGCGCCGTAGACGCTGTGGATGGTCCCGGGGGCGGACTTGCTCCGATTCCGGAATTGGCAGTCCGCGGACCGGGGCTGCTTCATACAGCGCTATAAAGGACGTTATCACACTCCAAATCAGAAGGTGTAGCTGACACCGAATAGAGGAGTGAATTGCTCAAATACTCCGCGGGCCGTATTGTGCGGAGCGGGAACGATCTCTTGCCTGGGGAACGTAGTGAGGTAGTCCCGGAATTCCGCCCGCAGGAGCACGTGTTGGATCAGACGGAACTTCACGCCTCCGCCGGCGCTGAAGACGACTTTCCAAACATCGTTCGTGGTGAGACTGGCGACTTGCGGAATCGGCTGCGGGAACGGCGCCGGACCGGCGATGATGTATCCCTTCGCTCCGGAACCTCCGGCGAGAAATGGCCGGAAACGATGCTCGCGCGTCTTGAAATGGAACAGCAGCTCGCCCGTCAGCGCACCCGACTGGCCCTGTATGTCGGACTTCACGCCGGGCGCCTGAAGGAAAGGGTGGCCGTCCTGATAAAGGTAGCGAAACTCGGCGGAGACGTAATTTGAAAACTCATCCCCGAGAACAATGCCGGCCGCGAAACGGTTCCGAATGCCTGCCTGCGCTGTTTCGGAGAGCGAATAGATCGTGCCGTTCCGGTAGACGCCATACCCGATGTTTGCCCCAATTTCGTATTGCTGCCCGAAAGCGGCGCTGGAGAAGAGGATGAGAGCCGCATATTTCAGAGCGAACCCTGCGTCTGCGATGCGCATTGGCCTCCGGCGATTCTATTTGGTAGTGGCGCGGCCAAAGAAGCGGATCCGCACCACGGCATGGCGGCCTTCGTCGCCCAGGAATTGCAGATATTGCGGCGCGCCGATCACGTTGTTTACGGCGGTGGGATTGGCTTGGTTGGTGAGGTTATCGATCCCGCCGCGCAGCGCAAACCGGTATCCATGTAGCGTAATCATCCGCTCGAGCGCGATGTTCAGGTCGAAATTTAAGGGGTAACGATAGGAGTCGACGGCGCCCGCGACGAGCCCGGTCTCGTCCCGAACGGAGAACGGAAAACCCGTGCGCATGTCGGCCAGAACCGAGACAGCCCAATTCTTCCAAGGCAAAGGCAGATAGGCCCACGCCAGCACGCGGTTTGGCGCGTCCCAGGGCATAGGCACAAAACCCGGGAGCACTTGCAATGGCTGGTCAGTGTTGGGATCGAGCACCGCGTTGGAGAGCGCGCGGGAGTGGGTATAGGCCGCCATCCACTCATATTGCCCGGACAGGGTTTGGCGGATCGAGGCCGTGATCGAGTCATAGTCGTCGCGGCGAAGATTGGTGAGTTGATAGATCCCGGCCGAGTCAGCGTCCGGCAACGGCAACAGCGAGGGTGGCGCATCCGGAGCGAGCGTATTGATGAAAGCGAACCCATCCGTCCCGCGCCGCCGCAGATACTTCGCCGTCACATAGACGTGCGTGGACAGTTGATGGTCCGCATCGAGCGTCCAATTGGTGGCGCGAGGCAGAGCCAGGGCGGCATTGCCGATCGTGAAGGTCGTGAGCGCGGGAGGCCCGGCCGGCGTGCCGTCCGGGTTGTAGAGGGTCGTGACGGCGGTCTGATCGAGCGGGCGCCCCAGCATATCCATCGTGACGGCGTCGTGCGTGAGCGAATACCCTCCCGATATTCTGGTGCGGCCCGAGGCCCAAGGAGACCAGGCAAAAGCCAGGCGCGGAGACCATGCGACAGCGCTTACCCTTTGATCCCAATCCTGCCGAATGCCCAGGTTGAACTGAAACCGTTTGGACACCTCCCACCGATCGAGCAGGTAAGCCGACATTCGGCTATCGCTGACATGGAAGCTGGCGGGAGCGGGGAACAGCGTTTCCGAGATCAGTTGACCGGAAAGTCCGAAAACTTCGTAACCCGTGCGGCGAAAATCGGCGTTGTATTGCAACCAGGCGGCATTCGCGCCCGCCTCGAGCTGATGGGAGCCCGCAAACTGGAACTTCGGCAGGTCGGCCTTAATCAGGCCCTGATCTCGCGAGGACCCCTGGGTGGAATTCACAAAATAATTGCCGCCGTTGCCCTGGGGAGAAAAAGTATAGAGGTTCTGACCCTGAGGACTCTCGATCTCGGAAAAATCGTCGTGCGCATAGCCAAATTCCACCAGCACGCCGCGGCCAAAATACTTCTGGTCCTTGATGCTGCCGAAATACTGGCGCGTGTGCACATTGGCTGTGGCCGGCACAGGGTTGAGCGCGCCGAGTCCAACCCGGCCTTCGTTGTCGAGGTTCACCAGAAAATCGGCGAATACAATGTTGGACGGCGTCAGGTTCCCCTGAAAGTGCAGCAGATTGCCGCCGGCCCACCCGCTCCGTGTGTTTTGGCCGCTCGGAAGACCGGTGACCAGCGCTTCACTGTATTCCGACTCGAAAGTATCGGAAAACCATGCCCGTCCCTGGACGACCGGTCCTGAGATCCCCAACCGCGGATACCAGTTTCCGAGGTGCAGGCCTTGCTGGAGGCTAAACCCGGGGAAAAAGTCGGTGGCCGTGTAATGGAACTTGTCCGTGCCATTCTCGGCGTTGACGCCCAGCACGCCGGCCGACCCGCTTCCGAACTCCGGCGAATAGCGGCCCGAGGAGAGGTCCACGGAGCGGATGCCCTCCACCGGGAGGAGAGTCTGAAACTGGCCGAAAATGGGGTTGGTGATGTCGAAACCGTCGAGGAGATAGAGGACCTGGTTTTCCGAGGAACCGTTCACGTGCAGTGCGCCGCCAGCGTCCTGCACCACCCCCGGCATGAGCTTCAGCGAGTTCTGCAGGCTGTGGCTGTTCGCGTAGGGCATATCGTTCAGCTCCGTACCGGTGAGGTGTTCCTGGCTTTGCGTCTGGCCCGGCTCGACCGGCGAGGTTTCGGCGTTGACGTTGGCGGATTGAAACACCTCGCGGACGCTGTTGATCACCAACGTCAGCTCCTGTGAGGTTTCGGCGTGCACCACACGGTCCTTCAGCGCATAGTAACCCTGGCGCTCGACACTGACAAGGAAGTCGCCCGGCCCGGGAAGGGTGATTGTAAAGGCGCCGGTGGGATCGGTTTGAGCCGCCCATGAATTCACGGAAGCGGCGGACGCCGGAGCGGCAGCGGGACGCACGTTCACGCTAGCGGCGCGAACCGGCGCCTCGTTTTCGTCCACAACCCGGCCGTGCAAGACAACTTCGGCGGCGCGAAGCGGGAAAGGAATCAGCGCGGAAACCGCGAACAGGCTCAGGAGCATCGCTAAGGACACACGGCGAGCACTCCGAGGCTCCCTCGGCTTCCGCTGCCGGCAACCGGATAATCCCTTACCGCGCACAGTCTTTTATCTCTCCAAGATAGAACGTGGCCGGCCGCTGTGTGATGGCTTGGCCGTACCCAAAGTGTATACTTGACTCGAGAGCTTTGTTTCGCGGGCCTCGTAGTGCACAAGCAACGCATTTCCTCCAACCGCTGCAAACCGCTGCAAACCTTCAACTACCATCTGCTTTTCGCTTTGCTCGCGGCGGCTTTTTTGGTTGGCGCGCTGGCCGGAATCCGGATGCTGAGCAGGCGAGCGGCCGAACCCCCGTCCTGGTTCCCGGAGAGCGGCGAAGCGTTCGGCTGGACGAGGGCGGGCGAAACACGTTCCTTTGAAGCCGCCGATCTGTGGAAGTATGTAGACGGCGACGCCGAGCGGTATCGGCGCTTTGGCGTCCGCCGCACCCTCACACTGAACTACCGCTATGGGGAAACCGTGGAAGCCGTCGCGGACATCCACCTGATGCAAACGCCGGGGAACGCCGCGTCGATCTTCGAATCCGAGTCGTCCGCCGGAAGCCGGCCCGTGGCGCTCGGGGATGCGGGCAGGAGCTATGGCCAGAGCCTGACGTTTCGGCAAGGCCCTTTCTTCGTTCGCCTGGTGGCCTACCAGGATGTTCCGCAGACGGAGCGGGCGCTCCTGAGCCTGGCTCAGGCCATCGAGCGAAGGCTGGCGCGGCAATGACCCCTGGCCTCGACCCGCGGCGAGTGCTAGGCTGAATAGCCGGGCAGGAGCGATGCGCATCGGCCCACAATACGGAATCACTCGCAGGGGGCTCTTCAAAGGCGTCCTGGCCGGCACGTTGGTCGCTCGCGCCGCTCCGGAAAAGTCCAAAGTCGTCATCGCCCGCGATCCGGCTCCCGGCGCCGCCGGAGGTTCCCCCGACTCCAGTCGCGTTTTGAAGATGCTCGATCGCGCCATGCAGTCGTTCTACGGCGGCGATTCCCCGATCGATGTCTGGAAGAAAGTGGTGCGGCCCGGCGAAGTGATCGGCCTGAAAGTGAACTGTCTGTCCGGTAGGGGCGCAGCTACCAACCCGGTGCTGGCGGAAGCCATCTGCGAGCGCCTGCAGCAAGCCGGAATCCCCCGGACAGACATCGTAATCTGGGACCGGCTGAATTCCGACCTCGAAAGCGCCGGATACCGCGTAGCCTCCCGCAAGGATCGAATCCGTTGCATCGGCAACGATATGGCTGGCTATGACACCGAGCTGGCGGTCTATGGAAGCGCGGGCAGCCTGCTCGCGAATACGCTGGCACACACCTGCGATGCGGTAATCAACTTGCCCGTGCTCAAGGACCACGGGATCGCCGGCGTGACGCTCGCGCTCAAAAACCTGTTCGGCGCGATTCACAATCCGAACAAGTACCACACGAATGCCGGCGATCCCTACGTAGCGGACGTCAATATGCTTCCGCCGATTCGGGGAAAGGTGCGGCTGACTATCTGCGACGGCCTGACGGCCCAGTATGAAGGCGGGCCTTCCTACATGCCGCAATGGTCGTGGCCGTACAACGGCCTGATCGTGGCGCGCGATCCGGTCGCGCTGGACTACACGGGCTGGCAGATCCTCGAACGCAAGCGGGCCGAAAAGGGGATGAAGTCCCTGCGAGAGCTGCACCGCGAACCGCTCTACATCTCGACCGCGGCGGATTCCAGCCACCGGCTCGGGACGAACGATCCGAACCGGATAGACGTGGTGGAGGTGTAACTCGATGGATCGCAGGGTCTTTCTTCAGGCGCTGGCGCTGCCGTGCTTAGCGGCGCGCGCGGCCCAGGCCGATGCCGATGCCCGGTTCACCGTCGAGGCGCGATTCTACGAGAAGCTGCCGTACAAGAAGATCAAGTGCAAGCTTTGTCCCCGCGAGTGCGTGATCGACGACCGCGAGCGCGGCTATTGCGGCGCGCGCGAAAACCGTGGCGGCACGTACTACTCGCTGGTGTATTCGCGCGTCTGCGCCGCGCACGTCGATCCCATCGAAAAGAAGCCCCTGTTCCATTTCCTCCCGGGCAGTATGGCCTTCTCGGTGGCGACGGCGGGCTGCAATGTCAATTGCAAAATGTGCCAGAACTGGGACATCTCTCAGGTCCGTCCGGAACAGGTGAACAGCACGTTCCTTCCGCCTAAGGACCTGGCGGCCTTGTCCCGCCAGTATCAGTGCCCTTCGATCGCCTACACCTACAGCGAGCCGGTGGTTTTTTGCGAATACGTGCTGGATTCCGCGGAGGCGGGCCGCCGGGCGGGTTTGAAAAGCGTGGTCATCAGCGGCGGCTATATCCAGGAAGAGCCGCTGAAACAGTTGTGCCGCCGCGTGGACGCCATCAAGATCGACCTCAAGGGTTTCTCCGAGAAGTACTTCAAAGAGGTCGTGAACGGCGAGCTTAAGCCGGTGCTGAACGCCCTGGTGACGATCCGCAAGCTGGGCACCTGGAACGAAGTGGTCTACCTGGTGGTGCCCACTTTGAATGATTCCGATGAGGAGTTCCGGGGGCTCGGCCGCTGGATCAAAGCGGAACTCGGCCCGGACGTCCCGCTGCACTTCTCGCGCTTCCACCCGGAATACCTGTTGAAGAACCTTCCGCCCACCCCGTTGCCGACGCTCGAGCGCGCCAAGGCTATCTGCGACGCCGAGGGCCTGCATTACGTATATATCGGCAACGTTCCCGGCCATCCGGCCGAGAATACCTGGTGCCCGAAATGCCATCGCATGGTGGTGGAGCGCACCGGCTTCACCGTTAGAGCGCTGCACCTCGACCGGGGCAAGTGCCGGTTCTGCCAGCAGGCCATCCCGGGGATTTGGAACGCGTAAGCACGACCAGCGCCGCTGGCGCCAGGCTCAGCATCGCCGATAGCAGCGCCGTTTTGAGAAATCCGAATACCGGAACGAACCAGACGCTGAACAAAACCGCGCCCAGGCACGAGCCCGCAAGATCGAGCGCATAGAGCGTACCGGGACGGCGCGCCAGCGGATTTCCTGTCCCGGGTCCGCCGAAGAAAATCCGGCTGGCGACGGAAAACTCGTATCCACCCAGCATGCCGGAAACCAGCGCCAGTGCGGGAAATGCAATCTGGCTGGCGGCCAGGCTGTAAGCGCCGTTGGCTCGCCCGATCGCCTCGAACAGCCCCACGAGAACGAGTGGCGCCCCCGCGGCCAGCACTTGCGTTATCGCCAGGACGCGCGTCAGGCCACGAGCCGCCCGCCGCATCCCCAGCCAACTCCCCAGCGCCATTCCCGCCATGAAAGCCGCGATGAGCACCGCCAGTTGCTGGTACACGTAGCCGTACAACGCCTGGAACGCCAGTAGCAGCAGCATTTCGAGGCCGATCATCGTGAACCCCGTGGCAGCCGTGCAGAAGCCGGCCGCGGCTGGAAGCCGGCGCCGCCTTTCCGTGAAGAAGCGCCCTCCCACAACCAGCGCCGCCAGCACGGCTCCGAAAGTGGCCAGAAGGACTCCGAAATTGACGCCGGCCATCATTCGGAAAAGCCGGCGATAGCCCGGGTTGAATTGGCTGCTCCACAACGCAATGTCGAAATAGTAAGCCACCGGCGCAAAGTCGCGGTTGAGGGGCGTCGCCGCGAGCGGCTGGATCTGCGTGTTGAGGTCGAGCAGGCGATCCGGCGTCATGCGAAACGGGATGAAGTATTCGCTCACGTAGCTGGTTTGGAGATTGCGCGCGTGCAGGCGCGCCAGCAGCTCGTCCGCGCCCGAGGCCAGCGTGCCCGCCTGAGGCGCCGCGAAGAAGTGGACCGTCTCGCCTGGAATGGCCGTGACTTGCGGAAACACAGCCCGCAGGCTCTTATTGATGGAGCGCAGGAATTGCCCCAGCTCCGCGCTGATGTAGTTTTCCGAGGATCTCAACTGGAAGGAAAGCAGACCCGTTGGCGTGAGCTTGCGCGCCGCCTCGCGGAAAAATTCGACCGTATAGAACCGGTTCAGTTGAGCGTTCTGCGGCTCCGGCAGATTGACAATCACGACATCGAAGGTGGAGTGCGTGGTTTTCAGAAACAGCCGCCCGTCCGTGACGTGGACGCGCACCCGGGGGTCTCGCCGCAGGGCGAGCCACTCGTTTGGAAAGTACTCCCGGCCCAGTTCCAGAATGGCGGGGTCGAGTTCCACGTAATCCACCCGTTCGAGCGTGGGGTGCCGCAGAGCCTGGGCGATGCTCCCGTTGAGCCCCCCGCCAATCAGCAGGAGGCTTCGGGGTGACGGATGCTCCAGCAACGCGTACTGAACGGCCTCCTCGGCGGCGGCCGGATCGGGCACGTTGAACAGAACCACGCCGTTTTCGTAGACGCTCCGGCTTCCTTCCGTCCCGACTACGGCCAGGTTGCCGTAAACCGAGTTGCGCGTCGCGATCAGGTGCAGACCGCGCCAGAGGCGCTGTTGGGAGATTGCTTCCAGATTTTGTGGCCAGCCGAGAAATCCGAGCAGGGCGGCCATGCCAACCAATCCGCCCATGGCCGCGCGGCGCAGCGGCCGGGCCGCGATGGCCAGGCCGCACGCAGCCACCAGATTCAGCACCCCCAGCAGCCAGGCGATTTCGAGCGAGCTGAAATACCGGATCAGCACCCATCCAGCCATCACGCCGCCCGCCGACGACCCGACGGCTTCCCACAGGTAAACCGAACCGGTAGCCTCACCGGCGGACGTGCCGGCGGCCGCGGCGTAAACCCTGCTGCCCGCCGTGAACAGTGCTCCCGAAAGCAGCGAGAGCGGGCCCAGCACGCAAAACGAAGTCAGCAGCATGGGACCCGGCCCCAGAACCTCGCCCGGTACCGCCTGGAGGAGGCCTTTTGCGGCGCGCACGGCCAGGATCGTCAAGGGCAGGACGGCGGCGATCAGCACCTGGATGGAGGCCATCAGGAGGCGCGGTTGTCGAGCGCGCGCGGCGAACTGCCCGGCCAGGCTGCTGCCCGCGGCCGTCCAGAACAGCCAGCTTCCCAGCATCAGCCCGAGGGAACTCTCGTTGCCATAGAAAACCACCATCAGCTCGCGCAGAAGCACGATCTGGGCAATGGCGGCCGTGAAGCCAATCAGGATCACAGCCGTCCGAACTCCGAATCCGGCCTTCACCCCTCCAGGATTAGACGCAAGCTGATCCGGAAGTCAAAGGTGCAGAAGAAGAATCGGTCCGATGTATCGCGCCCAAACGGGTGGTAAGACGCCTGGGCTGCCATGGAAACGAAGCCCAAAGAACTATAGGGCCGTTCCAGGCTGCCGAAAGGCTGGGCAGTTGACGGTTCGCGTTTACGCCAGGATCCCCTTGCGACTCCAATACCGGATGTGCCTACTTGCTCTTCATGCGCATCTTCGAGCCCTTGGCGGCGGCCCACTTGTTGAACTCTTCGATCATCTGCGGGGTCCACTGGGCGTCCACCTGGCCAGGGTTGTACTTCTGTTCGCGCAGCATCTGGTGGCCCCACTCGTCGCGGAGCTGGGTCAGCTCGCTCTCGTCGGCCACCTCTTCGGCCAACTGCGCCGGGATGAACATGATACCGTCGGGATCGCTCAACACGATGTCGCCGGGCAGCACGGTGACCTCGCCCATGCGGATCGGGATGTTCCAGCCCATGAGTGTCGTCTCGGCAATAGCGCTGGGATGGAAATCGCGGGCGAAAACCTTGAACCCCTCGATTTCGGAAAGACCCGAGGGATCCCGTACCGCGCCGTTGACTACAAGGCCGGTGCCGGTCTTGGTCATGATGGAGGTACCCAGGTTGTCGCCGATGATGGTGCCGTCCTTGATCTTGCCGTAGAGGTCCACCACCATGACATCGCCTTGGACCAGGGTGGAAATCACCCAGGAGTTCTGGCCGCGCCCGATGCGGCCCTCCTGCCGGGCGTGGTCGTTGATCACAGAGTTCATATCCGGCCGAAGCGGCATGAACTGCGCCGTGACGGCACGCCCCACCAGCCGCTCGCCCGGTTTGACGTTGAGCGTCTTCCAGCCGCCTTCGAACTGGAGGTTATAGCCGTGCTTACGGAGGGTGCCCCAGGCTTCCTCCGCACTGGTGTGTTTCAAGCGCTCCAGGACGGCGCCGGGGACCTTGGGCCGCCCGTCCGGGAAGCGCTCTCCTTTCCATTCGCGGGTAATGTCGATGCGCTGCTGGGTGGTGAACATGCCTAACTGGCCGAACAACGGGAGCGCACATACCACCGCGAGTGCGGCGGACAGCCGGAGGGAATGTTTCATATAAATGCTCGATCTCATTTGTCCGTCAGCGCTGCGACTCCGGGCAATTCGATGCCCGAGAGGAACTCGAGCGACGCTCCCCCGCCGGTGGAAATGTGCGAGATCTGATCCGCCACGCCGGCCGATTTTACCGCCTTCTCCGAGTCGCCGCCGCCGACTACCGAGAGCGCCCCCGAAGCCGCCACGGCCTTTGCGACCGCCACGGTTCCGGTATCGAAAGGAGGCTTCTCGAACACGCCCATCGGCCCGTTCCAGATAATGCTTTTGGCTTTCGCGATCTCTCCGGCATACAAGGCGATTGTCTTAGGGCCGATATCCACGGCGATCATATTATCGGGAATCGTCTCGACGACCTCGTGTTGGGCGCCTTCCTTGACTTCCGCCGCGACGACGTGATCGACGGGCAGCAGCAGTTTGCCGCCGGCCTTCGCGAGGACGTCCTTCGCCAACTCGATCTTCTCCGCTTCCACCAGCGACTTGCCGGTCGCCTTCCCCTGCGCGCGCATGAAAGTGTAGGCCATCGCGCCGCCGATGAGCAGCCGGTCCACGATCTTCAGAAGGTTCTCGATTACCTCGATCTTATCGGAAACCTTGGCGCCTCCCAGAATGCCGACGCACGGCAGCGGCGGGTTCTGGGTGACCTTGGTCAGATACTCCAATTCCTTCTCCATCAGCAGCCCCGCCGCGGCCTTCGGAACAAACTGGATGATGCCCACGGTGGAGGCGTGGGCGCGGTGCGCGGTTCCGAACGCATCGTTCACGTAATAGTCGATGCGCTGCGCCAGCTCCCTGGCGAAACTCGCGTCATTCTTCTCTTCGCCCGGGTGGAAGCGGAGATTCTCGAGCAGGATGATGCTGTGGTCTTCTCCCTTCAGCTTCTCGACGTCCGGCCCGATCGAGTCGGGCGCCATCCGGACGGGCCGCCCGAGCAACTCCTCGAGCCGCGCAGCCACCGGCCGCAGGCTCATCTCGGGATTCGGCTTGCCCTTCGGACGGCCGAGGTGGCTGGCGAGCACCAGTTTCGCGCCTTGCTCGAGGGCGTACTTAATCGTGGGAAGCGACGCGCGAATGCGTTTGTCGCTGGTGATTTCCTGCCCGCCGGGAGCGAGGGGAACGTTGAAATCAACTCGAATGAAGACCTGCTTCCTGCGCAGATCCAGGTCTCGGATGGATAGCTTGGGCACGCTTCACCTCTTGAATGGAATAGAACTTCTGATCGTAGCACTGTGAGCCGGAGGCGACCGGCCGGGGCGCCACACACATAACTTCCCTCCTGCCGGGAGGAAAGTTCGGGGAAGCGACCCTAAATTGGAACCGTCAGCACCGGACTGCGGCCGAGTTGGATGGTCCGATAGGTGGTTGAACCAAACACCGCGAGATCCAATGCGTGGCGTCCACGGACTCCCGTGACGATCAAATCCGACTGCGCCGCGGAGGCAAATTTGAGGATTTCCACGTAAGCCTTGCCCCGGCGCACCGCCCACTGAACTTTCGTTGCGCTGCGAGCGGCGGACGGAATGAGTTTCTCGAGGTCCCCGATTGCGTTCGCCGTTTCCCTTTCAACCTCCGCCGAGCCGGATGTGTCGTCCAGTACGTGAAGGACAGTGACCTCGGCAGAATAGGCGTCCGCGAGCGACAGCGCATATTCCAACGCTCGCTCCGAGTGCGCGGAAAAATCAACACAGCAAAGGATTCGCCGGATTCGAACGGAGTCATCCTTCGTACGCCGCTTGCTCGAATCCGGGGCTGCCTGGCGGACGGCGAGCACGGGGCAGGCAGCCTTTCGCAGGACCCTTTCCGTAACCGAGCCTAGCATCAGGTGATCCACGCCGCGCCGGCCGTGGGTGCCCATCACAATCAAGCTGACCGCCCGCTCCCGAGCCAAGGACAGAATCTCGTCCGCTGCCAGGCCCTCCCCGATGATGCGTTCGGGCTCGATGCCACCGGCGCCATTGACGAACTGTTGCAGATCGTTCCCCCCATCGGATAGGAGCTTCCCGCGGAAGTCTTCCCACGACTGCGCCGAGATAGCAAAGGAGGCGGAGGGATGCTGCCACAACTCGGCGACGTGCTGCACCAGGAGTGTTGCCCGATAGTGGCGCGCGATCGATTGCGCATACTCATACGCACTGCTCGAGCACTCCGAAAAGTCTACCGGACAGAGGATGCGTTCAATGCGCGCCCCTGTTCTCGCGGCGACGGACGGTTCAGTATTTGGCACCGGATCCATCTGAATCGGAATTTCCATTTGGCTTCCAGCTTCGGGTCAGTATACACCAGCCGGCATCCTTGGATCCTCGAAGCACTACACTGGGAATCATGGGAGCCAGGGTCCTCGTCTTCTTCGACAGCCAGTGTGCGATCTGTCAGGCGGGCGTTTCCTGGCTGCGATGGCTCGACCGGAAGGGCCGGACCCAGTGCCTTCCGCTTGACCCCGTAGCGCTCGAGCAAGCCGGGTTCGATCCGGGGGCCTGCGCCCGGCAGATCCATGTTCTGACGCCGCAGCGGCGGGTTTTGGCGGGCTGGAATGCAGTCGCGTATCTCGCGCGCCTCTTTCCGGCGACCTGGCTGGCCGGGGCGTTGGGCGCCGCGCCTCCCTTCCGGCGTTTGGGAAAGCTTCTGTACGGCTGGGTCGCGGACAAGCGCTACGCTCTCGGCAAGCGCCGTGGAGGCGGGCGCCGGAGCACGTAGCGGCGCGCCCTCAGGCGGTAGCCTTTGTGATCGTGACGGGACGTCCGTAGACCTGGCGGAAGACCTCCCCGGCGCGATCGGCCGCCCATTGTTCGAGTTCGATATCCAGGGGCGAGCTCAGCTCGATGACGGCCTGCCCGTTCCGAATGTGGCACTCGATGGATTCTATGCGCTGCTCGCTGCTGCGATCCAGACTGTCCGCCAACCGCAGCAGCGGGATCAAGAGCACGAGCGCGCGCCTCTCCTCCGCATCGAGAGCCCGGGCATTGTCGTGATCGGGCGCGGGAAGCGCCTTGCGGTGGTACCTGCAAAGGTTCGCGACAAACTCCCGTTCCCGGCTGGTGAAGCCCGACATATCGGAATTCGCAATCAGGTAATACGAGTGTTTGTGATGGCTCAGATCGTTCACGTAGTGACCGACGTCGTGCAGATAGGCGCCGGCCTGCAGCAACCTCCCGAAAGCGGGCGGAAGTCCGTGGAGTGTCTGGAACGCGTTAAACAGAGTGCTGGCCAGCCCGGCCACCTTGCGGCCATGCTTGAGCGGCACGGCAAAGCGGGTGCATAGTCGCTCGACCTCCTTCCGCTGGTCCCGGCTGAGCAGCGCCAGTTCCTTTCCGATGCCGCGCGCCGCAAGGTCCGCAACGATCCCGTCGCGCACACCCGCGGCGGAGTAATACATCGATCGCGCGTGCACGCGCTCCAGGATGCTGAGGAGCACGGCGACTCCGGGAACGATGATCTCCGCCCGCCGCGGACCCAGTCCCGCCACATTTCTCCGTTCGGCCAGACTCAGAGTGCCGAGTTCCTTGTAAAGCCGGCGGATCTGGGCGGTCGAGGCGCGCAACCGGTCGGCGCGGTCCCGCTTGGACCGGGGCACGCCGTTGACCGCACACGCCACGGCGGATGCAGTTCCCGAGGTGGCAATGATGCGGTTCCACTTGCCCGTACCGAATCGCTGGGCAACGCCGGCGAGCCGCTCCTCCAGAAAATCGTGCATGTAGCGGAGTTCCCGTTCGCTTGGGGGGTCGTTCTCCAGAAAAACTTCACGCAAGCGGACCGCGCCAAGCTGCTTGGAAATCGCCTCCTGCATGTGGCCGTTCTCGCTGGCGATGATTTCCGCGCTGCCGCCGCCGATATCGATGATCAGCACACGTTGATGCGGGTGCGGCCAGCGGCTGTCGACGCCCAATTGCACCAGCCGCGCTTCTTCGCGTCCTGAAATCACTTCGATCGGCGCGCCGATTGCCCGCGAGGCGCGATCTATGAACTCCTCCTGGTTGCGAGCATCGCGGACGCCGCTCGTACCCACCGCCCGCACGCCCACCGCTTCGAGAGCCTTGTATTGGGCCGCCATCCGCGCCAGCACGGCGCACGCCAACGCGATGGCATCCTGGCTGATGCGCCCGGTCCGGAAAACGCTCTCCCCCAACCGCGTGACCTCGCGTTCCGAGGCCAGAATCCGGGGCGAAGTTCCGTCCACGACTTCCGCGGCTTCCATGCGGATCGAATTGCTGCCAATGTCGATTGCCGCGTAGCGAGGCATGTCTACATCTATAATGGCGCATCGCCCGGGTCATCGAATGATGCGACTCCCCGCGATCCACCTTGCGTGGCCGTCTGGTCAGAGGGCGCCTCCTCCGCGGCCGTCAGGCTCATCCAGCCGGCTTCCCGTCCGGCGACGTCTCAATATTAACCTCAAACGCCTAGGTCCTTGACCGCGTGAAGGATTGCCTTTTGTAGCCAAACTTCCGGCGAGCGGCCCGGCGATCGAACCTCCAGGCGATTTTGACGCGATCACGATTCATCCGCCGATTCCAGGCTCTCGCTTCCCGGCGCAAGGTCTTCAAATTGGGGATTCTTCGGTTACCCAAACATTGCCTGGTGAAGATCCCGATTTCGATCTCCGCCTGATTGAGCCAACTTCCGTGAGTAGGCGTGTGATGGACCGTGAATCGCTCCCAGACTTCCGCAGCCATTTCGGCGCCGTAGACATCGGCCAGCGACTTCCGGCAATGGATGTTGAGGTTGTCCATTACCAAGTGAATGGTCTTTGCTTTCGGGTATTTCAGGGCTAAGGTAACCACAACCTGAGTGAACTCAAAGGCCGAACGGTCCCGTGTGGGGAAGGTGAAATGTCTCCCCGCCTTCGGCTCTACCGCGCAGAAAACATTGGCCGTGCCGCAGCGCTCGTATTCGTTATCGCGTCTCGCTTCCCGGCCCGGCCTGGCCGCAGAGGCGGGACGGAATTGGGCCGAGACGCGCCAAGTTGCAGGTTGACTCCGGCCCCGGAAGGGGGCATCGCCCGCTTTTCATGTTGCTGGCAAGACTTTCCGGCGATCCATTGGCAAGAACTCGGCCGCAATCGGGGCGATTGCTGTATACTGCTGAAAGCTGGGAAGCCAAAATGGAAATCCCGGATCCTACACTAAAACAGAAACGCAAGGAAACTGAAATGGGCAGACAGGTAGCTGTCGTGCTTTACGTGGTGGCGATGGCAGCCGTCATAGTCGGTGTAGATTTCGTGTTCTTCAGAAACCGATTCTGGGAACGGCTGACAGTGAATATTGGCATTGTCTTGGTGTTCGCAGCTTTCTACTTGAGATTCCTCGGGCGTCCATGAACAAGGCGCTATAGCGCCCTTTCGCTTTTGGATGTCCGGGTCCCGCTTAGTATACACCCGGCCGCCAGCGCTTGATCCTCCAAGGTGCAGGTTCTTCCCTGGCGCCCGTCTTTTGGCTCCGCCAGGCGCCAACTTCGCCGTGCCGCAAAGATGCAAAACCGGCATCAGTAAATGGTCAAGACTGAGATGTGGGATGATGAGCAAACAGAGTGGCAGGAATCTATTGCTGCCCCAGGCCGGCCAGACTCGAAGGACGAGATGGAGATCTATATCCTGCGCCACGGAATCGCCGAGCCCCGGCGGCCGGGTCGCGCCGATGCGAAACGGGCGTTGACCGATCGAGGGCGGGTGAAGCTTCGCGAAGTCCTGGCTCGCGCCCGGGCCGCGAAAGTTGCTCCTTCGCTGATCCTGACGAGCCCGTATGTCCGGGCCGTCCAAACGGCTGAGATCGCGGCCGAGGTGTTGGGCCGCAAGGGTATCCTGACCCGCACGGACGCGTTGCTGCCGTCCTCCTCGCCCGAAGCCGTCTGGCGTGAAATCCTCGGCCATGCCGACGAGGACGCCATCCTGCTGGCGGGCCACGAGCCGCTGTTGAGCGAAGCCGCGACCTACCTGCTGGGCGCGGAACGGACCGTGATCGAGCTGAAGAAGGGCGCTCTGGTCTCGATCGATCTCGAAGAGCTGCACAGTCCGCCACAGGGCGTTCTGAAGTGGCTGCTGACGCCAAAACTGGCCGCTGGCAAGGCCGAAGAGGAAGCAAGAGAGTAACGGATGGGCGTCAGCAGGCCGCCCGGAACGCCCGGTTCTTCCGTCCTTCGGCCTTCTGCTCGGTTCGCGGGGCCGTCAGCAGGACTTCCGCCTCACGAACCGCCTCCTGCTCCGTTCTTCCATGGCGGGTCAACATGCGTGCAAGGAGGTTCTTGATGTGGCGCCCCTCCCTGACGAAACTGGGATGTTCGCTTGGATCTGTATAAACGATGCCGGTTGCCATGCAGCACCTACCCCTCCACAGCAGGCTATCACAGCCGGCCAGGCGCCGCACACCACTTGCAAACGGCTGGTAGTCTTAAGAGGAGTACATTCATGCCGCAGAGCCAAGCCGAAAATCCCAGAGAGGCCGGTGCGCGGGAAAGTACCAAGAGCACACCCGGACCCGCCCTCACCGTTGTGGGGCCTTCCGGAGCCGCGCCGCAACTGGATCTGAATGCTCCGGAGCTGTTCATCAATCGTGAGCTAAGCCTGCTCGCCTTTCAGCGCCGTGTTCTGGAAGAGGCCGAAGACAAGAAGAATCCTCTGCTCGAGCGCGTGAAGTTTCTGTCTATTCTCGGCTCGAATCTGGATGAGTTCTTCATGGTTCGGGTGGCCGGTCTGGCCGCACAGGTGGACGCCGGATCGGTTGAAGTCGGCCCGGATGGGATGAGCCCTCGTGCTCAGTTGGTGGCCATCCGGCGCGAAGTGAAGAAACTTTTGAAAGAAGGCCACAAGTGTCTTGAAAGGCTTATGCCCGCGCTCGAAGAACAGGGCATCTTCGTCCACGAAGGGTTTGAGTTGAACGAATCTCAGCGGAGGGCGGCGGAGGAGTACTTCACGCAAACCGTGTTTCCGGTTCTCACGCCGCTCGCTTTCGACCCTGGCCGCCCATTTCCGCACATTTCGAACCTCAGTCTCAATCTTGCGGTGCTGATCCGGGACCCGCTCGGCCAGGAGCGCTTCGCGCGTGTCAAGGTTCCGGATTCGCTTCCGCAACTGGTCCCCCTCAACCGGCCGTCGAAATCGGGCGCCGCGAAGAGAAAGCCGAGGCGCATCGACCTGGTGTGGCTGGAACAGGTGATCGCGGCCAATCTCGCCGCGTTGTTTCCGGGCATGGAGGTGCTCGAGTCGTATCCGTTCCACATCACGCGCGATGCGGACATAGCCATCAAGGAACTGGAAGCCGAGGATCTGCTCGAGACCATCGAAGAGGGGGTTCGCCAGCGGCGATTCGGCAGCGTCGTGCGCCTTATGGTCACCGAGAACATGCCCGCGGACATACTCAACATCCTAATCAGTAATCTGGAGCTGGAGGCAGGCGAAGTATACCGCGTGCAAGGTCCGCTGTCGCTCAAGCGCGTGATGAGCCTCTCGAACCTGGACCGCCCCGACTTGAAGGATCCTCCGTTCGTGCCCGCCATGCTCCAGACGCTTGCGAAGGACCACGAGGAAGATGACGACATCTTCAGCATGATCCGCCGGCGGAGTATTCTCCTGCACCATCCTTTCGACTCCTTCCAGCCGGTCGTCGAGTTTCTGCGTAAGGCGGCGCACGATCCCGATGTCGTCGCGATCAAGGCGTGCCTGTACCGCGTCGGCAGAAATTCGCCGGTGGTCGAGGCGCTCCTCGAAGCGATTGAAGAGGACAAGCAGGTCGCCGTGCTGGTCGAGCTCAAAGCCCGGTTTGACGAAGAGAGCAATATCGAGTGGGCGCGAGCACTGGAGAGCGCGGGGGTGCACGTGGTCTACGGTTTGGTGGGTTTGAAGATACACTCGAAGGTCGCGCTGGTCGTTCGTCGCGAGGGCGACCGCATGGTGCGCTACGTTCACCTCTCCACCGGCAACTACAACGCCGTCACGTCGCACCTTTATACCGACATCGGAATGTTCACCACGGACGAGGAGATCGCCGACGACGTGTCGGACCTTTTCAACTACCTGACCGGCTACTCGGCCAAATCGGATTACCGGAAACTGATCGTTGCGCCGGTCAACCTGCGGTCGCGCTTCGAAGAACTGATCGGGCGCGAAATCGAGCACTCGAAGAGCGGCAGGGGCGGGCGCCTGGTGTTCAAGATGAACGCCCTGGTCGACAAGCGTTTGATCCGCGCCCTATATCGGGCGTCGCAGGCCGGAGTGAAAGTGGATCTGCTCGTGCGCGGGATCTGCTGCCTCCGTCCCGGCGTGCCTGGCGTGAGCGAAAACATCGAGGTGACCAGCGTGGTCGGACGTTTTCTCGAGCACAGCCGCGTGTACTACTTCCAGAATGGCGGCGCCGAGGAAGTCTACATCGGCAGTGCGGACCTCATGCCCAGGAACATCGACCATCGCGTCGAAGTGCTCTTCCCGGTGCAGGATCCGAAGATGGTCACACGAATTCGGGATGAGGTGCTGTCCATCTACCTGGCCGACAATGTAAAGGCGCGCCGGATGCTGCCGGACGGAACTTACCTGCGGAACAAGCCAGGCGATGGCCGGAAACGTGTGAACAGCCAGGAGTGGCTGCTCAAACACAGGGGCCGCGCCACCGACAGGACCAAGCGAATCCGGTCGAGGCCGCAGTAGTAGGCAGGGCCGCGCGGCGCTCGACGAAGCCGCTATCATAAGAAGCAGCCGGCCCGCCAGGGGGCGGGGAGCGTCGCATGGCATACCGTCTGAGGTCGGACGAATCGGTTCCCGCAGCCATCAAGAGGATCGCCTCGGAGGAGCTCGAATCGGCCGCTGCCCAGTTGACCGGCAAAGGCGCCGCGGAACGGGACGAGGCCATTCATGAGGCCCGCAAGAGCATAAAGAAGGTCCGAGCGCTGTTGCGGTTGATGCGGCCGGAATTGGGTGATACTTATGCCGCGGAAAACACGCAGCTCCGCGATACCGGCCGCAAGCTGTCGGAATTCCGCGATGCCGGAGCCATCCTCGAGACCTTCTATGGCCTGAGAGAGAAGTACCGCGACGAGCTGAAAGGCCACACGCTGGAATCGATTCATGGCGGCCTCGTCGAGCGCAAGGAACAGGCCGGGAGGACTGCCGGCATCGGGCAGGTTCTGCGCAAACTGGCCGCGGCCCTTCGCGCCGCGGGCAGGCGTGTCAGAGTCTGGCCGCTCCTGACCGATGGGTTTCCCGCCATAGCGCCCGGCCTCGAGAGGACTTTCCGGAGCGGCCAAAAGGCATTCGCCCAGGTGCTCGCGCATCCGAGTCCCGAGAACTACCACGAGTGGCGGAAGCGCGTAAAGGACCACTGGTACCATGTCCGCCTGCTCGAGGACGTTTGGATAGAGGTCATGCAGGCGTACGAAAGGAGTCTGAAGGATCTCGAGACCTGGCTCGGCGACGACCACAACCTCGTTGTTCTCCGGGAGAAAGTCGTCAGCGAACCAGTATTCTACGGCGGGGGCAAAGAGACGGATCTCTTCTTGAGCTTCGTCGATAAATACGAAAAGGAACTTCGCGGCAATGCGTTGTCCCTCGGAGAGCGTATTTACGCCGAGAAGCCGCGCCAGTTCAGTCAGCGTCTGGGCCATCTGTGGAATGTGTGGCAAGCCCAGCCGGAGAGCCTCGACGAACTGGAGAAGCAGGAGCACCAGGAACAGAAGAACCAGAAGCCGGCTGCCGCCCGCCCGCCGCACCTCTCGGAGCCGGCAGCCTGAGTTCTTCCCGGGTCGGCCAAAACCAATGCCGGAACCAGCCCTGGCAGGTTCGTTCTGGGTCGTATTCCTCTACGATATCTGCGAGGAAATCGATCTCGATGGGCTGCGAAAGCTTCTTGGAGCCCCTCCCTCGGGACGCGAGCCGAGCTTCCGGCACCTCACGCCGGAATACGTCCGATTCGAGCGATCTCCGGTCGTCGATGTTCTCGATCCAGTGACTTTGCGAACCGGCGAGATGCTTCGGCGCCGTCTGAAGTACTACGACTACGGCGTCGTCAGCATCGAGCTCGAGCTCGATTTTCGGTTCGGTTGGAGACAGTTGGTCGATCTGGCCGCCGCGTGGATGGCCACCCCGGAGCTGGAAGCGATGGCGTCGGACGCCGTCCGCTCCCAACTCAAGCGCGTGAACTCGGCGTTCATCAAGCCCTATGATTACAGGCTTTCCGAGGACTACTACATCATCCACCTGCGTCCTCTCGAACTGGCGGACGGCACGGTGCTGTCCGCGGCTGATCTCATTAGCCAGCATGGTTCCGACATCGCCCAGATCGTGCGCGGCGAGCCATTGCCGTTGTCCGACGAGGAACAGACCGAGGTGCTGCGGCCGCGGATGTCATACTATCCGAACGATCTTCTGGTCGTCGGCTGGACCGCTGCCCTGCTCTATGACACTCCGGAAGGCGCGGCGCCCATCATCCAGCTTCTGGAATACGCGAACGCACAGTTGCTGGAGTTCCGTCATTACGACCACCTCCTCACGGACCTTCTTTCCGGCGTCTACAAATCCCTCGACAAGGGCACCGGATTTCTAGCGCGCTGGCGCCTCGCCCGCGAAGCCGAGAGGCTGAACACGATGCGCCTGGACGTGCGGGAATTGACAGAGCGAGTCGACAACTCGATCAAATTCCTGAGCGACATGTTCGCCGCGCGGGTATATCGCCTGGCGGCGGCTCGGATCGGCGTCCCCGACTACCGCCGGCTCGTGGATGAGAAGCTGAACAGCGCCGGCGAACTCTACCAGTTCATGGTGGACCGGTTTCACCAGGGGCGCGCGTTCGTGCTCGAGCTGCTGGTCGTGGTCATCCTGGTCATCGAGCTAGTGTATCTGTTTCGCGGAAAAATGTGAACGGGAATTCGCCCTACCGTGCGGGCTCCGTGCCGGCGCCGTGAAATAATCGAAGCATGGACAGGTTTCTCGAGGGGAAGTTCGCGATTGTGACCGGCGGGACGCGCGGGATCGGCCGGGCGATCTCGGAGGCTCTGCTTCGCTCCGGCGCGGCGGTCGCCATCTGCGGGCGCTGGGAGCAGTCCGTGAGCCGGGCGGTGGACGAAATGGCGGCGGCCACAAGGGGTCGTGTCATCGGCAGGGCGGCGGACGTGGCGAGTCCCGGGGATGTCGCCAGTCTTTTCCGCCTAGCGGACGAGCAGTTCGGCGGTCTCGATATTCTGGTGAACAATGCGGGCATCGGCGTGTTCGCAAGCGTAGCGGACACAACCATTGACCAGTGGCGGCAAACCATCGGCGCCAACCTGGACGGCGCCTTCTACTGCTCGCGCGAAGCCCTGCCCCGGATGCTCAAGCGGGGCGGCGGCTTTGTTGTGAACATCAGCAGCCTGGCCGGGAAGAACCCGTTCGCGGGCGGCGGTTCCTACAATGCCTCAAAATTCGGCCTGAACGGCTTCAGCGAGGCCATGATGCTCGACCACCGTTATGAAGGCGTCCGGGTCTGCGCGATCCTGCCGGGTAGCGTGGCGACGGATTTCAGTGCACAGGGAGCTACGGCCGACTGGAAGATCGCACCGGAAGATATCGCCGAAGTCGTGCTGATGGTGTTGCGGATGCCCCAACGTACGCTCATCAGCCGCGTCGAGATCCGCCCGGCGAAGCCCCGGAAGACCTGACCGGTTCATCCCGGCCGTAGACGCCGCGTTTGCCGTTCTCGTACCAGAGCTTAACTCTCACTTGGGGAATCTCGCGCGAGTTTCGATCATCATATAGCTGAACCCTCTCATTTTGGGATGATTCGGTTGGCAGCGTTGGGGCCGGTGTGATATCGAGCGTGTGTCTGAGAATGAGTACGAGCTTGCGGAGAGTCGAAGGAGAAATCTACCGGGGATCGGACGCCGGACGGCGGAGCGCCTTCCGGACGGGTCCCCGGAAGTCCTTAGAAACGCGAATCCAGCTCTCGCGAGATGGTGGATGGACGAAACGGCAGTTGGATTGCTATGAGGAAGGCAGAGTCAGGGGGGCGTGAACGACATGGTTCGGCTGAATACTCCACTGGATCCCACGAAGACGGGGCGGGATGCTGAGTCGCTCGAGGTGAATCTCAAGAAGTACATTGTTGGGCAGACCGAGGCGATTGAGCAAATTGTCAACATCTACCAGATGCATTTGACGTCCATGACAGCTCCCGGCCGGCCGATCGGGAATTTCCTGTTCCTGGGACCAACGGGTTCCGGCAAGACCCGCATTGTGGAAGCCACGGCCGAGGCCCTGGTTGCCAACCCGCGCGCGGTGATCAAGATTGATTGCGCGGAGTTCCAGCACAGCCACGAGATCGCCAAGCTGATCGGTTCGCCTCCCGGCTATCTCGGACACCGCGAAACGCACCCCCTGCTCAGCCAGGAAGTGCTGAATCAGTATCACACCGATAAGGTCAAAGTCAGCTTTGTGCTGTTTGACGAGATCGAGAAGGCCAGCGACTCTCTTTGGAACCTGTTGCTCGGTATCCTGGACAAGGCAACTCTGACGCTGGGCGACAATCGCCGCGTGGATTTCTCCCGCGCCATGATTTTCATGACCAGCAACCTGGGCGCCAACGAGATGTCGAACCTCATGAGTCCCAGGCTTGGATTCCAGGTCGACCCGGCCGGCGCGAACGCGTGCCTGATGGACGAGCGCCTGGCCGGCAAGATCTCGCAGGCTGGCATCGAGGCCGCGCGGCGCAAGTTCACGCCCGAGTTCATCAACCGGCTCGACAAGATCGTGGTTTTCAAGCCGCTCGGCGAGAGCGAGTTGCGAAAGATACTGGATATAGAGCTGAAGATGGTCCAGCGCCGGGTATTGCAGGCGGCTGGAGCGAACCCGTTCATCTTCACGCTCACCCCCGGCGCCAAGGACTTCCTGCTGGCCGAAGGAACGGATCTGAAGTATGGCGCGCGCCATCTGAAGCGGGCTATCGAGCGGCACCTGGTTCAGCCGGTATCGAACCTGATTGCAACTGAGCAGGTGCGTGGCGGAGACTGGATCCGCGTGGATTACGATCCGGTGTTGGCACGAATGACGTTCCTGAAGGAAGCCGAAGGCATGCCTGCCTACGCGATGGCGGAACTGGTTGAGACGCCCATTCCCGCGCCTGCGGCGGTGCAGGCGGCCCCTGCCGTCGTCGAACCGATTCGCGCTTCACGCGTGGGCTCCTCCCGGCGCGGCTGATTCAGGCAGCATCGCGCTCTGCTGGTCCTCGGCATATGCGTCGCACCGCCGCCCTCCCAACGCTGTTTCTTTTGACTACAGGCGTTCAGTGGAGTTGCCTCAACCCTAAGCGCGCTCGGTAGACTTTCCGTCCCGGATGCGCCGCTGCACGACTTCGGCGTCCACCATTTGTGCCCATCCATCCCGCACCGGGCAAACTGACGCGGATATCGGGACGATGCCGCACCCCCGAGGCGGGATCTCGGCGAGCTACCTGGTGCGAGGGGGTAGGCTGGAGGCGGAGGTCACGCTACCCGCAGGAATGGAGGGCGAGTTTGTCCGGCACGAGGAGCGCCGCTCCCTGAAGCCGGGCAAATCCAGATTGGCTGTTGGGCCGGAGTGGCGCTGCCCGACGCCGCTAGTGTGCCGAATGGCCGGACGACGGGGCCGCGGAGGCGGAAGAAGCACTCCGCGACTGGACCGTGGAGCTGCTCGAAATCCGCCCAGGCGAATTCGTCGGCCCGCTGTGGACGCCGCTGGTGGCCGAAATCGCTCTTGTGGCCGTGGTGGTAGCGGTATTCGCAGTCGGAACCCGTCCGCCAAAATACGAGCCCGGCGGCACGTAGAGCATGTACACCATGCTCGGGCTCCAGTACGGGTAACCCCAGAAGCTGTTATAGATGCCGCTCATCGGCAGAAATGTATACGTGCCAAAGAACGGATTCCAGGCCCAGCCGCTCGACCCCATGAAACCCAGGCCGCTGTCGCTCGCGGACCTCGCCGCGGAAATGTTGGCGACCGCGAGATATTCCGAACGGAGCCGCGCCCAGCGATACAGGGAATCGCCGTCCTTGTTGTCGAACTTCTCGGCGACCGCCACGCCGCTCAGTGCCAGCAGCTTGGACTTGCCGACGCTCTGGATCTGGCCCTCCCGGAGCACCTTCGCTTCCCCGTCGTAGACCATCAGGCGGGCGGGCTCGCTATCCACGCGATACACGCCTTTCTTGACCAGGCTGAGGGTGGCATCTCTATACGTGATGGTCACCGCCTGATCCTTCTCGAACTCGGCGCATTCCACAATCATGGAACCGGCCAGAAACTCCAGCCGGGTGTCCGAGATGCCGTTGGCAATCATCCTGAAAGCGCTGCTCTCGCCCATGCGCAAAAACGCACCCGGACCCAGCAGAACTTCGGCCCGGCCTTCGCCGGTGGTGCGGAGCTCGGATTCATTATGGACCGAGGGGAAATTTCCGAATTTCAGCTCGATTGGTTTGCCGTCCAAAAGAACCTTGCCCTCGATGTAGTTGACCAGCCCGGCCTTGGCTGAGATCACCTGTTGCGCGGAAGCCACCGCGGCGATCCCCAAACAGCCCAGAGCAACCGCAAGATAGTTCAGCGTTTTCATAATACTGCCCGCCCACGTTCAGTTTGCGCCTAGATCGGGCGCAAGTCAATGAGCATTCGTTTCACGTGATTGCTCGCCCCTGATTCCGTCGCCCAGCTATACTGGACTCATCCGCCCCGGAGCGGCAGGAACGGAGGGGTTCTCATGCAGATCGTGACGTTGGCCTGGGGGGTCGGGGCTTTCCTCGGCATGGTGATCGGCCTGTTGCCGAATCTCTACTACCTCAACTGGCTCATCGTCCCATTTGCGGGAGCCGGTATCCTCCTCAGCATCGCCGCGCTGGTCGTGTTGCGGCAGCGGAAGGACGCCTTTCCGATTGCCGCTCTGGTGTCGAACCTCATCGCGGCGACGGTCGCCGTGCTTCGCTTGCGCGGCGGCTCCGGCTTCTGAAGTTCGTCGATCCAGGTAAACCGTACCTGAATTTCTGTTGTATTCGATCTGGGACAGTGGTAGGCTACCCATAAAGGACTTATGGGACCTCAAAACAAGCCCGGAGATCTGGTTCAGGGCACGCTCGACATGCTGGTGCTGAAGACACTGGCCCAAGGCGCCATGCACGGCTACGCCATCACCGAGTTCATCCAGGCAACCTCGAACAATATGCTCCGTGTCGAAGAGGGTGCGCTCTATCCGGCGCTGCATCGTCTGGAGCTACGAGGCCTGTTGGCTTCCGAATGGGGCGTATCGGATAACAACCGCCGCGCCAAGTACTATCGGCTGACCGGCGCCGGCCGGAAGCAACTGGCTGCGGAATCAGAACGCTGGGGCCGCATGACCTCGGCGATTGCGCTGATCATGGATACCGCTTAGGAGATTACCATGTTGCTCGAACGCCTCGGCGGCATTTGGTTGCGGATCAAGGCGCTGGTCTATCGGCGCAGGCTGGACCGCGATCTGGAAGAGGAACTTGCGTTTCACCTGGCCATGCGCGCCCAAAAATACGGCGACGATCCCGCAGCAAACGCGGCGGCGAGACGCCAGTTCGGAAACCCGACGCGCATTCGCGAGAGGTGCCGCGAGCTGTGGACTTTCGCCGCGCTCGAAACGCTCTGGCAGGACTTGCGGTATGCGGTCCGCACGCTGGCGAAAGCGCCAGCGTTCAGTATCGTGGCGGTCCTCTCGCTCGCTCTGGGCATCGGAGCCAATACCGCCCTCTTCAGCCTGATGGATGTCATGCTTCTCCGGGCCTTGCCGGTAAAGAATCCTCAGGAACTCGTGGAGTTCGTCAGAGCGCACCCCGATGGCGCGATGATGACGAACCTCCCCTATCCGGTCTTCGAGTATTTTCGCCGGGACCACAGCGTCCTCTCGGATGTTTTCGCGATTGGCTGGTCGAATCCGGTGTTCCGAGCCGGCGGCGTATTGGAACCCGCCACGGCGCACGAGGTTTCCGGCTCCTTCTTTCCATCGCTGGGAGTACGGGCTGTCATGGGACGCACGATCGGCCCGGACGATGACCGGGAGAACGCAGCCAATCACGTAGCGGTAATCAGCTATGCGTTTTGGAGCCGGCAGTTCGGAAGAGATCCGTCAACCCTCGGCGTCACTGTGCGTTTGTCCGGCGAGCCCTTCACCGTCGTAGGTATCATGCCGCCGGAGTTCTTTGGCGTCGATCGAGGGACGGTGCCGGATCTGTGGGTTCCTCTTGCTGTGGACCCGAATCCTGGCGAGGTTTGGGTGCTGGGCCGGTTGCGGCCGGGCGTTTCGGTTACGCAAGCACGCGCTCAACTCGAGCCGCTATTCCAACAGGCCCTGGATTCGCTTCGAGCCGACTTGAAGCTCTGGCCTGAGCAGGAGGCCAGGAAGTTCCTTTCGCAGAGGCTGCTGGTGAACCGAGCCACTGAGGGCACATCGGGCGTGAGGTGGACCTACTGGGAGTACTCCAATACGATGAAGATCCTCATCGGCCTCGCAGGGCTGGTGCTCCTGATTGCATGCGCCAATCTGGCGAATCTGCTGATGGCCCGCTCTGCTGTCCGCTCGCGGGAAATCGGCATACGGCTCGCGCTCGGAGCCGGGCGATGGCGGCTGGTTCGCCAATTGATGACCGAGAATTTACTCCTCGCACTGACAGGCGGCGCACTTGGCTTGCTGGTTGCCGCGTGGGGGCATCGTCTCCTGCTGGGATTTTTGGTGCGCGATCCGCTGGGCGTGGCATTCGATTTCCGGCTCGACTACCGGCTGCTGGGCTTCGGCCTCGCTCTATCGGTCGCGACCGCGCTGCTATTCGGACTGCTGCCCGCGATTCGTGCCACTCGTGCTGAGGTATCCGACTGTATCCACAGCGCGGGCCGCCAGAGAGGCGCGTTGCACATGCCGCTCGCCAAGGGGCTGCTCGCGGTCCAAATCGGCCTCTCGATGGTCCTGCTGATCGGCGCGGGATTGTTCGCACGCAGCTTGAGGAACCTGGGCGCTGCCGACCTGGGCCTCGCGCGCGAGAACCTGTTGCTGATGGACGTTAGCTCGTCGGGGAAGACCCCTCAGGCCCGGCTGGAGTTTTGGATGGAATTGACCCGGCGTGTGTCGGAGTTGCCGGGGGTGCGAAGCATGGCGTTGGCTGGAGATGCTGTCTTCGGGAATGGCGGCTGGAACAAGACAGTGTGGATCGAGCGCCCAGAACTGTCCGCGCAGGATACGCACGTACCTTTCAACCTGGTCAGTCCCGGATTCTTTGCGACCGCCGGCATTCCTATCCTCACCGGTCGTGAGTTCGGGGAGCAGGACCGCGAGAATGCTCCACTCGTCGCGCTGGTCAACCGAACCTTCGCACGCCGATTCTTCGATAACGAAAACCCGATCGGAAAACACTTCGGTGATCGCGGCCAGGCTTCGAGCGGACGGTACCAGATCGTGGGCGTCGTGGGCGATGCCAAGTATGGTTCCGTTCGCGAGCAGACCCAGCCGATGGTCTTTCACCCGCTGTGGCAGGAGCAAGAAGGGAACTCCTGCGTATTGCACGTACGGATGGCGCCGGAACCGGCCGCGCTGGTGCCGTCAATCCGCCGCGAAATCCAGGCGCTCGACGGCGACGCGCTGATTGGCGAGGTCAGAACCTTGCCCCAGGTCATTCGGGCTGAGTTGCGCCAGGATCGCATGTTCGCCATGCTGGCAAGCTTTTTTGCCCTGCTCGCGTTGGCTCTGGGCGCCATCGGCGTCTACGGGATCGTGGCGTACCGCGTGGCGCGCCGCACCGCCGAAATCGGAGTCCGTATGGCACTGGGTGCACAGAGACGTGATGTGCTGTGGCTGATCATGCGGGAAACCCTCTTGCTGCTTGTGGCCGGGGCAGCGGTCGGCGTACCGGCGGCCCTTGCGGCAGCCCGGCTGATCAAGAGCCTGTTGTTTGCTGTGGATCCGTCGGACCCGCTGACCATCGCCTGCGCCACCCTCGTCCTGTTCGCCGCCGGTGGGCTGGCTGGTTTCCTTCCCGCGCGGCGAGCCGCGTCCGTTGAACCGACCCTAGCGTTGCGGAGTGAGTAGCAAGCGATCTCGGGAGACGCGAGACCACAGATAACCACTATAATTAGGTGGGGCAGTTTTCGATGCGTATCAGCTTGATCCTTCTCTCCGCCGCGTTCCTCTGGGCGGCGAGCAAAAGCCCGATTGGCCCGGTGACTACGCAAGCGGGCAATGACAAGCTCGCCATTACGGCCACGGTCTACTGCACGAAGGATGAGGTAAAGGAGCAGCTTGGCTCGGACCTCGGCGGCTACTTCATCGTGGTCAAAGTCGATTTGACTCCGAAGGGGAAACTCGCCGTGAGTCCCGACGATTTCCTGCTGCGCAGCTACAAGGACGGACAGAAATCGCAGCCCTTCGCGCCGAGCCAGATCGCGGGCCGCGCAGCGCTGGTCGTCCGTTCGACCGGCAACGGCGGGAGCGTAGCGGCGGATGCCGGCGGGCCGGTTTGGGGTCCGGGCCTGGGCGGGCCCATGTGGTTCCCGGGTTCCGGAGGCGTATCCGGAGGCAGCGCAACTTCGGACACCAGCAGCGCCGAGGCCAAGATCGATACCAACGCCAACGCGAAGGAAGATCCACTGCTCGCCGTACTGAAGGCTAAAATCCTTCCCGACAAGCAGACAGCCGAGCCGCTCTCCGGCCTGCTCTATTTCTCGCTCGAGGGCAAGTACAAGGCGAAAGACCTGGTATTGCAGTACAACGGTCCGGCCGGCAAACTGCAACTGGAGTTCAAACCCTAGCGGATGCGTGTCGCGGATCTCGACTCTCCGGCCCTCCTGGTCGACCTGGACATTATGGAGCGCAACCTGTGCCGCGCCGCCCGGTACGCTAGCGCGCACGGTCTCCGCCTGCGGCCGCACACGAAGACCCATAAGATCCCCGCGCTGGGGCGCCGCCAGCTCGAGCTGGGCGCGGCGGGTCTGACCGTAGCCAAGGTGGGGGAATGCGAAGTGATGCTCCGCGCCGCGCCTGCCGACGTGCTCATTGCCTATCCCATAATCGGCCGGCCGAAGCTCGAAAGACTGATGACCGCCGCGCGGCAGACGGCGGTGAGCGTCGCGCTCGATAGTCTCGAGGCGGCACGCGGGCTTTCGGATGCGGCCAGCGCCGCCCGGCTCGGCATCGGCGTCCTCGCCGAAGTGGACGTGGGGCTCGGCCGCGCCGGCGTCAACCCCGGCGCCGAGTTGATCGAGCTGATACGCGCCCTGACCCGGCTGCCCGGCCTGAGCTTCGAGGGAATCGCGTTCTACCCGGGCCACATCAAGAAGCTCGATGCCGAAGGCCTCGAAGAAATTGACAAGCTCGCCGCGCTCCTCGAAAGGATGCTCGCGGAACTGCGGGCCGCGGGGATTGAGCCGCGCATTGTCAGCGGCGGCTCGACACCCGCACTGTTCCACTCGCATCGCGTGCCTGGCATGAACGAGATCCGTCCCGGCACCTATATTTTCAATGACAGGAACACGGTCCTCTCGAGTGCGTGCGGGTACGAGGACTGCGCGGCGTCGATCCTGACGACCGTCGTCTCAACCGCGCGGCAGGGGCAGATGCTGATCGACGGAGGATCGAAAACCTTCTCCTCGGACCGCCTGTCGGCAAGCCCCGAGGTGACTTTCGGTTATTTAATGGAGGCGCCCGGGGCGCTCTTCACGCGCATGAACGAGGAACACGGATATGTGAATGTCCGCAACGCCGGGCGAGAGTTCCAGATCGGCGATCGCGTCCGCATAATTCCCAATCACATCTGCGCGGCCGTGAACCTCCACGACACCGTTTACGGCGTCCGCGGGGACACGGTCGAGCGGATATGGGCCGTAGAGGGCCGCGGGAAACTGCAATAGTCCCGCAGCTAACTGGCGCTTACCGACTCAATCGTCAGCGTGCCTTCGGTCACCGTGCCCGTAACCGTGACCTTCTCATTGATCGCATCGCCGACCTTCTCGGGGTTCGCGATCTTGTAGGTCTTGCCGTCGCTCGTGACAAAAATGGGGGCGACGCCGCTCTTGATGCAATTCCTGGCGCAATCGGCGGCTTTGGCGCCGGTATGCTTGCACTTGCTGCAAGTAAACTGGCCGCTCATCTGCTCCGCAAACGCACTCGCCGCGAATAGGGAGAGTACGAAGGTGGAAGCAATCAGAATTCGTTTCATGGGAACCTCCTCCGAGTCAGAATGAAACTACTATACCACGCGCGGTTCCGCCTCCGGGGTCACACCTCCAGGATCACCGGCATGATCAGCGGATGACGCGAAGTCTGCTTGATGAGGAACCGCCGGAGATCGATCCGGATTTTCTCCTTCATCACCCCCCAGTCCGCCCGTTCGTCGTCCGTGGACGAGCCGATGGTCCGCGCGACCACTTGCCGCGCTTCCTGAAGCAGTTCGGCGCCGTCTTCGCTGATGAAGCCGCGGCTGACGATTTCGGGAAGTCCTTCGGCCTTGCCGGTATGCTTGTCGATCGTGACGATCGGCAGCATGAAGCCCTCTTCCGAGAGGTGCTGCCGGTCGCGAATCACCAGGTCCTCCACTATATCGTCGAGCGCGCCGGAATCGATGCAGACGCGGCCCACCGGCACGCGGCCCGCTTTGCGGGCGCCGTTCGGATCGAGCTCGAGCGTGTCGCCGCTTTCGAGAATGAATGTCTCCTCCAGCCCCGAGTGGCGCAGATGCTCGGCCAGTTGCGCGTGTTTCGTGAGCTGCCGGTACTCTCCGTGAATGGGCATGAAGTACTTCGGCCGCACCAGGTTGAGAATCAACTTCAATTCCTCGGCGCTGGCGTGTCCGGAAACGTGCAGCGGCGGGTTCATGCTGCCGTAAAGGACGTCGGCGCCGCGCTTGGCGAGGTGGTTCAACATCCGGTAGATCGGCTTCTCATTGCCGGGGATAATGCGGGAGCTGAGGACCACCGTGTCGCCGCGATCAATTGAGAGGTGCTTGTGGTTCCCGACGGCCACGCGGGAGAGCGCGGACATCGGTTCGCCCTGGCTGCCGGAAACGACGGCCAGCAGTTTCGAGGGCTGCACATCCATGATGTCCTGCTGCCGGAGCAGCAGGCCGTTCGGAATATCCAGCAACCCGTGGGCGTGAGCGATCTCGGTAGTGCTCAGCATGCTCCGTCCGAGAAACGCCACTTTACGGCCGGATTCCGCCGCCAGGTCGATGATCTGCTCGATCCGGTGAATGGAAGAGCTGAAGCAGGAGATGATCACCCGCCGCTCTGCGCGGTTCAGAATATCTTCGAGGCGCGGGCGGATCGCGCGTTCGCTCTCGGTGTAGCCGGGCCGGTCCGAGTTGGTCGAATCCGAAAGCAGCAGCAGGACGCCTCGCTTGCCGTAGTCGGCCAGCGTGTGCAGGTCGAACAGGAGGTTGTCGGTGGGCGTCGGGTCCACCTTGAAGTCGCCCGTGTGGATGACGACGCCGAGCGGCGTGGTAATGGCCAGGGCCACCGCGTTCACAATGGAGTGCGTAACGTGGATGAACTCGATGGAAAACGGTCCGATTTCCAGCTTTTCGCCCGCCCGGACCTCGTTCAGGCGGGCCTGCTCCAGCAGGTCGTGCTCTTCCAGGCGCCGCCCGATGAGCGCCAGCGTGAACGCCGTCGCGTAGACGGGCACGTTCATCTGGGAGAGCAGGAACGGCAAGGCGCCGATGTGGTCCTCGTGGCCGTGCGTGAGAATTACCGCGCGGAAGTGCTCGCGGTTCTGCTCCAGATAGGCGAAGTCCGGGGTGACGATGTCCACGCCGAGCAACTCCTCGTCGGGAAACATCATGCCGGCGTCAATCAGGATGATATCGTCGCCGTATCGCAGCGCGAGCGAGTTCATCCCGAACTCGCCGAGGCCGCCGAGCGGAATAATCTGGAGCTTGTGGTCCGGCATCTATCTATTATTAGCGCTGTCTGGGCTGGATGCGGCGGCGGGGCGTCCCGCTTCAGTCATCGTGGTGTTTGAAGAGTTTTCGCTTGACGTCCGGCCAGAACTCCTTGAGGACCTGGGAAAAGGAATCGGTCCCCAACTGCGTCGCCAGCTTCACAAGGTTGTCGGAGAGGTCCCGGGAGCCGGGATAGTACGCATTGGAGATGGCCGTCGCCACGGAGTTTCCGATGACTTCCGAGAAGTTGAAGCGTGTGTTGCCGGCGTCCGTGTGGGTCACGAAGATGCGCGTGGCGGCGTACCACGCCCGCGATTTCTTGCTGCCCGTACCCCTGCGGAAGTAGCGCGGGTCCTCTCTCAGCAGCGCGGGCCACAAGCCCTCGGTCATTAAATTGCCGATCGCCTGATCGCCGTACGATGTAACAAGGCGCTTCGCGTAGCCCTCGAGCCCCTGTCCGAACTCCGGGTTGGAATTTTCCAGTTGGTACAGGCAGGCAAATGCCGCCGAAAGCGGATAGACCGGCCAGTCGAAGGAGTCTTTCTCGGCGATCCTGAACTTCTGCTTCCAGGTGAGCGTCTGAAACGGCACCGAAGTGTCGGCCGTGCGATAGTTGGGCAGAACACCGAAGATTCGTTTGTCCGGTGGCGCCTGCGGAGTTGCGGACTGCGGAGTTCCTGGCTGCGGAATTACGCCGCCCGCAGCGGCGGGAGCCGGCGGATCGTCCGGCTGCTGAACTGTGGCGGGCGGCGCCGCAGCGTTCGGCTCCTGAGCCGCCATGGCGGCGGCGGACAGCGCCAGAGCCAGCGCCGCGATGGCGCAAAGACAGGGAAGGGAGTGTCTGGATATCGGCAAGCGTTCAACCTTTGCATTAGGACGCGGGCCAAGCGCGATCATGTTACCTGCTTTACGTTGCTTTACAATCAGCCGGGTGAGAACGCTGCGCATGCACTATGGATGGCGTTTTGTTCAGTTCAGCCGGATTTCCGTCAGTTGCACCGGCGCCGGAGGTGGAAATCCATCGAGCGGGTCTTTCGGAAGCAGGGCTTCCAGGGTGGTCTGGCCGAGCACCTGGTCCACCGCCTGCTGAACGGATCGCCAGAGCGACCGGATCGAGCAAGCTACCGTGTGCGCGCACACCAAATCCGCGCCTCCGTGCGATTCGCAGAACTCCGGATCGTAGAGGCGGCCGCCGAGCACCGCGAGCGCTTCACCCACCGTAATCTCGCTCAAGGGCCGCGATAAAGTGTAGCCACCCGCCTGCCCGCGAACGCTCTTCACCAAGCCGCCCCGGCGCAGCACGCGCAGCAGCTTGGCCACGTAGTGGCTCGAGATGCCCTCGGCGCGGCTGATTTCGGGAATGGTCAGGCTAGCGCCACGCCCGCGCCTGCCGATCTCGAGCAGGCAGCGGACTCCGTACTCTTCCTGTGCCGAAATCTTCACATCATCCCCAACTGAATCAATGCAGCCGGCGACAGACGATCGCGATCCCACGGCGGATCCCAAACCAGCTCGACCTTCGCGCTCGTGACACCTTCGACGGCCTCGACCTTGCGCTGTACGTCGCCCGGCAAAGTGCCGGCCACCGGGCACCCCGGCGCGGTCAGCGTCATTTGAATGCTTACGTCCCCCGTTTCATCGACGTTCAGCCCGTAAATCAGCCCCAGGTCGTAGATGTTCACCGGAATCTCCGGGTCGAAACACGTTCTCAAGGCGTCGATGATTCGCGCTTGGATCTCGTCGGCGTTCATATCCGGCTTACTCCGTGCTGACTGTCTTCTCCTCCCCCTTGAGCGCGGAGCGCAGGGTGTGCCACGCGAGCGTCGCGCATTTCACCCGTGTGGGGTAGTCGCAAACGCCGGAAAACGCCGCCAGCTTGCCGAGTTTCTCCGGCTCCTCGTGGACCGGCTGCAATCCGGTCACGAGGTCGTGAAAGCTCTCGAACAGCGCCTCGGCTTCACTCAGATTCTTGCCCTTGAGCGCCTCGGTCAGCAGCGATGCCGAAGCCGTCGAGATCGCGCATCCGGAGCCCTGAAAACTCAAATCCTTGACCACGTCGCCTTCCATCTTCAGGAAGATGGTGATCCTATCGCCGCACAGCGGATTGTAGCCCTCCACCGTTCGGTTCGCGCCCTCGAGGATCCGGAAATTTCGCGGGCTCTTGCTGTGATCCACGATCACTTGCTGGTACAGGTCACGCAGGTCCGAACTCATTGGAAGACCTCCTTGGCGGCCTCGATGCCCCTGCCCAGGACATCGATCTCCTCCCTCGTATTGTAAAACGCCAGGGAAGCGCGGCTGGTTGCCGACAGGCCGTAGCGGTCCATCACGGGCTGGGCGCAATGATGGCCCGCGCGGATCGCGATTCCCCGCCGGTCGAGGATGGTCGCCAGGTCGTGCGGGTGCACGCCGTCCACCACGAACGAAAGCACGGAAGCCTTCTCGCGGGCGGTGCCGATGAGGCGCACGCCGGGAATGGCGGTCAGAACCCCGGTGCCGTATGCCAGCAAGTCACGCTCGTAAGCGGCAATATTCTCGAGCCCGATTCCATTCAGGTAGTCGATTGCGGCTCCCAGGCCGATGGCGCCCGCGATATGCGGCGTTCCCGCCTCGAATTTATACGGCAGGCCGTTGAATGTGGTCTTCTCGAACGTCACCGTGCGGATCATATCGCCGCCGCCCTGCCACGGCGGTATCGCTTCGAGCAGACGGGCCTTGCCGTACAGGATCCCGATGCCGGTCGGCGCGTAGGTCTTGTGGCCGGAGAAGGCGTAAAAATCGCAGTCGAGCGCGCGCACGTCAATGCGCATATGGGGAGCGCCCTGCGCGCCGTCGATCAGGACCACGGCGCCGTGCCGGTGCGCCGCCTCGATCATCCGCCGCACGGGGTTGACCGTGCCCAGGGCATTCGAGACGTGCGCCAGCGCGACGATCTTCGTCCGCGGCCCAAGCAGCTTCTCGTACTTTTCGAGAATCACGTCGCCCCGGTCGTCGATGGGGGCGACCCGCAGCACCGCGCGTTTCTCGTCCGCCAGCATCTGCCAGGGCACGATGTTCGAGTGGTGCTCGAGCCCCGAGATCAGGATTTCGTCACGCGCGCCGATATTGGCGCGGCCATAGGCCTGCGCCACCAGGTTGATCGACTCCGTGGCGCCGCGGGTGTACACGATCTCGCGCGATTCGGCGGCATTCAAGAACCGCGCGACCGTGCACCGCGCGTTCTCGTAGCCCTCCGTGGCGCGCTCGCTCAACAAATGCACCCCGCGGTGCACGTTCGCGTTTTCGGAGGTGTAATACCGCACCAGGGCGTCGATGACCGCCTGGGGCTTCTGCGAAGTCGCGGCGTTGTCCAGATACACCAGCGGCTTCCCGTAAGCGTACTGCCGAAAAATCGGGAAATCCTCTCGAATGCGCCAGACATTGAATGACGGCGGCCTGGCGGATCCGGACCGGGCGATATCAGTCCCTGCCTTGGTGCTCATAGTTCTCTTTTTCCTGTCCCAGCGAGGCGGCGGAACAGATCGCCGCCCAATCCGGCGCGGATGGGCTCGATCTTGATTTTGTCGAGTACATCGGCCGTGAAAGCGTACGTCAGCAAGGCACGCGCCTCCGCAAGCGCGATGCCGCGCGAGCGGAGATAAAACACCGCGTCCGGATCGACCTGGCCGACGGTGGCGCCGTGCGTACACTTCACATCATCCGCGTAGATTTCCAGTTGCGGCTTGGTGTTGATCACCGCGGCCTGGGAGAGTAACAGATTCTTGTTCCGCTGAATGGCGTCCGTTTTCTGCGCGTCGGGCCGGACGATGATGCGCCCGTGAAAAACGCCCTGGGACTGGCCGTCGAGAATACCCTTGTAGAGCTCGTGGCTGGTCGAATGCGGCTTGGCATGATCGAGCGTCGTGTAATTGTCCACGTGCTGCCGGCCGGTAGCGACATACAGACCATTCAGAGTACACTCGGAGCCTTCCCCATCCAGCACCACCGCAATCTCATTGCGCGCCAGCGCCGCGCCGAGCGCGATGTTGTGCGAGGTGAAATTGCTGCTCCCGCCCTGCCTTACCGCCAGCATTCCGAAGTGCAGACTCGCTTCCGTCTCCCGCTGTACCTTGTAATGCTCCAGCACGGACCCGTCGGCGCCGTCGATCTCGGTCACGGCGCTGGTGAAGTAACCCGCGCCGGCCGAGCCATCGTAGACTTCGACGATCTGCGCCTGGCTGTCGCGTCCCGCCAGGATCAGGTTGCGCGGGAACGTCATCACCGGCCGCTCGCCGCGCGTCAGAAATCTCAGCTCGATCGGCCGGTCTATGACGGCGCCATCGGCGATCTCAACGAGCGCCCCATCCTCGAACAGGGCCGTGTTCAGCGCCACCATCGCGTTGTTCTCGAAGGCGGCCCGGCGCGCGATGCCGCCCGCGAGGCGGCCTTGCTTGACCGCTTCGCCCAGACCGGACAGTTTCAATCCCCGGATCGTCCCCAGGGAGGAAAGCTCCGGCGCGAGCCGGCCGTTGAGAAAAGTGAGCCGATAGAAGCCGGCGCCGCCCGGGGTCGCGCCTCCAGACCAGGCGTGCGCCGATTCGTAACCGGTTTTCAGGAAAGGCGCGAGGTTCGTGTACTTCCACTCCTCGTCGTGCGTCGTGGGAAAACCCAGGTGGCCGAAGCGCTCGATGGCCGCGTCGCGGATACGCCGCAACCCGGCATTCCCGGGCAGCTCGCTACGGCGCCGCTCAAACGCCGCCATGTAGCCCTGCTCGTGATCCTTCGCGGAAACAACCGTCGCCGGCATCTATTGCCTCACCGCCGCCCGTTCTTCTTCGAGCCACGCGTAACCCTGCCGTTCGAGCTCGAGCGCCAGATCCTTCCCGCCCGAGCGCACGATGCGGCCGTCCGACATCACATGTACGTAATCCGGCACCACGTAGCTCAGCAACCGCTGATAGTGCGTCACCACGATCATCCCGCGCTCCGGACCGCGCATGGCATTGATGCCGTGAGCGACGGCTTTTAGCGCGTCAATGTCGAGGCCCGAATCCGTCTCATCCAGGATGCACAGCTTCGGCTCCAGCACGGCCATCTGGAAAATCTCGTTCCGCTTCTTCTCGCCGCCGGAAAAGCCTTCATTCACCGGACGCGAAAGCAGGTCTTCGTGGAGCCCGAGCAGCTTGGCCTTTTCCTTCACTACATCCAGAAAGTCCATGGCGTCGAGTTCTTCGAGACCGCGATGCTTCCGCTGCGCGTTCAAAGCGGTGCGGAGGAAATACATGTTCGTTACGCCCGGAATCTCGACGGGATACTGGAAGGCCATGAAAACGCCTTCGCCCGCCCGCTCCTCCGGCTTCATCCCTAGCAGGTCCCGGCCCTCGTAGAGCACCGCGCCCGAGGTCACTTGATAAACTTCCCGGCCCGCCAGAACCCCGGCCAGCGTGCTCTTGCCGGACCCGTTCGGCCCCATGATCGCGTGAACCTCGCCGGCATTCACCGTGAGATCGATGCCCTTCAGAATCTGCTTTTCCGCAACCCGTGCTTGAAGATTTTGAATTTCCAGTAGCATTTGTCACCCGACCGAGCCTTCGAGACTCACGCCCAGCAACCGCTGCGCCTCTACCGCGAACTCCATCGGCAGCTCGCGGAACACCTCCTTGCAGAACCCGTTGACGATCATCGACACTGCATCCTCGGTTGAGATTCCACGCTGGCGGCAATAGAAGATCTGGTCCTCGCCGATGCGCGAGACCGACGCCTCGTGCTCCACGCGCGCCGAGGAGTTTTTCACCTCCAGGTACGGGAAGGTGTGCGCGCCGCACTTGCTTCCCAGCAACATCGAATCGCACTGGGAGTAGTTGCGCGCGTTCTCCGCGCCTGGAAGAATCTTGACCATTCCGCGATAGCTGTTCTGGCCGTGCCCCGCCGAAATCCCCTTGGACACGATGGTGCTCTTGGTGTTCTTCCCGATGTGGATCATCTTGGTGCCGGTGTCCGCCTGCTGGTAGTTGTTGGCCACGGCTACGGAATAGAACTCGCCCACCGAGTTGTCCCCTATCAGAATGCAGCTCGGATATTTCCAGGTGATCGCCGAACCGGTTTCGAGCTGCGTCCAGGAAATCTTCGAGTTCACGCCCGCGCACTTGCCGCGCTTGGTGACGAAGTTGTAGATGCCGCCTTTGCCCTCTTTATCGCCCGGATACCAGTTCTGCACCGTGGAATACTTGATCCGCGCGTTGTCGAGCGCAACCAGCTCGACCACCGCCGCGTGCAACTGGTTCGAGTCGCGGATGGGCGCGGTGCACCCTTCCAGGTAGCTGACCGAAGCGCCCTCATCTGCAATAATCAGCGTTCGCTCGAACTGGCCGGTGTCCTTGGCGTTAATGCGGAAGTAGGTCGACAACTCCATCGGGCACCGGACGCCCTTCGGCACATAGCAGAACGAACCATCGCTGAAGACGGCCGAGTTCAACGTGGCGAAGAAATTATCGCTGTACGGCACCACGGACCCGAGATATTTCTCGACCAGCGCGGGGTGGTTCCGCACCGCCTCGGAGAACGAACAGAAGATAATGCCCAGCTCGCCCAGCTTTTCTTTGAACGTCGTGGCCACCGAGACGCTGTCGAAGACCGCGTCCACCGCAACGCCCGCCAGCAGTTCCCGCTCCCGCAGCGGGATACCGAGCTTGTCGTAGGTTCGCAGCAACTCGGGATCGACGTCATCCAGGCTCTTCGGCCCTTTCCCCACACCCTTCGGCGCCGAATAGTACACGATGCTCTGGTAGTCGATGGGCGCGTAATGAACGTTGGCCCAGCTCGGCTCCGTCATCTTGGTCCAGTGCCTGTAGGCTCTCAAGCGCCACTGGAGCATGAAGTCAGGCTCGCCCTTCTTGGTCGAAATCACCCTGATCACGTCTTCATTCAGACCGGCTGGTACGGAATCCGTCTCTATCTCGGTTACAAAGCCGTACTTGTACTCCTGTTCAGTGAACGCCTGGATCTGGTCGGTGGCGGAACTCATCAAGACTCCTCGGCGGCTTAAACCATACCGCACCGTTAGGATAGCTCAATCTGTACTAAACAGTCAAGATTACGCGGCGAGCGGGAACCACACTCCGCTGAAAGGAAATCCGGGGACACTTCGGGCGGGCTACGCAGAATGGTCGCCCTGCGCACGAGCGCAGGCGTACCCCAGCGTTTCGAGGTTGGAGGGGGAGCACCGGATAAAATAGAAATGCCTGCCTCCGAGGGAAGGCAGGCATTCATCTTCGTCGCCCTGTTCTACCAGGGTGATGTTCAATGGGAGAATCGGCTCGACGGAAACGTTACCCGTCAGAACCTGTGTGATTGGATCTTATTTCACCCGCGCCCCTAAATCAAGAAAAAAAGCTCAACCTTGAAACAATCGCACAAGCCACTCTAATATTGGGGCTTATGCGAGAGGCCGGTTTCTCCTCAGCCTGTGGAAAAACCTGTCGAAACCGCTGTGTAGAAGACTTGGTTCTGTTCCAATCGAAACAAAAAGCAGGCGTTATGGTTGATGATCAGGCCCGGCCGCACCTTCCCGAGGCTGGTCTTCGAGGTGGAGTAGGGTCATCGGATCGCCGGAAGTACCCCAGCCCAGGTGCCTCAGCACTCCTACCACCACCCCCGCCGGGATGGTGATCGCCAGGATAATACCCACTAGAATGAAGATGTTAACCATCAGGTCTCCGACGTTGTCCCGGCCTGTGGGGACGCGCTCGTCGACTGTGATGGTAGCCCGGTACGTTACGTAGGACAACAGTCTCTCGGCCGCGTTCGGGTCGCGGGGAGCAAGGATCACAGCCACCAGGGGTCCCGCCCTCTTCGCCATCGCCCCGGAGAGCTTCTGGAACACTTCGAGCCTCTGCCGGGCGATTTGAGGGGTCGGGTACGAAAACACGGCCATTTGCACCCGGCCGGCGCCGGTCTCGTATTGAGCGAGTTGACCTTCCGCGCCCATGCTAAACGCGGCTACCGATGGCGGCAATCCAGGCTCGAACCGGTCCAACCCCTCCGGCCCGAGGATGTAGCGTTCCGAATTCGCCACCAGGCCTCTGGACGGCAAGTAGCTGTTCGGTACCGGGCTCTGGTCCAGTTTCGGAAGCTGCCCAAGAAGCCCCGCAAGTTCATTGAGTTGCGGCTTCCAGCCTTGAAACTCGAAAAGATAGTTGCCGAAGACGAAGAGGACGCCGTCTCCGGTCTCGGCGGCCGCATCAGTCAGTTTCGACGGCTGAGAGCCAGCAGGGCGGATTGACTCGAACGCTGCGAACGCACTGGTTGGATCCTTCAGACGGTAGGCCGTGCCCTCAAACTGCCGCGCACCGTCCGAATACCGGGCGGTTTCCGCCTCCTCCAGCCCGTACTCATCCCACAACGGCCGATCCTGGACCGCTGGGAGCGCAGAAGAAGTCCGCTTGAGCTCTCCGAACTGTGAGGGCCAGATCGCGCCGTAGGCGGCCACCGCGCCCAGCAGGCCGGCCAGCAGCAGTCGGTTCAAGACGCGGCTCCGCAGCATTTCTTGTACTTCTTTCCGCTCCCGCAGGGGCACGGCTCGTTCCTGCCGACCTTGGCGCCGCGGAGCACGGTCTTGCTGCCCGAGCTGGAATCGCCGCCCGCGAACTGGAGCGCGGCCATCTCCTTTTCTTTCTTGCGCTGAATGTTGCGCGTAAAGTCCTCGACGGTCGACTGGGCAGCCAGCCTTTGCTGTTGTTGCGCCGCCGCGGCGAGGACCTGCTGACCCTCCTCCTCGTCCGGTTCCGCTTCGGCGTAGTCGTCCTCACTCGGAAACGGGAGCGGCGGGCGTTCGCCTTCGGTCACCTGGAGGAAATACAGGAACCGGATCGTTTCGTCCTCGATGCGATCCATCATGTCCTGGAAGAGGATGTAGGATTCCTTCTTGTACTCGACCAGCGGGTCTTTTTGCCCGTAGCCGCGCAGGCCAATGCCTTCCTTCAGATGGTCCATCGACAGGAGGTTGTCCTTCCACTGCTGATCGATGACGTGGAGCATGATCATGCGCTCCAGATCGCGCATGTTTTCAGCGCCGACTTCCTGCTCCTTGGCCTCGTATTTCTGCACGAGGCGCTCGTAAATCGTGTCTTCCATCTCCTGCCGGGTAAGGCTCTGAAGCTCGGAGCTCTTCACGCGGACTCCGAACTGGCTATTGATATCCGTTTCGAGATTCAGAAGATCCCAGGTGCCCGGGTGCGTTTTCGGAGGGCACCGCAGATCGAGGAACGACTGCAGAATTCCGCGCACGATGTCCAGAATCTTCTCCCGCTGATCGGCCTTTTCGAGCAACTGGTGGCGCCAGCCGTAGATGGCCTCGCGCTGCTTGTTCATCACGTCGTCGTACTCGATCAGGTGTTTTCGAGCAGCGAAGTTCTGCGCCTCGACGGATTCCTGCGCTTTCTTGATGCGCCGGCTGATGAGCTTCGACTCGATCGGCACATCCTCTTCCATGCCCAGCTTCAGCATGAGGTTCTGGATGCGCTCGCCGCCGAAGATCCGGAGCAGATCGTCCTGCAGCGAGAGGTTGAATCGTGAGCTGCCGGGATCGCCCTGGCGGCCGGCGCGGCCCCGGAGCTGGTTGTCGATGCGCCGCGATTCGTGCCGCTCGGTGCCGGCAATGTGCAGACCGCCGAGCGCGATGACCTCGTCGTGCTCGGCATCAGTCTCCTTCTTGAACCGCGCGTACAGCTCGTCCCAACGCTGCCGGGACACGCGGTAGAACTGCCCCAAATGGTGGAAATGATAGAACTGCTGATTGCTGAGGAACGTTCCCGCGTCTTTCGGCAGAAGCTCGGCGATCTTCTCCCGAAGGCAGGCGTCCTTGGTCATGAACTCGGCATTACCGCCGAGAAGAATGTCGGTGCCGCGGCCGGCCATGTTGGTGGAAACCGTCACCGCGCCCTTGCGGCCCGCCTGCGCGACGATAAACGCCTCGCGCTCGTGATTCTTGGCGTTCAGCACTTCGTGCCGGACGCCCATCCGCTTGAG
>Ga0326728_10001626_pt1 | contig 78671 bp, 71 predicted proteins | sample MB3enrmetagenome_FD_207602 | JGI IMG/M metagenome (GOLD analysis project Ga0326728, IMG submission 207602) | Lab enriched peat soil microbial communities from McLean, Ithaca, NY, United States - MB31MN | ecosystem: Environmental > Terrestrial > Soil > Wetlands > Peat | place: USA: New York...
GCCCCACTGCGGGTTCGGATGCTGCGCCAATTTCCCCATCGAAGCAGCCCATCGGGCCGAAACGTTGCAAAACTCAATAAGTTAGCGCCGATCCGACGTGGACATTGGCTTGCATTGCCATCGACTCCCGGGCAGCAGCAGGCGATAATGGAACACGCCATGGCACAATTGGAAGCAAGTGTCCGAGACCGGATCTGCGGCCGTAGCACTGGCCGGACCATGGATGGGCAGGGGGTCCGCAAAACCTGCCGCAGAAGCACGCACTCCCGGGCGGTCCCATGGGGATCCGCCGTCAGGGGACATTCCGAAACACCCGTCGGCCGTGCCCTTGCCCTCGTGGCTCCGGCCCGCGTTGCGAGCCGCGCCCATACAGGGAGCGGAGGCCGGCGATCGGACTGGCTGTTTTCCGGCCAGCCCCAACCCCCAAACCACGTGGTTAAGCCGAACATGGGAGAGTCGCGATGAACAGTCATTTGATGCCGTTTCTGATTGTCTGGGTGATTCTGGCGCTGGTGGTGGTGGTATTGATCGCCTGGCGCAAAGTGGTGTCAAGGCATGAGGACGATACGCTGCACGTGGGTGAACCGGAGGCGGTGCAGGATGGCGCGATCCGGGAACAGGTGGGCCTTGTCCAGAAGATTGAGCAGATCGACAAGTGGGGTAAAATCCTCACCATAATTGCACTGGTTTATGGCCTGATTCTGGCGGGCGTGTACTTCTACCAGATGTGGATTGCCAGTTCCAGCATAGGAGTATAGACGATGACGAACCGGGCACTTCCCTGCCTGGGCCTGCGGCTCGGTTCCGCCTTGTTGGGCCTTTTCCTGGGGGGAGCCGGCGTTCCGCTTAGGGCCGCCGGCGCCGCCAAGACGGATTGCACTTCCTGCCACGATCAGGGGACCAAGCTGGCCAAGAGCGCCCATGCCGGCCTGGCTTGCGAAAGCTGTCACAAATCCCACGAAAGCTATCCCCATCCGGCGAATATCCCGAAACCGGTCTGCGCCACGTGCCATCCCGGCGAGGCCGGCGATTACGCCAGCGGCGTGCATGGCCAGGCCCGCAAGAACGGCAACGAAGGCGCGCCGGATTGCAGCCTGTGCCACGGCAGCGCGCACGAGTTGCTGCCGCCCAAGTCGCAGGCCTACCGGGCGGCCGTGCCGGATACCTGCGGCATGTGCCACACCGAGGTGGTGGAGCAATACCGCGCCAGCGTCCACGGCCAGGCGCTGGCGCAGGGCGTCACCCAGGCGCCGCTGTGCACCGACTGCCATGGCGAGCACAACATCATCCGGCACACCAGCCAGGCCTCGCCGGTCAACGGCCTGCACATTCGCGAGACCTGCGGAAGCTGCCATGGGAACGTGCGCCTGACGCGCAAGTTCGGTCTTCCCTCCGACCGCCTGGTGAGCTTCGATTCGTCCTACCACGGGCTGGCCGCCAAGGCCGGCTCGCAGACCGTGGCCAACTGCGCCAGTTGCCACGGCGTGCACAACATTTTTCCGTCGTCGGACCCGCGATCGACCATCAATCCGAAGAACCTGCCGAAGACCTGCGGCCAGTGCCATCCCGGCGCCGGCACGCGGTTCGCCATCAGCCAGGTGCACCTCTCCGAAGGGGCGGCCGAGCCGCTGGTGCTGCGGGTGGTGCGCGAGTTCTACCTGCTGATGATCCCCGCCACCATCGCGTTGATGCTGCTGCACCAGGGAGGCGACTGGGTGCGCAAGCTGATGCGCCTGCGCTTTGGCCGCGGAGTTGCGTGCCCCCCGCCGGCGGGACACGGCGGCATGCGCATGCTGCCGTTCGAGCGCCTGGAGCACGCGGTGCTGGCGGCATCCTTCATCGTGCTGGCCTGGACCGGCTTCGCCCTCAAATATCCGGACCAGTGGTGGGCGCGCCCGCTGCTGACGCTGGAAGGAACGCGCTCCGTCCGCAGCCTGATCCATCGCACCGCCGCCGTGGTGTTCCTGGCGGTGGCGTTCACCCACGTGGTTTCGCTCATCGTCAGCCGCAAGCTGCGCGGGCACTGGATGGAGATGATCCCCAAGATGCGCGACGGGCGCGAGGCGCGCGCCAATTTCGCGTACAACCTGGGCCTGGGCGGCGTTCCCCCGGGCCGATCCGCCCACAGCTATATTGAGAAGTCCGAGTACTGGGCGGTGGTATGGGGCACGGTGGTTATGGCGGGCAGCGGGTTGCTGCTATGGGCCAATAACCTGGCCATGCGGTTTTTGCCGAAGACCTGGCTGGACGTGGCGACTTCGGTGCACTTCTACGAGGCCGTGCTGGCGACAATGGCGATCGTGGTCTGGCACTTCTACTCCGTGATTTTCGACCCCGACGTGTACCCGCTGAATACCGCGTTCCTGACGGGCCGCCCGGTGAAGCAGGGCGGCGCGGACGAGGACGGGGAGACGCACGCGGCGGCCGGGGACTGAACCATCTAACATGACACCCAACAATCCAAAGCTCCGCGGATGGCTCTCGCCGCTGGTCTATCTATCGAGTAACTGGATCAGCCTGGCGGGCGTGATCCTGGTCACCACGGCAACTATCTTCTGGCTGTTTTTGCTGCCGGTGACGCTGCGCGGCGAGGCCGGCAGCCCGTACATCGGGATCCTGGTATTCATGGTGCTTCCGGGGCCGTTTTTCGCGGGCCTGGCGATGATCCCGCTGGGCATCTGGCGGAAGCGGAAACGCACCGGACACGCGGGCATCTACCCGCCCTTTTTCCCGCCTTTGAACTGGCAAAACCTGGAACTGCGCCGCCTGGTCTACTTCGTGGGCGCCACCACCATTATCAATATCGGCATCGCCAGCCAGCTCAGCTACGGCGCCATCAACTACATGGATTCGGTGACCTTCTGCGGGCTGACCTGCCACACGGTGATGCAGCCGGAGTACAAGGCCTACCAGAACTCGCCGCACTCCAAGGTGGCTTGCGTGAATTGCCACATCGGACCGGGCGCCGGCTGGTTCGTGCGCAGCAAGCTGAGCGGCGTGGGCCAGGTTTTCGCGGTGGCTTTCAACACCTACCCACGGCCCATCCCCACTCCGGTGGTCAACCTGCGTCCGGCCCGCGAGACCTGCGAGGAGTGCCACTGGCCGCAGAAATACGGCGAAGACCGCCTGCGCGTGATTCCCAAGTACGCCGAGGACGAAGCCAACACGCTGACCAAGGACGTGGTGCTGATCAAGATCGGCGGCGGCAACCGCGGGATCGGCATCCACGGCACGCACCTGGGCAAGGGCGTGGTGATCCGTTACGCGCACAGCGACCGGGCCCGCCAGGTCATACCGTGGGTGGAATACGAGGTCGACGGAAAAAAGACGAAGTACCTCACCGCCGACGCCAAGCCGGAAGGCGCGGCCAACGGCCCGGTGCGCGAGATGGATTGCATGGATTGCCACAACCGCCCGTCGCACAGTTTCGATCTGCCGGAGCGGGCGCTCGACAAAGCCATGAACGCCGGCCTGGTTTCGCCCGCCTTGCCGTTCTCGAAGAAGAAAGCGCTGGAGATCCTGAAGGCGACCTACCGCAGCCGCGAGGAAGCCGCCGGGCGCATTCCGGCCGCGTTCGACAAATTTTATGAGGACAGTTATCCCGCAATCTGGGCCGCGCGGCAGGCGGAAGTAACTACGTCGGCGGCCGGGGTGCTGGCGATTTACAACCGCAATATCTTCCCCGACATGAATGTAACCTGGGGCAAGTACCCGGTGAACATCGGCCACACCGATTTCCCAGGCTGCTGGCGCTGCCACGACGGGGGCCATGCCGCCGCCAACGGCGACTCGATCAGCATGGATTGCAGCGCGTGCCACAGCCTGCTGGCGACGGACGATCCGAACCCCAAGGTGCTGACGGAGCTGGGGATTACGGAGCCGAAGCGGTAGGGGGCATCGGGTAAGCCACACGGCCGACGCCCTCGAAGCCCGGCCGAGCGCGAAGACTGGCCCAAGGAGCCTCCGCCCGCTCTTCACTCTGCCCCCGGGGCAGCCGGCGGACCAGTTGCCGCATGGTCCATGGACATGTGCCGCACATGTTTGTATGCTGAAGACATGTCAACCATGATTCAGATCCGGGACGTTCCCGACCGGATACACACCACCCTGAAGGTTCGCGCCGCGCGGGAGGGAATGAGCCTCTCCGATTACATCAAGCGGGAATTAGAGCACGTGGCGGAACGCCCGACGATGCGGGAGTGGTTGGAACTGACCCGGCAGGCGGAGCCGATCCCGGCGAAACGTAGCGCCGCGCAAATCGTGCGCGAATTGCGGGATGCGCGATGATTGTTCTGGATGCGTCGGTGGTGGTGGAACTCCTCACCAGCGGCGCATTGGCCGATTCCCTGAGGCGCGATCTGGCGGCACGCGAAGATTCGTTCCTGGTCCCGCATTTGCTCGACGTGGAAGTTGCCAGCGCTTTTCGAAGCGTGGTTGCAGGCCGGCGTATCGACGGCCGCCGCAGCAAGGGCTTTCTCGCGGGCCTGGCGGCGCTTCCCGCCGAGCGCTACTCCCACATCCCTTTGCTGGGCCGCATCTGGGAACTGCGCCACAACTTCACCGCCTACGACGCCGCGTACATCGCTCTGGCCGAAGCGACGGGCTCGGTGCTTTACACGTGCGATCGGAAGCTCTCGAAGGGGCATCGCGCGCGGGTCGTTGTGTTCACCCGCTGATCGCGTGGGTATTCGGTTCGACGCGCTGGGCTTCCCGGTGCTTCGCGCGGCGCAAACCCTGCGACGCCTGCGGGATTCGCGGCGATCGTTCAGGATCACCGGCAAGCACGGTCACGCAGATCTTGCGGGGCTTCGCCCTGCTGCTGGCGCGCGACAGCCTTCCAGCCCTCTGCCGACTTTCGGAATCCGTAGTGGACGATCTTCTTGTTTCCCGGATCCAATGTCCCTCGCGACCAGGTGGCGTGCACGGCCGCCTGGAGATGGCGCGCGGTTCGCGACGGAACGGCCAGACGAACGGAATCGAACCGCTTTGCCGGTGCTGGCTGCGGGCTCACCCAGCCGGGTTGAGCGTGGTCGAACTGCAGGACGACGCTCCAGTCAAGATTTGGCAGCCCTCTCAGGAAATCCTTGCCATCGCCGTACCCGTACGGAGCCGCGAACCCTCCCCCAGCGGTCCAGCGGGATTGGTGCGGCCTCAACCAGTGAGAACAGGCTCCGATGGTCGCGTAGAGCTTCGGACTCCGGCCATCGAGCAGCAGCACCGACGCATCTTCCGCGACAACCCGAAGCACCTCTGCCCAGAGGCCGCGGTCGTCGCCGGCGCCTAAGCGTTCTTCGAGAACCGTAGGAAGGGCGGACAGAATCGCATTCCGAGGCACAAAGCTATGGTAACTCCGGGCCGGGCGTTTGGCCGCAACCATGCGTGGGGACCGGGTGGCTATTCCCTGCCGCGAGGGGCACGTGACCCATTAGGGGATTCGTGTCCGGCCCTGCGACACGGCAAACCCGGCGACTATGCGGCCACTTCGACGTAATCGACAGAGGTGTGCGGTTCCGGGATCGGCTCGCCAACTGCACGCATGGCCTCGAAGTGCGCAATCAGGGCATCCTGAAAGTTCCGGCGCGTCTCCTCCTCGCTGTCGCCCACAGCCACGCATCCCAAAACGTCCGGCGAATAGGCGGAGTAGCCCGTTCCCGTTGGCTCGATGACGATTGGATACCGTCTCGCGATCATTTCAGTCCTGCCTTCTTGGGTATAGCGTTCAACGTGCCCGGCGCGAGTTCCTTCCCGCCGTTGCCGGGCACCGTGATCACGAACGCTTCGCTGGGATGCTTCAAGTGCCGATGGCTGCCCCGTGATCGCATTTCCACCCATCCATGCTTCTCAAGCAGACGAATCGCATCGCGGACCTTCATTGGCATCAGCTCAATATTACGCTATAGAGGCCCGCGGGCGTCGGCAGCCAGAGCCACCGGCCACATCGCACCCCTGCGCCTACCTTCGCAGCGGGTCCTCGATCCACGGCGGCGTGGCCTCCATCAGCCGGCCCAACTCGGGTTCCATCTCTTCCATTTTGAGCTTCATCCGCCAGGCGATCTCGCGGTAGCTGAAGTGGCCCTTGACCCCGCTGCGCAGGCGCGCGATGTACTCGGCTTCGGCGAAATCCATCTTGAACAGGAAGCGCGAGCGCGCGCCGAAGGGCAACAGGTAGTGCGCTCCCGGCGCGGGCAGGCGGCGCATGCTTTCGAACACAGCCTCCATCGCCCGGCGGTAGATTTCCGCCGCGCCGCACTCGGCCACCAGCTTGGGCGTGTCGTAGCCCAGGTTGCCGTTGTAGGCCTGGCGGAATTTCTGGCAGCGCCGGTGACGGTGCAGGTCGCGGTAGGCGCCCACGTCGATGGCCAGATCGTAGGCGTACAGGCCGCCGCGGAAACCGCCCAGGATTTCGTCGCGGCGGGTGCGGGATTGGAGCGCCACGTCGATCGCTTCGGCGCGCCGGCGTGCGCTCCACTCGCGGGCCATTTCGTAGAGTTGCCGGAACGGCCGATCGGTCACGGGATAGAGCAGCGTGGCCACGATGTCGGCAGGGACGTCCGCGGGCCGCAGCAGGTCCACGGCGGCGGGCTCGGCGGGTTCGGCGGGCGGCAGATTCTGCGCGGCCCACAGCCGCAGATCCTCGCGCGACTTCGCGGCGTGCTCGTCCGGATCGGCGTGGCGGGCGAGGGTGGGCGCCAGCGGCTCGGCGGCGGCTTGCTCGTCCCAGACGCAATCCGGCGGGCGCGCGCAGGCCTCGGCGATCTCGCCGCCAAGCTCGCGCAACTCGCGGTACTCGGAAGCCTTCAGCCGGCGAACCTGCTTTTCCAGCGTGCGGATGCTGACCACCTGACCCACGTTGGTGGGCACGCCCCAGAAGAGCAGGTAGCGCGCCACGTCGAAGGCGCGGGCGGCGATGTTGCGGCGGTACGCCTCGGGCGCCATGTCTTGGGGGCGCGGCAGGCGGTCCGCGAGGCAGGCAAACGCCAGTTCGTTGACCTGGCTGTAGGCCGCCATCTGCGCGCGGCCGGCGTCCTGGTAAACCGCGGCGTCCTCCGGCGCCAGTTCGGGCGGGGTGACGAAGCCGTCGCGGGAGAAGTCCTGGTAGCGCGAGCTCTTGGCCTGGCCGTCCCACAGCGGCTCTTCCTCGATATCGGTGGCGGCCAGTTCGGAAATGCCTTCGAAGCACAGGATGGCGTGGCCCAGGTCGGCGATGGAGGCGTGGCCGTACTGGAAGTAAAAGCTCTCCAGGAATTTGCGGGAGTCGTGGGTGCGCACCCAGGCGATGGAATCGCGGATGGAATCGGGAGAGCGGCTGTAGCGGGCCAGCGCGAAGGCGCTCTTCTCCGGCGGCATGGGCGCCACGGTGATGACGCGTGGGGTGGGTGCCAAGACGCTATCATAGCGTGGTGCGCCCTATGCAGATTCGCATCCAACGCATTCACCCCGCCGCCGTAATCCCCGCCTACGCTCACGGGCCCGCCGAAGACGCCGGCATGGACCTGTGCGCGGTGGAGGACGTGACGCTCGAGCCGGGAGTGCCGCGCCTGGTCCCCACCGGGCTGACCATCGAAGTGCCGCCCGGATTCGAGGCCCAGGTGCGGCCCCGCAGCGGCCTGGCGCTGCGCCACTCGATCGCCATGCCCAACGCGCCCGGCACCATCGACCCGGGCTATCGCGGCGAAGTGCGGGTGATCCTGCTGAACCTGGGACGCGAGCCGTACACCGTTCACGCGGGCGACCGCATCGCGCAGATGATCGTGGCGCGCTACGAAGCGGTGGAATGGAGCGAGGGCGAGCTGGCGGAGTCGCGGCGCGGCGAGGGCGGTTTCGGGTCCTCGGGGCGGTAGTTCGCGGCCCGCCCAGGGGCTATACTGTGGCGATGCGGGCTTTGCGATATCTGATGGTTGCGGCGCTGGGGCTGGCGGCGACGGCGAATGCCGTGGCACAGAAGGCCACCGCGGCCGATTCCGACTGGTGGAAGAACGCCGTCATCTACGAAATCTATCCACGCAGTTTTGCCGACACCAACGGCGACGGCGTGGGCGACCTCAACGGCATCACCGCGCACCTGGATTACCTGCGCGACCTGGGAGTGGACGCCATCTGGATCACGCCGTTCTTTCCCTCGCCGCAGGTGGATTTCGGCTACGACGTTTCCGACTACCAGGCCATCGATCCGCAGTACGGGACCATGGCGGATTTCGACCGTCTGGTGGCCGAGGCCGCCAAACGCCACATCCGCGTGATCGCCGACCTGGTGGTGAACCACACCTCGGACCGCCATCCGTGGTTCCTGGAATCGCGCTCCTCGCGCAACAACCCCAAGGCGGACTGGTACGTGTGGCGCGACGGCAAGCCCAACCGGCAGCCGCCCAACAACTGGATCTCCATCTTCGGGCACAGCGCATGGCAGTTCGATGCGGCGCGGGGCCAGTTCTATTACCACGCGTTCTACAAGGAGCAGCCGGATCTGAACTGGCGGAATCCGGACGTGCGCAAGGCCATGTACGACACCATGCGGTTCTGGATGAAGCGCGGCGTGGCGGGATTCCGGCTGGACGCGGTGCTGCAGTTGTTCGAGGATCCGCAGCTTCACGACGGGACGGTGCGGCCGGGGCGGGCGCCCAACGGCGACCCCATCGTCAGCCGCGAGCACACCGACAACCTGCCGGAAGTCCACGACGTGCTGCGCGAAATGCGCAAGGTGACGGACGAGTTTCCGGGGCGCATCCTCATCGGCGAGACGTACGTGCCGACCATTCAGGAACTGGCCAAAATGTACGGGCGCGCCAACGACGAAACGCAATTGCCCATGGACACGCAGTTCGGCATGCACCGCAGCCTTTCCGCGGCGGCCTTCCGGCGCATGCTGGGCGAGGCGGAGACGCAACTCTCCGGCAACCTGCCGCTGCTGGTGACCGACAACCACGACAACGTGCGGAGCTGGGACCGCTTCGGCGACGGGAAGCACAACGAGGAGATCGCGCGCCTGCTGGCCACCCTGCTGCTGACGCCGCGCGCCACCGTGCTGCTGTACTACGGGCAGGAGCTGGGGATGGCGAACAACGATCCGCAGCGCGTGGAGGACGTGCGCGATCCCATCGGCAGGATGGCCTTTCCGGCGGTAAAAGGCCGCGACGGCGAACGCACCCCCATGCCCTGGGACGCGAGCGCCAACGCCGGCTTCACGACCGGGGCGAAGACGTGGCTGCCGGTGGGCCCGGACCATGCCTGGCGCAACGTGGCGGCCGAGTCGCGCGACCCGAAGTCGCTGTTGAATTATTACAAGACGCTGATCCGGCTGCGCCGGGAGAACGCGGCGCTGCGCGACGGGTTAGTGAAGATAGTGGACGAGAGCAACCCCAACGTGCTCTCGTTCCTGCGGCAGAAAGATTCGGCCACGGTGCTGGTGGCGCTGAATTTCAGCGCCGAGCCGCAGACGGTGCGCTACAGCCTGGGCGGCGCGGGCAAGCTGCACACGCTGGCGAGCTCGTACGGAGCTGCGGCGGACCTGGACGGCGCGGCGCTGGCGCTGCCGGGGTATGGGGCGTACGTGGGGGCGGTGCGGTAGAGGGGGATTCGGCAGCGCGATGTGGGGCGAGCGGCGGGCCACCCGGGCCAAGCGGGTGAACGGGTGCTGACGTGGAGCCGCTGGGCGCGCCTCCGCGGGCGTGGGACAAGTGGAAAGGACTGGGATCTGAGCCATGCTCGTTTTTCGAACGATGTGGAAAGACTGGGGCTTTGCAGCGACACTCCGCAGTCAGGCGAGGCACTTCCAACACCTGGCACAACGGACCGCCGTCGGCGGCGAACAGGAAGGCTGTATCCGCGCCTCAATTGTCTTCTCGGTGATGTCTTTCGAGGCGCTTTTCTTTAGAGAGATCATCCGGGGCTACATTGACCGACACCGCGCGGAGATCGCCCCCAAGAATCTCGAGAAAGTTGAAGACGGGCTAAACGGGAAGAAAGGCCGTTTCACAGGAATTTGGAAAGCGGTCACAACTTGGCCGGAGTTGCTGACCGGCGCCAATCTCGCCGTTGGGTTTCAGTGCGTTGACTTTCTGAAGCTCGTCGACTATCGAAATGCGCTCGTTCACGGCGACATTGCCAGGCAGCTTGCCCAGTCGGGGACTCTGGCCCAAGAAGTTGAGACCGTTGCCAACGCAGAGCTCGCCCTACATGTGATCGGAGAATTCGAAAAGCACGTCGCGCAGCATTTCGGATTTAGTCTTCCAGCCTGGGAGTAGTGGCCGTCCTCCGCCGGGGCGGAAACGGGGCAGAACCCGCCTCGCAGGGGCTCATGGAACTGGCCGAATGTCCACTATGTCGTACTTTAGAATCTCCTTCTTCCCCTGATTCCCACCTCGCCTGGACGTAATGAACATCTGCTTTCCCTTGATCTCTGCGGCGAAAGATTCTCCGTCGTGTAGCCAGTCCAGGGAACTCCAGATCCACCGTGCTATGCGCGAAAGGGAGTATTGAGTCACCGTTCCGCCTTCGTTAGCGGTGACGACCTCGACAAAGCGATAGACCGCTTTTCTCTGAGACCCCCCGCCGTAACTGGTTGAACGGCAGGTCACGGAATCCGGGTAGAGGTCGCAGTTGGTGTTTGTGGTTTGGGGCGTCGTGACCGTAAAGTCGCGTTCGCTCATGGAGTGGGACACCGCCAGTACGGTCAGTTTTCGCGCCTTCCCCGCTGTGGGGACGTTGGGTGGCGCGGATTGGCGGTTTGAGGTCGGCGGTTCCGGAGGGCTCTGTCCCGCTGCGCTGCTCTTGCGCACGACGGCTGCAATGATATTGTCCGAGACCCCCGCCTCCTTCATGGCGATTACAGCCTTCGGGCTGGCTGAGTATTGGCCAGGCTGGCTGTTTATCATTCCAACGATTACGTCGTCCCTTAGGCCTGCCTTGACCAGTTTGATGAGGGTCTCGTTCGTGAGAACCTCGCCCGCGACCGGTTGCTGCGAGCGAACGGGGGCGGCGTCAAGGAACAGCACGCTGAGAACGATTGCGGCTGGAAGTGCTCTCATGTGAATTCGCCTTTGGTCATCAGTATTGCACGACTTTTGTTTCGTTGTCCGGGACTGCCTTGAAGGTGCTAATGCGGGCGGCCCCGGATCGTGTAAACCCGTGTTTCACGCGTCGGTTTTGACACTGGCATTTAAAACACGTCAGCCCCGCAACTGCCAATGGTTCCGCAAGTGTGTCAAGGCCTACCCTTTGTGAGACAGGGGCCGTCATGTTCCACCAGGCCGCCTCACGCCCATCTCGCGGGATCGCAGCCCGCCCGGTCGTCCCCCGGAGCAGCCGCCACAACCCGCCCCTCGCACCCCCGTGTGTGAGACATTGGAATAACGGTGGAGGAGCTCTTCTCCCGGAAGCTCAAGCGGCGCGAACTGCAACTGGGGACCGCACCCTGCTGATGGCGGTCCTCAACGTGACAGCCGATTCCTTCCCGGACGGCGGCAAGTACCTGTAACCCGGCTGCGCCTTCGCGCGCGCCGCGCGTGGGCATCGACAAATCGCGGCTGGCCTGGGCGCGTTCTATTGTTTCGGGCCGCGCTGTTTAGTCTTTGTGAGCTTTCTTTTTGAGGGCTGCGGCTGCTGAAGCTTCTCCGCTCTTTCGATTGCCTCTATGTCGGCGAGATCCTGCCGTCTGCCGGCAGCGTGTTTTGCCGCAAGCAGGTCGTCACGGGAAATGAAGTTCACCCGCAGATTGGTTCCCTGGTCGAAAACAGCTTCAACCCGGCGCGTCCATGCGCCGTCAAACTCGACGCCCGGAATGGCCGTGAGAATGTCGACGCCGACCGGCTCTCGCCCCATGCGGAAAAACGGGCCGGGCTCCGCAAAGTCGGCAGAGGTCAGACCTTGAAGCGGCGCACCGAATTCAGTTAAGGCGGCGAAAAGCGCCTTCGAGTTTTGGGGATCGGCCTTCACCAGAATGTCGAGGTCTTTGGTTGCGCGGGGCTGCGCATAGATCGCCACGGCGTAAGCGCCGACGACAAGGTACTTAACGCGGTGGGCGTTCAAAACGGACAAGAGTTCTGTGTAGTCTGAAAGCATCCGGTTTGAACCCCTTCAGTTTGTAACCTTCCTCGGTGAGCTCCGACACGGCGGCCACGCGCTCATGCACGGGCCGGCTCTGCCAGTACCGATACTCGCCGGCCTTCATCTCGTCGAAGCTGGCGTACTTGCGTACGATCGGGTCCATGCGCTCCTTTTGTAGCATAGGCCCCCCTGCCGCCACAACCCGCCCCTCGCCCTCCCGTGTGTGAGACATTGGAATAACGGTGAGAAAGCTCTTCTTCTGGAAGCTCAAGCGGCGCGAACTGCAACTGGGGGACCGCACCCTGCTGATGGCGGTCCTCAACGTGACCCCCGATTCCTTCTCGGATGGCGGCAAGTACCTGGAACCCGACCGCGCCTTCGCGCGCGCCATGGAACTCGAGGAACAGGGGGCCGACATCCTCGATATCGGCGCCGAATCCACGCGCCCCGGCTCGGCGCGCATCACCGCGGCGGTGGAATTGCAGCGCCTGATTCCGGTGCTCAAGCGCCTGCGCGACCACCTCGGCATTCCGGTTTCCGTGGACACCTACAAAGCCGAGGTGGCGGAGCGCGCGCTGGAACTGGGAGCCGAAATCGTCAACGACCCGTCCGGCCTCACCTGGGAGCCGAACCTGGCGCGGGTGGTCTCCAACCACGATGCCGGCCTGGTGCTGAACCACATGCGCGGACGGCCGGAGACCTGGGAAAAACTGGCTCCCATGCCCGATCCCATCGCCGCCATCGGCCGCGACCTGGAGGCCGCCGCTGGGCGGGCGCGGCGCGTGGGCATCGACAAATCGCGGCTGGTGGTCGATCCCGGGCTGGGTTTTGGGAAGCGCCGCGAGCAGAACGCCTTCATCCTGGCGCGGCTGGGGGAACTGGCGCAGTTGGACCTGCCGCTCGCGACCGGCCCGTCGCGCAAGCATTTCCTGGCTCACGAATCCGCCGAGGAGACGCGTTTTGCCACGGCGGCGGCGGTGACGGTGAGCATCCTGGGCGGCGCTCACATCGTCCGCGTGCACGACGTGCGGGAAATGCGCGCGGCCGCCGACGTGGCCGACGAGATTTTACGTACCCGGCAGGGCTCATAGCGCGTCCTACATAGGAATAGCTCCAAAGAGCGGTGCCTGGCGGGGAACCTAAGTGGTAGTGTTGCGTCTAGAGGAGTGAATGTTACGAATACTGCCGGCGCTTCTGTTAAGCGCCGTACTATCTTTCGGACAGTCGCGCCGCCCGGGTGAGTACGCGCTGATCCTGGCTGACCCTCCGGTAGCCCAAACCACCCACTCGCGCGCGGAGTTGTCCGGCGTGGAAGCCCAGGCGCGGCAGCGGGCCATCGGCGCCGCGCAGAGCGGGGTGCTGGCGGAACTCCAGCGCCGCCACGTGCCGGTGTCCGGCGCCGCGCAGATCCTGGCGAACGCCGTGTTTGTGAAGGCCGACCGCGAAACCGCGCTCGCCTTGGGCGCCATTCCGGGCGTGGCCCGCGTGCAGTATCTGCCTCCCGCCAGGAGAGATCTGAACACGGCCACCGGATTGATCAACCTGCCCGCGGCTTACACCGCGGTCGGGGGCGCGTCCAGTGCGGGAGCGGGAATCAAGATCGGCATCATCGATACCGGAATCGATCAGAACCACCCCGGGTTCCAGGATTCCACCTTGACGCCGCCGGCCGGCTTTCCAAAGGGCGACGCGAACTACACCAACAACAAGGTCATCGTGGCGCGAAGCTACGTTTCCCTCACGGCCGATTACTACGCCAGCCCGGACGACCTCAGCCCGCGGGACCACATCGGCCACGGCACGGCCATCGCCATGATCGCCGCCGGCGTGCAAAACACCGGGCCGCAGGGCGCCATCCAGGGAGTCGCGCCCAAGGCCTTTCTTGGAAACTACAAGGTCTTCGGCTCGCCATCGGTGAACGACTACATTCTCGACAGCGCCATCGTTCAGGCGCTCCAGGATGCGCTCGCCGACGGCATGGATATCGTGACGCTTTCGCTGAACGAAGGCGACGCCGCGAGCGAGGGGCCGCTCGACTACAGCACCGGTCCGGGCTCGTGCCAGGGGTACTGCGACGTTCGCGTGCAGGCCGTCGAGAACGCCGTGGCAAACGGCCTGGTGGTGGTCGTCTCGGCGGGAAACGACGGCAATCTCGGCATCCAGACCCCGACCTTGAGCACCATCCACACGCCCGGCACGTCTCCTTCGGCCATCACCGTGGGAGCGACCTCGAACGCGCACCAGCTCTACCAGGCGGTGGAAGCCGGCCCGTTCGGCATGGCGCAGGTCATGCGCAGCATTCCCGCGCTTTTTGGAGACGGCCCGCGCATCGGCGCGCCGCTGAGGGCCCCGCTGGTGGATGTGGCCACGCTGGGGAATGACGGGCTGGCGTGCGCGGCGCTGCCCACCGGATCGCTGGCGGGATCGATTGCGCTCATCGCGCGCGGCGGAAGCTGTTTCGAAGACAACAAGATCGACAACGCAGAGGCGGCCGGGGCGATTGGCGCGATCCTGTACCAGGCGGCTACCGACTCGAGCGAGCTATCGAGCGCGATGTACGCGCCCAATACGGGCATCCCGGCGGTCGAGATCGGCTACTCCGACGGCGTGTGGCTGAAGTCCAGCGTGGATGCCAACAGCGGCCCGGTCACGCTGGACCCGGCTTTGACGGCGTTTCCCACCCAGCCGAACATCATGGCGGCATTTTCCTCGCGCGGTCCTTCCATCGGCCTGTTCTCCAGCACCCCGGCGTACGCCATCAAACCCGACCTGGTGGCTCCCGGCGATGGAATCTACACGGCCACGCAGACGCTCGACCCCGCCGGCGACGGCTACAACGCCAGCGGATACACGGTGGTTTCCGGCACCAGTTTCGCGGTGCCCTTCGTGGCCGGCGCGGTGGCGCTGGTGAAGCAGAAGACCGGGGTGAGCAACCCGGCACTGCTCAAATCGGCGGTGGTCGATACGGCCACGCAGGATGTCACCGAACCGAGCGGCGCCAAGGCGCGGATGGACTCGGTGGGCGCTGGCAAGCTCAGCGTGGGCGACGCCGTGAATGCCGCCGCGGCGGTGAATCCGCCCACCATCGCATTCGGTTCCATCGTGGCGGGCTCGCTGCCCGTGAGCGGCAGGAACCTGATGATCGCCAACGTGGGCAACTCCACGGCCACGTTCACCCTCAAGCCGCAGGCCATCGATTCCGCCGGCGCCGCGGTGACGGTTTCGCCGTCCATCGTGACCCTGGCGGCGGGCGCGCAGAGCAGCGTTGCGGTGACGCTCTCCGGAAGCCTGCCGCCGGCCGGCGAATACGAGGGCGACATCGTGGTGAGCGGAGCCGGGTCCACGCTGAACGTTCCCTACCAGTTCCTGGTGCCCAGCGGCATTCCGGCGGACATCATTCCCACGCTGAACTTCGCCTATCCCGTCCCGGTGGGGTCCACCGGTTGGGAACTGGCGTTTCGACTGATCGACACCTACGGCATTCCGATGTACGGCACGCCCGCGGTTTTCACGGCGGTCACGGGCGGCGGGGCGGTTACGAATTCCGCCGGGGCTCCCAACCCGACCACCACCATGCTCTACGGAGAGGCAGCCGTGAACGCCAACGTGGGCAGCCAGCCAAGCGAACAGATCGTGAACGGATCCGCCGGGGGTCTCACCTATGCCTTCGACACCTTCGCCTGCGCGTCTCCCGCCATAGCCGCCGGCGGCGTGGTGGATGGCGTCTCCTTTACTACCGGGCAGGGTCTCGCTCCGGGTTCGTACATCTCGATTTTCGGCAGCGCGCTGGCGGACTCCAATGCGATATATTCCACGGACTACCTGCCGGTTTCGCTCGCCAGCGTCTTCGTCAGTTTCATCGATGGCGCGGTCAGCGCGCCCGGCCACATCCGTTTTGTGAGCCCCTCGCAGATCAACGTGCAAATCCCCTGGGAATTCCAGGGCCACAGCAGCGTCCAGATGTTCGTGTCGATGGACTATGTGTACAGCAACACCTACACGCTCAAGCTGGCGCAGTATTCGCCGGGGATTTTCGCGGTCGAGGATGCCAATGCGGGTTCCTCGGTGGTCACTTCCGCCAACCCGGCCCATCGCGGCGACACCCTGGAACTCTACGTCAACGGCCTGGGACCGGTCGGCATCACGCCGCCTTCCGGAGAGCCGACGCCCGCGACGCTGCCCTTGTCGTACACCAGCGTTCTGCCCACCGTGACCATCGGAGGAGCCAACGCGCAGGTCAGCTTCAGCGGCTTAGCTCCGGGGTACGTGGGACTGTACCAGGTGAATGCCGTGGTGCCGTCCAACGCGCCCAGCGGGAACCAGCCGCTGGTGATTTCGATTGGCGGCATCTCGTCGCCGCCTCTCAGCCTGGCGGTGCAGTAAGGGGAGCGGCGGAGTGTGGGGACGGCATCCCGCTCCACGCCGGAGCGCGCGGGCCCGCCGGCCAGGCGCCGCGGCATGCCATAATCGCACCGGTGGCGCTTTTTCGACGGTTCCGCGCTTTTGTCTCCCGCCGCGTCCGGTACAAGATTACCTGGACCGGGACGGCGTTCACGCTGGCTGTGCTGGTGGTGGGGACGGCCGCCATGCTTACCGGCAACAACCTGCTCTTCCTCATCGCCGCGGCCTTGCTGGCCACGTTGCTGGCCGCCGGTTTCAGCAGCCGCTTATGCCTGGCGGCGCTGGAGTTGGATTTCCTGGTTCCGGAACACGTTTCGGTGGGCCGCGCGGCGCCCGGCAAGCTGTTCGTGCGCAACCGGAAGTGGTTCATCCCGTCGTTTTCCATCGCGGTCGAAGGCATTCGCGACCCCTCCAGCCCGGCGCTGCGGTCGGGGGTGTACTTCCCGATGATTCCCCCGCGCACCACCCTCGAGGAGACGGTTGAAGTGCGCTTCCCGCGGCGCGGCGTGTACCGCGAAAACAGCTTCGCCTTCTCCACCGGGTTTCCGTTCGGCTTCCTCGAAAAGAACGCGCGCGTGACCCTCCGGCGCGACATGCTGGTCTATCCGTCCATAGACCCGCAGAGGGGATTCGAGGACCTGCTGTCGGGAATCGCCGGCGAAATCGAAACGCACTACCGTGGCCTGGGGCGCGACTTCTACCGCATCCGGCCCTACGAGATTTCCGAAAGCGCGCGGCACGTGGACTGGAAAGCGTCGGCGCACGTGGGAAGCCTGCAGGTGCGGGAATTCGCCCGCGAGCGCGAGCAGACCGTGGAAGTGTACCTGGACCGCGACGTTGCGCCCGAGTTCGACCCCTGGTTCGAGCACGCCATCGATTGCTGCGCGTTCCTGGTGTGGCGGCTATCCGGGCAGGGGGCGTCGATTCAGTTCCGCTCCAGCGGCTTCTCCATCCGCCAGCCGGAAGAGGGCGACATCTATTCGATACTGAAGTACCTCGCCCTGGCCTACCCGCAAAGCGCTCCTCCGCCCGGCCCGCCGCTCGACGTCACCAGCTACAAGCTCGTGTTCACGCCTTCGCCGCGCAAGTTCCAGGATGCCGGCTGGATGGGCGCGCGCATTCTGGATCCCAATCTGCTGCCGCTTCCCGCCCGCGGCGAGGCCCGGTAGCCGCGATTGGCTCGCCGCTGTCTCCGGCAGCACCGGCGCGATACTGGAGGGATGGCGGTCCTGAATGCCCGGCAGCGCCGCGCGGCGGTGACGGTGGCGCTGGTTTCCATTGCCGGGTTCTTCCTATACTTCGCCCACAATGGGCTTGGCGCCTATTTCACGGGGGACGATGTGATGAACCTCCGGGCCCTCCACGGCTATTTCACTCAGCCGGTTTCCGCCGTCGTCCTGGATGTCTTCAACCCGATCACTTCGGCATATCGTCCCATGGGCGGGGTTTTCTATCGCACGCTGTACCAACTCTTCGGCTTCAATCCACTGCCCTTCCGTTATGTCTGCTTCGCGATTCTGCTGGCCAACCTGATGCTGTCCTATCGGGCGCTTTCGGCGCTCTCGCGGTCCACCACGGCCGCTCTGCTCGGAACGCTGGGGCTGGCTTACCACGCGGAGATGTCCGATCTGTACTTCAACACGGGCACCATCTACGACATACTGTGCTACACCTTTTTTCTGATTTCGCTCATCGTATACATCAGATTCAGAAAGCGTATGGGAGGGCTGCCGGCAGTTCCCCTGATCGCTCTTCTGGTTGCGACTTTGTTCGCGCTTCAATCCAAGGAGATGGCATGCACCATTCCGGCGGTGCTGCTCCTTTATGAAGCCTGCTTTTGGCCGTTCCACTTAGCCCTCACGGACGGCGGTTTGCGCCGTCTGGCAAATCGCCTGCTTCCCGCCCTTTTGACCGCGCTGCTGGCTGCCTCATCGCTTGCCTGCCGCCTCTTGGGGCACAACTTAGTCAGCCGCAATCCGCTCTATCAGCCGGCGTTTTCGCTGGCTTACTACTTGCGATCCTGTGCCAGGTACCAGGGAATGTTGTTTTACTCCCCGGACCTGTTTGGTATCCCGGGGTTACTCTGCCTCTGGGCGGCGATGGCCCTTCTGGCGCTGTTGCTCCGCGGTAGAGCGATGGCTTTCGGGCTGTGTTTCTGGATCGTGACCCTGGTTCCCATAGCGGTACTTCCACCACGCTCAGGCTTCGTTCTGTACTTACCCATGCTCGGGATGGCTCTGTACGGCGGTGTGCTGGCCGCTCGCCTCAGCGCGGCCCTTCAGCATGTTTCCGCGCGGTGGCTCCGTCCCGCATCCCGGCCGGCGCTCACGCAGCTAACCGCGCCGGCTCTCGTCTTTGGCCTGGCCATGGCGGGACTCGCGGCGGCGCACACTTCCCGGCGCACCGTGGTTCAGCCGGGCCTTGTCAAGCTTCACGCGGAATCGCGAGGCGTCGTCTCCGCGGTGAAGCGGCTCTACCCCACCATGGAGCGCGGATCGCAGATACTGTTTGTCGACGATCCGTTTGGCGCGGATCAGACGTTTCTTCCGTTCGCCTTCCAGTTGTTATACGACGACGCCGGAATCCGCGTCGATTCGGAAAGGAATCGCCCGCATGCCCGCGCTTACACGCACATCTTCAGCTACCGCGACGGGAACCTCGCCGAGCTTCCGCTCCGGCCGGATCCCTGCCCGCCGCCGGTCTCCTTGCCCGGCCTGATCGACGATTCCAGCCTGCAACTCTGCTGGCAGGGCGACTGGCAGTCCGGAAGCTTTCCACAGGCCATCGGCGGCACCATCACCTTCACCAACCAGGCCGGCGCGTCGGTGACAATCGCCTTTGAAGGATCGGGGCTGGAGTATATCTATACCAGGGGTTATAACAGGGGAATTGCGGAGATGACGATCGATGGGTCGAGCCGCGGAACCATCGACTTATTCGCTCCCCAGGTGAACTGGCAGGCCAGCACCACGTTTGGCGGATTGGGAAGCGGCAGACATGTCGCGGTGGTGCGCGTGCTCGACAAGCGCCGCGCTTCGGCCAAAGACTCCATTGTCGACGTGGACGCCTTCGTGCCGGTGCGCTGAATCCCGGCGGCAGGACCGCCGATGGCCCGCGCGCGGTTTGGGGCCTGCCCGCTTCGCTATCCTTGAAGAAGATGCCGATAGCCAGAAGCATTCCCGCCGCGCTCCTGTTGGCCGCTTGCTTGACCCACCCATTGCCGGCCCAGTTTGCTTACGATCCGGCCGCGCCTTTGCGCGAGGCCGCGTCCGGGGGCCAGGTTGCGCGGGTGAGTGCGCTGCTCGAAAAAGGGCTGCCCATCGACGGCGCGGACTTGAACGGCCGCACCGCGCTGATGCTGGCGGCGCAGCAGGGTCGCGCGGAAGTTGTCCGCCTGCTGATGTCCAAGGGCGCCAATGCCCGGGCGCGCGACAAAGCCGGCTTCACCGCATGGGGACTGGCCACCTTTTCGCCCTCCGGCCATCGCAGCCATGAGGCGGTTTTGAAGGCGCTTCCGCAACCTGCCCGGCCGCGCGTCGAGGTGAATACCGGCTGGACGCCGGTGCACCTGATCAGTTCGTGTTTCATGAGCGCCGGGGAACTGCGGAGCGGCATCGAGCGGAACGCTTTCGACCGGCTTATCCTGGAGCAGTTCCAGAATGCGGCGGCCGCGCCGGGAAGGAACGAGATCGAAATCGTCCGCGCCACCGCCCGCGGCATGAATGCCGTTCTGCTGGCCGATGGCGTGGCGCCGGTGGAAGGCGTGGACGCCGATGCGGTGGTCAACATTCAGGTGCAGCCGGGGGCGGGCTGCGCGGCGGGAAAAGACAACCTCAGCCTGGGGCTCGACGTGCGCGTCTTTCGGGTGCGCGACCGCAGTTTGCTGCTGGCGAAGTCCATCGCCGCGGGAGGGATCAAGGGGCTGCGGACCATACAGGTGGACAACCCGGCGCAGTACACGCCGGTGTATCTGCACTGGATCAAACCCGAAGTCGACCCGATTTACCGTGCCGTGGCGGAAGCCCTGTACCGTACGGAGATGTGAGCGACCGCGCCGATTCGCCCGCGGAACGTGTCGCATCGGAGCGCACCTGTGCGCATTCGTGGGACAGGTTTTCAAGCTGCGGCGGGTTTGTGCAACAGCCGCCCAGGCCGATTAACAATCGGCCGCGGGATGCCATCCCGCCCCACATAACCCCGGCGGATCCACCTTTGTGTCGCGCACCCAAGTGTGAGCGAGCGCGCCGGCCGGCCGGCGCCGCGGCCTATACTGATGGTGAGGAGCCGCATTCCATGACCAAGACACTTGCATACGCAGCGCCCAGCGCCACCGCGCCCCTGGAACGATGGGAACTCGAACGCCGCCAGCCGGGTCCGCGCGACGTCCAGATCGAAATCGCTTATTGTGGCGTGTGCCACTCCGACCTGCACACCGCGCGCAGCGACTGGCCCGGCACGGTTTACCCGTTGGTGCCCGGGCACGAAATCGTCGGCCGGGTCGCTGCTACGGGAAGCGAGGTCACCAGATTCCAGGTCGGCGATCTGGCCGGCGTGGGGTGCCTGGTGGATTCGTGCCGCGCCTGCGCCTCGTGTCACGAAGGGCTGGAGCAGTATTGCGAGAACGGCATGATTCTCACCTACAACAGCCCCGACAAGCACACCGGCGGGGTTACGTATGGAGGCTATTCGAGCCGCATCGTGGTGGACGAGAGCTTCGTGCTGCGCGTGGCCGCCAATCTGAATCCCGCGGCGGCGGCTCCGCTGCTGTGCGCGGGGATCACCACTTACTCGCCGCTGCGCCACTGGAACGCCGGCCCCGGCAGGAAGGTGGGGATCGTGGGCCTGGGCGGCCTGGGGCACATGGGCGTAAAGTTTGCGCACGCCTTCGGAGCCCACACCGTGCTGTTCACCACGTCCGAATCCAAGGTGGAGGACGGGCGGACGCTGGGCGCCGATGAAGTGACCATCTCTCGCCACGCCGGCGCCATGGGGAAGCACCGGGGCAGCTTCGATTTCATCCTCAACACGGTGGCCGCTCCTCACAACCTGGACGCGTTCCTGGATCTGTTGAAGCGCGACGGGACCATGTGCCTGGTGGGCGCTCCCGGCCAGCCCCACCCGTCGCCGGCCGTGTTCAACCTGATCTTCAAGCGGCGGGCCCTGGCGGGGTCGCTCATCGGCGGCATCGCCGAAACCCAGGAGATGCTGGATTTCTGCGCTCAGCGCGGGATCGAACCGCAGGTCGAAATCATCCCCATCCAGAAGATCAACGAGGCTTACGAGCGCATGCTCAGGAGCGACGTGAAGTACCGTTTCTCAATCGACATGGAGTCGCTGAAGTAGGCTGGCATTCCGCCGGTCTCCGTCGCGGTCCCGGCCGGACGGCCCCCGACTCTGCCATGATGTAAGCTTCATGAACACCTCATCAGCGGCGCCGGCCAAGCCCGACCGTGGATTTGTGCGCGGCCTCAACCTCTTCGACTCCACCATGATCGTCATCGGCGTGATGGTCGGGTCGGGCATCTTCATCGTGTCCGCCGACATGTCGCGCCTGATCGGCAGCCCCGGCTGGATGCTCATGGCGTGGGTGGTCACCGGCGTTCTGACCATCGCCGCGGCCTTATCCTATGGGGAACTGGCGGCCATGCTGCCGCGCGCGGGCGGCATGTACGTGTATCTGCGGGAAGCGTTCTCCCCGCTGTGGGGTTTTCTTTACGGCTGGACGCTGTTCACGGTGATTCAGACCGGCACCATCGCGGCGGTGGCCGTGGCCTTCGCGCGCTATCTCTCGGTGGTGTTCCCGCCGGTGGCCGAGGACCATTACCTGATCCCGCCGCTCCACATCTCGCAGGGTTACGCCGTCTCGCTTTCCACCGCGCAGTTGACGGCCATCGCGGTGGTCGCAGTGCTCACCTGGACCAATTCGCGCGGCCTGGAATACGGCCGCATCGTGCAGAACCTTTTCACCAGCGCCAAGACCGTCGGCCTGGCCGGGTTGATCCTGATCGGGCTGGTGTTCGGGCGCAACGCCGCCGCCATCCAGGTGAACTTTCACCACATGTTCCGCTTCGGCGCCTTCGATCCTTCATTGGGCGTGGCGGCGGGCGGTGTGTTCGGCCTGGTGGTGGCGCTTTCGGTGGCGCAATCGGGATCGCTCTTTTCGGCCGACGCCTGGCACGATATCACCCTGGTTGCGGGCGAGGTGCGCAATCCCGGCCGCAACCTTCCGCTGGCGCTGGCGCTGGGCTGCACCGCGGTGATCGTGCTCTACCTGCTCGCCAACCTGGCGTACCTTTCGGTGCTGCCGCTCGACGCCATCCAGCATGCGCCTTCCGACCGCGTGGCCACCGCCATGGTAGAGCGCGTCTTCCCCGGCTACGGCCCGCTGCTGATGGCCATAACCATCATGATCTCTACTTTCGGCTGCATCAACAGCCTGGTTCTCGCCGGGCCGCGCGCCTACTACGCCATGGCCAGGGACGGCATGTTTTTCCGCCGTGCCGGCGAATTGAACCAGGCCCGCGTTCCCGGATGGTCGCTCGCGGCGCAGTGTATCTGGACCGCGGTGCTGATTCTGCCGCGCACTTACAATGCGGCCACGCGCCAGTACGGGAACCTGTACAGCAACCTGCTGGACTGGGTCATCTCCGCGGCTTTGATCTTCTATATTCTGACCACCGTGGGGGTGTTCCGGCTGCGCCGCAAGCGTCCCGATCTCGAGCGGCCATACAAGGTGGCCGGCTATCCGTTCGTGCCGGCGGGCTACATCGCGCTGGCGGCGGTGGTGCTGTGCATGCTGTTTGCCTATCGCGGACCCACCACCTGGCCGGGGCTGGCGATCGTTCTGTTGGGCGTGCCGGTGTACGCGATCTTGAAGCGGCGGCTGGGCGGTCAATAAACCCGCGTGTGTTCGCCGGAGGAAGCCAGGTTCCAGTGTTTCCCGTCATCGCTTCGCTCCGTCCGCGTGACGTGGTAGTCGGGCGTTTTGAACTGCCAGGTGGAGCGGACTCCGTTGCGGGGCAGGAAACGCCACGTGTCCCCCTCCCAGGTAAACCAGTTGGCATAAACCTGGGGCGGGGCATTCTCTATGTCGAGAAGCACGAGCATGGAGTACAGTTTGTCCTGCTTCGAGTAACCGAACACGTCGACTTCCTTGATCTGCCGCTTGCCGATCTGTCCGGTCTGCGAGCACGCGAGATAGTTCTTGTCCTCGGTCCACATGCAGGTGAACGTAAGATCCGTGTCGGGGACGGCGCTCGCGATGCTCCTGGCGAGGTGATGGGATTTGCTTCTCCATTTCCCGAGCAGTTGCCCGAGCCTGGCAACCTCCTTCGAAGGCTCCGGCGCCACATCCCTGGCCGAGCGGCAAGCCACCGCTCCCAGACAGATCGCCAACGCCACGCATGAACGGATCCCGCGGCTGCGCATATTCTTCCCCCTATTCGAGGCCGTAATTGAGAACACCACATTAGCATAGCCTGCGGCCCGCTGGAATCGGCGCCGAAGCCGCTTCGCACGGCTGGCCGCGGCGCTTATAATGAATACTCCACCAGGCGGCCGACTAATGAAGACAGCGCCATGGGTGTTCCTTGCGATTGCCGCCGCCAGCCCGTTCCTGGCGGCTGGAGCTTATCCGCGGCAGGCGGGCGTGGATGCCCAGCATTACATATTCCGCATCGAGCTGAATGACGACTCCGACGAGCTCTCGGGCGAGGCCACGGTCGATCTGCTCTTCACCCAGGACGGCGTGACGGAGTTCTGGCTCGACCTGGCGCAGGCCGCTGCCGGAGGCGGCATGACCGTGACCCAGGTGACCGCAGGCGGCGGGCAAACGCTGGCATATTCCCATACCGGCGACCGGCTGGTGGTGCGGCTGCCGGCCCCGTCCAAAGCCGGCGAGCGCGGGCAGTTCACGATCTCCTACCACGGGGCGCCGGCTATCTTCCGGCCCTTCGCGGGCCTCGCGATCTCGCCCGACAAGTACAGGGAGCGCACCTTCTTCAGCCTGAACTGGCCGGAGGGCGCGCGGCAGTGGCTGCCCATCATCGACCATCCCTACGACAAAGCCACCAGCGAGTTTCTGGTCACCGCCCCGGCGCGCTACCGCGTGGTGGCCAACGGGCTGTTGCAGGAGGAGACCGACCTGGGCGACGGCCGGCGCCTCACGCATTGGAAGCAATCCGTACCAATCGCTTCCTGGCTCAACGCGATCGGCGTCGATCAGTTCGCCACCCACTACGCCGGCGCCGTGCGGGGCATCCCGTTGCAGACCTGGGTCCACCACCAGGACCGCGATAACGGCATCGCCAGCTTCGAAGACCCGGCGCGCAGGGCCCTGGAGTTCTTCATCGATCACATCGGCCCGTACCCGTACGAGAAGCTGGCCAACGTGGAAGCCCCCGGCTTGAGCGGCGCCACGGAATACGCCAGCGTCATTTTCTACGGCGAATCCACCATGCCCAACCACGCCGCCTCCGGCCTGGTGGCCCACCAGGTGGCGCACCAGTGGTTCGGCGATTCGGTGACCGAAAAGGATTGGGACGACCTGTGGTTGAGCGAGGGGTTCGCCGCCTATTTCGCACTGCTGTTCACGGAACACTACGAAGGGCGCGACGCCTTCGTGGCCGGCCTGAAGCGCGCCCGGGACGCCGTGTTTCGCGCCGAGAAGCAGTTCCCCAACGACGCCGTGATCCAGGACGGCCTGGCCGGCCCCAGCCAGGCGCCCAACCCGTTGGTCTCCCAGAAGGGCGCCTGGGCGCTGCACATGTTGCGCGGCCAGGTGGGGACGGAACGGTTCTGGACGGGCATCCGCGAATACTACCGGCGGTTCCGCGACGCCAACGCATCGACCGAGGATTTCCGCCGCGTGATGGAGGCAGCCTCCGGCGCGGACCTGGGCTGGTTCTTCGCGCAGTGGCTGCGCCGGCCGGGGTCGCCCGTGGTGGACGGGTCGTGGCGCTACAACCCGGTCACCCGGAAAGTGGAAGTATCGCTGGCCGAGACCCACGGCGGCGACGCCTACCGCCTTCCCATGGAAGTGAGTTTAGCTCCGGCCGGCGCTGGGCCGGCCAGGCTGGAGAGAATCGAAATGACCGACAAACGGCAGCGGTTCGAACTGGCCGCGGCCGAGGAGCCGGCCTCGGTCACGCTGGATCCCAATACGTGGCTGCTGATGGACGCGCACCTGGTGAAAAAATGACGATGCCGCCGCGGCCCGCCTTCCGGTTTCCGCTACAGTGAAGGCTGGATGGATCTCACCCGCTTCGATTACCAGCTTCCCGAGGAATTGATCGCGCAGCGTCCGCTGCCCGATCGCGCGGCGTCGCGAATGCTCGTTCTTCACCGCCGCGAGGGCCGCTGGGAGGACCGCGCGTTTCGCGAGTTTCCCGACTTCCTCGAAGACGGCGATTGCCTGGTGCTCAACGATTCCCGCGTGTTTCCGGCCCGCCTGTTCGGGCACCGCGCCGGCGCGCACGCCCTGCCGGTGGGCAAGCACAATCCGGCGCGGCGCGAGTTCCTGACGGGCGAAGTGGAGGTGTTCCTGCTGCGGCCGGTGAGCGCCGACGGCCGCGACTGGGAGGCGCTGGTCCGCCCGGGGCGCAAGATGCGCAAAGGCGAGCGCGTCCGCTTCGCCGGCGGGCTGGAGGCCGAAATCGTTTCGCACGGCGAGTTCGGAGAACGGGTGGTCCGCTTCTCCGGCGATGCCGACCTACCAGCCGAGTTCGAAAGAATCGGCCACGTGCCGCTTCCGCCTTACATCAAGCGGCCGGACGAAACGGCGGACCGGGAGCGCTACCAGACGGTGTTTGCGCGGGAACGCGGGTCGGTGGCCGCGCCCACCGCGGGGCTGCATTTCACCGCGGAAATCCTGGAACGCTCGCGGGCGCGCGGCGCCTCCGTGGCGTACGTCACGCTGCACGTGGGGCTGGGGACGTTCCAGCCCTTGCGCGCGGAGCAGGTGGAACAGGCGCGGCTGCACGCCGAGTGGTATTGCATCGACGAAGAAAACGCCGCCCGGATGCGCGCCGCGCGGCGGCTGGTGGCCGTCGGAACCACCAGCGTGCGCAGCATCGAAAGCGCCCTGCGCGGCGGCGAAATGCGCGCGGTGAGCGGCGAGACGGACATCTTTCTGAGCCCGGAGAGCCCACCGGCGGGCGTAGGGGCGATGCTGACCAATTTCCATCTGCCGCGCACCAGCCTGCTGCTGCTGGTGTGCGCGTTCGCGGGGACGGAGCTGACGCTGGCGGCCTACCGGCACGCGGTGGAGCAGAGGTATCGGTTTTACTCTTACGGGGATTGCATGCTGGTGGTGTAGCGCCCCGGGGTTGGCAGGCGGAAGCGCCTGCCCCACCCTGTCAACCCCGGGGCGCGCCGGCTATACGCGCGTGATGGCGCCTTCGGAGGCGGACTGCACCAGGGCGCAGTACTTGGAGAAAACGCCGGTGCTGTAGCGCGGCGCGCGCGGCTTCCAGGCGGCCAGGCGGCGTGCGAGTTCCTCGGGCGCGATGTCCAGATCCAGCACGCCGCGGTCGGCATCCACGGTAATCGAATCGCCTTCCTCGACCACCGCGATGGGTCCGCCGTTGAAAGCCTCCGGCGCCACGTGGGCGATCATGAAGCCGTGGGTTGCGCCGCTGAAACGGCCGTCGGTCATGAGCGCCACGCTGTCCGAGAGGCCCGCGCCGACAATCGCGCCGGTGACGCCCAGCATCTCGCGCATGCCGGGTCCGCCGCGCGGGCCTTCGTAGCGGATGACCACCACGTCGCCGGCCTGTATGCGTCCCTCGGTCACCGCCAGCATGGCGTCTTCCTCGCGATCGAAAACCCGCGCCGGACCGTGGTGCACTTTCTTCTCGTGCCCCGCCAGCTTGATGACGCAGCCTTCGGGCGCCAGGCTGCCGCGCAGAATGGCGATGCCGCCGCGCGGCTTGAGGGCCTTGGAAAGCGGCAGGATGATTTCCTGTCCGGGAGTCTCGCGGGCATCGGCGGCCTCTTCGGCGAAGGTGCGTCCGGTGACCGTGATGGCCGAGCCGTCCACCAGCCCGGCATTCACCAGCCGCTGCGCAATGACGCCGATGCCGCCGGCCTTGTCCACGTCGGCGGCCATGAACCGCCCGGCGGGCTTGATATCCACGATGATGGGCGTGCGCGCCGAAACGCCGTCGAAATCGTCGATGGTCAGCGGAACTTCGGCCTCGCGCGCCATGGCCAGCAGGTGCAGCACCGCGTTGGTCGATCCGGCCGTGGCGGCCACGCCGGCGATGGCGTTGTCGAAAGCCTTGCGCGTGCAGATGTCGCGCGCCCGCAGGTTGCGGTTGACGGCGTCCATGATGACGCGGCCGCAGCGGCGCGCCACGTCGTCCTTGCGCGGATCGACCTGCGGCACCGAGGCGGTGCCCATGGGCGCCAGTCCGATCAGTTCCATGACGGTGGCCATGGTGTTGGCGGTGAACTGGCCGCCGCAGGCGCCCGCGCCGGGGCAGGCATGATCCTCGACATCCAGCAGTTCGGCGTCGGTGATGCGGCCGCGGGCGTGCGCGCCCACCGCTTCGAAGACGTCCTGAATGGTGACGTCGCGGCCCTGGAACCTGCCCGGCAGGATGGAGCCGCCGTAGAGGATGACGCCGGGGATGTTGAGCCGCAGCATGGCCATGGCCGCGCCGGGGATGGTTTTGTCGCAAGCCACCAGGGCGACCACGCCGTCGAACATGTGGCCGCGCACCATCAGCTCGATGGAATCGGCGATGATCTCGCGGCTCACCAGCGAGGTCTTCATGCCCTCGGTGCCCATGGTGACGCCGTCGGAGATGGCGATGGTGTTGAACTCCATGGGAGTGCCGCCGGCGGCGCGGATGCCTTCTTTCACCTTGACGGCCAGCTCGCGCAGGTTGTAATTGCACGGCATGGTTTCGATCCAGGTGTTGGCCACGCCGATGATGGGCTTGGCGAGATCCTCGTCGGTAAAGCCGATGGCCTTGAGCATGGCGCGGGCCGGCGCGCGGTCGCGGCCCTGGGTGATGGTGTGACTTTGAAGTTTCATAGGGAACTACCAGTGTAGGGCGGGGCGGCGGGGCGGGGCAAGTCGGACCCCTTGACGCGGACGCGGATCCGGTCCAGACTACCAGTAGTTGAACTATGGGAAGAGACGAAGCGGCATCGCGGACGGAGATCCCGCCCGGAACGCTGTACATGCTGATTCTCAAGAGCCTGGCCCGGCTCGGACCCATGCACGGGTATGGGATCGCCCAACACATCCAGCAGGTTTCCGAAGACGTGTTGCAGGTGGAGGAAGGGTCGCTCTATCCCGCCTTGCAGCGGATGCTGATCAAGGGCTGGGTCACCGCCGAGTGGGGCCAGTCGGACAACCACCGCCGGGCACGGTACTACCGGCTGACACGCTCGGGCAAGAAGCAGTTGACGGCGGAGATCTCGGAGTTCGAGAAGACAATTCGGGCGATTGCGCGGGTGATTGACCCCGCGTAACCGGATGCGATCGATATGGAATGGTTGGGTCAGTTGTGGCGCAGGCTGCTGTTCCCGTTCCGGCGGCGGCAGTTCGAACGCGATCTCGAAGAGGAGATGCGGTTCCACCTGGAAATGAAGGCGCGGGATTCCGGCGCGGCAGCGGCCCGAAGGGAATTCGGGAACGCTGCGCTGTTGCGGGAGGACTGCCGGGAGGCGTGGGGCTGGATGGCCGTGGAGCGGCTTGCGCAAGACGCCAGGTACGCCGCGCGGATGCTCCGCAAGTCGCCCGGATTCACGGCTGTGGTCATCCTCACGCTGGCGCTGGGGATCGGGGTGAACACCGCGGTTTTCAGTTTCGTGGACCGGCTGCTTTTGCGCCCGCTGCCTTTCCCGGAATCCGGCCGGCTGGCGTCCCTGAACTTCCGCTCGACACGCACCTCCTATGTCGGGGATGGCATGTCCTATCCGGATTACCTCTTTTTCCGGGACCGTAACGGCGTATTCTCCGGACTGGCGGCTTACGGCGGCGCGGAAGTGAGTTTTCGTTTCGGGGATCGGGTGGAGAAAGTCTCCGGCGAGTTGGTCAGCGCGAACTACTTCGACGTCCTGCGTGTCTCCCCGATGTTGGGACGGAGCTTTCGCGCGGAAGAAGACGCGGTCCCAGGACGGGATCCGGTGGTGGTGGTCGGTCACGGTTTGTGGCGGCGCAGGCTCGGCGGCGGCCCGGCAATTGTGGGCCGGCGCATCGCCATTGGGGACGTGAGCTTCACGGTCATTGGCGTTGCACCGCCAGGTTTTGCAGGGCTGCGCCTGGATCGCAAGGAGAACCCCGAGTTCTGGGTTCCCACCATGATGTACCCCGTGGTGGCCGGGTTTGCGGCGGGAGGCGATCTGCAGCACTACTGGGGCAATCAGTGGCTCTCCGCCACCGGACGGCTGAAACCCGGCGTGACCCTGGCCCAGGCCGAAGCGAATGTCTCGAGTCTCGTGGAACAGCTCAAGGCCTCACATTGGCGTATCTGGGCCGACCAAGCCGATGGCCCGCTCGAATCGGCGGCGCTGCTTGTGCCGGCCAACCAGGCGCAAATTTCGCCGGGCTCGCGAAAAGGCGTGGTTACGTTCCTGGGGCTGCTGCTCACCGTGGTCGGACTGGTTCTTCTGATCGCCTGCGCCAACGTGGCCAGCCTGATGATGGCCAGGGCCGTCAAACGGCGGAAGGAAATCGGCGTGCGGCTCGCGCTGGGAGCGGGGCGGGGACGGATGCTCCAGCAACTCATGACCGAGAGTCTTCTGCTCTCGCTCGCGGGCGGCGCCGCGGGGCTCGGCGTGGCGTGGTTCACCTCCCAGGCGCTGGCCGGCTATCGCCAGCCGTTTCGCATGGAACTGCTACTGGAGACCGGCCTCGATGGCCGCGTGCTGGCGTTTGGGCTGGCTCTCTCCATCCTGACCGGTTTGCTATTCGGCATCGTCCCGCTGCGCCAGGCATTCCGGTTAGACGTAGTTCCGGCTCTCAAGGTCGATTCCACACGGCGGGGTGCTTGCGGATTCGGAATGCGCAACGCCCTCGTCGTGGCGCAGGTGGCGCTTTCGCTGGTTTTGCTGGTGGGGGCCAGCCTATTCCTCCGCACATTGCGCAACGCCAGGGCCACCGACGTGACCCGGGACGCCGGCCACGTTCTGCTGATCGATCCCAGCCTCGCGGAACAGAAGTATGATGTCTCGCGGACCAGACTGTTCTACACCAACCTACTGGACCGTGTGCATGCCCTGCCCGGCGTGACGCGAGCCGCCCTGGTAGCGACGGCGCCCACGGGAGGCCGCCGGAATTCGATGGACATCGCCAGCCGCGTGGGCGGCTGGCACTCCAATGCGGATTTCAACTTCGTTTCGGATGAGTACTTCCAAACCATCGGGCTACCCCTGGTGCGCGGCCGCCTTTTCAATCGCTCTGACCATGAGGGCGCGCCGGGCGTCGCTGTAATCAACGAGGTCATGGCTCGCCGTTTCTGGCCGGGCGAAGATCCCGTCGGGAAGCAGGTCGAATTCCTGAAGCCGCCGAAGCTGGTTGAAGTGGTGGGAGTCGTCCGGGACGGCCGGTTTCGCGGCTATCGCGACACGTTGAGGCCTTGTTTTTATGTCCCGCTGGCGCAGGTCGATGGCGCCGGTTCCTTCGTGAGCTACATTGTCCAGCGAATGAAGCTGGAAGTGCGCACAGCCGGCGATCCGGCGCGGCTGGCGGCGGCAATTGCCGAGGAGATTCATGCGCTGGATAAGGACCTGCCAGTCGGGCCGATACAGACCCTGGAATCGTACCGGGATGCGGGGCTCGGACAGGAACGGCTCCTGGCAACGCTGCTGAGCAGCCTCGGCGCGCTGGCCGCGCTGATCGCGGCGATCGGGCTTGGCGGCGTGCTTTCCTTCGCGGTGGCGCTGCGGACCAGGGAAATCGGAATACGGATGGCGCTCGGGGCGGCGTCCCGCCAGGTTTTGCGGAGCGTCCTGCTGGATGCGTTGGAGCTGGTTGGCGCGGGAATCGCGATCGGGCTGGCGGCGGCGTTGCTCCTCGCCAGACTCATTTCCAGGCTGCTGTATGGCGTGTCGCCGACCGATCCGGCGACCTATGCGAGTGTGGCCGGAGGGCTGATTGTGGTGGGTGCGCTGGTGGCCTGGTTGCCGGCGCTGCGGGCTTCGCGAGTCGACCCGGTGGTGGCGCTGCGGAATGAGTAGTACGGACGCCCCCCTACTCTTCCACCGCCAGTTCCACCCACCCCGGCAGCGTCGCCGGCCGGTTGTTCAGGAACACGATGCGGCGCGTTTTCGGGAAGGGCAGCTTGGACTCCAGCGCGCGGTTGTAGAAACCGAACTGCTCAAGGATCTGGCGGTAGTCGGCGTTGGTCGCATCCAGCCAGGCGCTCTTCGAGCACAGCCCGCCGCCCCAACCGAGAGCCAGCAGGCAGCGTCCGGATTGCCGCGCCGCCGCCAGGCGCTGTTCCAGTTCCTCCAGGCTCCGGTCGAGCAGGCCCATCCCCGCCCACGAAGCGTATTGGCGATGCAGCGAGAGCAGGCCCGCGGCGTAGACGTTGACGGCTTCGAAGATTTTGGCGCGGTTGAAGGATTCCGGCCAGCGCACCGTGCGGCGCACTTCGGGTTGCAGGAAAAACGTCTTCTCGTTCCAGACGCCGGTGAACGCCGTGCCGGGCGCGGCCATTTCGGCGAACGCCGCGGTCGAGTCCTCGGGACGCGCGCCGTCGGAGGCGCCGCGCGGGCTCTGCTTCCAGCCCAGCACGAAGCCGCCGCCGCGCGGCAACAGCGTCGATGTGCGCAGCAGGTAGATCTTGAACTGCGAGGCGGGCACGGCGTCGGAATCGCCCGCTCCCAAAAAGCGCATGCGATTGGCGCCGGCCGGACCCAGCGCCTGCTCTTCCACGGATTCGGCGGGACGCCGCGGCAGCCGCTCGCCCTTCACGCGGGCCAACAGGTCCGGCAGCATGCCCTCGCGCCAGTTGGCGAAAACCATGCCGGTGCGCAGCGCGCCCTTGACGGCGGAGCCGGGAATGTACTGGCCGGAAGCGCCCGCGGCGAAGGTGGGGATGTGCAGGCTGTCTCCCATGGCGCGGTTCCAGTAAGCCGGATAGGCCGCGTTCTCGAAGGGGATGCGGCGGCCGGCGAAGTTCTGCGCGAAGCCGCCCCAGGAGGCGAAGTCCAGCTTGTCGGCCCGCTTCAACTGCGACAGGTAGCCGTCCAGGCGCGGCCCCTTGGCCAGCAGGCGGAAGATGCGCCACTGGTCCAGCACGTTGACGTGGTCCTTCCAGACCATGTAGTCGATGGGGCTCAGCTTGCGGCCGTCGCCCACCAGCAAGGGGGTCAGACACGTGAGGCGATAGCGCATATCAGCTCCTCACTCCGGGCAGCGGGATGGCCACCGCAAAACCGGCGCGGAACACGGGATGGGCGAACCCATCGGGCGCCACGTCGGGGGCCGCGCCGATGGGCGCCGCGCCGCCGCACACGACCGACCCTTCGGCGATCATCTGCACCAGCTTCTTCAGCTCGCCCGAGCCCGCCGGGCTTTCCACGCGTCCGCCGCGGGTGACCACGGAGTAATTGCCGCGCGTCCAGTCCACGGCATCGGCGGGAGCGGGGCTGAAGAGAGAGAGCAGCCAGTGGAGCTGCGCGGCTTCGGGGGCGGGCGGCACGGGCGCGATTGGTTGCGGAGGCGCCGCTTCTTCCGCCAGCGCCGGTTCCGTTTCCACAACCAGCGGCGCGATGTCGCCGGACGCTTCGGCGGCGGGCGTCTCTTCGGCCAGGGCCGGCGCTTCTTCCGCGTCGACGACCAGCGGCGCGATGCCTTCAGGCGCTTCGACGGCCCCTTCGGCGGCGACGATCTCAGCCGCTTCGGCGACGGGCGGCTCTTCGACCAGGGCCGGCGCTTCCTCCGCTTCCGCAACCAGCGGCTCGACGCCTTCAGACGCTTCGGCCGGCGCTTCCCCAGCGGGCGGCTCTTCGACCGGTTCCGCGGCCACCTCCAGTTGGGGTTCCACCTCGGCCGGCGGCGGAAGAATCATGTCCGGCAACTGGCCTTCGATGAACTCGGGGGGCTCGGAACGGCCCCATCCGCGCGACCGCCCGCCGCCGAAACCCGTGTCGGAGAGCAGGCGGAACGCGGCTTTCACCGGCTCGAGCCAGCGCTCGCGCGCGGCGTCGTCCAGAAAGGACACCACCGTCCACAAGCCCGCGCCGGGGCGGAATTCGAGACACGCCGTGGAATGCCGTTCGCTCGCGCCGGTGAGCCGGTCTACCGCCGCGTTCCAGCGGATGTCGATGCGGAACGGGCCGGGCCGGCCGGCCGGAACCAGGCACTGGCTGGGGCCATCCACGCTCCAGCGGTGCTCCTCCAGCCTGCGGCCTTCGAGAATCGCCTGCACGATTCCCAGGGGCACGAAGCGGGCGCTCTTCCAGCGCACCCGCGCGGCCAGCAGGGCCGGCGAGGCGGGCGGCCAGATGCTGCGCGGCGGGACCACGAAACCGATCTCGTCCAGAAACGGAAAGCAGGAGCTGAACGAGGCCGCGGGCGCGGCGGCGCGCGCCGTCGCCGACAGCCAGTCGTCCAGCCAGCCGAGCTGCGCCATGGCGCTCGAGACGGCGGAGAACAGCGAGTCGCTGTGGTAGATCGGGTCCACGCGGTTGCGCGCTCCCGAATCGGGCCCGATCCGCCAGGGGCCGGCGGGACGCAGCTTCACGACCAGTCCCGGATTCATTACTCCTCGCGCACGAACGAAAAGGCCGACTCTACGGCGGCCGTCTGGATGGCGGCCAGCGTGGCGCCCTGGCCGATCTGTTTCTCGGGCGCGCCGGAGGCATAGTAATTGCGGCCGCGCCAGACCAGGCGCAGATTGGAGAAGCTCACGCGCCCGCTGCCGCGCGACCCGCCGCCGCCGAGCGAATCGTCCTCCAGCAGGCGCAGGCCCTCCAGCACCCGCAGGAACAGTGGAGCGTCCTCCGGGCACAGCACGTCCATGACGAAGCGCGTGCGGAATCGCGCGCCCGCCGGCACCCGCTCCAGGGTGCGCGGATTGGCCTGCGAGGTGATGCGGTCGATGGCGTTCTCGCTCTTCACTTCGGTGAGCTCGTCGTCCAGGTTCTCGCGCATCTGCGGCGTGATGCTTTCCGGATCGAGAGGCGCGTCGAAAACCGCCAGCCGCGCCGGGGTGGCCTGGGAGGTGTCCAGCGTCTCCCCCTGCACGCGCTCCATGCGACCCGGGTTGCGGCCGAAGAGCAGGCAGATTTCGTCGTCGGGACGGTCGCTCTGATGAATGCGCACTTCCTGTCCCTTGCGGCGGGAAAGGAACACCAGCTCGGCGGGGACAGCCAGGCCGGAGGACTGTTCGAGCAGCGAGCGGATTTTTCCGCGCAGCGAGCTGCCCGGCACGTAGGGGCGGCCGAAGGCATCCTTGACCACCGGATTATCGGAGCCGCCGATCTCGAGCGATCCCTTGCCTGCACCCACGTGCAGACCGGTTTGACAGTGCATTTCGCCTTCGAGAATCAGCTTGCCGATGAGTTTCAACTCGGTTTGGGAAGTGTGTGCGCTCATGTATTACTCGTTGTAGGCCACGATGGCCTCGAAAAGATCCTTGAACCGTTCGTAACCGCGGAGGTCGTTCCTGCGGGTCACCTGGAGCAGCAGCTTCTCGATCTGGTCCAGGCTGCGCAGGCCGTGGCGCGCGATGGTGTAGGCCAGGCGCGCGCGCAGCATCACGAACTCGTGCTGGCGGTCGCCCTCGGGGGCGCGGACGGCGCGCCGCACCGCGCTGTACAGACGGCGCAACTGGCTCTTGGTGCCGGAATCCATGTCGCGCATGCGGCTGACCACGGCGTGCGCCTGGTTGTCCAGGTACAGGCTGTCGGAGATCAGCTTCTCGAGTTCGATTTCGGGCGGCCCCTCGGGACGGCCGCGGTCGAATCCCCGGCTGCCACCGCGGTCGCCGCCGCGATCTCCGCCCCGGTCCGGGCGATCCCCGCCGCCCGGGCGGTCGCCCCGCGGCGGGCCGCCGTGAGGCCGCGCTTCCCGCGGCGGACGATTCTCCTTGCGTGGTTCCTGCTCTTGTGCCATGTCCTAAACCTCTGTCACCAATCTGGCCCACTCCAGGGCCACCAGGCCCGCGGGCCGTAACTTCACCTCCGCCGAGCGGCGTCCTGCCATCTCGCCGATCAGGTGGGTGCGCAATTTCTGAAATTCGCGGTCGCGCGTGCCGCTGAGGATGCGGTTGAAGCGCCGCTGGAAGCGCCAGGTGTGCTGCGTCTCCGCGCCGCCCTCGGCATAGGCTTCGCGGCGGTAGAAACTGCGCAGTTGATACAGAAACTGGCGCGACATGCGGAAATCGTGGATCAGGCGGGTCACCGTGTCCTTGAGATCGGCGGCGTCGCCCAGGTGGCGCCACTCCAGGATGCGGCCCAGAAGGTGGATGCAGTCGCGGTCGGAGCTCTTGGCCAGGTCCAGGTTCCGGCCGGCCTCCTCGTACACCGCCGCCAGCGGATAGTAGGTTTCCGGCGCCAGCGCGATGGCCATCGAGATGGTCTTTCCCTCCGGGCCGGGGTAGTCCTTGAGATTCTCCTCGGTGAAGCGGTGGAACAGGCGCTGCACCTCGCGCGCCAGGGCGATAAGCGCGTCCCAGGCGCCGTACACCGCGAAATCGTCGCCGCCGGAATAAATGATGCTGACCTTGCGCCAGAACTCCGGCATGGAACAAAGAACTTCCAGCTCGCCGGCGAAGAACTGCTTGTAGAGCACCGACAGCGGCACGTGCTCCTCGATGGACGGCACGCGGCGCAGGCGCAGGCCGAAACTGTCCACGTCGCCGCGCAGCACGCCCCAGATGGAACGCCCCTGGGCGCGGCGTCCCAGGGTCTGCACGGGAGCGGCCGATTTGCCGTCGTCGCTGGGGGCGGCGTGGCGCGCCAGCATGATGCCGTCGGGCGAGAGATTCGAGGTCAGGCTCCAGGTGTGTTTGCCCTCGCCGGCAACCACCTTCCCGGGAGCCTCCGGCGACCACGAGACATGCGACGCCTCCCGCACCTTGGCGCCCAGTTCCTTCGCGAAATACGCCGCCGCGTCGTTGCGCGCCGGCCGCAAGAACGGCTGAAACGCGTCCGGCTGCTGCGCCAGCGGCGTGTGGCGCTTGCGGTGCAGTTCCTCGTTCAGGCGCTTGCGGATGACGGCCCAATCGCCCAGGTTGTCGGTAACGCCCCAGATGAGGTTGACCACGCCGCCGCTGAGTTCCGCAATCTGCGCGTTGGCCGCGCTCAGGAACGCTTCGGCGGCTTCCCGCGCTCCGCCCGGCAGCACCACCAGGAACTGCCCGCCGCCGCTCGAACCCAGCAGGATGCGCGCCAGGCCCAACTCCGCCAGCAGCGCCCGCGGCAGCACCTCGCACAATAGCGTGATCCACTGCGAACGCCCGGTGAGCAGGTCTTCGCCGGCGGAACGCACGGAACGTCCTTCGGCGGGAGCAGCCAAAAGGAACTCTTCCGTGCCCAGGATTTTGCCTTGCAGCAGGATCTGTTCGGGCATGGGGTGCCGATAAGCCTTGAGAACCCCTAACTTTAGCACAGATTTTCGAGAATGTTGGCGACCTGGCGGCACTGCCACCGTATGGGCAGACTTTCCCACTTCGCCGCCGTGGCGTTGCTCGCGGCCAGCGCCTGGGCCGGAGATCAGCCTCCCGCCCAGAAAGCCCAGACCGCTCCCGGCGCACGGACTGCAGCGCCGGCCAGCCCGGCTCGCCCCGTGGCGCCACGGCCGTCCGACAAGCAACTGGAAGCCATCATCCGCGCCAAATTCGCCAAATCCAAAATCTCCGCCGACAAGTTCACAGTCCGTGTGCAGGGCGGGGTGGCCACCATCGAAGGCAAGACCGACGTGATCCAGCACAAGGGCACTGCCACGCGCATGGCCCGGACCGCCGGCGCCGTGGCGGTGAACAACCACGTACAGATCGGCGATGCGGCCAAGCAGAAGGCCGCGGGCAATCTGGATGAAGGCCGGCGGCGCGTCCAGATCAAACGCGGAGACGCCCGCAGCGAGCCGCGCCAGGACGCCACGTCGAATACGGCACAGACCCAGAAGAAAACCCAATGACGGCGGCGTGATAAACTGAAACTCACCGCCCATCCGTCATGAAACCGCTTCTTCTTTTCTCGTGCTGCGCGGCTGCCGCTTGTGCGCAGCAGGCCGCTCCAACCGCCGCTCCCGCCCCGTGGACGCAGCTCCCGGACTCGGAGACCATCGCCGTGCTCGATGGCAAGCCGCTGACCGTGGGACAGTTCCGAACCTTCATTTCCATGGATCCGCGGGCCCAGCAGCTCGCCTCCACCGATCCCGCGGATCTCGTCCGGCAGATGGCCCTCATGCGCAAGCTGACGGCCCTGGCCTTGGAACAGAAACTGGATTCCACCAGCCCCTGGCGTGAACAACTCGAGTACAACCGCCAGGTGACGCTGTCGCAAGCCGCCGCCCAGTACCTGGTGATCAGCCAGACCGTGGACGAGAGCGAAAGAACGAATTACTATAACGCTCACAAGGAAGACTACCGGCAGGTCAAGGTCAAGGCCATCAAGATTGCGTTCGGAACGGCGTCCAAGAGCGGTCCCAAGGTTCTCACCGAAGAGGAAGCCAAGGCCAAGGCCGCCCGGCTGCTGGCCGCCATTCGCGGCGGCGCCGATTTCGTGAGGCTGGTGCACGAAAACTCCGACGACGCGACCTCCAAGGCCCGCGACGGCGATTTCGCCACCCTCACGCCCAGCGATAACATCCCCGACGCCATGCGCGCCGCGGTGTTTCGTCTCAAGGCGGGCGAGACCAGCGAGCCGGTTCGCCAGCCCGACGGATACTACCTGCTGCGCGCCGACCAGGTGTCCTACCTGCCGCTATCCCAGGTCCAGGACGAGATCTTCGGCAGGATCAGAGCGGAGAAGGGCAACGAGCTGGCGGGCAAGATGAACCGGGAATTGAAAATCGAATTCCCCAACCCCGCGTTTCCGGGGAAGCCTCCCGCGGCCAAGTAATGGCCGCCGCCCCGGCATGCCTTACCGGACCGTGACCGGAAGCTTGATCATGGCCCGGGTACTGGTGATTCCGATCAGAAGCGCTCCGCCGGTCGCCTCCGCGGCGGCGTGAATCGCCAGCACCGTTTTTTCGCCGGGCTGGATCAGGGTACGGTCCAAAGCCGCTTCGATGCCCGGCAGCTTTCCCAGGACGAACAGCGTCATGGGCGCGGAACTGGCATTGGCGATAATTACCTTTTCGGTGGTGGATGGCTTAATCGCAACCTCCGTCGGGTCCAGGGTGAACTGGGGCGCGCTGGCTTCGCCGGCCCCCATCATCGCCTCCGGCCGTCCCAGGCCCGCTGGAAGATTCGGGTTCTCCGGCAATCCAGGCGGCAGGGTTACTCCGCCCGGCAGCGTGGCCGGAAGGTTCACGCCCCCTGGTATCGGCGGTGGCAGCAAAGCGCCGCTCGAATCCGCAGCGGGCTTGCCTCCCGCCAGGGCGCGGGCGATTTCCATGACGTCGATCTTGGGAAGCGACCAGTACCACGCGCCATCCAGCAAGCGCCAGATACTGGCGGCGGGCGTGTTGACGGGCGCGGGATTCATGGGGCTGATGGGCGGCAACTTCACCGTGACCACCACCTCGGCGCGCGTGAAGTCCGCGGAGTAAGTGATGCCCGTCAGCTCATAACTCATGTAACGCGGCTTGTCGCGATCATAGTAAGTGTCCCGGTAGTCGGGAGCCACAAGCTGCTCGGCCTTGCGGTACTGGCGGTTGAGCAGCAAATCGTAAAACTCCTTGATGCGCCCGCGCAGGGCGCGGTCCACTTCGGCGGGAGGCTGCGGGGAGGCCGGCGGCGGAGCGGCGGTATGCGCCAGCGAAACGGCCGCAAAGAGGAGGGCGATCGGGGCTCTCAACATATCCCGATTGTATATCGGCCGGGGCCACCAGGCGTCTACTCGTGGCGCAGCGCCACCGCCGGCTCCACGCGCAAAGCCCGCGCCGCCGGAGCGATCGTGGCCAGCGCGGCAACCAACCCCAGGCCGCAGCAGACTGCCACGAAGTTCCACGGGTCGGTGGCGTGAACGCCGGGAACCAGGAACCTGGCAAGCGGGCGCATCGCCACTACCGCCAGCGTGAGCCCGATCGCCGCGCCGGCCCCCACCAGGCGGGCGCTGTCGGCGGCCACCATGCGCAGGATGCAGCCGGGGGTCGCGCCCAGCGCCAGCCGCAGGCCGATTTCCGGAATGCGCCGGCTCACCGTCTGCAGGAGCAGGCCGTAAAGCCCGATGGCCGCGATGGCCAGCCCCAGCAGCGCGGTCGCCCCGAACACGCCCGCGCCCACGCGGCTCGGCAGCAGCGCCCAATCGGCCGCCTCCCGCATAGGGTGGACTTCCACGGCGTTGTCCGGGTTCGGCTCGGAGAGCGTCTTTTCGATCTTGCTCAGGAACGGGCCGGGGTCGCCATGCACCCGCAGGAACATGTGGGCGGTCCTGCCCACCACGCCGTCCGATGGCGAGACTCCACGCTGGGCGAATGGCTGGTACATGGCCAGCACGCCCTCCTCGCCCAAAGTGACGTACTTGCTGTTGCGGGCCACGCCCACCACCGTCGCGTCGCGGTTGGCCGCCAGGCGGATGGTGTGTCCCACCGGATCGATGGCCCCAAACAGCAGCCTGGCCAGGTTCTCGTTCAGGATCGCCACGGCTGAAGTTCCCGCGCGGTCGGTCGCGAGAAACGGACGCCCCCGCACAATTGGAATGTCGAGCGCCCGGAAGTAGTCCGGCCCAACGCTGTTCGAGATGTACTGCGCGTGGATCGCGCGGCCGCCGCTATCGGCGCGGATTTCTCCCGAGGTCCGGCTCAGCGCCATGAACGGGTTCAACGGCACTGTGGTGGCGAGCGAGACCGCCTCCACGCCCGGCATCGCCCGCAGCCGGGCCGTGGCATCGGCCAGCAGGGCCTGGAAGCGCTCGTTCGAGTAGGCGCCGGGCGCCGCCATCCACTGGGCCATCACCGTGTGTTCGGCGTCGAAACCGGGACGCACCGAGGAAGCGTCCAGCAGGCTGCGCAGGAAAACCCAGCCGCCGCTGAGCAGCAGCACCGAGACCGCGATCTGCGCCGCGACCAGCACGCCGCGCAGGCCCATCCGCCGTTCTCCCGCCAGATGTTCGCTCTGTTGCAGCGTGCCGCTCAGCGCGTGCCGCGTGCCCTTCAATGCCGGCGCCAAACCGGCCGCCAGTGTGACCACGAACACGATGGCCGTGGAATAGGCCGCGAGGCGCCAATCCGGCTGGATCAGGAACTCAATCGGCAGCGGCGTGGGAATGCGAAATCCGCTCACCAGGTGCGTGAGGGCAAGGTTGAGCGCCAGGCCTGCGCCCGTGCCGCACACCGCCAGCAGCAGGCTCTCCGCCAGCAGTTGCCGCACGATGCGGCCGCGTCCGCCGCCGATCGACATGCGGATGGCGATCTCGTGTGAGCGGCTGAAGGCGCGCGCCAGGAGCAGGCTGGAGACGTTGGCGCAGGCAATCAGCAGGACCAGCCCGGTAACCATCACCAGCATGGCGAAGAAGGCGATGACCGGCATGACAGGGACACCCGCTCCGGCCAACTGCTCGAATCCGCTGACGGAGGAGAGGCGAAGTCCGCGCACCCAAGGGTGGCGCGGGTTTGGGAACACGCGGTCCATCTCGCGGCTCACCGCGGCCAGGCGCGCGTACGCCGCCTGCCGGCTCATGCCCCGCGGCAAGCGCGCGTACACCATGAAATCCATGCCGTCCTGGTATTCCGCCAGCGTCTTGCTGAGGTACAGGTCCGGCGAGAAACTCCATCCGGCCAGCATCCGGTGATCGCGCGGCAGCACCCCGACGATGGTGTAGCTCTCGCCGTCGATAATCATCGCGCGGCCGATCGGTGCACTTTCTCCGCCCATCCGGCGCCGGAAGCCGTCGGTCAGGACCACGGCGTGCGACTCGCCCCGCCGGATCGGCCGCCCGAGCGCCACCGGAATGCCGGTCACCTCGAAGTAATCGTCGGTGACCTGCATCGAGGCGATCCTGCGGCTTCCGTTCCCATCCCGCCAGTTCGTGGGCACGCCGATCTGGATTCCGGCCACGCCGGGCAGCGCGCCCGAGTCGCGCAGGAACCGGAGCTGCGGCGCCAGCACCCAGCCATTGCCGCCCACCGAAAGCTGCACCAGCGATTGTGGATCGCGGCAGGACGGCGCGCCCAGCAGGGCCTCCATCGCCAGGCTGAACATGGTGGTATTCGCGCCCACCGCCAGCGCCAGGCAGATGATCGCCGTGGCGGCGAACCCGGGATTGCGGCGGAAAGCGCGCGCCGCGTAGCGCAGATCCGCCGCCAGGTCTTCCAGCCACTGCACCTGCCACGCCGAGCGGCATTCCTCGCGCACGCGAAGCGGCGGGCCGAACTGGCGGCGCGCCTGCGCCAGCGCCGCGGCGCGGCCGAGCCCGCCAGCTTCGAGTTCCGCGGCGCGGGTCTCGATGTGAAACTCTACCTCCTCGGCCAGTTCCCGTTCGAACCTCTTCCGCCGGCCGAGATACGCGATGCGGTGCGCCGCCCGTTTCCAGAAAGCCATCTCTTCCTCCGCCGCCTACGCCGTACGCATCACCAGCCGGATGGCCTTCGCCAGGCGCTCGAATTCCCCGGCCTCCAGCTCCAACTGCCTGCGGCCCTCGGCGGTCAGCCTGTAGAAGCGCGCCTTGCGGTTGTTTTCGCTAACGCCCCACGACGACGCCAGCCACCCTTTCACCAGCATGCGGTTGAGGGCCGGATAGAGCGAGCCGTCCTCGATCTTGAGGCACTCGCCGGAGGCTTCCTGGATCCTCTTGGCGATGGCGTACCCATGCAGCGGTCCGCGCGAGAGCGTCCGCAGGACGAGCAGGTACAATGTACCGGGCAAAAGCTCCGGCGCGGATTCGATAGCCATGTTCTTCCCTGTCCGTACTAGGTATAGCTTGGAATAGGGAGGAAGTCAAGAGGTGGGCGGAGCGAGACCGGCCGCCGCGGATTCGGCAGCCCCACACCGGTCGAGCCTTACCTGGGTCCCACGACCCAGCCCTCGCCGGGGACCCACTGGACCGGCTTGCCGGTGTTGCCGCCGACCAGTGCCTCGGTATCCTCATCGGGCAAGCCGCGCGTCCATCCCTCCAGCGCCTGCTCGGCGAGGTAGGCGCTTTCGGGGTGGGGATTGTCGAGCGACCGGCGAAGCTCCTCGCGGCGGCGGTCAACGTCGGCCATTTCGCACTCCTGGCATGATCATACCGCTTCCCGCCGCGTCCACGCCAACGGCAGCGCGGCGCCAATGAAAAGCGCAAGGACGGCGCTGAACGGCAACAAGGGGCTGCGGCGGCTTCGCAATGGGTAACATTCCGCCGGGCTCCGGCGTCCCCAATTTCGGAGCTTCTTATTATGAAAGTCGCCCTTGGCGCCACTTTTGCGATTCCTTTTCTGGTGGTATCGCTGCTCGCAGCCGGAAAGCCGGAGCCTGCGCCACCTGCGCCAGTGCCGGCCCAGATCCTTGCTGCGAAGACGGTCTTCATCGTCAACGATGGCGCCGACCGGGGGTCGTATCCCGACGCGCTATTTAGCGGGGAGCCGGAGCGCGCCTACAACGACTTCTATGCAGCCATGAAAGCCTGGGGACACTATGAGCTCGTGGGATCTCCCTCCGGCGCAGACCTGCTGCTTGAGCTCCGCTTTACCGTCCGCCCGGGATGGGATGCCCGGTTTCGATTGGCGATCCGCGACCAGAACTCGCACGCCAAGCTGTGGGCGCTCACCGAGCAGGTCGAATACGCCAATTTGCAGGGAGGCCGCGACAAGAACTTTGACCAGGCTCTGGCCAGGCTGGTGGCCGACGTGAAAAGGCTGACTGCGCCATCCACGGCCGGCCCCCCGAACGGCCGATAGCGCGGCTTGCCGGGGCGACGGGAGCCGCGAGGCTTCGCTCCCCAGGCCGGCACAGTCGCCACGCACCTGGACAACCTTGCAGTCATTGAATTTGTCAAACGTGATTTACATTGGTTCCCGCTCACAGCAGCCATGAGAAAACTCAAGGTTCGCTGCCAGAAGGGTGTCGCAGGTTGTGTTGGTGAGAACCAACAGACGGTCTGTTCTAATGCTACCGTCGGCTTTCGGCAATTGGATGACGCGATATCCATCCCCGCCAACAGACTCATGCGGATGTTTGGGCCGAATGGCAACCCTTCGGCCAAGAACTTGTTTGGCGTCCTCGCCCATCTTCAAGCGCAGGAGGGCGTGAGCTTCGATCTCCGTCTCCGCCGCGGATGAAGACTCGCCGGTGGCTTGCTCCGCCGGACAGCCACGCGATCCGGGGCAAGGACCGCGCCGCGGCCCAGGTGTGGGACGACCTGGTGCAGCAGGCGCGGGGAGAGAGTAAAATGAAACTGTGGAGAAAGTAGTCCGCGTTTTTAGCACCTTCGAAGCAGCCGATGCCGCGGACGCCCTTTCCCGCGCTCAGATGTCCCCGCAGCAGCGGGTCGACATTTTCTTCGAACTGCGAGAGCGAGCCCACCCCGATGCCCTTAAGCAGGGATTTGCGAGAGTTTATCGAGTGCTTGAACTCGAACGAAGTTGAGTACTTGATCGTCGGTGCGCTCGCCGTTTCCTGGCACGGATTCCCCCGCTACTCAGCCGATATCGATTTCCTGATACGTCCCAGCCAAGCCAACGCGGAACGCGCTCTGCGGGCAATCGCCCAATTCGGGTTTGGCGGCCTCGGTATTTCCACCGCCGATCTGACGGTCCCAGGCAAGGTGATCCAGTTAGGCTTCGAGCCAAACCGCATTGACCTGATGACGTCCATCACTGGCGTGACCTTCGACGCCGCATGGGATGACCGGTCCCCCGGACTCCTCGATGGCCTGCCCGTCATTTTCATCGGGCGATCGTCTCTCCTCCGTAACAAAGACGCTACTGGCCGCGCCAAGGACCGCATCGACGCCGAGGAACTCCGGAAGCAGAAGCCATCGACGTAGCTTGCTCGTCGCGCACCCGGACCTTGGCGGCGGGAGGCGTGAGGCTTCGCTCCCCAGGCCGGCATAGCCGCCGCGCACCTGGATGACCTTGCCGTCCTTGAACCTGTCAAACGTGATTTACGCTGGTTTCCGCTCACAACGGCTATAAGAAAACTCAAGGTTCGCTGCTGGAAGGGTGTCGCAGGTTGTGCTGGCGAGAACCAACAGACGTCTGTCTTTATGCCACCGTCGGCTTTCGGCGATTGGAAGAGACGACATCCATCCCCGCCAACAGTCTCATGCGGATGTCTGGGCCCAATGGCAACCCTTCGGCCAAAAACTTGTTTGGCGTCCTCGCTCATCTTCAAGCGCAGGAGGGCGTGAGCTTTGAGATCCGCCCCCGCCGAGGTTGAAGACCTAGTGAGGGCTTGCTCCGCCAGAGCAGTGAACGCCAGGTGACTGAGGAGAATCTGTTGCTCGGAACGCCAGGTCCGAGACGGCTGTCCCGGCCAGGTGTCAGTGCAGACCACCGAGAGGTACTTAGTTTGCCAACAGCGACTGCGCGGCGCCGTCAACGATCAAATCGGGATCGAGCCCTCGGCGTGAGGTTACTGGAGAGGATCCGCGTATTGCTCGCTCCTACGCCTCTCGCAGCCAGCCGAGCGGAACGGCCTCATAGACGTCGAGTTTCGTCATTTCCACCCCGAGCTGCGCCTCCCTTGGCAGCAGCAACTCCTTCATGCGAGCGGTTAGCTGGGCCTGCCCACTCAAGAAACCCTGGCTGCTCATCTCTCCCGCAGCAATACGAAGGGACTGTCTGAGCTCAAGGTAGAACGTAGCGAAAGAATCACTGCTTTCGCTTACGAACAGAGCCGGACTGACTACACGGTACTCGCCGGCCAAGCTAACCCGGATGCCCATGCCATCCGCCGTCAGCAATTCCTGGGCGGACACCTGAAACGGTACGGGACGAACGTCGCACAGTACCAGCCGACGTTTCGGCGTGATCCAATACGCGCCGGGCTCCAGCACCTTTTCCACCTTGCTCTCTCGGAGCACCACACCCCGCTGGAAGGCTTGAACTACCTGTCTCTTGGGGACCTGGAAAAACCAGCCCCACACCCGGTAGAGCACGGCAAGGGCGATGATCACTAAGAACAGCTCGACAGCCGCACCAGCGGCGATTTCTCCGAGGCCCGCCATCGTCCTATCCTAACCCACATTGGATTCAGATCGTTCGCACCGGCGAAATGCCCGACCACCTGGACGCCCGTCGCTGACATCCGTTGGCACAGCCGGATAGATCCTCCCCGATGACGTAGCGTAGATGGATAGTACCTCACTAACGCCGCAGGGGCGAGTTGGCTGGTCGCAGACGAAGTGCGCCCCCGAGGGGAGCACTCGCCACCTGGCGACATGGCGGGAGCTTCTTCAAGCAAGGGGTGTTTCCGGACAACCTTGGGATGACCGGCAACCGGATCCAATCCCCGTTGGTCGACTGGGATCGAGCCCGGCTAGGCGGCGATTCTTCCCTGAGGCTCGGCTACGTCGACGTACGCGAACAGCAAATCCCGAAATGCGGGATTCTCAAGGTGGTTTGAAACCCCTTGCGCTTCAGGCACCTGTTGTCCGGCTTCCCGATAGGCTTCGAGGTTGCTCCGAATCGCTTCGCCGACCGCGCGCTTGGCCGCTTCGATGTTCTCTCCAAAGGTGGCGATCGCCAAATCGGGTGCCTGCACCGCAAATCCCGTCTCGGTTTGTTCCAGCATGATCAGGAATCGCATCACTTGACCTCCAGTCTGATTTTCTTCACCGTATCCACCGCCCGCCCCACCTGTACGTCTTATTGGGGATGCACGATGGTAACTATGAAGCGGCTCGCCGGGAGCTTGAAGTTGTGATGGTCTCCCCTCACCCCGGCCAACATCCATCCAAAGTCTTCGGCCAGTTTGACCAGTTCCCGGCTTGTGTATCGCTTGGGCATGAATCGGGCTGCAACCCCATTGTCCCATGCCGACAAACCGTCAAGGTTGATTCGCTGAGACGGGAAAACCCGAGGGGGACGCGAAAATGATGCCTGGCGCTCGGAAAAACTCCGGGACGACGCCGTCATCAACCGGAGCGCTGCGACGGCGGCCGTTTGGTCGCGATTTTGGGATTGACTTTTGAGACGCTGAAGGCCCTCACTTCAGGGCATCCCGCGCTTGTCCCGAAACCTACCGGTTGCGAGATTGTGACGCGACTATGGCGGAGAACGGCAAAAAGGACCTTTTTTGAGATGGGTGGTTAAGTGCAGGTGTTCTTGCGCTGGTTCTGGTTTGAATATTCCCACAGAGCCCTATCCAGATCACGCATTGAAAGCCCGGCCCCGGTCGCGAGTGCACGGCATGTCTCTACGTAACGCCACCAGAACTGAAATGTATCGCCTCGCTTCTCACAGTTCAATGACCACAGCGCTCTGAAGTCGATGATGGGATATGCAGTGCTGGCCGTCGCGGGGTTGGCGGGATCGCAGGCCGCGAGGTGCAACAGCACCGAGGCCGTCGGCATCTGTACCCCTTTTAGGTTTGGGGCAACCAGCGTCCACAGTCGCGTCGGCTCGTCGACGCTGGACAACGCCTGAGTGGTAACGCGGCGAACGTCGTCCTCAGAATTCCGGGTGTAGTGTCGCCGCGGCCTCCCGCGTGTTTTCCACTCGCAGACCTCAAGAAAGTCGTCTCTGGTGAAGTATCCGGCTTTTCGCGCCCGTTCTCCGGCTTTCAATACCCGCTTGTCATCCTCGTAGGAATAGTCCCGCGCCCACTGAAGGAGGTCGGCTCTCGGAAACCTGAGGGATAATTCCGGCATCGTCCAACTCATAGCACAACCGGGGGCAGCGGGGGAGCGTCATCCCGAAAAGGACCCCTTCTCGGACGGTGGCTTCAGCCACTTGGACGCCTAACGCCCTTGCTGACATTTGCCGCGCACACAGCGGCATAGCCCCCCCTGACGTCGCAGTATAGATCGGAAGCCTGCCCAAGGCCAGGTTGCTCCCGGCACTCGGGGCACCCGAAGGGTTCCCGCTTCGAGTCCAGGCTGACAGCACAGTCGTCATGGCTCGGATACCCGTTGGAGACACGATGACGGACCAACCGTAGACACTCCGTCCTCAGCCAGCGTTTCCGCCACCGGAAAAGCTCCCGCCACGGCTCAACCCGCCCCCCGCTCCACCCCCGTCCTTCTTGCCCACACCCCCACCAGCGCCACGCCGACGATCATGATCGCCGTCGTCAGCCCAACCCAGATGCCTTCCACGCCCCATCCCATCGGAAAGCACAGCACGTAAGTCACCGGCAGGCCGACCATCCAATAGGCGGCCAGGTGCGCCAGCATGGGAGAGCGCGTGTCGCCCAGGCCGCGCAGCGCGCCCGTGGCCACCGTCTGCAAGCCGTCGAAAAGTTCCAGCACTGCGGCGATGCGCAGCAGCACGGCGGCCAGGCGAATCACCGCGGGGTCGGCGATGAAGAGGCGCGCGATCGGGCGCGGCGCCACGGCCAGCGCCACTCCGGCCGCGCTCATGAAGACCGCGCCGGCCGCGAGCGCGGTCCACCCGGCGGCCGCTGCGCCCGCGCGGTCCTTGCGGCCCAGCGCGTGGCCCACGCGCACGGCGGCGGCACTGCCGATGCCCAGCGGCACCATGTACGTCGTCGAAATGACTTGGAGGGCGATGCTGTGCGCGGCCAGCGACGCTTCGTCCAGCCGCGCGGCCAGCGCCGAGAGGATGCCGAAGACCGCGCCTTCGAACAGAATCTGCCCGGCGGCGGGAAGTCCCAGCGCCACCAGCCGCCGCAGGCGCGCCACGGCCGGCCGCCAGGAGACGCGGAACAAGCGGCCGCCGGTGCGCCGCTCGCGCCACAGGATTGCGCCCAGCAGAAACGCGGCCATGTAGGTGCGCGCAATCGAGGTGGACAGGCCGGAGCCTTCCAACCCCATCGCCGGTGCGCCCCAGTGGCCGAACATCAGCGCCCAGTTGCCGGCCAGGTTCACTAGGTTGGCGCTCACCAGGACGAACGCCACCGGGCCCGCGAAATCCACGGCCTGCAGGTAGCGGCGGAAGGCGGCGTACAGCATCAGGCCCGGCATCCCCCACACCAGCGCGCGCAGGTACGGGCCGAGCAGCGTCATCACGCGCGGGTTGGCGCCGGCCGCGCGCAGCACCGGGACGAGCCCCAGAATCGCCAGCGCCACCAGGGGCGAAAGCGCCAGGCCCAGCCACACCCCGTTGACCAGCGTGCGGCGCGAATCCAGGTGGTCTCCGGCGCCGTGGGACTGCGCCACCAGCGTGTCCATCCCCAGCAGCATGCCGGTGGCGCAGATGGCCACCGGGTAGACCACCATACTGCCCAGGCTGCCCGCGCCCAACGCGGCCGCGCCCAACCGGCCGGCCATCAGGGTGTCGACGATGCCCATGGCCATCCAGCCCAACTCGCCCAGCGCCAGCGGCCCGGCCAACCGCAGCATGGGGGCGATCTCGCCGCGGATGTTTCGTGGAAGCATGGCCATCGGTTACGCCTTGGGGTGAGCTTTGTCGTAGACCGCCATGAGGTCGGTGAGCGAAACCTGGGTGTACTTCTGGGTGGTGGAGAGGCGCGCGTGGCCCAGCAGTTCCTGGATGGAGCGAAGGTCCGCGCCATCCGCCAGCAGGTGCGTGGCGTAGGCGTGGCGGAAACTGTGCGGGTGTATGGACGGGTCGCCGCTCAACAGCGTGGCGTAGAGCTTGACGATCCCGTGAACCCCGCGCGCGGTGAGGCGGCCGTTGCGGTGATTCAGGAACACGGCCTTTTCGTCGCGCACCACCGGCCGCGCCGCCAGGTACCGCTCCAACGCCTCGGCGGCCTTGCCGGGCACGGGCACCTGGCGCTCCTTGCGGCCCTTTCCGCGCACCAGGATCCAGCGCTGGGCGCGGTCCAGATCGTCGAGGTTTAATCCGCACAACTCGGCCACGCGCACGCCGCAGCCGTAAAGCAATTCGAAGATGGCGCGGTCGCGGGCGGGGAACGGCCGTTCCAGTTCGCGGCTCTCGACGCCGTCGATCAGCGTGTTGACCTGCTCAGCGGTCATCACATCCGGCAGCGTCTTGGGGGCCTTGGGCGTGCGCACCAGGCGCGCCACGTTGACCGGGACCACGCCCTCGCGCAGCAGGAAGCCGAAGAGGCCGCGCACGGCGGCCAGTTTGCGCCGGATGGTGACGGTCGCGAGCCGATCGCGATAGAGCGAGGCCAGCCACTCGCGCAGCATGAGCAGATCGATGGCTTGCGGCGCGGGCGGGTCGAGACCGGGCGGCGAGAAGTGTTCCAGGAACTGGCGCAGGTCCGCGCCATAGGCGTCCAGCGTGTGGACGGACGAGCCCTGGCGCGCCAGATTCTCGAGGTATCGCTCGATGTGCGCCGCCAGCTCAGACATGCGCGGCCCCCGGCGGCGCCCAGAGGGCACCCGCAATCCGCCCGGCGAGCGGCGCTCGCCCAGTAGCTTGGGAAACCCCACTCAGTCTGGTTGCGGCTATGCTGCTCTGCGGGGCGGGCTGGCATCCCGCCTTCCAGGGATCGCACTGAAGCCCCAGTCCGGCGGGCCGGTTGCGGGTGCCCTCTGGGCGGGGCCACAGGCTGGCAGCCTGTCCGGCAATCGCCCGCTCCGGCCGGCGTTCGCATTCGAGCTGCACCCCAGTCGTCATGTTCTCAGGTACTCGTCCATGGCTTCGATGGCGCGGCGGCACACCTCGGCGTGGCGGGCGGCCTTGTCCCGGCCGAGCCGCTGGCGGGTGGGTTCGTCGAGCGGCGGCAGCAGGTCGAAGGTGATGTTGGCGGGCTGGTAGTGGGCGGGGTCCGCGCCGCTGGCGTAGTGGCACAGCGAGCCCAGCGCGGTCTCGCGGTCGAAGGGTCTGGGCTCGCCGCCGGCGGCCCGGCAGGCGGCGTGCATGCCCGCCATCAAACCGGTGGCGATGGCTTCCACGTACCCCTCCACGCCGCAGATCTGGCCGGCGAAAAACACCCCCGGCCGCGCCCGCAGTTCGAGCGCGGGAGTGACGAGCGACGGCGCGTTGATGTACGTGTTGCGGTGCATCTGGCCGAAGCGCAGAAACTCGGCGCGTTCCAGCCCCGGGATCAGGCGCAGGATGCGCGCCTGGTCGCCAAACTGCATGTGGTTCTGGAAGCCCACCAGGTTGAAGCTCCGCGCGCGCAGGTTCTCCTGGCGGAGTTGCACCACCGCGTAGGGCCGCCGGCCGGTGCGCGGATCGGCCAGCCCCACCGGCTTCATGGGGCCGAAGCGCAGCGTGTCGCGGCCGCGGCGCGCCAGTTCCTCGATGGGCAGGCACGCCTCGAAGTACGGCGTCGCGTCTTCGGCGATGTGCGCCGGCGCGGCCTGGCCCTCCAGCAGGGCGTCCACGAAGCGCTCGTACTGCGGGCGGTCGAAGGGGCAGTTCAGATAGTCGCCGGTGCCATCCGTGGACTTGCCGTAGCGCGAGGCCCAGAAGGCCACCGACGTATCCACGGTGTCGGCGTCCACGATGGGGCTGATGGCGTCGTAGAAATACAGCCGCTGGGCGCCGGTGAGCCGCGCGATCTCCCCGGCCAGCGCCGCGGACGTGAGCGGCCCGCTCGCCACGATCGCGATTCCGTCTTCGGGGATGGTGGTGACTTCCCCGCGCCGCAACTCGATGGCCGGCTCCCCGGCGATGGCGGAGGTGACCTCGCCCGCGAAAACGTCCCGGTCCACCGTCAGCGAATGGCCGCCGGGAACGCGGGCCTTGGCCGCCGCGCCCATCAGCAGCGAATCCAGCCGGCGCAACTCCTCCTTGAGAAGCCACGGCGCGGTGGACGGCAACTCGCTCTTCAGCGAGTTGCTGCACACCAGTTCGGCCAGCCGGTCCGTGCGGTGGGCGGGCGTGGAACCCAGCGGGCGCATTTCGTGCAGCACCGCGCGGCCTCCGCGCCGCGCCACCTGCCACGCGGCTTCGCTTCCCGCCAGGCCGCCTCCGACGATGTGTACCGTTTGCAAACGCCCGCCCTAAACCCGCAGCAGGGCGCCCAGCTCCGCGGCCGGCACGCGCAGGCCCACGTGAAACGCGCCGAACTGGGCGTAGACCGCGCTCACTTCGTCGAAGCGCATCTCGTAGATCAGCGTCTTGAAGACCAGCGGGTCTTCGGCGAAGAGGTCGATGCCCCATTCCCAGTCGTCGAAGCCGATGGAGCCGCTGACGATCTGGCGCACCTCGCCGGCATAGCGGCGCCCCACCAGGCCGTGCTCCCGCATCATGCGCTGGCGGCGGTCCATGGGTTCGGTGTACCAGTTTTTCGACTCGCCGCGGCGCCGGTCCATGGGATAGAAACAGATGTACCGGGCGCCCGGAATTTCGGGGTACAGGCGCGGCGCCATGGCCTGGCGCTGGCGGGCGAGAACCGCTTCGATTTCCTTCGCCCACTCGGCGGAATGCGGTTTCACGCCTTTGGCGAGCAGGCCGGCCCAGACCTTGGAGGTGGATTCGTACAGGCCCAGCTCAATCACCGAGAGGTAGGACGCGGCGGGCTCCAGGTAGTCGCCCAGCCGCAGCCTGGCGAGTGAGAGTTGCGCCTGGCTGAGCTCTTCGAAGCTGCGCCGGAAGTGCAGGAACATCAAGTCGGCTTTGTGGCCGAGCATGGAAAACACCGCGCTCTGGCGGCCCTCGGAGGGTTGTTCCATGGCGGCCAGCGCGTTCGAGGCCTCTTCCAGCACGGCGGCCCGTCCGGCCTCCGCCAGGGCGCGCCAGGCGCTCCAGCGGAAGCGCATCATCTGGTGCAGAACGCCGGCGCCTTCGAGCGTCAGCGGCACGGGGACCAGCGGGGATTCCGGAATCGCTTCAGGCGTCATTCCTCTTTATTATAGGGAGGCGGCCGGGGGTTGGTTCCCGCACCGGGCGGCCCGGCTATGGCGGCGGTTCCGGTTCGCGGCGGACCCAGCCGGCCAGGTAGGATTCCGACGCCAGCGCGTCCAGTTCGCGGTCGTACTCGGTTTGCCATTCCGCCAGGCGGCGCTCCTTCAGCCGCTCCAGCAGGCGGCAGCGGCGGCGCGCTTCCAGCATGACTTGCTGCTGCGCTTCGAGCTGCTTTTGCGCTTCGGCGCGGCGCGCGGCGATCTCGCGCCGGCGCGCGCTCACCCACTGGCGAAAACCGGCCAGGGCGGCCAGGTCCTGGCCCGACACCGCCGCCGAGGAGCGCAGTTGGATTTCAGCCCGCAGCCCGGCGGCCTCGATGTCGGTGCGGGCCCGCTCCAGGCCGGCGATCCCGGCGACCTGCCGCTTCAACCGGGCGTCCTCGATCTCCAGTTGTTTTTCCCGCCACTCCATAACTCTCTGCAGGCGGAACTGGAACCGTTTCATGGCTTAGCCTGCGGCCTCGTCTGCGGCGGCTTGCCCTGCGCCGCGGCGGCGGGAACGGCGGGCCTGGCGCCCAGCGAGCGCGCCAGTTGTTCCATGCGCGCCAGGGTCTCCTTGATGGGGGCTGTGGCGGTGTGATCCTGCCGCAAAAACTCGTTCAACTCGGGGCGCAGGCGGATGCTGGCGTCCAGTTCCGGGTTGGAGCCGGCGGCGTACGCGCCCAGTTGAATCAGGTCCTCGGCGTCGCGATAAGCCGCGAGCGCCCCCCGCAGCTCGCGGGCCGCCTCCTTCTGCGCCGGCGTGGCGATGGCCGAGGTGAGACGGCTGACCGAATGCAGGATGTCGATGGCCGGGTAGTGGCCCTGCGCGGCCAGTTGCCGCGAGAGAATGATGTGCCCGTCCAGGATGGCGCGCACGGCGTCGCAGATGGGCTCGTTGAAATCGTCGCCTTCCACCAGCACCGTGAAGAAACCGGTGATCGACCCCTTCTGAAAATTGCCGGCGCGTTCCAGCACCTTGGGCAGCAGGTTGAAGACCGACGGCGTGTATCCCTTCTGGCTGGGCGGCTCGCCGGCGGCCAGGCCGATTTCGCGCTGCGCCATGGCCAGCCGGGTCACCGAGTCCATCACCAGCAGCACGCTGGATCCCCGGTCGCGAAAGTACTCCGCCACCGCCAGGGCCACAAAGCAGGCGCGCACGCGCAGCGGCGCCGGGCGCTCGGAGGTGGCGCAGACCACCACGCTCCGTTTGCGGCCTTCCGGGCCCAGTTCGCTTTCGAGGAAGCCGCGGACCTCGCGGTTGCGCTCGCCGATCATGCCGATCACCGTCACGTCGGCCGAATTGTGGCGCGACATGGCGCCCAGCAGCATGCTCTTGCCCACGCCGCTGCCGCCGAAGATGCCGACGCGCTGGCCCTTGCCGCAGGGGATCAGGCTGTCGATGGCGCGGATTCCCGTGACCAGGGGCTGCGTGATGTGCTCGCGGGACAGCGGATTGGTGGCCTGGCCATAGAGGCTGTAGGCGGCCGCCGCTTCCAGGCGCGGGCCGCCGTCCATGGGCTTGCCGAAACCGTCGATGACCCGCCCCAGAAGGCCCGGACCGACTTCCACCCGCGCGTCCTCGCTGCGCGCCAGCACCGTGTCGCCAAGCTGCAGGCCGTCGGTTTCCTCGAGCGGCATCGAGAGCACCCGCCCGTTGCGGAATCCGATCACCTGGGTGCGGATGGGCCGCTTGCCGGATGCCTGGATTTCGCAGAAGTCGCCGATGGCGGCGTTGGGCCCGCGCGACTCGATCAGCAGCCCCACCACGTCGGTCACCTCGCCGGTCCAGCGATAGGGCTGCACCCGCTCCAGCTCGGCGAAATACGGGGAAAGCGAGACGCGCTCGTTCATGAGTGGCGGTTGAGGCAGTCGGCGAGGCCGCGCTCGATCTCCTGAAGCTGGCAATCGATGGACGCGTCCAGGTTGCCGTGGGTGGTTTCGAAAATCACCGCCCCGGGTTCGCGGGCCGTATCGCCGACGATCTCCACTTTGGTTCCCGGCATGGCCTGGCGCAGGCAGGCGTCCACCGCCGCCGCCCGCGAGGGGTGCACGCGCACCCGGTGAATCTCCTGCGATTGCAGCTTTTCGAGCGCGCCCAGAACCAGCCCGTGCATGGCCCCGGGATCCACCGACAACTCGCGCCGAAGGATGCGGCGGGCGATCGCCAGCGACAGGCGGACCATGTCCCCTTCGGCTTCGCGGCGCAGGCGGGGGCGCAGTTGGGCCATCTCGTCGATGGAGCGCGCCAGGCGGTCCATGACCGGTTGCAGTTCCGAGGCGGCGCGGCTGCGTCCCGCCGCTTCTCCTTCCCGCAGGGCGGCCGCGCGGGCCTCGGCCACCCGCTGCTCGCACTGCCGCCCGGCCTGGGCAATCTGCTCGGCGCAATCGCGCTGCGCCGCCTGGCTGGCGGCCGGCCCGTCCCGCGGAGTCGTCTGGCGCCACGCCGGCAGAGACACTTCGTGCGGGCCGTCGGGCGGCAGCACCCTAGACGACATATTGCTCTCCGACGGTGCCCTTCAGGCTGACCACGCCTTCGGCCTCCAGTTGGCGGACGATGGCGATGATCTGCTGCTGCGCGGCGTCGACCTCCTTGATCTTCACCGGGCCGAGGGCTTCCATATCCTCGCGCAACATCTCCGCGCCGCGCTGCGACATGCAGCTCAGGATCTGGTTCTTGAGCTGGTCGCTGGTGCCCTTCAGCGCCACCGTCAGCAGTTTGCGGTCCACCTTGCCCAGAACTTCCTTCAGGCCCAGCGGATCGATCAGCAGCAGGTCCTCGAACACGAACATCAGGTGGCGGATGGTCTCGCCCAGGTTGGTGTCCTGTTGTTCGATGTGATCCAGGATTTCCCGGCTCGATCCGGAATCCAGGCGGTTCAGGATTTCCGCCACGGCGCGCACGCCGCCGTACGACTCGCGGCTGAACTCGCCCAGGGTTTTCAGTTTCTGCCCGATGACGCCGGCGATTTTGAAAATGATCTCCGGGGAAATCTGGTCGAGACTGGCCATGCGCAGCGCCACGTCGGCGCGCAGGTTCAAGGGCAGCGACGTCAACAGCGCCGCGGCCTGCGACCAGTTCAGGTGCGAGAGCACCAGCGCGATGGTCTGGGGATGTTCGTTGTGGATGAACTTGGCAAGCTGCTGCGGGTCGGCTTTCTGGATGGCGTCGAAGGACGCCGCTTCGCTGCCCAGGGCCTTGGTGAGGCGGTCGAAAAGCCGCTTGGCGACATCCGGGTCGAAGGCGCGCTGCAGGAGTTTGCGGGCGAAATCCAGACCGCCGCGGGCCACGTAATCGCCGGCCGCCGAGATGTGATGAAACTCGTTGAGGACGCTCTCGGCCTCCTCGGCGGAAATGGCCGTGATGGTGGCCACTTCCCGGCTGACCTTCTGCACGTCGTCTTCGGAAAGCTGCTGCAGCAGCTCGGCGCTGGACTGCTCGCCCAGAACGATCAGCAGCATGGCGGCCTTGTGCAGGCCGGATACGGCATCGTCCCGTTCCCTGGCGGTGTTCAGGATCATCGCATTTCCTCATCCTCGCGGATCCAGGTTCGCAGGACCTGCGCCGAAACCTCGGGCTCCTTGGTGATCTTCTCGCGCAGGTGCTTGGCCAGGACTTCGGCCGTCTTGGTGATGACGGGAGTCAGTTTGAGCGAGCTGAGGACCTGGGCATCCGCCCTCCGCTGCGCCGCTTCGCGCTCGGCCAGCTTGGCTTCCAGCTCGTTCTCCACACCGGCGGCTTCGGCCCCGCCGGCGATCGCGTAGGCGCTCTCGCCCTGCGCCACTCCGGTGGGAACCGAGGCCGACGGGCCGGCGCCCCGGCGCCGCAGCAGCAGCCCGCCGACCAGCACGATCAGGATGACTGCGGCCGCCGTCCCGCCGATCAGCCACAGGGTTTTGGGATCCCCGGTGAACGAGAACACCTGCGGCGCGGCCGGCTTGCCGGGCGCCGGAGCGCCCGGCGGCGCCGGAGGCTCGATCGCCAGGGTGCTCTCGAAAGGCAGGGTCTCGATCACCAGTTGATCGCCGCGCTCCGGGGTGAAGCCGGTGACCCCGGCGATCAGGTCGCGGATGATCTTCAGTTTCTCGGGCGAGGGCGGCTGCAGAACCCGCTGGAATCCTTTCTTGTCGGGTTGCCAGGTCAACTCCTGGTCCACCAGCACGGCCAGCGACATCTTGCGCACCGATCCGGCCGGCGTGCGCGTCTTCCGCACCGTCCGGCTGGACTGGTAGGCGATGTTTTCGGTGACCCGCGAGGTGTGGCTGGAACTGCTGCCGGGCCGCGAGGTGGGCCGCGGCAGGGTGGACGCCGTGCCGGGAACTCCGTTGGAGCTCGCCGGTCCGCTGGAATCCTCGGTTCGCTGGGAAGTCAACATCACCGAGTGGGCCGGATCGAAGACCTCGGCGCTCTCTTCCCCGCCCGAGAAGTCGCATTCCACCGACACGCCCGCGCGGAACTTCTCGGCTCCCAGCAGCGCCTCCAGCGTGGAATTCACCTTGGCCAGGAGATCGGCTTCCACCTTATGGCGGTAGTCCAGGACCGCTTCGGAGGGCTCCCCGCCATCCGGACTCGCCGCCGCGCGGGGCCGGCCCAGCAGGTTTCCGTTCATGTCCAGCACCGAAACCGCGTCCGGCGACAGGCCTTCTACGGCGCTGGCCACCAGGTGATTGATGGCCTGCACGTTTTGCGGCGCCAGCCGCATGCCGGGACGGATCTTGACCAGCACGCTGGCCTTGGCGGGCTGCTGGGCGTCCAGAAAGACCGAATCCTTGGGAAAGGTGAGGTGCACGCGCGCCTGCTCCACCTCGGCCAGCGAAGTTACCGAGCGCTCCAGTTCGCCCTCCAGCGCGCGGCGGTAATTCACGTGCTCGGTGAACTCGGTGGCCCCCAGGTTGGTTTTGTCGAACAGCTCGAAGCCGATCCGGCCGCTTTTGGGCAAACCGGCCGCCGCCATGGTGAGACGCAGATCCGCCAGCCGGGAAGCGGGCACCAGCACGGCCCCGCCGTTTTCGGGCAAGCGGTATTCCACTCCGGATTCCTTGAGCTTCTGCACGATGCCCGCGGCGTCCTCCGGCGCCAACCCGGTGTACAGCGGCTTGAACCCGGCTTCCTTCTGCCAGCGCACCAGCGCGTAGATCCCCCCGATAATCGTCAGGACCACCAAGGCGATGGTGATCTTTTGCCGGACCGAAAGATTGGCCAGGATTTTGTTCATGTCGTTTCGTGCCACCGGGGGCCGGTCGGTATGTTAATCGGCGGAACCGGCGGCCAGCGTGAGGGTTTCAGATCTGCATGCGCATGATTTCCTGGTAAGCGCTGACCACCTTGTTGCGGGTTTGCAAAAACATGTTGAAAGCCAGTTCCGCCTGGGTGGTGGCCAGCACGGTGGTGTGCAACTCCTCGCCTTCGCCCGAAAGGAACCGCTCCACCGAAGCCGAGGCGTTGTCTTCCAGCGTTTCCACCTTCTGTATGGCGCTGGTGAACACGTCCTGGAAAGCGCCGCCGCCCGCCGGGCCACCCGCCGGACGAATGGCCTCCGGCAGCGTGGCGGCGGAAATGGGTAGGATCGGTCCGGGCAAGAGTCACCTCAATGCAGCAGGTCGAGCGACCGCTGGATCATGTCTTTCACCGCCGAAATCGCCGCCACGTTGGCTTCGTAGCCGCGCGCGGCGCTCATCAGGTCCACCATGTCTTCGGCCGGGTTGATATGGGGGAACGCCACATATCCATCCGCATCGGCATCCGGATGTCCCGGCATGTAGCGGCGTTCCGGCTGGCTGGTGTCGGTCACGATGGCGGAGACCGACACGCCCACGCCCTGGACTTGGCTGTCGAACACCGAGGCGAAGGGCGAATCCACGCCGGAGCTTTCAAAAACCGCGTCCTTCCGCTGGTATGGCCCGCCGCCGGGGGTGCGCGTGGTTTCCGTGTTGGCCAGGTTTTCCACCAGCAGTTCCGCCCGCACGCGCTCGGCCGCCATTCCCGAAGCGCCCACCGAAATAGCCGAAAAGAGGCTCACGAGCCCTGACCCTCCTTGATGGCCGTGCGGACTTCCTGAATCTGGGACCGCAACAGGTTGGAGGCCACGCTGAAGCGCAGCGCATTTTCCGCCAGCAGGCGGCTCTCGCGCTCCAGGCTGACGTTGTTTCCGTCGTTTTTGACGGACAATCCGGAGACGTCGCTCACCCGCGGCGGGCCGCCCAGCGCGCTTTGGAATTCGGTTTGAAAATCGATATCCTGCGTCTGGTAGCCCGGGGTATCCACGTTGGCGATATTGGAGGCCACCAGTTTCTGCCGGGCGCTTAGCAGATCCATGTATCTCTCCAGGTGTGCGCCCAAGGCATCCAGCATGGCATTGGAGCCTGATGCACACCCATAACCATCGCGCAAGGGATTTGGAATCAGCGGCTATCCCGCCACACGCGGCACGCCTTCGCCGCCTGACGCCAGTTCTTTGCCGCTGGCGCGGGCCGGTCAGCCCCAGGTGGCATTATGCCTCATGCGCTTTAAACATTTAAAGAACCCCTGTTTGCGGGTAACCGGTTCAAAAGGGAATACTGTTACCATACTTTTCGAGACTACTATCAGTGGGAATACCACGAAAGTAAGGTCGTCCCCGTCCGACGCAGGAGTTCGCAGGGTTAGTCCCAGGAATCTGTAACAAGGGTTTCGTACCTGGCGGGCATGTTGTGTCTAAGTGAGTCCCGCAGCCGCCAGGCATGGGTCGGTTTCCTGAGGCACGAGCCAAGTGTGGGAGTTCACTGGAAGCGTGGAGTCACAACAAGCCTTCGAAGCTGCGCCGGGCGCGTGTCCGGCTGGCACGGTGCCCGATCCGCTGTGGCCGGGTTTGGTGGAGCGGATCCGTTCCGGAGATGCTTCCGGCATGGAAGATCTCTACCGCGTTTTTTCAAAGGGGATTCGATTCCATCTATTTCGCCAGTTCGGCCCGCAAGACCTGGATGACAAGGTGCACGATGCCTTCCTGGTGATCATTCAGGCTATCCAGCGGGGCGATGTGCGGGAGCCGGAACGGCTGATGGGATACGTGCGCACGGTGATCCGCCGCCAGGTCGCGGCCCACATACAGAGTGTGGTGGAAACCCGCCGCAATTACACCGAGCTGGACCTGGGAACCACGCTCCGCGACCTCCGCCCCAATCCCGAACACACCATGATCGGACGCCAGAACCTGGAACTGGCCCTCCGCATCCTCAACGGCATCCCCAAGCGGGACCGTGAAGTGTTGATCCGCTTCTACTTAAGGGAACAGACGCCGCGTCAGATATGCAGCGATCTGGATCTGACCGAGACCCAATTCCGTCTCATCAAGTCCCGCGCCAAGGCGCGCTTTGGGCAACTGGGCCAGCGCTGTTTGTCGCGCCGCGTCGCCACTCCCGCCCCAGCCTGAATGGGAGTAGGCCAGACCCCCCGGACCAGGTCCGGCTGGCCCCGCAAGACGGCCGGTTTCCGGCGCTAAACCGCCCGGCCAGGAACCTCCGCAGCTCCCGCCGGGAGCCTTCCCCGGCTCACCCCCGAATATATCGGAGAGCTTTCGTCCGCTTTCCTCACTTCCCTTGTTCAGAAGCATGGGCGACAATGGTCGTCAGAGGCACGGCAATGGGAAACATGGGGACTCGTCATATGAATGCGGAAGAGATCGAGAAGTACTCGCTGGGCGGCCTTTCAGAAGAGCAGGCGGCTCCGTTCGACGAGCATCTTCTGCTGTGCGAAGTGTGCCGGAAGAGTGTGGAAGCCAGTGACGCGTATGTCGCCGCCATGCGCGGCGCGGCGCGCCAGGTCCGCCAGAGGGACATGCCGGCCAAGCCGGGAAGAAAGCCGGGCGCCGGCGCCAGGGCCGCCAACTCGGTTGGCTAGCCACCACAGCCCACCTGCAATCCCCGCCACCCGCCCCTATGCCGCTACCATGGTAGGGACATGTTCGACTGGAAACAGGATCCCCACCGCCGCTTCAACCCACTCACCCGCCAGTGGGTGCTGGTCTCGCCGCACCGCACCGAGCGGCCCTGGCAGGGACAAACCGAGAGCGGCGCAGCCCCGCCGCAGCCGGAGTACGACGCGGATTGCTACCTCTGTCCCGGAAACTCGCGCGCGGGCGGCGTCCGCAACCCGGTCTACGACACCACTTTCGTCTTCGATAACGATTTCGCCGCGCTCAAGCCCTCCACGCCCGTCGACCGCTTTGAGCGGGACGGGCTGCTGATCGCCGAATCCGAACCCGGCATCTGCCGCGTGATCTGCTTCTCGCCCCGGCACAACCTCACCATCGCCAATATGGAACCGGCCGCCTTGCGCCGCGTGGTGGACACCTGGGTGGAACAGTTCCTGGATCTCGGCCTCCGCCCGTCCATCGGCTACGTGCAGATCTTCGAGAACCGCGGCGCCATGATGGGATGCAGCAATCCCCACCCCCACTGCCAGATCTGGAGCAGCCGCACGCTGCCCAACGAGGTGGCCGTGGAGCAGGAATCGCAACTGGCCTGGCTCGGCGGGCGCGGCGCCTGCCTGCTGTGCGAGTACCTCCGCCTGGAGCGGTCCTCGCCCGAGCGCGTGATCGAGGAGAACGAGGGCTTCCTGACGCTGGTTCCCTTCTGGGCGGTTTGGCCGTTTGAGACCATGGTGGTGAGCAAGCGCCACCTTTCCGCCATCGACGCCCTGACGGACCCCGAGCGCGACGGCCTGGCGGACATTCTGCAGCGCACCGCCGCGCGATACGACCGGCTCTTCGGCGTGCCGTTTCCCTATTCCCTGGGATTTCACCAGCGGCCCACCGATGGCGCTCTTCACCCCGAGTGGCACTTCCACGCCCACTTCTATCCGCCCCTGCTGCGCTCCGCCACGGTGCGCAAGTTCCTGGTGGGCTACGAGATGCTGGCCCAGCCGCAGCGCGACATCACGCCCGAGGCCGCCGCCGGACGCCTGCGCGCGGTGTAGCGCGCCGGCCGCCGCTCGCCGCCCACAGCCGCGCCGCCGTGGGCTAAACTGTGTGATCTAACCGACCCGATGATTTCCGTAATCCTGTACGGGCGCAACGATTCCTACGGCTACAACCTCCACAAGCGCGCCGCCATCAGCCTGAACTGCCTGGCCGCGGTTCTCTCCGACCCCGATGACGAGATCGTGTTCGTCGACTACAACACTCCCAACGAGCTCCCTACCTTCGTCGAAGCCATCTACGACACCCTGACCGGCGCGGCCAAGGCCCGTCTGAGGGTGCTGCGCGTGCGCCCCGAACTGCACCGGCGGCTGGCCGGCTCCACGCACCTGGCGGCTCTCGAGCCGCACTCGCGCAACATCGCCATCCGCCGCTCGAACCCTCGCAACCACTGGATCCTGCTCACCAATTCGGACATGATCTTCGTGCCGCGGCCCGCTTCGGGCGATGAGGCCGGCGATGTCACCAGCGCCGTGCGCGGCCTCCCCGACGGGCTGTACACGCTGCCGCGCTTCGAGTTGCCCGAGCCGCTCTGGGAATCCTTCCCGCGCAGCGACCCCGGCGCCATCCTCGAAACCGCGCGCCGCCTGGGCCCCCGCCTGCATCTGGATGAAGTCACGGCGTCGTTTCCCTACAGCCGCTTCGACCAGGTGGGCGACTTTCAGCTCGCCCCGCGCCAGGCCCTGTTCGACATCCACGGCTTCGACGAGCGCATGATCCACGGCTGGCACTGCGATTCCAATATCTCCAAACGCCTGCACCTCTTCTACGGCGGCCGCACCGGCAGCCTGGCGGACCGGCTGAAGGGATACCACTGCGACCACACCCGCGTCGAGACCGGAGCGCACCGGCTCGACCGCAAGGTGGACAACGACGTGTTCCAGTTCGTTTTCGAGATCGACGACCCGATGGCCCGCCACCAGGCCGAAACCTGGGGCGCGCCGGGCGAGACCGTCGAGGAGCTGGATTTCGCGCGCGATCCGCAGGCGCGCTTCGTCTCCGCAGTGGCGCGCTCTCTTGGCCAGCCGCAAAAGGCCAACTACCAGTCCGACGCCACCAGCCTGCGCAACTTCCTGCCGCTTCCGGCGGAACACGTGCTGCCGTACGTGGCGAGCGAGTTGACCGTCTATCCCCGCACGGCGCGCTTTGCCTACGCCGGCAACCACCCGCGCCTGCTCTCGCTCGCCGCCCGGTGCGTGGCGGAACTGGGATTCGAGACCCCCCTGGCCTACGTCCCCGGTCTGCTCCAGGGCGGCCCGCCGCCGGGTGGGGAAGGCGCTTCCGCCTGCCAACCAGCCGCCGGGCTCCCCGGCCCGCTGCTGGCGAATTACGATCTGCTGATCTTCGATCTCAGCCTGGACCCCGCCTCGCTCGGCGGCAAGCCGGTCGGGCGCGTCACCGATTGGCCGCGCCATCTGCGCTTCAGCCTGGGCGCGGTGGCGCGCGCGCTGGCAGCCTGCGCCGCCCTGGCCGGCGCGGGCGGCACGCGCGTCCCCGATTTCCTGGTGATCAACGCCAATCACCACACCTTCCGCGACTTCGTAAACCAGTTCCTGCTCCTCACTTTCACGCCCTTCGCCACCCACGTGCGCAAAGGCCGCCCGCGGCTGGGCGAGGAACGCCGGCGCCGCTCCAGCGGGTGGAAAAACACCGAAGACGCCCTGCGCTCCTTTTTCGGCTACGACGTAGAGGACGAGTCGGCGCCGCCGGTCGCGCTGGACCAAAGCATCGACTTCACCTCGGCCGGCCATCCCGCCCGCTTCCTGGACGGCCACTGGGGCATCACCGATTACTCCGGGACCTGGACCGATGGCGACCGGGCCATCGTGTTATTCCAGCCGCCACAAACCGCCGGCGACGCCATCGTTTCGGTGCGCGTGTACGAAGCCTTCATCGGGCCGGAAGGCGAGCCCATCCGGGTCGAGGTGCTGCTCGACGGCGTCCGGCTGGCCCATTGGAGTTTTTTCGCGCCGCGCGAACCGGTGGACGCCAGGGCCACCATCCCCGCGGCCTTGCTGGCCGGGAAAGCGGTTTGCCAGCTCGAGTTTCACGTCGAGAATCCGCAATCGGCGGCGCGCGCCGCGCAAGCCCGGGGACAGCGGGTGGTGGACGACGATCCGCGCATGCTGGGCTTCAAGGTGCAGCGCATCGTCTTCCACAGCCCCGACCGCCTGCGCTACCTTCCCGGCCAGACCCTCGAGTTCACCACCGGCGGCGCGGGCGCGGCGCATGCCAACGAATGCTGGAGCCTGCCCGACGATTTCGGCATGTGGACTTTCGGGCCGCGCAGCACGTTGAAGCTGCTGCCCGCCCAGCCCATGGATTGCCGCGCGCAGGCGGTTTTCACCATCAACGACGTCTCCGTGACCGAACCGCATCCCGCCCAGGCGGTGCGCGTGCTGCTGGACGGCCGGCCGGTGGCCCGCTGGACGCTGGGGCCGGAGCGCGATGCCGGACAGCGCCGCGTGCTGCTGCCCGCGGGCGCCTTGACCACGGGCGAGCCCACCACCCTGGTTTTCGAAATCGCGGAGCCGCACACGCCCAAGCAACTGGGCTGGTCCACCTGGGACACCCGCCCGCTGGGATTCCGCCTGGCGCGCCTGGCCATCGCTCCCGCAGGGCGCATGAAATACCGCCTGGGCGACCCCATCGATTTCTTCGAGGGCGGCGATTCGCTGGTCTTCATCGGCGACGCCATGGGCACGGAGTGGTCGATGCCCGGTGAGCGCGGCTCCTGGACGCTGGGCAACCGCGCCGGCTTCAGCGTGCCCTTCGAAGAGCCTCCGGCCGGCGACCTGCCCGCCGCCTTCGTGATTTCCGATGGCATGGTCTCGCCGCGCGCGCCCAGGCTGCCGGTGACCGTCAAAGCCAATGGCCAGACCGTGGCCGAGTGGGTCCTGGACAACCGCCGGCCGCATCGCCAGTTCGCCACCATCCCCGCCGCCGTGGCTGCCGCGGCCCCGGAACTGGCTCTCACCTTTGAAATCGCCGAACCGCGCTCGCCCCAATCGCTGGGCTGGAGCGCCGACTCTCGGCCGCTGGGCTTTCAACTGGCGCGCGTGGTCATCGGGTGCGGCGAGGTGGAGATCCCCCGGTTCCAGGGCGCCGGCCGCCCGATGTACCGGCGCGTGCTGGGATTGCCGGGGTACGCCATTCAAATCGTGCGCCTCCTGGCCGGGAGATTTTTCCGATGATCTCCGTGATCCTGTACGGCCGCAACGATGCCTACGGCTACAACCTGCACAAGCGCGGCGCCATTTCCCTCAACTGCCTGGCCGCATTGTTATCGGACCCGGATGACGAGATCCTGTTCGTCGATTGCAACACCCCCAACGATCTCCCCACCTTCGTGGAAGCCATCTACGACACCCTCACGCCTCAGGCCAAGGCTCGTCTCCGCGTCCTGCGCGTGCGCCCCGCGCTTCACCGCAAGCTGGTGGGCCATACCCACCTGATGGTGGTCGAACCGCCCCCGCGCAACATCGCCATCCGCCGCTCCAATCCGCGGAACTACTGGGTGCTGAACACCAACACCGACGTTCTGCTGGTGCCCCACCCCGGAATCCGCGATTTGACGGACGCCGTGCGCGGCCTTCCCGACGGGCTGTACACCCTGCCGCGCTTCGAGTTGCCCGAGCCGCTCTGGGAATCCTTCCCGCGCGCCGATCCGGACGCCATTCTCCAGGCCACGCGCGACCTGGGCCCGCGCCTCCACCTGGATGAAGTCACGCTTTCCTATCCCGAGAGCCGCTACGACCAGGTGGGCGATTTCATGCTTTCCCCGCGCCAGGCCCTGTTCGACATCCACGGCTTCGACGAGCGCATGGTGCATGGCTGGCACTGCGATTCCAACGTCTGCAAACGCCTCTACCTTTATTACGGCGGCCGCACCGAAAGCCTGGCGGACCGTCTCAAGGCGTACCACTGCGACCACACCCGCGTGCAGACCGGAATGCACCAGTTCGACATGAAGCTCGACAACAGCGTGCAGGAGTTCGTCTTCGGGGTGGACGATCCACTGGCCGGCCACCAGGCCGAAACCTGGGGCTTGCCCGGCGAGCCCATCGAGGAACTGGATTTCGCCCGCGACCCGCAGGCCCGCTACGTCGCCGCGCTGGAGCGAGTGCTGGAGGAGCCGCAGCCCGCGGATTACCACGCCGATGCCATCGGCATCCGCAACTTCCTGCCGGTCCGGGCCGAACACGTGCTGCCCTACGTCGCGAGCGACATGGCCGTCTATCCGCGCAGCGCCCGCTTCGCCTACATCGGCAACCATCCGCGCATGCTGTCGCTGGCCGCCCGGTGCGTGGCGGAAATGGGATTCGAAACCCCGCTGGGGGGCGCGATACTTGTCCAGGCTGCAGGGTCGGCAGGCGGGCTTCCCGACGCGCTTCTCTCGGACTACGACCTGCTGATCTTCGATTTCAGCCTGGACTCTTCGGCGCTGGATGGCAAGCCGGTGGAGCGCGTCACCGATTGGCCGCGCCATCTGCGCCACAGCCTGGGCGCGGTGGCGCGCTTGCTTCAAGCCTGCGCCGAACGCGCCGGCGCGGGCGGCACGCGCGTCCCCGATTTCCTGGCGATCAACGCCAATCACCACATCTTCCGCAACTTCGCCGGCCAGTTCCTGCTGCTCACCGAGACGCCCTACGCCACCCACGTGCGCAAAGGCAGGCCGCGGCTGGGCGACGAACGCCTCTATCTCTCGGCCGCGTGGAGGTGCACCGAGGACGACCTGCGCGCCTTCTTCGGATACGACGTGGAAGACAACTCCGTGCCGGCGGTCGAGCTGGACCAGGCCATCGATTTCACCTCGGCCGGCCGGCCCGCGCGCTTCAAGGACGGCCACTGGGGCTCGACCGATTACACCGGAACCTGGACCGATGGCGACCGGGCCCTGGTGGTCTTCCAGCCGCCCCAGGCCGCCGGAGACGCCATCGTCACGGTGCGCGTCAACGAAGTGTTCATCGGGCCGGAAGGCGAGCCCGTGCGGGTCGAGGTGCTGCTCGACGGCGTCCGCCTGGCGCGTTGGAGTTTCTTCTCGCGCTACGAACCGGTGGACGCCAGGGCTGCCATCCCCGCGGCCCTGCTGGCCGGGAAAGCGGTTTGCCGGCTCGAATTTCACATTGAGAATCCGCAATCCACGGCGCGCGCGGCGCGGGCGCTGGGCCAGTTCGTGGTCGGCGACGATCCGCGCATGCTGGGTTTCAAGGTGCAGCGCCTGGTCTTCCAAAGCCGCGACCGCCTGCGCTACAGCCCCGGCCAGGCGCTGGAGTTCACCACGGGTGGCGCGGGCGCCGCGCATGCCAACGAATGCTGGAGCCTGCCCGACGATCTCGGAATGTGGACCTTCGGGCCGCGCAGCACCTTGACGTTGCTGCCCACCCAGCCGATGGATTGCCGCGCGCAGGCGATCTTCACCGTCAACGACGCCGCCGTGAACGAGCGGCATCCCACCCAGGAGGTGCGCGTGCTGCTGGACGGCCGGCCAGTGGCCCGCTGGACGCTGGGACCCGCGGGCCACGCCGGCGACATCCGCGTGCTTCTGCCCGCCGGGGCGCTGGGCGCCTGTCAGCCCACCACCCTGGCCTTCGAGATCGCGACCCCGCGCACGCCCACCGAACTTGGCTGGTCCACCTGGAACAAGCGCCCGCTGGGATTCCGCCTGGCGCGGTTGCGCATTGCCCCCGCCGGCCGCTTGCAGTACCGCCTGGGCGACGCCATCGATTTCGTGGAGGGCGGCGATTCGCTGGTCTTCATCGGCGACGCCCTGGGCACGGAGTGGTCGCTGCCCGGCGTGCGCGGATCCTGGACGCTCGGCCGCCAGGCCAGCCTTCGCCTGCCCTTCGAACAGCCGGTTTCGGGCGATCTGCCCGCCGCCTTCGTAATCTCCGATTGCATGGTCTCGCCATCCGCGCCCAGGCTGCCGGTCGCCGTCAAGGCCAATGGCCAGGCCGTGGCCGAATGGGTTCTGGACGGCCGGCGCGTGCACCGCCGCTTCGCCAACATCCCCGCCGCGGTGGTGGCCGCGGCCCCGGAACTGACCCTCACGTTTGAAATCGCCGAACCGCGCTCGCCCCAATCGCTGGGCTGGAGCGCCGACTCACAGCCGCGGGGCTTTCAACTAGCGCGCGCCGTCATCGGGCGCAACCAGGTGGAGATCCCCAGGTTCAAGGCCACCGGCCGCGACCGCCCCATGTACCTGCGCATTTTGGGATTGCCCCAATACGCCGTTCACGTCGCGCGCATTCTGGCCAGGAGATATTTCCAATGAACGTACCGGCCGGAAAAAATCTGCCGCTGGCGGGCCTGCGCATCGCCATTACCCTGCCCCCGCACGGATGGTTCGGCGGCGTGGATTACAACTTCGCCATCGAGATGTCGGACGAATTGCGCCTGCTCGGCGCCACGGTGTTCGACGTGGATGTGGCCGGCTTCACCAGCCGGAACGAGATCTACATCGCCGGCGCGATCGAGGGCCTCAAGGCGTTCCGTCCCGACGTGGCGGTCTCGCTGCCCAACGCGCTCTACATCCTGCATTGCGTCACGCGCGAGGGGAAGAACGTCTTCCGCGACATTCTGCGCGTCCCCACGCTGATGCTGTGGGACCACGGCCTGTTGCAGCTTCCGCGGCAGATCCTGAATCACAATCCCGCCACGCCGGAAGAATCGCAAAAGGGCGCCATCCGCCGCGTCCGCAGGGTTCTCGACCACCCCGGCTACCTGCACTACTCGCCCGACAAGGGCCACATCGCTGCGCTCGACCAGTTGGGCATCGTGCCGGCCGGCGAGGTGCGCTTTTTCCTGCAGCCGGCCTATCCCAACTTCGTCCGCTACGGATACCGCACGCCGCCGCGGAACATGTTCCGCAGCACCGTGGCCTTCGCCGGCAACGTGTATCTGAAGGCCGCCCGCGACCTGCCTTTCCGCCAGCACCCGGTGCTGGGCGCGATCGAATCGCGCGTCATCGAGGCCAAGAAGGCGCGCCTCGGGGAGTGCCTCTGGGACCTACTGATGGCCGAGATTCGCGCGCTCGACCGGGGCGAGCGCCAGCGCCTGCGTCTGGACGGAAACTCCACCTTCTTCTGGAACTTCATGCACGAGGAGATCGAGGTGGTGGGGAACACCGAGGTGCGCCTGGCGGTGTTGACCAATCTCCGGCGCGAGTACGATTTCTACGGCAACTTCATGGAGCCCGGGAGCGCCGCCGGGCTGCGCCGGGAGTACCGCATCCGCTTCCTCAAGTGCCTGGACTATTTCACCGAGCTGCCGCTGCTGTTCATCAACAGCGACGTGATCGTGGACGTGGTCAACCTAGGCTACAACACCGGCGTCTCGCCCAAGATCATGGGCTGCTTCGCCTGCGGCGGGCTGATCCTGTTCGATTACAAGGAGGACTTCGGCCGCATCATGGGCGACGTGGCCGACCAGGTGATGTACCGCGACGTGGACCATCTGAACCGCCTGGTGGAGGAGTATCTCTCCAACCCGCGCCTGCGGCAGGATGTCTCGCGATACCTGCAGCATCGCGTGGCCACGGAGTTCAGTTTCGGCGCCCTCGCCAGGCGGCTGCTGGTGGACGAGCCGGCGTGGAGAGGGTAGCGCGGCGGGCGCGGGCTACGGATTCAGCGGCGTAAGTTCATCCAATACGCCGCCGGTCCCGAGAGTGGCCTCGTACAGATCCAGGAAGAAAATCCCAATGCCGGCCGCGCCTGTGTACCATCCGGTGTCGTATTCCACCGGGTAATCCACGGGATCGCTCGCCCAGGCCGGCTTGGGGAGAACATAGGTGAGCCAGCGGGACTGGCCGGACTGGGGATGGTCGGCCATGCTCAACAAGTACGCGGCGGCTGCCTGGGCCTCTCTGAGATAGGAAGAGCGCATCAGGCGCGCGGCCGCCGGGCGATCCGCCGGCGTTGGTGCATTGTCCGGGTCCATGCGCGAATAGCGCAGAAATGCGTAGCCCACCGAAGCCGTGCCGGTGAGCAGCCCGGGTTCCAGCAAGCCCGACGCGTAGATGTGCTCCCATCGCAAACCTTGCGGTTGCGGCTCCGCTACGGCCTCCAGCCACCGGATTCCGGCCCGCGCAGTGTCGCGGTAGGTCTCGTCGCCGGTGGTCGCGAACGCATCGAACAGCACGAAGAGCATGCTGGCGACGCCATGGCACACGATCTCGGGGTAGTCCTCGTCGCTGGGCACGTTGTATCCCCAGGCGGCCTGTGGCGGCGCGCCTCCCGGACAGCCCCTTGCAGCCCAATACGAGCTTCCGTCCGGACACTTCCAATCGGCCGCCGCCAGCAATCCCCGGGCGGTCGAGAGCATGAGGTCGTAGTAATCGCTATTGCCCGTCACCTGCCACAATTCCTTCAGGATGAAATACACTCCTGCCGAACCGCCGCACCAGCCGTTGTAAGTCACCGTGTCGGTGGTGAGCCGTTTCCACCCGATGGCCGAATCCCCCAGCGGCACGGTATACTGGCTCAGCCAGCGGACCGCTCCTTCCGCATACTGCAGGTACGAAGGGTTGTTGGTTTGCCGATAGAGATGCGATAGGAAAAGCGCCACCCCGCCCGCACCGTGGGCCAGCGAGGTATAGACATTGGTTATTCCCGGGAATTCCCAGTGGTAACCGTTGGCATCCACGATGGCATCGCCTACCAGCCAGTCTCCGGCAAAAGTGGCGCTATCGAGAAAAGCCGGATCGCCTGTTTCCGAGTACATTGCGAGGAAGAATTCGCCGCCGCCCGCCACGCCGGAGAGCCAATCGTAATTGCCATAGATTCCCCCGTTGCGGTACTGGTCATCCACAAAATCCGCCGCTTGGCGCGCCTTATCGAGATATGCCGCATCCCCGGTGACCTGATACAGGCGCAGGTAGAAGAAGCCGATGCCTGCCGCGCCGTCAACCACGCCCGTGGACATATACGCCCCGGGTTGGTCCGATGCCGGCCAGGCAGTGCCGACCGCCTGGGGCTGTTCCAGAGAGGCCAGATAGTTGGAGACCTGGAGCGCTGTGTCCAGATAGGGCGCGGCCGTGGGCGCCGACTGTTGCGCCGGCATGGCCGAAGCGAACACCACCACACAGAAATACAGCTTGATCGTTTTCATAGCCGCTGCCTCCGGCCCGGGCTTCCTCTCACTGTACATAAACCGTAATCCCCGGCTGGCTGGCCGCGTCGCCAACGGTCACGAAGACCGCCGCCTTGCCGGATGCTACGCCCGCGGGAATGCGCGCGTTCACCTGTAGTATGCCCGAGACCAGCCCGGGCGCGGCTCCCGCGTAATCCAGTTCGGCCGCCAGGCCCCCAATCCGCACCGAGACGGGCAAAGCAGGTTGCACCAATGGGGCCGTGGCGATACTTCCGTCAACGGCGGCCGTATTCCATAGGCCCGCGCCGGTACCGAAGATCTGGATGACCGTCCCCTGAGCCGCCGGGCTGGTTGCCGAGTTGACGGAGCCGTCCTGATTGAGGATCGCCCCGGGGCCTATTCCGGTACCGTCCGCCGCCAGAATCGCCGGGGCGGACGGAACAATGGCGACCCCCAGAGAGAGTACCGGCTGTCCCTGGTATTCCACGGTCATCTGGGAATGTGTCTGGCCCGCCAGTTCGTATGGCACCACCAGATTGATCTGCGCCGGCCCCACATAAAGGAGGGGTGCGGGGTAGCTATCGAAAAACACTTGTATGCCGTTGAGGGTGGTATCCACCAGCCCGGCAGCAGTCAGCCGCATATTCGCGCTGCTCTGCGGTCCGAGGGCCGGAGCGAAAACCGACAGCAGGGCGCCGGGGGTGGCGCTGTCGGGCAGATAGCTGGCCGCGCTCGAAACCCACGGCCCCACGGGATGAGCGCCGGGATTCTCGAGCAGAGCCAGCCCGCGCTCCAGCACCTCGTCCGTGCCGGCGGCGACACCTGCGCGCGTCCGCATCACCGGGACGGTGGGCCGGGTACCGATGCCGTGGTACTGCGAGCCGTCCGCGTTCAGCGTCTTCATGCACGTAAAGCCGAAGTAATAGAGATTGAACAGAGTGAAGGAGGTAACATTTCCGTCGGTTCCTGCGGATGGGCCGCCTACGATGTCGCCCAGATGGTTACCCGCGGCCAGGATCAGGCTGGTTTCCGCGAAGCTGATGGCGCGCCCGTCGGTAAGGAACACTGGTTTCGCCGTCAGCAGTGGTTGAGCGGGAGTGAGATCCCAGCTCACATCCTGGAAACCAAGGTCAATCCGATCCGGCACAAGCGGCATTGGAATGAACAATCCGATGCCGGGCTTATCCACCGCAGTGAAGTTGTTTTCCGCTAAGAACTGCGGATACCCTCGGTAATCGAACACAATTCCCGTGGCTGCGCTGAGAGCCGGCAGCGCCGCGTTCCACTGGGCGGTCGTGGCGCGCGTGACATCCACATAGTAGATGCCGGGCGCCACCTGCGCGATGGCCTGGGGACGTGGCTCCGGGACAGCTCCCAGCGGTTCCCACAGACTCGTAAGCGTGGTTCTAGTCATCGTGATGTTGCGCTGCTGGCCGCCGGATTCGATCTGCATTTGCATGCTGCTGCCCATGGCTCCGGCCCCGATCTGGGTGAGTGCCTCGTAGAGCAGCCATTGGCGGGAGGCGCCCGAAATGAGTGTCTCGGCCGAGGCGATAAGGTCCGTAACCGCTTGGCCGTCTATGGAAAGGATGGCGTCGCCGGCCTTGATGGCCTGTCCCTGGGAATCGGCTACATAGGTTACCACCAGGCTTCCTTCGATCCAGTCCCAGGCCAGCGGAGGCAGGTAAAGAGAACTCGTCGAATACAAATGCCCTGTATTGATGCTGAAATGCCCGTCATGCAGGGCCGCGCCGAGCTGGCACAGCGCGTTGTAGAACGAAGGCTCGTCGGGAGTGATGGCGGCGGAGGTCAGCGCGGTCTGGAGCGCCTGCCCCCAGTCTGTGTTGACCACGTCGAAGTAGGGATAGAAGTGCTGGGGGACATTCCAGGCCTCCGCCAGCAAAGCCAGGCGCACCGCGCGGACGGTGACCGACCAGGGCGGTCCGGGCAGCGCCGGCAGCGACGCCGTGGGCCGGGGCAGGGTGCCCTGAGCGTTCGAGTAAAGATCCACGGGAACGAAGCAGGAGACGCCCGCGCCCAGATCGGCTACGAACGCCGACGCCGGGTCCGAAAAGCCGGCGGGGAACAGGCCGTTGACCATCGCCCCGTAGATACGTGCCCCCGCGTACGGGCTCGACCCGGCCGACGGAAAACCCATATAGCTCCAGCGGACGACCGAAAGCCCCACTGTGCTGGCGGGGGGCTGGAGTGCCGCGGGCGCCGGCGGTGTCTGACCGGTTGGGTACACCAGCACGGTTGGCGCGATGGGCGCAAACAGCGTCTGTAGTGTATTGGCCAGGTCGGCGGGGGTTTGCGCGCCCTCCACCTGTCCCATGCCGTATACCGCAAAGGCCTCCCAATCGACCGTCGATGCCTGATCGCTGGGATGAAAGTACCTCACGTATCCAACCAGGCGCGTGAACGCAGTTACGTTCTGGAGGCCCGACCCCGTCAGCGGGCGGGTCTCAAAGCCTCCGGTTTGCGCCTTACCCGGGGCCAGGGCGAAAAACGCTGCAAACAGTACACATAAGCGGCTGAAAAGCATAAATGAATCCTCCGCTTCTCCTATACGCCTGTCACTGAAACTGGGTTAATAGCCATTTCGAGCCTCCTCCAGGCTCCGGCGTTCCCCTCTTGTAAATTTAACCCTTTTTTGAATCGAATTGCGCTATTCATTGTGTCAATGTAATTGCGTTTAGAGGGGCATTTAGGCACCGCTTCCAGCCCCCCGTGAGCAAACCCCGCGCGGCTGGTTCGGTCCGGAGGAGAAGACTATGCGCATTCCGAGGTTCGCCGCAGCTATCGCGGCATGTTTCGTTCTGGCATGTAATGCCGACGCCCAGGCCCAGCGTATGGCGTTGGCAATCGGCGATTATCTCGCCAGAGCCGGCTCCGAGGTGGTCATGAAGGCGTTTTGTATCGACCCCACCCGTGAGGAGCCGACGCCCGCCACCACCTTCCGTTATGGGTACGGATCGCTCGACGCGGTTCAGGTGGAGTACAACGGGCGAACCTACCCGGCAAGTGAAGCCATCGCCCGGGGCATCGGAGAGTTCCGCGGGTCCGACATGTCGGGAGTACGCTTCCAGCCAAAGGTCCCCGGTGATGTCCGCATAAAGGTGAACAGCCCCTATATTTTTGCCGACCGCAACGACCCCCCGAGCGCCGCCCGCGCCGGCGCCGTCGCAGCGGTCCTCAAAGCGGCGTCCCCATCGGCTCCGGCCCGTTCGGTTCAGGACACGGTCTGGACCAAGGCCGTGCTGGCCGATAATCCCGACGAGCTGCGGAAGCAGCAGATCTTATTGCGCGATCTGGGTTACTCTGTCGGGAATCCCGATGGCGTCTGGGGACCCAAGTACGAAGCGGCCGTCGCGGCGGCGTCCCGGACGGCTCCCAATGAGCCCTGGGACCGCGATCCTCTGAACGCGCTCGCCGATGTGGCCGCCGCATCCGCCCGGCCCCTCAGCGCGCCGGCGCAACAGATCTTCGCGGAGGTCATGGAGGAACGGCTGGCCGATGTTGGATTTGAGGGTGGGGACGCGATCGGGCGCTTCTCCCGATACCACGGCCTGCCCGCGGCGGACCCTCAGACGCCCGCCTTCGTGGATCGGCTGAAGGCCGACGAAAAGGCCGCCGGGGATTTCCCCTTCTCGGCCATCGCCGCCGAGGAGACCTCAGACGGTGGCGCATTCCTGGTTAGCCGCGGCGGCGCCGAGACCTGGGTATTCGAAGACGGTGAGGTGACCGCGAGAGCGCGCGGAAGGCAAGCGCTGGAACTGCTGGACAGGAACTCGGCCCGGGCCGCCAGAGATGCCAGCGATGAAGGGTCGATCTTTGTTTATCCATCGCGCTATCCGTCCGCGAACACCGGACGGCTCTCTCTGCAGGTTGGGCAAGTGGCGCTTACGCCGGCCCCCGCGGAGTTCCAGGCATTCCTCTCCGGCGGCGCCGGCCTTCCGGGCCTGCAGGCTGCCATCGACTTGTCGCGCGCCGGCGGCGAAGGGAAGCCCTCGCTGTTCGTGTATCGAGGCGCCCTGGAGCGCTCTCTCCCGGAAATTCAAGAGGCGGGCATCGGGGGCATTGAAGAAGGACGGATTCCGGTGGACTCGGCGCAGTTGGCGGCCGCCCTGCGTCAACACCTGGGCAGATCGGCGGATGTGTACCTGGCCAGCGACACGGACCTCGCCGCCTTGCACGCAGCCAGTCAACCGGCAGTGGAAAAGGCCTCGGATATCACCATGTTCAAAGGCGAGAAGATCGAGGACTGGGGCGCGTTCCGCGATCTGTCATCGGCTTTCGAAGAGGCCAAGATCCCGGTTGCCGTGGACGAACTGGGCAACATCAAGGCCGGCAATGTGCTGATCCTGACGGGCCACCGCGATGCCAACCTGGCCGCCTATCTGGACCAGCTTTCGGAAAGCGGGGACCTCGACGACAAACTGGTGGTGCTGTTCTCCTGTCACGGACCATCCTGCGAGATTGGCCAATCCAGGATTCTCCAGTCGCGTCTTAATGGCCCCACGGGGATCGTCTACTTTCCCGACCAGATCGATGCTTCGGCCGTCACCATGGTATTGAAGGAGCTCACGTTATTGGTGAAGGATGGACCAGTCTCCCCAACCACCATCACCGAACTGATCGATCAAAGCATCACCAGGGCCATCGGAAAGCGGCCCGATCTCAGGCCCATGATCGAGAAATTGCGGCGCATGATTGTGCAGGTCTCCGAGGTGATCGGGACTTTCCCGCAGGTTGCGTTTGCCGGTTAGGGAGAGACGCGATGAGCATGATCGAACTGGATCTCACGCCTGAGAACGCCATCGACCCGCGGCTATTTACTCCTCCGGACCAGCGAACCTATGGGCCGCGCCCGGAAGGCGAAGTGGTTCACAAGCGGATAAGAGTCCGGCTCGGGGATCGCCCCACTGCCAGAAACGTCCGCAGGATGTTCGAGGCCGAGGGCAAAGAGCTGCCCGCCGGGCTGAAGGTCTACGCCGGATACGAGATCTGGCTGATCGGGCTGAACGTGGGAGTCATCAAGGAAGGCGGATGGCAGTCGGTCACCCGTTTGGGCCTGCGAGTGGACCTTCCGAAGAACCCCCGTTTCATTGTGGTCGGCCTGGCGCCGGAGACGAAAATGATTGTACGCGGGAAGGTCGGATTCGAGTGCAATGCCTCACTCGGCGCCAACGGCTCTCTGACTCTGCCCGACGTGCTGGGGGCCGCGGGCGCCCCGGTTCCGGCGGCTGTGGAAACATCGGCGGGCGCCAAGATCTCCGCGCAGGCAGGTGTGAACCTTTCGTTTTCGGTGCTCTCGCCGGCCGTAATCGCGGTCGGCAAGGGCGACAGCCGGGCCGAGTGGGTGATCGAGGATTCCGCCGGCCCGCTGATCGGCGACCAGGAACTGTACTTTACGGTGCTCACGCCGATCGTCACCGATGAAATCCGCTTGAGCGCCCGCGTGAACGCCACGGTGGCCACTTTCGACCTGTTGCCCTGCCTGCTGCAGACTCCCGATCTGCAGGTTCGTGCCGTGCTTCAGTAGCGCCGACGCCGGGGTTTCGCCACAATAGAGTGGCGTGCGCATTCTCCTGGTGGAAGACGAGTCGCGAGTGGCCGGGTTCATCGCCCGGGGACTGCGCGAGCAGACCTACGCCGTCGACATCGCGAACAACGGCGAAGAGGCCCTCTACCAGGCCGGCGTCAACCAGTACGATCTGGTGGTGATGGATGTCCTGCTGCCGCTCAAGGACGGCTGCACGGTCTGCCGCGAGTTGCGCGCTTCCGGATTCCGCGCGCCCATCCTCATGCTCACCGCCCGCGACGCCGTCGACGACCGCGTGGCCGGCCTGGATGCCGGCGCCGACGATTACCTCGCCAAGCCCTTCGACTTCAAGGAATTGCTGGCGCGTCTGCGCGCCCTGGCGCGGCGCTCGGCGGATGTGCGGCCGCGCGTGATCCGCGTGGCCGACCTGTCGCTCGATACCGCCAGCCACCGGGCCGCGCGCGCCGGCGCGCCGGTGAGCCTGACCGCCAAGGAGTACGCCCTGCTTGAGTTCCTGATGCTCAACGAAGACCGCGTGGTGGGCCGCGAGCAGATTGCCCAGCACGTGTGGGACGAGAGCTTCGATCCGTTCTCCAACGTCATCGACGTCTACATACGGCGGCTGCGCGCCAAGCTGGACGCGGGCGCAGCCTGCCCGCTCATCCACACCCGCCGCGGCGCCGGCTACCTGCTGAGCGCGCGGCCGGACGCGCCCCGCGGCGCGGGAGGCGCGCCATGATCCGCAGCTTCCGCCTGCGCCTCACCCTGTGGTACCTGGGCTTCTTTTCCCTGCTGACGCTGCTGTTCGGCGCGTTCCTCTACGGCCGGCTCGCCCTCGGCCTGGAACGCCGCCTGGACGAAACCCTGCTGAGCCAGGCGCGCACCGCCGCCACGCTCTTCGCCGACGAGTACCAGGAGCAGCACGGCGATGCCGCGCGCGCGGCGGTGGAGATCGTCGACAACGATCTGCGCGGCCAGTCGCTCGCCATTTTTGCGGGCTCGAGACTGCTGGCTTCGAGCGGCCCGGCCACCGCCGCCGCGTACGCCGCCATCGCGGCTCGGGCGTCCCGCGGCGCCGGCGCGGATTCGCTGGCGCCCGTTCCCGGCCTCGGCCCGCACGGCGCGCGCGCCGCCGCTCACCGCTGCCAGGTGGACAGCGCCGGCTACCTGGTGGTGGCGTGCCAGGGGCTGGATTCCATCGCCGCCGATCTCACGCTGCTGCGCCGCGTGCTGTTTCTGGCCACACCTCTGCTGTGGGCGCTGGCCGGCTTCGGCGGCTACCTGGTGGCCCGCCGCAACCTGGCGCCGCTCGGCTGGATGGCCGAACAGGCGTACCGCATCAGCGGAAGCAATCTCGAAACCCGCCTGGAAATCGGGCGCGCCGCCGAGGAACTGGAAGTGCTCGCGCGCTCCTTCAACGAACTCCTGGCGCGGCTCGACCAGACCTTCGCCGGCATGCGCCGCTTCGTGGCCGACGCCTCGCACGAGTTGCGCACGCCCATCGCCATCATCCGCGGAGAAGCCGACGTGGCGCTGTCGCGGGAACGCTCTGCCGCCGCCTACCGCGAAACCCTGGCCGTGATCCTGGACGAATCGCGGCGTCTCTCGCGGCTGGTGGACGACCTGTTGAACCTGGCGCGCGCCGACGCCGGCAACCTGCGGCTCGAAACCCGCGAGTTCTATTTCGGCGACCTGTTGCGGGATTGCTGCCGGAGCCTGCAGGCGCTGGCGGCGGCGCGCGGAATCGCCGTGGAATGCCGGGCTCCCGAGGACGCTCCCTACCGCGGCGACGAAGAGCTGCTGCACCGCCTGGCGACGAATCTTCTGGACAACGCCATCCGCCACACGCCGCTCGGCGGCCGGGTGGAAGCGTCGCTCGAAGCCGCCGGAAGCGACTACCTGATCCGCGTGACGGACACCGGGACGGGCATCGCGCCCGAGGCCCTGCCGCACCTCTTCGAGCGCTTCTATCGGGGCGACGCGGCGCGCTCGCGCCAGGACGGCGGTTTCGGACTGGGCCTGGCGATCGTGAAGTGGGTCGCCGAATCGCACGGCGGCTCGGTCGGCGTGTCGAGCCAGCCCGGCGCCGGCAGCATCTTCACGGTGACCCTGCCCCGCCGGTCCGCGGGAGACGGCGCGTGATACCATGCCTTCGGATATGACCGAATTCCCGGTGGTCAACGCAGTGGTTTTCGCCGCCCTTGGTATCCTCATATTCCTGGGGGCCTGCGCGCTGGCCGCGAAACTTTTGCCCTTCGATCTGCGGACCGAGATTGTCCGGGAGCGCAACCTGGCCGCCGCCATCCTGGCCGCCGCCGTGGTGTTGGGCCTGGCGCTGATCGTGGCCGCCGCGATGCACTGACCGGTCCCGCGACGGCACCCGTCAAACTCCACAGCCGAAAAGACGATTTCACGCCAAGCCGCGAAGCCGCAAAGAAGACGAATCAGGTTTTTCTTCGCGCCTTTGGTACACCAGGCTAAGCCTGGCTGATCTTGTGAACTGAAAGAAGAACCGCCTGGAAGAAACTCCGGCTACGGGAAAACGGGAGCATATCGAGGCCCTGAGAGAACAGGCTAGGAGCCTGTCCGAGTAATCAAGTCTGCGAGGGGTGATCCGACGCCAGATCCGTAGCACGAAAGTTCGAGGCGGCGAGGCCAGCCGCGGCTCGGCTTGCCACTTTGGCCGTAGCCGCCGCGCT